>OIFX01000032.1_pt1 | contig 175987 bp, 146 predicted proteins | sample 1582151 | NCBI WGS metagenome assembly OIFX01 (sample SAMN07501068, study PRJEB24779) | human gut metagenome
CCAGTTCAATCCCACACAAACAAAACAAAAAAACACACTATCGAGAACACAAACAACCAAACCACAAACCAACCAAACTGGCCGGCCAGGATTCGTCGCGAGCAAAAAATAAGCGGCGGGAAAGTTTTTCTCCCGCCGGCCTCTGCGCTCGGCAACGAATACAAAGTTACCGCCCTGGATGCGTGGCGTCAAACCAAAATGCCTAAAAGTAAGGGAAGCCACAAAAATTTGTTGACAATCCGGTATTTACCTGCGTAAACATTGCGAGAGACTAAAAATCACCGCCACCAAGAAATCGATTTCATGGTGGCGGTGATTAGCGTAAGAATCGGGCAGTCGCGATAAGCCTACTTTCGCTTAAGAGGACTACGATGCTCCAAGGCAGCATGAAATTCCTGAACCTGCCCCGGTCCTACCGTAATAAGTGCTTCGCATTCTGGCCGATTAAAAGCATCCGTCATTGCCAGCAGCGGCTCTACCGCTACCGCGATGCCGCGGCGATAGGCTAAAGCCTGACCGGTATAGATCTGGAAAGACCCTAAGCCCAGCCCCTGGCGGGCACCAATTAACTCTACGGCAGTTTGAGAACCATCGACATGGTCAACTAAGGCGGTAGCCACCCCATCTTCGGCGACCAAAGAGGTCATCCCCCAGTCAATGTCGCGGCGGTGCACCAGAGTAACCGGATAAGCCTGGGTGGAAAATCCTTTTATCCCCGGTTTGGGGATCAGATTCCTATCAGTTTGGATACGGACTTGGGAAGGCACCGTGATCTTGGTAGTTTCCGCGCTACCTCCCTGACACGCTATATAAGGATGCCAACCCAAAGAAATCGGAGCGTCCCCCTCACCGTTATTCTTAGCCACAATGTCTAGGGAAAGCCGATGGGGATCAGCACAGAGGCGATAGGTAACTTCCACTTCCACCTCAAAGGGATAGGCCTCCAGCTTTGGCACCTGAGCCCTTGCCCGCAGGAAATCTTCTCCCGACTCCACTAATTCAAAAGGTTGATCTGCTACCAAACCATGTATAGCCTGCGAGCCACCAGCAGTTTTTCCTGCGAAGTCATACTCGCGTCCTTGGAACCGATATTTGCCATCCCGCAGACGATTAGACCAGGGAACCATAACCGCATTCCGGAAACCGTCCATATTCCGAGCCTCTACTGCGTCGCGATAGCCGTCAAGGACGTGTACCGTACGCTGCTGTAGAGTATGTCCGCTGTCAGGAGGCAGCGGAACCTCCGAAACGCTTTGAAATTGGTCTTCTACCTGCCAATCCAGGACAGTTGCCCCGATTTTGGCTATCGACACCGAGTCATTGCCCGCTTTCAGCGTCCAGGTTTCTTGGCTCAAGTTTGCTCCTTAAAAATAATGAAGGTAATGCCTTAAATCCCTTGTTTAAGAGTCTATTACTCCGGCATATTATCCAAGGCATTTATGCTTATTATTTACTTTTCCTTATCACTACGTTCACCAATTTTGGTTCCCGCACAATCACTTTCAAAGGTGCGCTTCCCGCAAGATTACGCTGCACCACTTCAGTTTCCAGTGCCTGTTTTTCTAGATCTTCAGCAGAAATAGATTGCGGAACTTGCAGGCGATATTTCACCTTGCCGTTAATCTGTACCACCGCAGTAATTTCCTCTTCTACCAACAGGGATTCATCAGTTACTACCGGGAAAGGTTCCCGCGCGAGTGAGGAGGAATGTCCCAGCCGACTCCAAAGCTCTTCGGCAATATGGGGAGCAAGCGGAGAAATCATTAGCACCAATGCCTCCGCGGCTTCCCGAGGAACCGCTTTCAGCGCAGTTAAATGATTATTGAGCACAATCAGATCCGAAACCACCAGGTTAAGACGCATTTCCCGGTAATCCTCGGTTACCGCCGCAATCGCCTTGGCCAGGGCACGCTGGGTTTCCAAATTGGGCGCGTCCTCGCTCACGGTAACTTCACCTGTATTTTCGTCAACCACATTGCGCCACAGACGCTGTAAAAACCGCTGAGAGCCAACCACTGCCCGAGTTTCCCAAGGCCGGGACATATCTAGCGGCCCCATCGACATTTCATATACCCGGAAAGTATCCGCCCCGTATTCGGCACAAATATCGTCCGGAGTAACGATATTCTTCAAGGATTTACCCATCTTGCCGTATTCACGATTAACTGGCTCCCCTTCATAGGTGAACCCGCTAGCCTCATCACCTTGAACTTCGGAAGCGGGCACGTAGGCTCCCCGCTTGTCCGTATAGGCATAGGCCTGGATATATCCTTGGTTAAACAGCTTATGGAAGGGCTCCAGGCTGGATAGATACCCCAGGTCATGGAGCACTTTGTGCCAGAAACGCGCATAGAGCAAGTGCAAGACCGCGTGTTCTACCCCGCCTACATACAGATCGGTACCTCCCGAGGAGGCGCCCTCGCGCGGCCCCATCCAGTAACGCTCATTTTCGGGGTTAGCTAGGAAATCCTTCTCCCCGGGATCGAGGTAACGCAGCTCGTAGCAGCAAGAACCCGCCCAGTTAGGCATCACGTTAGTGTCCCGATAATAAGTTTGTTTACCTTGCCCCAGGTCCAGTTCCACTTTTACCCATTCCGTAGCGCGCCCTAGCGGCGCTTCCGGCTGTGAATCAGCATCATCAGGAGCGAAAGTACGCGGAGAGAAATTATCTACTTCTGGCAAGTCCAAAGGCAACATTGACTCGGGGAGGACATGTACCACTCCGTCCTCGTCATAGACCACGGGGAAAGGCTCTCCCCAGTAGCGCTGGCGGGAGAATAACCAATCACGCAGGCGATAGGTGGTGGTAGCTTCCCCTAGTCCCGCAGTTTCCAGCCAGGAAGTTATTTTCTTAATGGCCTCGGCTTTGCCTAAACCGTTAAGGGAAATCTGGTCATTGGCCGAATTCTGGATGACCCCATCCCCAATCCAGGCCGCATCTGCTTGCGCATCTGGTCCGGGAGTAATCGTATAGATAATATCCAAGTCAAATTTCTTAGCGAAGTCCCAGTCGCGCTGGTCATGGGCGGGAACCGCCATAATCGCGCCAGTACCGTACCCCATCATCACGTAGTCGGCGGTGAAAACCGGAATCGGACGATTATTGACCGGATTAGTAGCAAACAAACCAGTAAATACCCCGGTTTTCTCGTGGGAGTCTTCCCCGCGCTCAAGCTCGCTGCGAGCAGCTGCCTGCTGTTGGTAGGCGCGCACTGCCTGCTGCGGATTTTCATATCCCCCCGTCCAGGCATCGCGAGTACCTTCCGGCCACTGGGCGGGAATTGCTAGCGCTCCTGTGGGAAGTTCACTTTCTCCCCTGCCGGAAAGAATTGGATGCTCGGGGGCTACCACCATGAAGGTGGCTCCAAACAAAGTGTCGGGACGGGTGGTATAGACCTGTAGCTTTTCCGTGTCTACCTGGAAAGCTACCGTAGCGCCGTGGGAGCGTCCGATCCAGTTCTCCTGCATAGTGCGCACTTTTTCCGGCCAATCCAAAGTGGCTAGATCCTGAATCAGACGGTCTCCATAGGCGGTAATCCGCATCATCCATTGCCGCAGATGCGAGCGGAACACGGGGAAGTTTCCGCGTTCGGAGCGCCCCTCGGAAGTAACTTCCTCATCCGCTAGCACCGTGCCCAATCCCGGACACCAGTTAACGGGCGCGTAAGAAAGGTATGCCAGGCGGTAATCTTCGAGGACGTCCTCGCGCTGCTTCGCAGTTAAGTCACTCCACTTTGCCCCCTCGGGTAGAGGCTTTTCCCCGCTGGCAAACTTTTCGATCAGCTCTTGAATAGGACGAGCCGCGCCTTTGCCTCCATCTGGGCGGGTAGCCTCCGGGTCGTACCATGAATTGAAAATCTGCAAGAAAATCCACTGTGTCCAGCGGTAATAGTCCTGATCGATAGTAGCGAAAGAACGCCGCTGATCGTGGGAGAGCCCAATGCGCGCTAATTGCCGCTGCATAGTAGCAATATTTTCGTTGGTCGTCTTGCGCGGATGCTGCCCGGTGGTTACCGCGTATTGCTCCGCGGGCAAGCCAAAAGCGTCATACCCCATGGTGTAGAGGACGTTTTTCCCTTGCATCCGCTGGAAGCGTCCCGTGACATCGGTGGAGATGTAGCCGAGGGGGTGTCCTACGTGCAGGCCTTTGCCTGAGGGGTAAGGGAACATATCCATTACGAAGAAAGGATCTTTCTTCGCCCCGGGGCCGGCTAGGGAACCCACCGGGTTATCGGCATTGAAAGTGCCTTGATCTAACCAGTATTTTTGCCATTTTTCCTCGATCTGACCTGCCATCTGGGCGGTGTATCGATATGCCGGTATATCGCTAGCGCTATTGCTCATGGACTATTTTCTCCCTTCATTTCTCCCTCAAAGCCTACCCCATAGCGGACACTCTCCGATTTTCCCGCTAAGAGAATGAAATCGGTCGCAAAAAATTTTATTTGCCGCTGGTGAACTTAGTTTCCCGTTACCTGCCAAACGATCCTTATCCGATTATGGTGGGATGAGCGTAATCGGTGACGTTATAGACACTGCCTCCGCGTTGCAAAAGCACTGACAGCACCTGCGCTTTCTTTTGATTATCTTTACTGGCGCCCCAGATAACTTTTTGACCTGAGGCCAATTGCAGCTCAATATTTTCTGGTCGTATTGCTTGCGCCTGCTGAGTTTTCTTGGTAATTTCCGGCGGCAATGATTCCACCACGCTAGCTGCAGATTTCAAACAGTCACGATTATCGCTTGCCCGGCAAGAACTAGCTATCGTTACCAGATTTGATACTTCGAATCCCTTAGCCGGAAATACTTTCCCTTCTAGATCAACCAATGATCCTTGCGTGGTTTTAGCCACCGGGTTTCGCAACGTCAAATGCACCAGCATCCCGCGGGGAAACTCCCGGCTAACTCCAATTTGTTTAATCCACGGATTCTCTTTTTGCAGCGTAGCGGCAACCTGACCCGTAGGTACTCGCATCAAGGGTTTTCCCGCATAGGCCGATAGCTCTTCTTTTATCTGTCCCGCGGAAACTTGTGCGCTAGCGCCTACAACTCGCGTCTTGTCCGGATCATAGGCAAAAACCGGGGAAAACCAGAACAGGTACCCCAATGCCACTATGATTACCACGATTAGCGCCCCGATACCCCCGCGGCGCATTCGCGTACGCCGCCTTATCTGCGCGATTTCTTCGCGTCGCTGCGCCAGTCCACTGGATATCACAGCTCGATCTTTTGAAGCTAATGTGACTTTCCGGGACTGCGGCAGGGACACCGCTTTTTCTCCCCTGCCTGCCTGCCGCCGATTAGTACGTACTCGCGTATTTTTGGATACTTCGGTGGCTTTAGAACGGCGCGAAAAAGAAGATTTGCGGGAAGTCACTGCGCGAACCTCTGGGTTAAAACCTCTAAAATCAGCCCCCCGGCCACGGTCACATCTCCCGCTCCCACAGTCAAGATCAAATCTCCTGGTTCAGCCGCATTAGCGAGCATGCGTGCCGCCTCATCCCGATCCCCCAAGTAGGAGCCACGCTGCATTTCTTCCGTGATTAGCTGGGAAGTTACTCCCGCAATGGGATCCTCTCGTGCCCGGAAAATATCGCACACAACCACTTGATCAGCCATATCAAGAGCCCGAGCAAAACGGGGAGCAAAATTGCGGGTACGCGAATACAGATGCGGCTGGAATAACACTAGAACGCGTCCTCCCCCGGCTGCCTCGCGCGCCTGGTGCATCAGGGCTTCCACTTCGGTGGGATGATGGGCGTAATCATCGATTACCCGGATCCCTCCTACTTCACCTTTGGTTTCAAACCGACGCGCGGTTCCCTCGAAATCCCCTAAAGCCTGAGCAATCTCTGGCGCAGAGAAACCCGCAACTTGCGCTCCTAAGAACACTGCTGCCGCATTTAATAGGTTATGCTGCCCCGGCATCGGCAGGCGGACGGCGGTAGTTTTCCCCGCCACCGTGAAATTTGCAGATACCGAGGTAGTATCTTCCACCAGCGGTTTAATCAGGCAAAACTCATCCAAGTGCAGGGAAGGTTTCTCCACCCCATAACCGAGGATCCGCATGCCAGGGGCAGCGGAGTCAGCTGGCATAGCTTCCCGGCGCTGAACCAGCTGGCGACAACCGGGATCATCAGTACAAACAATCAGCGTTCCCCCTGGTTTAATACAGTTGCTGAAATCAAAAAATGCCTCCGCGAACTTTTCTGCTGATCCATAGTTATCGAGGTGGTCGGGCTCAATATTGGTAATAATCGCCACCTGGGGGCGGTAGTTCAGGAAAGAACCGTCAGATTCGTCGGCCTCGGCAATAAAATACTCGCCTTTACCCAGATGGGCTCCAGTTTGGTAATGACGGACTATTCCTCCCACCGCAAAAGAGGGATCTGCTCCCAGCTGGGAAAGAGTTTGCGCCAACATGCCAGAAGTAGTGGTTTTACCATGTGCCCCCGCCACGGCCACGAACTTCCGGTCGGCCGCCGCGAGCGCCAGCGCCTGGGAGCGATGCATAAACTTACAACCGGCGGCTTTACCCGCCGCGAATTCCGGATTACTAGGGCGAATTGCACTGGAATAAACAATAGTCATGTCGGGGGTAATCAGCTGCGGGCGGGTACCCACCCAACATTCGACTCCCAGATCCCGTAGTTTCTTTAAGTTATCGGATTCGTTTTGATCCGAACCGGTCAGTTCCCAGCCACGCGCCGCAAAAAGCTGCGCAACCACCGACATTCCGGCTCCCCCAACCCCGATAAAATGGTATTTTTTCTCGCTCATCGGCATACTTCCTTAGCGATTTGTGCCAGTTTCTCCGCGGCATCGATTCCCTCTTCCGGGAGTGCTCGCGACATTTGTTGCAAACGTTCTGGCGACAACAGTAAGGGCACTACCTGTCTGGTAACGAAATCCGCATTAAACTGGGCGTTATCAACTAGCAGCGCACCTCCACTTTTTACCGCGTCTTCGGCGTTAAGACGTTGCTCGCCGTTCCCAATCGGTAGTGGTACATAGACTGCCGGTAATGCTAAGGCGGTCATCTCCGCCACCGTACCGGCACCGGAACGACAAACCACCAAGTCCGCGGCGGCTAGTGCCCTTTCCATATCCACCAGGTAATCTAAAACCCGATAACGCGGCTTTAAAGATTCGGGAAGAGCCTGGCGCACCGACTCATCTTTATCTTTGCCAGTTAAGTGAATTACCTGGATATCTTCCGGCAACTGTGCCGCCGCCTCCTGCAAAGCTTGGTTTAGGGAAAGTGCTCCCAAAGATCCCCCAGTGACCAGCAAGGTTGGTAGCTGCACACCTAGATCAAAAGACTTTAGAGCCAGCTCCCGCTGACGTTTTTGTTCCGACCGATCGTGACGTTTTTTAGCCAACTCCGCTATTTCGGGTCGCAAAGGTAACCCGATGCAAGTGGTTCGCCCCTGCTTGGCCTTAAGTTTCGTGGAGGGAAAAGTTAAAGCTACCACTTTGGCCCACCGTGCCCCTAACCGGTTGGCCAAGCCGGGACGAGCGTTTTGTTCATGGATTACCAGCGGTACCTGTGCACGCCGCGCCGCTAAATAGGCAGGAGTGGAAACATAACCTCCAAAGCCGATGACTACTCCCACCTTCTTCTTTTGGATTAGCGATTCTATCTTCTTTACCGTCTCCCGCATCCGGCTGGGAATAGTAAAGAACTGCAAAGAAGGACGGCGCGGCAACGGTATCCGGGGGATATAGTGCAAATCGAAGCCGGCAGCGGGTACTAGCTCGGTCTCTTTGCCTTCCCTAGTACCGATAATCGTAACCTTCCAGCCTTGATCTCGCAGACAGCGCGCCGCAGCCAACAGCGGGTTGACATGACCGGCGGTTCCCCCTCCGGCTAAAAGTACCGATCTATTATTTTCCATCGCGTTTTTCCAATCTGACGGCTCTGCTAGTACGCAAATATTTTGGCCGGTGAGCTACGGCTGCAGCTACTCCTGGCTCTGCTCGCAAGTAGCTTAAAAGCACCCCCATTTGTATTAGGGTTGCCAGCGCCGTAGAGCCTCCAGAAGAAATCAGAGGCAGCGGCACTCCTATTACAGGTAGGAACCCGATCACTACCATGATATTCATGAGTGCCTGTACCACTAGCCACCCCAAAGTTCCCGCAGCACAAAGTCGGGTGGTCTGGTGGGTAGCATTGATGATTAACCGGCTCAGTACCCAGGCGAGCAGCCCGAAAATTACCAACACTAGAAGGGTGCCGAATAGTCCGAATTCTTCACCCAAAATTGCGTAAATAAAATCGGTATGAGCTTCCGGCAAATAATTCCACTTTTGGCGAGAGGCACCCGGCCCGACTCCGGTTAGTCCCCCGGTTCCCAATCCCCACTTGGCACGCAGGGGCTGCAGACCAGAACCCGTAGGATTAGCTTGGGAAGGATGCAAGAAAGAAAGCACCCGATTCCTGCGGGAAGAAGAACTCAGTACCGCCCCGACTGCGGCCACAGACAGCAGACCTATCCCTATCCCGAGCCAACGCAGAGAAATCCCGGCGATTAGTAATACACACAGCAAAATAGAAACGAAAATAAGCAGGGTTCCCATGTCGTGACCTGCCATTACCGTGGCCACAATAACTATAAAAGGCAGCCCGACCCATTTGAAAAGGTCACCAAGAGAATCTATTCGGCACCTGCCACTACTGAATACCGTGACTAGCAGCAAAATAAAGGCTACTTTTAAGAACTCTGAAGGCTGTAATACCTGGTTAATACCGGGAATATAAACCCAGTTGCGGTTGCCACCTTGACCGCGCCCCAGCGAGGTAAACACCGCTAACTGACCGGCAATAGCCAGCGGAAATATTACCGTTAACGCAAATTTTTCAAAGAAACCCGCAGGTAAACGCGATATGAAGATCATTGCGGCGAAACCCACTGCCATAATTAGCAGGGGGCGTGCCACTCCCCAATAGGGATTGGTACCGGCAGACAGCTCCAGGATTACCGAGGCAGAAAACTGCATCATTAATCCAATCACCGCTAACGCGATGATCAAGAACCACAGCATTTGGTAGTTGAATAACGGGGTATGGGTGATAGAACGCCACAGGTTCAGGAGTTTGCGTTTACCCTCCGGGTTATCCGATCGGAAAGACTCTGCGCGTTTAACTTCAATCCGCGGAATTTTTTTCCTGATTTTAGCGGCTGTGCCCTGAGAAGAATTTTTTTTATTTCCGGTCGATGCCCGCGTCACCATAGCTATCCCTCCAAACGGGACACGGCATTAGCGAAAGCCTCCCCACGCTGAGAATAGTTTGCAAACTGATCCCAGGAGGCACAGGCAGGCGCTAAAATCACTTTATCTCCGGGACGCGAGAGCGCGACTGCCTCGTTTACCACCGAGAACATCATGTCATCATGGGAGCTAACTTCCACTACTGGAACCTTAGGGGCGTGCTGAGCCAATGCCTCACGCAAAGCGGAGCGATCTTCCCCGATCAGTACTACCCCCCGTAAAGTGGCAGCTATCTGGGTAACTAGCTGATCAAAGGACTGTCCTTTAGTATCCCCACCAGCTATCCACACCACTGAGGCCGGGGGCATTCCGGATAAAGAAGCAGCCGCAGCATGGGTGTTGGTGGCTTTGGAATCATCAATCCAAGTGACCTGCGCAGCCTGACCTACGATGGCCCTTCGATGCGCCTGCGGGACGAAGCTGCGGATTCCGTCACGCACTGCCTCGGGGGCTACCCCTAGGGCTCTGGTGAGCCCAGCTGCCGCTAAAGCATCTTGGAGCACCGTAATCCCCGGCTCACCGTGGTAATAGTGAAAATCCCCCATTCCCACAAGTGCTACTGCCTCTTTATAGGGATTAGCGCTATAGGCGCGATCAATCAGCATATTTTCTACTAGACCCAACTGGTAGATATCGGGGATACCAGTAGTGAACCCGATCGCCCGACATCCTTCGGTTACGTCGGCAGCTAAGGTTAGGTCTAAGGTGCGGGAATCTTGTTGATTGTAGAGGACGGCTTTTTGGGCACGTTCATAAACCCGCGCTTTCGCCGCGACATAGGCTGCTTCACTCCCATGCCAATCCAAATGATCCGCATCAATATTTAAACAGACTGCGGCCAGTGGCGATAGGGAGCTAATGGTATAGAGCTGGAAGCTGGATAGTTCTACCGCTAATACTTGGGCTTTAGCCTGAGCAGCGGCTAATACCACCGGGGAGCCTACGTTTCCGACCGCTAGTGCCTCATAACCCGCAGCCTGCAAAATAGAATGGGTCATCCCGACCGTGGTGGTTTTGCCGTTGGTACCGGTAACGGTTAGCCAGGGGGTGTTTGGGCGGGAAGTAGCGGTTTTTTGGATCTGCCAAGCTAATTCGACCTCGCCCCACAGTTCCACCTGGTGTTTTTTCGCCCAAGTGAAAGCGCTATGGCGTGGAGGTACCCCGGGACTGACCACTAGCAATGAAGGATCAATCTTATCTAGCAGATCTTCCCAGTTATCTCCTTGTCCCTGATAGAACTGAGCGTGCGGGTAGTCCTGGGAGCAATTGGCCACTGCTTCTTCTTGGCCATCAATCCCATATACCTTGGCCCCCAGAGTGGAGAGCACTTCACAACAGGCTCTGCCCGATGATCCCAGGCCGATAATACAGATGACCCGGCCTGCCCAGTTTTGGTTTGTCACTTTATTGCAACCACCCATTCTGCGTAGAACAAAGCAACGCCTACAATCGCAAACAGGCCGGCAATAATCCAGAACCTAACCACAATCGTGACTTCTTTCCAGCCTTTGAGCTCGAAATGGTGATGTAAGGGAGCCATTTTAAACACCCGTTTACGAGTAAGCTTAAATACCCCCACCTGGATCACATCTGACATCACGATTAATACAAACAATCCGCCGATGATAACTGCCAGGAATTCGGTACGGGTCAGAATTGATAATCCTGCAAAGGCTCCGCCTAAGGCTAGAGACCCGGTATCCCCCATGAAAATTTGGGCAGGGGAAGTGTTCCACCAGAGAAAGCCGAAGCAGGCGCCCACAATCGCCAGCGAGATTATCGCCAAATCTGCGGGATCCCGCACCTCATAGCAGGCAGAAGCAACTCGGGGAGCCACGTCCACCAGCGGACAACGCTGATAATATTGCCAGGTAGCCACCCCGGTGTAGGCACCGAAAGCAAATAGGCAGGCACCCGAGGCTAAACCATCTAAACCATCGGTGAGGTTTACTCCATTTGACCAGGCCGCAATCAAGAAGTTAGCCCACAGAGCGAATAAAATAAACGCCACCACAGTCCCAGCGATCGCTAAATCTAGTCCACTAACGTCGCGTACCACCGAAATCTTAGTAGAGGCCGGGGTGATAGCAATCCCAGATTCGTCGCGGCGGGGAAATAGCAGTGCCAACACTCCGAAAGTGGTTCCTACTGCCAGTTGTCCCACAATCTTTGCCCAGGGAGTTAATCCCAGGGAGCGTTGACGCGAGATTTTGATGTAGTCATCAAGGAAACCGATCAGCCCTAGCCCCAATATCAGTAGCATCAGCAGCCAACCAGAGGGCGAGGGAAATGTCCATGAAGCGAGGTGCGCTGCCACCCAGCCGCAAACGGTCGCCAAAATGATGACCAGTCCCCCCATCGTGGGAGTGCCGCGCTTAGTGTAATGCGCAGTAGGACCATCTTTGCGAATGAACTGGCCGTATTGGTGTTTACGCAATACGCGAATCAGTACCGGGGTTCCTACCAGCGATACTATTAGGGAGGTTAATAGCGATATTCCTAAAGGCACCATTAGCTTTCGCTACCTCCTGTTAAGGCTTCTGCAATTTTCCAGACCCCAGATCCGTTTGAGCCCTTAATTAATACCGTATCGCCGGGAGCTAGAACCTGCCTAACCACTCTAAGTGCCTCCTCGACGTTTTCGCAGTGTTGCGCTTCGGCGTGGTCTAAAACAGTCTGGTAAATCGGGGTAGCTTCCGAACCCACCGTGACAACTACCACTATTCCCGCTGCAATACACGCCTGCCCTACCAGGCGGTGGTGATCCGCTGAATCTGCTCCCAACTCGAGCATTTCTCCCAGGACTGCCACCGCACGTCCTCTTCCCTTAGCTTGCGCCAGTGTCTTTAAGGTGGCGATCCCGGAACGCATAGAATCCAAGTTCGCATTATAGGAGTCATCGATCACTGTGATCTCAGATTCAATTTCCCGCACGTCTAGACGGTGCTGCGACAAGGGACGGGCATTTTCGAGTACGCGCGCAGCCTCGTTAAGGGACACCCCCAACTCGGTGGCAGCGGTAACTGCTGCCAATGCGTTAGACACATTATGCCGGCCTACCAGTCCTAACTTCACTTTAATGGCTTCTGTTCCGCGGGTCATCCAGAAGGTGGCGTGACCATCACTGTCTACTGCGACTTGGGAGGCGTAAACTCCCCTGGTAGTGGCAGATTCTTCTACAGTTTCCTCTGGTTTTAGCTCTCCGAAGTAGCGAATCTGTTTTCCGGAAGCCATTTGACGTACCCGGTCATCCCCACAGTTCAAGATAGCCAGCGAGGGAGCAGATTTTTCTGAGGGAGGTTCCTCGCGATAACCATCTTGCTGAAATACTAGGCGGGCTTGCTTTGCTGCCGGACTTAAAGGCCAGTAACGTTTGCCGTCAAAGTTTCGCAGTCCCCAAAGGAGCTCTGCTTTGGCTTGCGCAAGCCCCTCGATGCTGCCGAATCCTCCCAGATGCGCATGTCCTACCATCAGCTCAATCGCCATATCCAAGGGGGCGATTTCAGTTAGCAAGGCCAAGTGCCCCGGTCCAGAAGCTCCCATCTCTAGAACTAGAAAATCCGTAGTTTCATCAGCTCGCAGGATGGTTAGGGGCACCCCGACCTCGTTATTGTAGGACTTCTCAGGCGCCACTACCTGGCCTTTTAGCTGCAGCAGACTGGCTAATAAATCCTTGGTGGTAGTTTTACCGGCTGACCCGGTAATCCCTACGCACACCGGCCTTTTCCCACTCCCTTTTTGCCTTAATGCTGCTAAATGAGCGTGCGCTAGCCATCCGAGCGCGCGGGTTGCTTCCGGAACTTGCACATAGGGAATACCTACCTGTTCAGCAGGCTCTTTCCGCTCTACGAGGGCAGCAGCTGCCCCTGCCCGCAAAGCACTTTCCAGGTAGTCATGCCCATCGGAATTTTCTCCACGACGAGCTACATACAAATCTCCTGGCGCTACCTCGCGGGAGTCGGTAACTACCCGACCCTCAATGATAGTTTCTGAATTCTTACACGGCTGGTTCAGGGCTTCAGCAATCCAACCCAGTGTCCACATTTGTCCGCTCCTACTTCCAAGTTCTTCTTCTAAGGATAGCTAGTGCGCGTTGATTGGATAAAGCTGCGGCTTAGTGCTGGAGGGGGGAACATCCAGCAAAGTTAAAGCTTGCGCTGCTACCTGCGAAAATACCGGACCGGCTACTGCCCCTCCCCAAATTCCTGATTTTGGCTGATAGATAATCAACGATACTGCGATCTCGGGATTCTCCGCCGGTGCCAAACCGACAAACGAGGCAACTACGCCTTGGGAGCCTCCCCGGCCAGAAATAATTTCACTGGTACCCGTTTTACCGGCACTGCGATAACCGGGGATCTGCGCTTTCTTAGCAGTTCCTTCATCACTAGTTACCGATTCCATCATCCGCACCAAAGTGGCGGCTGCGTTCTGATCTAACCTTTGGGTGGCCGCCGGAACTTTTACTTTTTCAGGAATTCCCTGGGGGTCTTCATATTCGGAAATCATCCGGGGTGCAATATAGACCCCATGGTTAGCGATAGTAGAGATAAGCGCAGATATTTGTAGCGGGGTGCAAGCCATCCCCTGACCAAACATAGTGGTCATCCGCTGGCGGGGATCCCAATTTTGGGGACTGCCAATTATCCCTGCAGATTCACCTGGCATTTCAATGCCGGTTTTTTGCCCCAAACCCAAAGCTTTCATCATTTGATATCGCTGCTGATCGGTGACCATTTGCCCAATTTGAACCGTACCGGTATTGGAGGATTCAGCCAATACCCCCGAGGCCGTTAAGTTCATGGTGGGATGGGGATGGGAATCTCTAAACGACTGACCGGCGATAGTGATCTTATCTGGAGAGCTCACCGGGGTTAACGGGGTGATTTTCTTCTGTTCCAAGGCGGTAGCAAAAGTCACCAGTTTGCCACTAGAACCCGGTTCATAAGTATATTGCACCGCCCGTGATCCAGTGGTTCCCGAAGTTCGCTTACGAACCTGCTCGGGAGGTTCGTTTCCAGAATCTGCCAACGCTAAGATCTGCCCGGTACCTACTCGCTGTACAATCGCGGTTCCCCAGGCAGCCCCAAAATCCGCGACCTGTTTATTTACCAAGCCTTCCGCGGTGTTCTGTAGATCCGCATCAATCGTTAACCGCACGGTTTTACCGGGAGTGGCGGTCTGTAAAACATCGGTTCCCCCCGGGATGACTTGCCCTGAAGGAGATATCTCCGCCACCCGCTTGCCCGGAACTCCTGCCAGCTGCTTATTTTGGGTAGCCTCAATACCTGCCTGCCCAACTTGTTCAAAATCAGTGAATCCTAAAATCGAAGATGCGGTGGGGCCATTAGGGTATTGCCGCTGGTAGCGTAGTTCACCATCGATACCATCGATTTTTAGTTTTCGGATCTTCCGCCAATTCTGAGCGCTAACATTTTTAGCGAGGTAGACGAAACCTCTGTTTCCCACCATTTTCCCCCCGAGCACTGCCGGGTTCATATCCAGAATTGGTGCCAGCTGTCGGGCCGCTTCGGCGGCTCCGGTTCCTACCACTTTCTTGCGATTACGAGGGTCGCGGAGTTTAGTTTTATCGGTAACGATCTTTCCGTCCGGGGAAAAAATTTCGTGATGCACATAATTTTTTACCAGCATCTGGTTAACTGATACGTTATAGACCTCGATCGAGGTGGCCAGCACCGTTCCTTTTCTATCGACAATGTCTCCCCGCTTAGAGACAATCTCAGCGGAAACAGTCCGCGCTTGTCTGGCCTCGTCAGCAAGAGCGGGGGCTTGTACTACCTGCAAATCGAATAACCTGGCGCTACACAGCACCAGTAGAAAGGCCACTATCACTAGTAGCAGCCTCCCACGCTTACCAGCTGCCTTACTCGCTCCCCGGCTGTTTACGATCCCCGTAGAAATGAAGTCGCTTCCCGCTTGTTTTCGAGATTGTCCCTGGTCAGCAAGAGTTTTCTGTTTTAGCGAAGAAGCGCTCTTCGCCGGCGAATACCTTCGCTTCTTCCCTACCATTGACCTCTATTATTCCTTAGCTACCGGAACTGGAGGAGTTCCTCCTTCAATCTTGCTTGTTTTTAGGGTAACGTATCCAGTCTCTCCCGCTGGGACATACCCGGCATCCAGGGCAGCTTTCCGTACCTTCTCGGGGCTAGACTTTAAGTTCACCTGGGACTGTACCCGTTGGTTATCTTCTTTTAGTTGCGTTAATTGCACCTGGTCTTCATGAATCTGGTAGGAAATCATCGCTAGTTGGGTATTAATCAGCATTGGGGAAACGATCAGGGCAACTAAAAGTAAAGCAGCAGCCACAATTTTCGCCATCAGGGGGGAGCGTTTTTTAAGCGTCTGCTCCTCGCCAACAACTCGTAAGCGAGCCGCATTCCCGGCGCGAACTGGTCGACGACGAGTGGGCGATGTTTGTCTGAGGGCGGCGGAGTTAGGCATGGTATTCCCGGGTCCTTTCTGCGGGCTCGCTTAACTTGGTAATCGCCCGCAACCGCACCGATGCGGCACGAGGATTATTGGATATTTCGGTTTTTCCGGCTTTTTCGGCTCCATTGATCAACAATTGGAAAGTTTTTTCTTCCGCTAATGGAACCCCGTTTAGAGTCGAGGGCGCAACTACCTGCTGAAATGCCTGTTTAACTATCCGGTCTTCTAGGGATTGGTAAGCTTCCACTACCATCACCCCACCGGGTGCCAGGCTGTCCAGGGCAACGGGGATCGCCCGCTTAAGGATACTTAACTCTTTATTTACTGCTATCCGTAGTGCCTGGAAGGTTCTCTTGGCCGGATTCCCCCCGGTGCGACGCGCCGGAGCGGGGATGGCCTCGCGCACGATTTCCACTAACTGCGCCGAGGAAGTAAGTGGAGTTTCTTCTCGTACCCTTACTATTTCCCGAGCAATCCGGGCAGCAAACTTTTCTTCTCCGGCCTCGCGCAAAATTTTTGCAAGCTCCACGTCGGAGAGCTCTGCCAACAAATCGGCCGCAGTTTTACCACCGCTTTGATCCATGCGCATATCTAGATCAGCATCGCGCGCATAGCTAAAACCGCGCGCCACATCATCGAGCTGCAGCGAAGAGACCCCCAAATCCATCAGAATCCCACCTAAAGGATAGGCATCGTCCTCGTAGGCAGCTGCCACTTGCCCGATAGCATCGTAGGTAGCATGTACCGCCGTAAATCTGGAGGAGTACTCTCGTAAGCGTCTGCTGGCGCTGGCTAGTGCCTGTTTATCCCGGTCGATTCCGATTAGATGCACCTGGGGATAGGTCTGCAGAATAAGTTCGCTATGGCCTCCTAGTCCTAACGTGCCGTCAATCACCAGGGCACGCCCCTGCTGTCCCGCTTGCTCAATTCCCTGCCCCAAAAGCTCGATGCAGCGCGCAGCTAGCACCGGCTGATGAGTGAAATTAGTGTTTGGGAACATGGTTTCCTTTGGAAGGTGGGACAGTTTGGGAAAAATCTGGAAAACCAGGGCTCTCCCCGACGATCTGCTACCGGGGAAGAGGCATCAGAGCATTCGGGAAGAGGCCAGGTTCTCCAAGCTAGAACATTCCAGGAATCACTTCCTCTCCGGTTTGGGCGAAAGCTTCTTCCTGCTCAGCTAAATACTGGTTCCAAGCCTGGCCGTTCCAGATCTCGACTCGGGATCCGGCGCCAATAACCGCTAGTTGCTTGCCTAGATCTGCGTAAGTGCGTAGCTGGGGTGGAATCACAATCCGACCTTGCTTATCGGGGATCTCGTCGGAGGCACCGGAGAGCATTACCCGCACGTAGTCGCGACCTTGGCGGGAGGAAAGTGGAGCCCGACGTAGTTCCTGATACATCCGCTCAAACTCGGCTGCGGGGAAAACATAGAGACAACGATCCTGACCTCGAGTGATTACTAATCCACCCGCTAATTGATCCCGGAATTTGGCTGGAAGAATCAAGCGTCCTTTGTCGTCCATTTTGGGTTCATAGGAACCTAAAAACATGGGCGCTACCTCCTTTCCAACCAGATAACTCCACTTTACCCCATTTTTCTCCACTATGGCGCACAATAGCGGTGTTTCTAGAAAAATAATCGCGAAAATTACCACTCTTACCTGCGAAGATTTCCCTAAAGTAAAGTGGAGTGAAAAATTTGATTCTTATTTTTTAGAACCGGAATTGAGAGAGCTAGCCCTTTGAGACCGAGAAAGCGCAAGAAGCTACCAGTGATGACGATGGCAGAGCACGATTGCCAACCAAAGGGTGCAAAAATATCAACAAGCGTCCCAGACGCTTTTAAGCAAAATAAAATGCGAGTTTTATAAGAAAAAAGGAAGCTTAGCTAACTAACGCTCACCATTGCGGCGATTCCACTTATCTTCCTGCCGTTGCTTAAAGGAACGCCGAGAGTCATTTTTATGAGCCGAAGAACGGTTATTAACGGCAGGCTTATTGGAATTCACCCCGAAGCTAGAAAACCGCGAGTTCATCGGTAAGGTCACTGCAAAAAGCACCACTATAAACCCCGAGACTGCTACCGCAATTGCTAAAAACTTAGAGACAGTCCAAACAGAAATCCCCACGATCAGCAGCGCAATCCCTGCCAGAATCAGCAGCGTCATCGTGGCGACCAGCTTGGGGGAAAAGTTCAGCTTCTGAGATTTTTCCGGTTCTGAACTCTTAGTAACCGAAGCTTCAGCCACGCGGACATCAGAGAATTGGCGTTCCATATCTGCGAGAATCTGTTTTTCTTTTTCAGATAGTCCCATGCTTTTTCTCTCCTTTCCGCGTCAATGCTTCTTCCAGCATAAAACAAAAAGCTACTTCAGTCAGACTCAGTTTCATAACTTGGCGCACTATCGTTCTTCCCGGGCGTAACCAGCGTAGCCGGACGCAGGGAAGTATTACCAAATTTTTGGTGGATCTTATCCATCGCTATCTCCGTTGCCCGTCCGCGAGTGTCGCTCCCCCACGCCAGTTGCACCCCCGAAGTGGCAGCGATTAGTTCTTTAGTAGTTACCCCTACTAGACGGATTCCTCCCTTGGGCATTTGCTCTTTCGCAAACAGCCCCAGTGCTTCCCGCGCAATATCGCGGGCAACATCGGTAGGCTGGCGCAGCGTGCGAGAGCGAGTCCAGGTACGAAAATCCGCGGCTCGGATTTTAATGGTGACATTTCCGGCTAAAAGATTATTTGCGCGCAGCCGAGCCGCGCATTGATGCGCTTGATCCAATAAAGTAGCAGCAATTGTCTCTCGCGAATGCACATCGAGCGCATAGGTAATTTCGGTTCCGATCGATTTTTCTTTGCTTCCTAGTCCCACCTGACGGGAATCTTGTCCCCGGCACAACTGATAAAGACGCACTCCCAACGCTTTCCCAAAGAGAGAATTCAACTGGGAAATACTTAAAGCGCTCATTTGCCCGACGGTCTCGATTCCTTTGCGCTCCAGTTTGGCGCCCGCTGCTGCCCCGATTCCCGGGATCGCACCCACCGGCAATATCTGCAAAAATTCCTTGGTTTTATCCGCAGGAACCAGTAGCACTCCGTCTGGTTTGGCATGCGCAGAGGCAATTTTAGCGACTAATTTATTGGTCCCGATACCTACCGAAGCCGGTAAAGAAAGTTCTTCCCGGATCCGTTTACGCAGCAGGTGCGCTATTTCTAAGGGGGTTCCCAGTCTCCGGCGCGCGCCCGAGACCTCTAAGAAGGCCTCGTCAATCGAGATCTGTTCCCTCACCGGGGTAATTTCCCCCAAAATTCTCATGACTTTTTTGGACAGCCGCGAGTAGTATCCGTGCCCGGAGGCAACCACTATTGCTTGCGGACAGAGTCGCTTGGCTTGAGAAACTGGCATCGCTGCATGCACGCCTTGCGCCCTCGCTTCATAGGAGGCCGAAGAAACCACTCCGCGATTACTTTTACCTCCTACGATTACCGGTTTTCCCCGCAGGGAGGGATCGCGCAAAATCTCGGCTTCTACGAAAAAAGCATCCATATCGACATGCAGAATATTGGTTCCGCTATCGTCGCTGCCCCAATCACGTTTGGCGGCAGCAGACTGAGGAGCTTTACTCACCGGTCAGTTCTTTCCGCTATCCCCGGTATCTTCAGGATTACGCTGCTGATCGGTTATAGATTCTTCCCGACTGCCAGGAGGCGGCGGAGCTGAGGTAGTTGGCCCCGAACTCCCGGAATATTTTTCTTCCTGTTTACGTTTACGCTGCAAATGGGAGCGGCGCGGCGGAAAATGTCTACCCTGAGGGGAAGTACCTGGCGAAGCCGACTTTCTCCCGGTACCGATTTTTTGTTGTTTAGTATCCGCTTCCTTAGCCGGCAAGGAGGACGGATCTGATCCGCTCACAGCTCCTCTAATCACCTGCTCAGGGAGCAGATTACTACTGTCTCCTCGCTGGCGCGAAGCAACTTTTTGTGCCAGATGCGCCAGTAAATCATCCCGCCCTGCCAGGAGTCCCTCGGCATTTTCTTCTGGGGCGTCTTGGGGATTTACTTGCGCCAAGAATCTTTCGATACGTTCTGCAATCGCGTCACCCGAGCGCGAATCCACCGACTCTGCTAGAGACTTCGGATGCAGCTCTCCCCAGGGTTGGGTTAAGGCCTCATCGTAGTGCTGCTCCATTTTTTCGATCAGCTCTTTAGCCTCAGGATTTTCATCCAGCTGCGCACTTACCTCTTTAATCATTTGGGTGCTAGCGGCTTCCAAATCTCCCATCGGCAAATCCAAATTCAGAGTTTCGGAAAGATATTGAATCGCACTAACCGCCCCCGGTGGATACTGCCCATCTGCCAAGTAATAGGGAACTCCCACCACGATCCCTCGTGCCTGCACCGATATCATTTGGAAAAGCATCTGCAGGTACTGCCCGAAAGAGGCAGTGATAATGAAGGTGCCCGGCATCTCAGTTTGCGGGGGCAAGATATCCGGATTGGGGGAAGTCTGGTTAATGAAAGGGATCCGAGTGTGGGGAATGTTGGCAGCTATCCCCATCAGATCAACTGCCTGTTTTACCCCCATCTTTTGGCAAACCTCGAAAATCGCCAGGGAAAAATCTTCCCAGTTGATATCGGGTTCCAGTCCGCGCAATAGCAAAATCTGACGCCCGGAATAATCGGTAATCCGTTCCAGGGTGCAACTGGGATAACGCATATCGGTCATCGTCCAGTTTTCAATGGTTATTCGGGGACGCCGTGCCCGGTAGTCCAGCACCGTCTCGAGGGCGAAACGCGCAACTTCTTCATGGGGAAGGGCATGCAAGAGCTGCTCAATAATCATTCCGCCAATATCACCGGAATCAATCGCCCCCGAAAAGGCATAGAGCAGCACCTCTGCCTGTGTATCTTCGTAGGCAGGACCGGGGATTATAAAACGGCTGCTGTCTGTCATCTACCCTCCATTCTCTAGTCCAGCCTACCCGGCCAGCGCCGCGTGTGCATCGCCCCTCGCCCGAGCTATGCGGTTTTTAGAGATAGCGGGTAGAATAGATGCCTACTTTTTCTTAAGGGAAGGGGCGCTTCTTGAATGATCCCGCACAGCTAGGTCTGGAGCAGCAGGCCGTCGATCGCATTTACCAAGTATTAGATGACGCCCGCACTCGTTACCGTCTGCGTCAGCAGCAGGTTGAGGCATTAGGTGCCACCGGCTCCCCACAAAACCGCTCGGAACGCGACGTAATGGCAGCTCATTTAGGAGACCAAGCCGCCCGCTTAGAGCGGGTAGAAGAACGTTTGGTTTTTGGAAAACTTACTCCGTTGTCCGGCAAAGAATTCTATATCGGGCGAGTAGGCCTGCAAGATAGCGATCACTCGCAAGTATTAATGGATTGGCGGGCTAGCGCCGCTACCGCTTTTTACCAGGCAACAGCCCGCCAGCCGCTGGGGATGGCTAGCCGGCGTCATATTGGTCTGCATCGCCGTCAGGTAATTTCGCTAGAGGACGAAGCGTTCGATTTATCTCATGCTCGGGAAGAAGGGATCCAGCTGCAGGGAGAGGGCGCGCTGCTGGCGGCACTACAAGCAGAACGCTCCGGCCATATGGGCGATATCGTGGCCACGATTCAAGGCGAGCAAGACCGGATAATCCGCGCGGATACCTCTCAGATCCTGGTAATCCAAGGCGGACCGGGCACCGGAAAGACCGCAGTAGCACTACACCGCGCGGCCTATCTACTCTACGAACAGGCAGAACACTTAGAAAAATCCGGAGTGCTGATAGTAGGCCCCTCCCCCGCTTTCTTACGCTACATTGAGCAAGTGCTACCCGCCCTCGGAGAAACTGGCGTGGTTTCCACCACCATGGCAAGCCTCTTGCCTGGAACTAGTGCCCCCGGAAAGGAACATCCGAAAATCTCGGCTTTGAAGGGAGATTTACGCTGGGTAAAGCTAATTAAGCAGGCAGTACACTCACTGCAGCGGGTGCCACAATCGGATCAGCCATTAACCGTAGGCGCCAGTAAACTGCTTCTGCGGCCGCGAATAGTAAAAGAGGCCATTCGCCGCGCCCGCCTTAGCGGCAAGCCCCATAACCAGGCGCGAGAAATCTTTGTTGCCCACGTTTTAGACTCTTTAACTGACCAGTATTTAGATAGTGAAACTCGCCGGGAACAAGCAGAATTGGCTGCGGCGGCTCAGGCAGCCGGTTTAGGCGAAATCGAAACTAGTCGCGACGCCCTTTCTGAACGCGCCCTGGTAAAGGAGGATCTGCGCTCCAACCTTAATGTGCGACGGGCAATAAATCTCTGCTGGATGCCTTATTCAGCGCAAGATCTTTTGCGCCGTCTCTACGCCTACCCAGCGTTTCTTGCCCGCTTTGCCAGTGAGTTTAGCTTCGAGGAGCAGGAGATAATTTACCGCCCCAAGCAGGAGGCATTCACCCCTGCCGATGTGCCTCTACTTGATGAACTTGCGGAACTCCTGGGAGATCCGCCGAACGCTACCTCTCCCACTTCACGCCGCTCCCGCTCAGCTGCGCGCGAGCGAGAGCAGGCGCGGGCACAAGCTGCGATTGAGGGACAGGGACTGGGAGACGGGATTGTTTCCGCCCAGATGTTGGCCACTCGCGCCGCCGGAAACAGTGAACAGTCATCCCTAGCAGAAAGAGCCTATCGGGATCGAACCTGGACCTATGGGCATGTGGTGGTGGATGAAGCCCAGGAGCTGTCCCCAATGGATTGGCGCTGCCTGCTGCGACGCTGTCCTTCACGTTCTTTTACCGTGGTGGGTGACTTAGCTCAGCGGATTTCCGCCGGGGGGTCTTCGTGGAGCCAGCTATTGGGACCAGCCGCCGATGCTCTAGAGGAAGAAGCCTATTTAACGGTGTGCTATCGCACCCCGAAAGAAATTATGGATTTGGCAGAGGCAGTTACCACTGCCGCTGGGCGACCCTCCCCTTATCCGGTTCAAGCGGTTAGACAAGATCCAAGCTCGCTAATAACCCGGCAGGTATCAGCCCTTGATGTTTCAGCTGTGCAGGAAACAGTTTCCAACGAGATTAACTATTTAGATAGGGTTTTGGGAGCTGGACGAGGACGCGTAGCGGTAATCTGCGCGGAAGGTGATTATTCTACGATTTGGCAGCTTGCCGAACAGTTCCCTTTCCCAGTGGGTAGCGATCCCATTAGTGATCGAGTCTGCATATTGGATGCGGTCACCTCGAAAGGATTAGAGTTCGACAGCGTAATTTTACTGGAACCAGTTCATATTTCCTCCCAAAGCGTCGGTAATCTATTTGTGGCCATGACCCGCCCCACCCGTCGCCTAGTCACCCTGTACACCCAGCAGCTACCGGCAGGATGGAAATAACCGCGCAATACCGGGTTTACGTACCGGAGAACGGACAGTTTTGCCAAGCGTGGTGAGCGCTGAAAAAATGGAGGCATGACAAAGGCAGTTTTACTTGAGGATCCGCACCAGGTAGCGGATGAAGTTTTTACCGGTTACGACATTGAAGTAGAGCGAGTAAAAGGCGCCCTGGAAGAGGACGCTTTAATCGAACGCCTCCAAGATGCCGATATCGTGGGGATTCGTTCAAAAACTCATGTCACTTCCCGAGTGATTTCCTCTTGTCCCCGCCTGAAGGTTGTGGGTTGCTTTTGTATTGGTACCAACCAGGTAGATTTGTCAGCTGCCACTAAAGCCGGAGTCACGGTTTTTAACGCACCCTACTCCAACACCCGCTCCGTGGTGGAACTGGCCATCGGGCACATTATCAACCTGGCGCGCCACGTGGAAACCCGCAACCAAGATTTGCAACGCGGAATTTGGAATAAGAGTGCCTCAGGTTCGCACGAGGTGCGCGGGAAAACCTTGGGGATCATCGGTTATGGAAATATCGGTACCCAACTTTCAGTTTTAGCCGAAGCCATGGGAATGAACGTAGTCTTTTATGATTCCGCTCAACGCTTGGCCATGGGAAACGCCCGGGCTCTGCCCACCATGGATGAAGTACTTAAAACTGCTGACTTTATCTCCCTGCACGTGGACGGCCGCAAATCGAATGAAGGCTTAATCGGCAAACGGCAGTTCGATCAAATGAAAGAGGGCGCGATTTTCATTAATCTCTCGCGCGGCATAGTGGTAGATGTGGACGCGTTGGCGGAGAATATTCGGTCTGGGAAAATCTCGGGAGCTGCAGTAGATGTGTACCCCGAGGAACCGCAAAAGAACGGAAACGAGTTCCATTCTCCGCTCTTAGGTCTTCCCAACACGATTTTGACTCCGCATATCGGCGGCTCTACTTTGGAGGCTCAGTTTGATATCGGTCAGTTTGTAGCTCATAAAATTGCTGACTACTGGCACCGGGGTAGCACCGAGATGAGTGTGAATATGCCAAACTTGAAACTCAACACTCACCCGGATTCTTTGTATCGCTTAGCATTCTTACACTCGAATATGCCGGGGGTGTTGGGTCGTATCAACCAGGTTTTTGCCAACCAAAATGTGAACATCAATGGTCAGATTTTAGGCACCGAAGGGCAGGTAGGATATGCCCTCACCGATATTGCCTCTGAGCTTCCGGTATCGGCAGTGGCCGAAATTCGTTCTATGCCGGAAACTATTGGTCTGCGAGTACTGTCTCTGCGTTAGCTGCATTTTGTTGTGATCGAATCTCGTCGATCGCAGTTTGGAAGTCATCTAGATCATCAAAGCTGGAATATACAGAGGCAAATCGCAAGTAAGCAACAACGTCGAGTTCCCGAAGCGGCCCCAAGATAGCCGTCCCAATAGAGTGGGAATCAATTTGCGATTTTCCACTCGCCCGCAAATCCTCTTCCACCTGTTGCGCTAATTTTGCAAGGTCATCGCTGCTTACGGGGCGACCCTGGCAGGCTTTCCTAACTCCGATAATCACTTTTTCCCGCGAAAACGGTTCTAAAGTGCCGGAGCGTTTCTTCACAGATAAAGCTGCAGTCTCAATAGTGGTAAAGCGTTTATTGCATTTGGTACATTCCCGGCGACGCCGGATAGCGTTTCCCTCTTCGGCGATTCGCGAATCGATTACCCGCGAATCATCATTATGGCAAAACGGACAGTGCAACTTTTCCCCCATCAGTAAGCATCCTGGAGGTCTAGCTTATCGCAACATTTGACACTCTTGCATCAACCTCTTCAACCAGGATCGCGCCGCAGAAAAAGGAATAGCTTTCCTTAGGATCTGTCCCCCCGCACCAGAATGATTTCCCCGCGACGCCAAACTGCCACTGACCAAATGACCCACCACGCCCCCTTCGGGACAAAATTTCCTTAAATATCGCAGGATGGTGAAAGGAGGGATTACTGCCCTAATAGCAGATCCGCCGAGGAGGCCTGGCTGTTTTCTACTGCCACTTCATTAGAAAACTGACTTATTCCTTTACTGTCATTAGCGGTCGCATCCCAGTAACTGCCAAAACCCACACCGGCGATTAACGCTGCAGCCATCACCAGTAGCCCTAGGGATACTTGGAATAATTTATGGCTGATCCGGGGAACCTGAAGATTCCTAGTTGACTTTCTTTGGGGAGCCGAGCGCCGCGCACTAGCTTGGCTTTCTGCCTTGGCAGCGGGAGGAACCACTACCAGTGGCATTGAGTCTACCTTCTTAGTGCGAGGCGCTCGGCGCGCCCACTGTGGAAGCGAGTCAAAAGCTGTAGCCGCCCCTTCCGTACGGCTCTCCCTACCGATGGCGGGCGGGCATGGCATTTTGGAGCCCGCTGGATGACGGGACTTGGCCCGTGCACGTTCTATATAGGTGGCGTCTACCAACTGTAGGTGAGGACGCTTCGGCTTTGCCGCCGACAGTTTCGATAACTGGTAGCTCCCCAGACCTACTACCCGTTTTTGGGCTAGTTCTTCCAGATTGAAAGAAAGTTGTGTGGACATAACTACACCTTTCTCGAACAAACGTTCGTCGAACATCTGTTTGATATACTAACGAGAGAGCTTCGTAAAATCAAGCGAAAAATGCAAATTTATCGAACAAATGTTTGCATAACGGGTCACAATTTCTTATCATCGAGTTAACAGCGGGAGGGAAGATGAGCAAACAGCAAGATCACGCCTTAGATATTGGAAATTTACGTCCGCGTGCACGCTCTATTTTCGAGGCGGTTTGCGCCGGGATTCGCGCTCAGGGATATCCGCCCTCGGTTAGGGAAATTGCCGCAGCGGTGGGGCTGTCCTCCTCCTCCACGGTTAAGCATCACCTAGATAACCTGGTCAGTCAGGGTTTCTTAGTACGGGCCGCGGGACGTAGTCGCGCCCTGGAGGTAAACCCGCAATTCGCGGCGCTTTCAACCAGTGAGCCCGGTCCCAAATCTTTATCTGCGCAAATAGCGGAAGTAACCCCCCTAAACCATCACGCGATTCCCTTGGTAGGACAGATTGCTGCCGGTACCCCCATTGATGCCCAACAAGATATAGAGGACGTTTTCACTATCCCTACCCGCTTTACCGGGGATGGCGAACTGTTCATGCTCAAGGTGCATGGCGACTCAATGATTGAGGCGGCGATCTGCGACGGCGACTGGGTGGTGGTTCGTCGCCAAAACGTAGCCGAATTGGGGGAAATCGTGGCTGCCATGATCGACGGGGAAGCTACCGTTAAAACCCTCGCGCGGCGCGAAGGACATGTCTGGCTACTCCCCCACAACCCAGCATTTGAACCGATTCCGGGCGACAATGCCACGATTTTAGGGAAAGTAGTTACCGTCCTACGGGCGCTATAAAGCGGTAGCCTATTTGTTCTCTGCCGGTTTTTACTTGAATGTTTAGCGCCTGCTCCAGCGTTTTTACTTTTCTAAATTCAATCCCTGCTCTCCCCCTAATTCCATTTGAACGGCTAGTTTAGTCTCTGAAGCTCCTAACGTGACTTCTTCGACAGTGAATTTTTTTGCCTTTAGCCACCCAGCCTGCTTAACATAGACAAGTCGACGCGGGGTGGAGCAGTTCGGTAGCTCGCCGGGCTCATAACCCGGAGGTCGTTGGTTCAAATCCAGCCCCCGCTACTAGCAAAAATCCTGCAACCTTAGGTTGCAGGATTTTTTATGTTCCTGCACTTACTGACAGTTCCTGCCACAATAAGGGCATGAGTAAAATTTTATGGGCACACCGCCAAGGCAAGAAACACTATGTAGGACAAAATGAGCGCGGCGCCAAAGTCGAAATCGGGATGGGAGAAAACCAGTTCACTCCCGGGGAACTGCTGCAGCTCGCTCTGGCCACCTGCCATACTTTTTCCGCTGATCACGTATTCTCTGCTGCTTTAGGAAAAGATTTTGCGGCCGCCGTAGGGGTAGCAGCACAAAAAGATGAGCGCCGCGATTCCTATTCCCACCTGACGGTAGAAATGGTTACTGACCTCGCCGAACTAAGCGAAGAGCAGGTGGCGCAACTACGGCAAAAATCCCAGGAGGCAATAGATAAATACTGCACCGTTGGCCATACCCTAGACGATGGCGCCAGCTACGACTTTGACCTGGTTTCAGAATAGCCGCGCCATTAGGAACTCTCTCCCAGGGGCACGAGAAATCTGACCTGCGCCCTCCAAAAGGGCTAAGCGCCGGGGATAATCATCGGTAGAGCGTTACCCCTGAATATGAGCGCGATTCTTATAGGCTGCCAGGCAATCGCGAGCCACCGGCGTGTCATTAAAAGCGTGGAAAACTCCCTCAATTTCTTGATAGGGCTCCGCGCCTTTGCCAGTGATTATTACCGTATCGTCCGAATGAGCAGCCAAAATTGCTTTCCGGATGGCATCCCGGCGGCAGGTAGTTACTTCACAAACGTTCTCCATCTCGGGGCGTTCCTCTTTAATCCCGGATAGCAGCTGGGCGCGAATACTTTGGGCATTCTCGGTGCGCGGATTTTCGTCAGTCACCCAGAGAATATCTGCCTCTTGAGCAGCCACTTTAGCTAGCGGTACCCGTTTGGTCGCATCGCGATCCCCGTCGGTACCAAAAACCAAGTGTAGTTTCCCGGGCGTGAACTCTTGCATAGTGCGCAGAATCGAAGCTAACGCCTCCGGGGTATGGGCATAATCATTGATTACCAGCGGGGTACCTTCATTACGCCGGCTGACGATTTCCAGGCGCCCGGGAACGGCTAGGGTCGCTAAGCCCGCTTTTACGGCCTCGACGGGAATCCCGATTCCGGTAACCATGAGATAGGCAATCGCGGCATCTTGCACATTTACCTCCCCGGGCAGGGCAACGGTAATTTTTTCCTCGCGCCCCACATTCGGTTCCGTCTTCCCAGTTAAAGTAAAATCGCACGCCGCATGCGCAATGTTGTTAACTTTTCGGGTTACTACCCAATCGGCTTGCGCAGCCGGATCGTAGGCAGATACTGTCAGATTTTGGGTGTCACAATTAGCCGCTAATTGCTGCCCCCACTTATCATCGACGCAGATCACGCTATAATCCGTAAACTCTTTAGAACACAACCGCGCCTTAGCTGCCAGGTAGTTTTCCATCGTGTGGAAATAATCCAGATGATCATGCTGCAGGTTCGTAAAAGCGGTGGCATCGAACTTCATTCCAGCTATGCGCGCCAAAGCCAGGGCATGCGCGGATACTTCCACTACTGCGGCCTGCATCCCCTGCTCCACCCCGTAAGCCAGGATTCGCTGCAACATCGGACCTTCAAACGTGGTACGCGAAGATTGAATCCGCAAATCCCCCACCTGAGTTTCCGCCGTAGAAAGAATCATGGTGGCAAGCCCTGCCGCTTCAAAAGCAAATTTGGCAGCAAAACAAGTAGTGGTCTTGCCATTAGTTCCGGTTACCGCCACGGTTTTCATTTTCCCTGCCGGATTATCGAAGGCTCTAATCGCGAGGGGTGAAGCCGCTTCCCGCGGATCCGGCACCGTCACCACCGGGATTTTCACCCCTTGGGAAGTAGCGATTTGCGCGCCCTTAGCATCAGTAATAACCGCTGCTGCCCCCAGAGATTCCACCTCACCTGCAAACTTGGCGGCATGCACATTCGCCCCGCCCACTGCTATAAAGGCCTCCCCGGCTAAAATCTCATCAGACGCCATAGAGACTCCTCGCACTGGAATCTCTTCCCAGGAGGCATCAATTTCGGGGGTAAAGCCGGCAACTAAACGCGCCAGCGAAACCGGAGCAATATTTTGGGGACGAAAATCTCGAAAAGTTACGGTCATAGCCTCTACTCTAGTGGCAACTTCCTTGCAAACGATAAAGTGCGCAGCCGCAGCCTCTACCCCCCCTTCTCAGGGACACACCAGTTCTCCCGCTCCCCTGCTACAGATTTCCGCGAATACTTCCGGATCTGTGAGGCATTGTCCCAGTTGATTGGGCTTTCCGCTGCCGTGATAATCCGAAGATCCGGTAATAGCCAATCCCAGAAGTTTCGCTATTTCCCTGACCTCGGCCTGTTCAATCGGGTTTTGCTCCGGGTGGAAAGCCTCCAGGGCAAATAGTCCCGCTTCTTTTAGCAGGGCAATAGTATCTACCGACAAGAAACGGCGCTGTCTTTTGCCGGCTCGCGGATGCGCCAGAACCGGGACTCCCCCCGCTGCTATTACCTGTTCCACTGCCTCGATGGTATCGGGAGCCTGATAGTGCACATAGTATTTACTGGAAGTAGCTAACACCTGCTCAAATGCGGCGGAGCGGTCAGGGAAATACCCGGCTTTTACCAAAAGATCAGCAACGTGTGGCCGCCCAATGGGGCTCGATCCCGCCTGCTCGACAACTGCCGGATAAGAAATATCAAAATCTGCAGATAAGCGCTGCACCATCTCCCGCATCCGCTGCTGGCGTGCCTCCACGGTTTTTACGAATAACTCCTTTAACACCGGGCTTTGCGGGTCAGGTAAATAGGCGAGCAGATGCGCGGTGATTCCCTGATGGGAAGTGGAGATCTCTACCCCGGGAACCAAACCAACCCCGCATTCCGGAACCATTTTACTGGCAGCTGTTATCCCCGCGAAGGTGTCATGATCGGTAAGCGCGATGACATCCAAACCGGTTTGCGCGGCCAGAAGCATCACCTGCTCGGGAGAGTCAGTACCATCTGAACAGGAAGAATGAGCGTGTAAATCGATTCGCGTCGCCGCCATAGGACTATTTTAGGTCATCGTGGCATGATGGAAGTATGGAAGAAAACTTAGCAGCAGCAGAAGAGCAACCCTTAAAAGACCGGGTAAATAACCGTTCTCGCCGGATTGGCAGTCCCGCGTTTCGCGAATTTATTGGCAGCGGTTGGGGCGAACGTAAAGATCCCGATCCTGTTCCCAGTCACGCGCGGGATTTCTTGACGGCTCGCTATCAAAAACTAGGTGCCCAGTTCCGAGGGGAACGCCTAGTGATTCCGGCCGGAAACTATAAGGTTCGTTCCAATGATTGCGACTATCGCTTCCGCGCCCACTCCGCATTTGCCCATTTGACTGGGCTAGGCGGGGAGCTCGAACCGGACGCCGCGCTAGTCCTGGAACCGCTAACCGATAAAGAGGGGACGCCCTTAGAAAATGCCCCCGAAAATGCGGGGGCAGCTACTCATCGCGGGATCGTATTTTTCCGTCCCCAAGCTCCGCGCAGCAGCGAAGAATTTTATGCTGACTCCACCTATGGTGAGTTCTGGGTGGGACCGCGAATGACGCTTTCTCAAATGGAGGCAGTGACCGGCTTGGAGGCGCGCCCCTTAGACACTTTGTCCGATCAACTGGCTAAAGATGCAGGTCTGGTGCAGCTGCGAGTAATACGCGAAGTCGACGCTTCGGTGCAGGCGGCGGTAGAGAAAGTGCGTAGCGAAGCCGGGCTTCCGACCGGAGAGGACGCCCGGAGCCGGGATGAAAAACTCGAAGAAGCCGCCTCGGTATTGCGCTTGCAAAAGGATGCCGCCGAGGTCAAGGAGCTAGAGCACGCGATTGCGGTTACCAAGTCGGGCTTTGAAGCCATGATTCGGGCGCTGCCCCGTGCAACCCAGCACCATCGCGGTGAACGGGTGGTTGAGGGAGCCTTCCAAGCTCGGGCTCGTGAAGAAGGCAACGGCCTGGGATACGACACCATTGCAGCCTCGGGAAATCACGCCAATACTTTGCATTGGATTGATAACGATGGACCAGTCCGCTCAGGCGACTTGATTTTGATTGATGCCGGAGTGGAAGCCGATTCTCTCTATACCGCGGATATCACCCGCACCTTGCCGGTAAATGGCAAATTCACCCCGGTGCAGGCCAAGGTGTATAACGCGGTACTCGATGCCTGCGAGGCCGGCTTGGCGCAAGCCAATAAGCCGGGATGTAAGTTCAAAGATGTACATGACGCGGCAGTTGCGGCTTTAGTTAAACATTTGGATGCCTGGGGGGTATTGCCGGTGAGTGCCGAACAGACCCTCTCAAAGGACGGCGGGGAATACCGGCGCTGGATGCCGCATGGAGTCTCCCACCACTTAGGGCTAGATGTCCACGATTGCGCCTTAGCCGCGCGGGATATGTATATGGATGCCCTGCTAGAGCCAGGCATGTGTTTCACGATTGAGCCGGGTCTCTATTTCCACCAGGACGATCAACTCTTACCCGAAGAACTACGCGGCATCGGGGTGAGGATCGAGGACGATGTGCTAGTGGAGGCGAACGGCAGCGTACGCCGTCTTTCGGAAGATATTCCCCGCACTATCGAAGAGGTGGAAGCTTGGATGGCACGCCTTAACGAATATCCCGCCTCATAGACCAAGGATTATTAATCTGCAGAAGCGTTGTGTCCGCGTAGTTTATTGAGGAACTGGCGAGTACGCTCCTGGGAAGGATTGCGGATTAACTGCTTGGCGTTGCCAGATTCCAGTACCACTCCGTTATCAATAAAGAGGGCGCGATCCGCGACTTCGGCAGCAAAATCCATCTCGTGAGTCACGATTACCATGGTCATCTGCTCCGCTGCCAGCGAGCGAATGATCTGTAGGATTTCTCCGGTCAGCTCGGGGTCTAAGGCGGAGGTGGGTTCATCGAAATACAGCATCTTAGGCTTTAATGCCAGTGCCCGGGCGATCGCAACCCGCTGTTGTTGCCCGCCGGATAACTCTGCCGGGTAGGCCTGGCCTTTATCGGCTAGGTTCATCCTTTTTAACAGTTGCAGCGCTGTTTCCTGGGCTTCTTCCCGCCCTCTCCCCTGCACCTTCATCGGGGCATCAGTGAGATTTCGCAGCACGCTCCAATGTGGAAACAGGTTAAAGTCTTGGAAAACCAACCCAAAATCGCGCCGGAACTCGCGCTCATCCCCAGTAGAAACCTTAACGCCGGCCTCTTTCTTTAAAGCCTGCTTGCCGAAATAGCAGATTTCTCCGCTATCCATTTGTTCTAAGAAAGTACAGCAACGCAAAAGCGTAGATTTTCCGGAACCTGAAGGACCAAGAACCGCCAGGACTTCACCGGTGTTGACCGTCAGCGATACTCCTTTAAGCACCCGGTTAGTACCGAAGCTTTTTTCCATACCGGTAATACGTAGCGCTTCCATCTTCCTCACCTAATCTTGTAGCTTCCCATGCGTTTTTCAATCCGTTCCATCACTACCGCTACCACCAGGTTGAACACCCAGTAGAAGATACCGGCTGCCACAAATGGCAGCATAGAAGCACTAGCAGCGGCCTGTTGCTTGGCAATCGTAAACATCTCCGCATAGGCGATCGCAAAAGCCAGAGAAGTATCTTTTACCAGGGTGATTACTTCGTTGGTAATCGAAGGTAGCACCGTACGGAACATTTGCGGCAACTTGATGGTCAGGAAAGTACGCGCCGGAGAATACCCCAGCACAAAGGCGGCTTCCGATTGTCCTACCGGGATCGCTTGGAAACCTCCGCGGTAGATTTCGGCAAAATAGGCAGCGTAGTTAATCGCGAAAGCGATAATTACTGCGCTGAAACGGTAGGCGGCTCCGATTTGCATCCCGAAAAGGAAGAAGGGACCGAAATACACCACCAAAAGTTGCAGCATTAAGGGGGTTCCCCGCATCACCGAGATATAAAACTGAATAAGCCAGGCTAGCGGTTTAAAGCGGCTCACCCGCCCACCGTAAACCACCAACCCCAAGGGCAGCGATAAAACCAGGGTGAGCGCGAAGATGATGAAGGTTTGTAGCATACCGCCGGCGAGTTCCGGCAAAAACGATAAATCCATTACCCATAACTCCCTGCGTTAGCGTTTAGAATTTCGCGCAGGAAACTACTTAGCGACGATCGATGTTTCTAATTTATACTTCTTCGCGATCTTGAGGAAAGTACCGTCCTTTTTCATCTCGTCCAGAGTCTTTTGTACCTGGTCACGCAAAGCCTGGTTCCCCTTCTTGAAACCGATACCGTACTGCTCGGTGTGGAAAGGCGGATCCATAATTTCGAACTTGTCTTTTCCGCGCTGAGACAACTGGTAGTCAGCTACTCCAATATCAACCGCAACCGCATCAGCTGCGCCGGCCTCCAGGGTCATAAACGCGTTATTGTAGTCCGGAACCTGGGTCATTTCTTTGAAGCTGGAAACTAAATCCGTGTTTTCCTTATCCTGCAGCGCGGCCAGCCCCGAGGAATCTACCTGTACCAACACGGTTTTATCTTTCAAGTCTGCCAGGGACTTAATCCCCGATCCGGCTTTAGTAACGAACACAATCGAGTTATCTACGTAGGGCTTAGAGAAAGTGTATTGTTTTTCCCGCCCGTTCATAGTGAAACCATTCCAGATGCAGTCGATAGTGCCCGACTTGAGCTCCATATCTTTGGAATCCCAATCAATAGCCCGCTTTTGCAGTTTCCAGCCGTTACGTTTAGCAACTTCGGCTGCCAGATCCAAGTCGAAACCTACATACTCTCCGCTTTTGTCTTTATATCCATAGGGCGGGAAGTTGGCATCGAAGCCTACCGTAAAGTCATCACCCTTAGCTTTGCCAGCATCTGCGGCGCCCGAGCCTCCTGCACATCCAGAAAGCGATAGCGCCAGCACCAGACTGGTTAGCATTAGCAGCGTTTTCTTCAACTTCATTTGGAATCTTTCTCTCGAGCCAACCTGCAAGACACCTAGAGTTTAACAGAGCGCCTGGCAGATCCTTTTAAACGCTCATTCTCATCTCAGAGTGCAAAATATTTTGGAAATCCCGGCTTTTGGGTATAAAACGCCCGACACTTTCCTTTTCCTCCCGGTTTCTTTGCCAGAAACTGGGAAGAAAAGGACAGATTAGCCGGCCTGGTAACCGGTACGCGCTTTCAGCAAGTCCCCACCGGGAACCGCATCGATAAGTTCGCGGGTGTATTCTTTTTGCGGATTGGCGAAAATATCGTCAGCTTTGCCGTATTCGACCAGTTTGCCCTGTTCCATCACCGCGATATCGTCAGCGTTTTCACGCACCACCGCCAAGTCGTGAGTAATGAACAGATAGGTCAGCCCCAGCCGGCCTTGCAGTTCGTTAAGCAGATGCAGAATCTGATCTTGCACCAGCACATCCAAGGCAGATACTGCTTCGTCTAGCACTACCAGTTCGGGACGCAGAGCGAGGGCACGCGCGATTGCCACCCTTTGCCGCTGACCACCCGACAACTCGTTCGGGAAACGCCGCATAGCGCTGCGCGGTAGCGCCACCATATCCAACAAATCTGCGACCCGCTTTTCTCGCTTAGCTCGGTCACCGATATGGTGAGTACGCAACGGTTCCTCGATACAGCGATAGACCGAGAACATAGGATCCAAAGATCCGTAAGGGTTCTGGAAAACCACCTGCATTTTGCGGCAAAGCGCAAATAATTGTTTGCGATGCAAAGTCGACAGGTCGATACCCTCGTAATAAACCTTGCCAGAAGTGGGATCAAGCAGATTAAGGATCATATTGGCAACGGTGGATTTACCGGAACCAGATTCCCCTACCAAAGCCAAAGTAGAGCCGCGTCGCACCTGGAAGGAAACGTCGTCGACCGCCCGGAAACTCTTTTTCTTACCCTTTTGTCCGCGGATTTCGAACTCTTTAACCAAGTGCTCTACGCGGATGACTTCTTCGCCCAGATGTTTTTCTAAGGGCTCTCCCAAAACATTGGTGCCCATAACTTTCTGCCCGGAGCCTTTGGCCGCCGCCACCGCCAGATTTACATCTGCAGAAGTACGCGAGTCAATAGTACCGCTGGTGGCCTCGTCCTCGGCAGGAGAATAATTGATTTCGATCCGCTGAGACGCCAGCGAAGGCGCTGCATTTACCAAACGCTGGGTATAGGGATGGCGGGGATCGTTCAAGATTTCCCGGGCAGGTCCTGACTCTACTACCCGTCCCCGGTGCATAACTACCAGGTGGGAGGCACGCTCCGCCGCCAGCCCCAAGTCGTGGGTAATAAACAAAGTGGAGGTCCCCAGCTCTTGGGTTTCTTTTTCCAAGTGATCTAGGATCCGCCGTTGCACGGTTACATCCAGCGCACTCGTGGGTTCATCAGCGATTAGCAGCTGTGGTCCGGCCGCTAAACCGATGGCAATCAGCGCACGCTGACGCATCCCCCCGGAAAACTCGTGCGGATACTGTTTAGAACGTGCCTCCGCATCAGGCAGGCCGGCATCCGATAAGGCTTTCATGGCCTGTTCATGGATGTTTCCGCCTTTAGTGGCCTCGTTATACTTCAGCGCCTCGGCTACCTGGGAACCAATTTTCCAAACGGGATTCAGGTTCGACATGGGATCTTGCGGTACCATCCCAATCTGGGCTCCCCTCACCTGTTGCATCTCTTTCTCAGTGAGAGTAGTTAGTTCCCGTCCATCAAATTTAATGGATCCGCCGGCAACTTTTCCGGTACCGGGCAACAGGCCGATTATTGACATAGCCAAGGTGGATTTACCGGAACCGGACTCCCCTACAATCGCCACGGTCTGCCCGCGATAGAGAGTGAGATTAGCTTTACGTACCGCCGGAACCACCCCGGTAGTGGACTGGAAAGTAACTTCTAAGTCTTTTACTTCCAGTAACGGCTCGGGGGTAGCATTCTCACTACCTGCCACCGCCTTGCTGACGGCATCATTCTGATCCGAGTCAGCTGCCATAATCTGATCCTTTTGGTTATTTTGATTCACGATTAATGTTTCCTCTGGTTCGGGTCGAGCGCGTCACGGATTACGTCGCCCATCATGATGAAGCTCAATACCGTAAGCGCCAAGGCAATCGAAGGCAAGAACAACACCATAGGAGCGGTGCGCAGTTGCTGCTGGGCAGTAGAGATGTCCCCACCCCAAGAAACGATGGAGGAAGGCAAACCAATCCCCATAAAGGATAGGGTTGCTTCCGCCACGATAAAGGTTCCCAGCGCCACGGTGGCATAAACAATCACCGGAGCCGCCGCATTCGGCAAAATATGCCGCAGCAGAATCCGAATATTAGATACCCCTAGGGTACGTGCTGCAGTTACGTATTCCTCGTTCTTAATCGAAAGCACCGCTCCGCGAGTGATACGAGCGATTTGGGTCCATCCGAAGACACCCAGCACGATCACTACCATCCAGATAGAGCGGTGTTCCTTAAACATTTGCATAATCACAATGGCCGCTAGCACCATGGGGATGGCGAAGAAAATATCCACGATCCGCGAAAGAATCGCGTCTAGGATTCCCCCGAAATACCCCGCCAAAGCCCCGAAAATTACTCCGATAATCGTGGCAGTTAGAGTAGAGAAAATCCCTACTGCGATCGAAGCACGGGCTCCGTAAATAATCCGGGAATACAGGTCGCATCCCTGTTTATCAAAACCGAAAACGTGGCCTTTAGTAGGGCCATCCAGGGAGTTTTCCAGGGTGCAATAGGTGGGGTCTTGGGAGGTAAACAGCTGGGGTACCACGGCCATCAGCACTGCCAGGGTGATAATCACCAACGCCACCCAAAAGAGGGGGCGACGACGCAACTGTTTCCAGGCTTCTCCCCACACCGAGGAGGGCGCCGATTCGTCGGCTACGGCATCGACTGCCCCCAGGCCGGTTTCATCGACCTGGTTAACGAAATGTTTTTGTCCGGGAAGTAGTTGGTTACTCATAGCGAATCCTCGGGTCTAGTACAGCGTATAACAGGTCTACTAGCAGGTTAGCGACGATATAGACCAGCACCAGCACGGTAGTGATCGAAACTACGGTCGCGGCTTCACCACGTAAAATAGCTTGGTAAAGAGTACCGCCCACGCCGTTAATCGCGAAGATACCTTCAGTAACAATCGCACCCGTCATCAAGGCTCCTAGGTCGCCCCCTAGGAAGGTAGCCACTGGAATCAGCGAGTTCCGCAGCACATGGTGGGTCATTACCCGAGATTCGGGAATCCCCTTGGCCCGGGCAGTACGCACGAAGTCGGCGGTCAAATTCTCTGAAACTTCTTGCCGGGTTAGCCGGATGACGTAGGCACAAGAAACTGCTCCCAGCACCAGCGCTGGCATCAGCAAGGACTGGAAACTAACGTTTGCCCCGACAGTCGTAGGCAACCAAGCAAGCTTCACCCCGAGTAGGAACTGCAGCAAGAAACCGATAACGAAAGTCGGAACCGCGATTACTACTAGGGAAATTACTAGCACGGTGGAGTCAAAAATTTTGCCCTTTTTGAGTCCGGCGAAAAACCCGAAGAAAATCCCGATTACCGCCTCGAAAATAATCGCCATAAAAGCCAGTTTGATAGTTACCGGAAAGGCATTAGCCATTACTTCCGTAACTTCCCTTCCGGAGAAGGTCTTTCCGAAATCTAGGGTGACGATTCCTTTTAGATACAGCAGGTACTGCATCCACAGCGGTTTATCCAGGTTGTATTCCGCGCGTATCTGTGCGGCTACCGAGGGGGGCAATCCCTTATCTCCACCCAGTGCCTGCACCGGATCACCCGGCATGGCATACACCATGGCGAAAATCAGTAACGTTGCCCCGAAAAATACCGGGATCATCTGTAGTAGACGATGCCCTATGTATCTGAGCATAGGTCTCTCCTTGACTATAAGCTGTGTTAAACCCTATCGCGTTAAAGCGTCCAGAAAAAACCGGAGGCGGGTCAAAAGGCATTTTGCTACCTTCAGACCCGCCTCCGAGCCTGCTTTTATTGCAGGATTGTTATTTCTCGCTATCTTTAGGCGTTCTTAGTGATCTGGTAGTAAACCGGTTCACTCTTCCAGTTAAAGGCAACGTTCGAAACATTGTCTTTATTCCAAACACCTAGAACATTGGAGTACCACAGCGGGATAGCGGGCAGATCGGTGAACAGAATCGATTGCGCTTCCGCAAACTTCTTGTCCTGCTCCTCGCCAACCGGCAGCTTCGCAATGTCCGTCATCAACTGGTTGAATTGCGCGTTGTCGTACTTACCATCATTAGAGTTACCGTTCTTAGAGTATAGGGGCTCCAAGAAGTTACTCATCCCCGGGTAGTCCGCTTGCCAACCAGAGCGGAAAGCACCCTTGATAGTTTCCTGGGTAATGGCATCGCGCAATCCCTTGAAGTCCGGGTAAGGATCGCCAACTGCATCGATTCCCAAGTTGGTCTTGAGCTGGTTGGTAACCGCGTCTACCCAGTCTTTGTGGGAAGAGTCCGAGTTATAGCCGATGGTGAACTTGCCGTCGAACTTGGAAATAGCATCAGCTTTCGCCCACAGTTCTTTGGCTTTAGCTTTATCGAACTTCAAGACTTCCGCACCTTTAACCTGCTTCATAACTTTGTCGTAGTTAGGCATGGCCGGAGAGGTGAAATCTTTCGCCGGTACCCGAGTCTTCTGGAAGATCTTCTCACAGATGCTTTCGCGATCGATGGCGTAGGAGAGCGCTTGCCGACGCAGGCGGCCTTCCTCATCCATCCCAAAGTGCTTAAGGCGATCCGGGATCGTGAAGGACTGGAAAATAGCTACCGGAATATTGGCGTGAGAATCCGGGAAATCAGACTGGAAGGTGCTCATAGAGGCAGCTGGAACATCATCGAGTACATCCAGCTGACCAGACTGCACATCGGCATAGGCTGCATCAGACTTGGTGTAAATCTTGAAAGTGAGCCCACCGTTCTTAGCTTCCCGCGGGCCAGAGTACTTGTCGTTCTTTACCAGTTCAATAGATTCATTGTGGTGCCAGCCCTTGTCCTTTAGAGTGTAGGGACCGGGGGTGGCAGTCGGGTTCTGACCGAAGGCTTTCATATCTTTGAAAGCTACATCCGGTAGCGGCGCATAGGCAGAGTAGCCCAAACGTAGTGCAAAGTCAGAAGTCGGCTGGTTAAGAGTTACTTCGAACGTGTAATCGTCGATCTTCTTCAGGCCGGCCAATTCCGGAACATCAGGTGCCGCGGCTCCTTCTTCTTCCGGACCAGGGGTAAAGCCCTTAATAATCTCGAAGAAAGAGGAAGCCATTTGCGCGTTCTTCGGGTTTGCCCCGTAGTTCCAGGCCTTGATGTAGTTATCGGCCTTAATGGGCGAACCATCGGAGAACTTAGCGTCCTTCTTGAGTTTAATGGTCCAAACTACTTGGTCTTTAGACTCAATAGATTCGGCCAGCTCGTTCTTCGCTTCTCCCGTCTTAGGCTCGTAATAGACCAGGCCAGAGAACAGCGCGTCCAGAACCCTACCGCCACCGGTTTCATTGGTAGAAGTAGGAATCAGGGGATTCTGCGGTTCTACGGTGTTTACAGTAATAATCCCTTTGTCATCTGCCTTAGCTGCGGAAGAGTCGCCAGCCCCATTTGAACAGCCGGCGAGCCCGAGGGAAAGAGCAAGTGCAGATGCAAGGGCCAATGCGCCCCGTCGTTTCACTATTGCCTCCAAGCTTGTTGCTTACATTGTTAAAGCTGATGTATCAGCAAAATTGTTGACACGATCACAGCTAATATAGCATTTCTAGTTATAGTTTTTACAAAATCCCAAGATTTTCTCGACTTGGCTTTGAGGAAGCGATAACTGGTAGGATACCGACTACTCAGGATGTCGACAGCTATTTTTCGGGGTTTGTTCAGTACTCTTCACGCCTGGTTGTCCTTGGCTGTGAAGCAATAGCGCCAGCTAGATACTAGATATGACGGGAAAGATCGGCTTCTTCCGGTTTTACGGCCGGGGCGCGGGTAACTAGTTTATGCCCTCCCCATAGCGCCAAGAAGAACAGTAGCCCGATATAAACCGCTAGGAAGTCCATCACCGAGGCTTCCCCGCTAATCACATCCAAAGACTGACCAACTATCACTACCGCGCACATTATCAGGGCAATTATCGGCCCTGCGGGATAGAAACTTGCCTTGTAAGGCAGATCCTTTACCGATTTTCCCTGGGCTTTATAGGCGCGCCGGAAACAGTAATGAGACCAGGCGATTCCCATCCAGGTAATAAAGCCTGCAAGCCCGGAAGCATTCACCAACCATACATAGACCTGACCGGTACCTACGCGCGAGGTGGCGAAGCAAAGTGCGCCTACCAAACTGGTAGCCACTAGTGCCATTAGAGGTACGCCGTGACCGGTCAGCCGAGCAAAAATCGCCGGTGCTTTCTTTTCTTTGGCCAGGGAATAGAGCATCCGGGTGGCCACATACATTCCGGAGTTACCGGCAGACAGAATTGAGGTTAAGATGACCGCGTTCATTACTCCCGCTGCAATCGCTACCCCAGCTCGTTCAAAAAGCAAAGTAAAGGGAGACTTGGTAACGGCCTCGGTAAAGCCTTGGGCAGTATCAGAATCGGCGCTCGCTCCCTGTAAGAGGGCGGGATCCGAATAGGGAATCAGGAAGGCAATCACCGCGATCGCGCCGATATAGAACAGCAGAATCCGCACAAATACCGCCCTAGTAGCCCGGGGAACATTAGTTTCCGGATCTTGGGTTTCCCCGGCCGCTATCCCGATCATCTCGGTACCTTGGAAGGAGAATCCGGCGATCATAAAGACCCCCATAATGCCCCAAAACCCATTAACGAAGGGGGCATCTCCCCGAGTAAAGTTGGTAAATCCCGGAGACTCTCCCCCTAGAATCCCTATCACCATCAGCAATCCCAGCACCAGGAAGACAATCACGGTTACTACTTTGATGGAGGCAAACCAAAACTCAGATTCGCCGAAACCACGAACCGTGAAGGCATTAAGAGCAAATAGGATTACCAGGAATAAAAGTGACCATATCCAGGCCGGTACCACCGATTCTGGAAACCAGTATTGCATCACGATAGTAGCGGCAACTAGCTCCGCCGCTACGGTGATTGCCCAGTTGTACCAATAGTTCCACCCTTGGGCAAAACCAAATGATTTGGATACATAGCGGGTAGCGAAAACTTCAAAAGCCCCGGAAGTGGGACAGTAAGTAGCCATCTCCCCTAGCGATTGCATCAGGAAGAACACCATTACGCCAATGGCACCATAGGCAACTAAGGCTCCCCCCGGACCGGCTCCGGTAATAGTACCGCCGGAGGCCACAAACAGCCCTGTGCCGATCGCTCCTCCGATGGCGATCATATTGAGATGTCGTGCCTTTAGCTTGCGGTGAAGCTGGGCACTATCTGCCGGGGAAAAACCGGGATTACTATCAGAAACTTCGCTACTTGCCACGACATCCTCCGAGATGATTATTTTCTAGTAACTTTATGAAAAGCTACCTCACCTTTCCAATCTGTAGTCACTTTGCCCACATGCTGACTAAATCCGATGTTGGAGCCGGGAGACCACAGTGGGATCGAAGGCAAATCTGCCAGCAGCAAAGTTTGCGCCTGTTCATAGAGTTTGCCTGCCTCTTTAGGAGTATCTGCCGCCTGTGCCTTAGAAAGTAGCTCCGCGTATGCGGGATTGTCGTATCCCATTTTGTTACCATTACCGCCTTTTACGTAACGGCCAGCAAGTAGATTATTCGGAGAGGGATATCCCATAGACCATCCCATTCGGAAAGGACCGGAGAAGGCATGCTCATCCATCATTTCCATCATAGTTTTGAAATCAGGTTTAGGATCGCCTACCGCTTTAATCCCCAAGGTATTTGATAATTGATTACAAATTGCATCTACCCAGGGTTGATTAGATTCATTGGAGTTATAGGTGATTTTTAATTCCCCCTGCCAGGGATGGATCTTATCGGCAGCTTGCCAGGCTTGTTTGGCAGCTACAGCATCGAATTCCAGCACCTTATTATTTTCGGCACCCCCAGCGATATGCCCCAAGATTTGTGGGGGTAAGAAATCAGTGGCGGCCTTGCGGGTACCGTAAAAGATGGTTTCAATGATTTCTTCCCGGTTAATAGCTTGAGATATCGCCTGGCGCCGCAGTTTGCCTTCTTCACCCGAAAAATGTTTCGTCTGGTAGTCAATATCTAGGGTTTGCATTCCAGCTTGCACCGCGCTGGCGCGTCTGTTCCCCAAATCCTTTTTAGAATTCGGAAGTTCCCCGTCCGGGATTTGATCAAGCACATCTAGGTTCCCAGCCAAGAGATCCTGGTAGGCCGCCGATAGATCTGCATAGATTTTTACTTCCAGTCCCGCGTTTTGTGCCTCGCGCGGTCCGCGATAGGTAGTGGATTTATCGAGCATTATCTGAGTGGAAGGCTCCCAGTTAGTAAGCGTGTAGGGGCCATTGCCTACCGGTTTTTGCCCAAACCCTTTTTTTATTTTCCCCTGTTTGTCAAAAGCGCTATCGGGTAGCGGATAAAAACCATTAATCCCCAAGCGATTAGAAAAATCAGCCACCGGACGTTTCAACTTGATAGTAATTTTGTCGTCACCGTTAGCCATGACCCCGCTGAGGTTACCGGTTCCATCGCCTTCTGCCCCCTCGATCGCTTCATAAGCCGTGGTAGCCCCCAATTTTTGCGCAGCCGAGGCTTTCCAGGCACGCACAAAATTCTTCGCCAGTACCGGGGTTCCATCGGAGAATTTCCGATCAGTATTTAAATGAATAGTCCAGGTTTTATGGTCGAAAGAATCCGTGATTTCCCGAGCCACATCGTTAACTACTTTACCCTGCTGGTCATAGGTGACTAAACCAGCAAATAGCAAATCAATAATCTTTATTCCGGCATCGTCGTCGGCAGCTGCGGGGATGAGCCCGCGCGCCGGTTCTTCCCCGTTAATTGAGATCCGGTCAACTGCATCGGTGGGGGCATTGTTACTACAAGCGGTCAGACCTCCGGTAGTAAGGATGGTTGCTGCCAGAACCGCTAGAGGGAGCCAACGACTGCGCATAGTCTTATGCCTTTCTAAAAACCGGAACGATTAGCTTTAATAATACTGATTTATTACTGTTAGTTTATATTTTGCGCAACTTACTTTTGTTTATCCAAAATTAATAGAAATAATCCCTATTTTTCGCTGCGAGCCACATCGATATCCCGCAGATAAGGATCTGCGGACGAAATAACGTTATTTTCCCGTACAGATTGCGGTGAATGCAGTAGTAAAGATTGCTTCTAATCGGTGACGGCGTCCGCGAGCACCTGAAAATGAACTGCTCCGGCCGGGGCTACTTTCCGCACAAACTCAGCGAACCCACTGCCTCCAGACGCCAGGAAGTTTTGGTATATCGCTTTCCAACGCCGCCACCCATACCAGGGAGCCACACTCATGGCAGGAACCCCTAAATATCGTTGACGCCACAACACCTGGCTCCAGGGGTCACCTACGGTATGGTGCAGATACTCGATCGCCTCCGCTAGACCCCATTTCGTTTTCCTTTCCCCTTGGCCGCCATATAGCTGCAGATCAGCTAGAGCCAACGCCACATAGCGCAGAATTCGCTCCTGGATTTGTAATCTGATCTCCCTCGGGATATCCCACAGCTCCGGTGCCATTTCCAGGGCAAATAGATCCCAACCCAAATTAGAGACCGGTAAACGCGCAACTATCCGGGTAAAAAGATTAGCGCCGAAAGTCTCGCGCGCCCGCGAATAGAGGTGCGAGCCCGGGATACCTTTCTCCAGAGCCGCTAGCGCAAAGTAGCGGTTATCAATCTCTAGGAAAGAGTCGAAGGCCCTGCCACTAATAGCCGCAGGGTTTTCTCCGCTTTGATAGGCGTGGGGCGCTCTAGTAGCGGCATATTTTCGAGGTAAAACTCGGTTGTTCTTTGCTAGGCGGATTCCCGCGGAATAGTAGGGATGAACCAGGCAGCCGTAGGGATCGTTCTCCCATTTCAAGGAAGAGGATTCGGGATTAACCAGCTCTGCTAGCTCCGGATCTACCTGGGAGCGCAGACTATCCCAAGCATCCTCCATCGCCCAAGTCAGCACCTCAAAGCCATCAGCCACCTCTAAATCAGAAATCCGATAGACAGGCTTATCCCCGAGCTCCCTGCGTAATTGCTCGCACACAGCACGCACGCGCACTAAATCTTCACTAGCCGTTGCAAACAGTTCACCGGGATTGGGCTCGTTGACCCCGATACTCGCTAAGGAAATGAAATAGGAGTGTGGATCCATCGAAGTGATGGGAGAGCATGCCGGCAGAATTTCTTGCTGCAAGAAATCTGCCATTTCTAAAAAGGCATCCTGAGCGGCAGAGATTCCCCGCTCAAAGGCACGCTGACTCATTTGTGACAGCCGGGTACTGGCCATTTCCGCGCGTTTGTCTTCGTAGATATCATGCTCGGGATTCGCCAGGATTCTTGTCTGCTCCAACACCATTTCCAAGACTTCCCGAGGGAATACCCAGCCGCGATCGCGGGATTCTTTCATAGTGGTTCTCAGACCCGCAAATGCTTGGGGAAGAGCCAAGAATCTCCGGGTAAGATTACCTACCGCCGCCTCGTTACTTACCTCCATCAGTTTGCAGGTTTCCGCAAAAACCTGAATCGGCGAGTTAGTCCCGGTAATCTCGGAAGTCAGGAACCCGGATTCGAATTTTTGTTGTTCAGCGCGTGCCCAAAGGGTAAAGCCCTTGGCTTCCCTGATCTCCCGAGCTGTCCCCTTAGGGGTCTTCGCCATCCTCGCTAAAGTATCTTTTCGCAGGTTGTAGCGTTCAGAAATTCCCGGAGGCGAATAATCTGGGAGGAGAGCGTCATATCCGGAGATTCCCCATTCGGAGGCTTTAAACGGATCGATCCGAGCATAGGCGGTGACGTATTGGTCAAGTACGCCGTCGATTTGCTTAACCTCGGTTGTCAATCGCACCTCCTATTTTCGCTTCCTTTATTCTTCGCTTCTGTCACCTCGGCGAGATTGCAAGACGATAGCTATCGCCCTATATTATGGCTTACCCGCATTAGGAAACTAAAAACAATATTCTAGAAGTGATGGAACAATATTTCACGGATCAACCCGCGGCTAGTGCGGGAGAACGTACCCAGATCGAAGTGACTCTAGGGGGAAAAAAACTTAGGTTAGAGGGCGCAGAGGGAGTATTTTCTGCCCGTCACCTAGATAAAGCAACCGCGGTGTTATTAGCGGAGGCGCCTACCCCACCGGGAACCGGCACTTTTTTGGATCTAGGCTGCGGCTGGGGGCCACTGGCAATCAGCCTAGGCCTTTTAAGCCCCGACTCACAGGTGCTAGCGGTAGATGTAAGTGAACGCGCGCGGGATCTCAGCCGCACTAACGCCCAGCGGGCAGGAGTTTGTCTGCAGGTAGGCTCTCCCGAAGAGATTTTCGCGGCCGCCAAAGCTGCCGGAGGACTCGATCTGATCTGGTCTAATCCCCCGGTAAGGATCGGGAAAAAACCCCTCCAAGACTTACTGCTGACCTGGTTGCCGCTATTGAAATCCGATGGAGAAGCGATTTTGGTAATGGGAAGGAATCTAGGCGCAGATTCGATGCAAAAATGGCTGTGCGCGCAAGGGTTCCCCACCCGCCGCCTGGCCTCGAAAAAAGGTTTTCGCCTCCTAGCGGTTTCCCCTGCATAGTTTCTGATTAATCCCGGTAAACGTGGGGGATAACTTTTATCCGAGCAGACAGACTTTGCATCATTAGCTCCCAGCATCGGATACATGGCAGCAGAATAGGAAACCGGAAAGGCTCAGGGCATAAGAATTCGGAAAATGCCTGCGGTCTTTTTCCGAATTCTTGGGCGGGAGGAAAAAGTTATCCCCCGCGTTCATGAGCTACTGCAGATGTAGCAAAGCGCGGGCAGATACTTTTCTCAGTATCTGCCCGCGCAGTTATTAAGTTTTAGTTATCTGGTCAGCATGTTTTCACTGGCGAAAAACTGCTATTGTCCTTAACGAGAAGCCACTAAATCTTTCGCGTCGACACTGGCATCTCGATCAAGAGCAGTTTCCCGCTGCGCCAATAGCTGGGTGCGAACCCCACGGGGATCCTTAACGATCAGGTAACCGATCCAGACAATACCGGCCAGTGCCACCACGAACAGGCCCAGGTAGGTATCGTTGAGCATATCGCTGGCAGCAGGCGAAAATACCTCCGCGCCCTCTTCGATATATTCAGCAGCTAGATCAACTGTCCACATTAGAGAGGCTCCCCAGTACATCCAGCAAAGGAGATCTACCCGCATTTTTGATTGGGGGGCATGTGCATACCACCAGGCGGTGGAACAGATTGCCGCAAAAAGGGTGATTACTAGGGTCATTGTTAATCCTTTACGCCTCGATCTTTTCAGGAGCTGGGTTGGTACGCCGTTCGTTAGCGCGAATCAGGGCTACTCCAATCCCCCAGACTGCGGTGACCAGCACTGCCATCCCGACACCCACGGTTCCCATTTCAAATAGCATCTGCTGGGTGGTTGATCGCTCCGTAAGCGCAGACAGGAACGGGAAATATGGGATCACTTCCCCATGCCAGAGGTGCTCAAAAGCCAGCAACAAGGCTCCGCCCCATAACAGGTTGGTTAGCCAGTTCAGCTTGCGAACTAGATTTAAAGAACGTTCGGTACTTTCCGGGGAAGCACCATTTTTTGCTTTCCTTGCGATTTGTTTCTTAGCTGCCGTAACCGCCACTGCTTCTACGGTTGGAACAATAAAACATGCCATGATAACTCCTTCGACTATCTATGAGCTTGCTACCGAGTTTAACAAATTATCTGCTTGCGATGAGGGATCCTCCACCGCCCGCCCTGCCAGCTAGGAAATCATTCCCAACTCTCTCCAAGTGTCCAATGATTCCTGGGCTTCCTCGGCGGTTAAAAGATTCATTGCAAAACCATTTTGGATGAGGACATAGTCGCCTACGCGCGCCTCGGGAAGATAAGCCATACAAGCGTCCTGCACTTGTCCAGCTACATCGATACGCCCCATCGGCATCACGCCGGACTCAATCGATAAGATTTTGCAGGGTACTCCCACGCACATGATCTACATCCTTCCTTACCGGGATACTTGATCCTCTCACCCCAGGATACTCCTCACTAGTTTTGCAGGGTATCAACCGTCAGCCCCATTTGACCCTCCGGAGCTGAACTCAGCGGCAGACAGGGATCAGCCTCACGGATTGATTGCTCTAGAACTGCTTGTCTACTCGCATCTTTTCTGCTGATCGCCTGGGTTAATAAATCTGCCAGCCAGGGTTCGTTTTGCGCGGTAGGAGTCAGGATCGTAGCGGCACTAATAACCCCTTGGGAATCGGTGCGGTAGGTATGAGCCAGCAATCCGCGCGGACCATCAACCAGCCCGGTGGCAACTCCCTCTTTAAAACATGCCTGCTCCACCGGGGGGCAATCTTCCAGCTGTCCTGGTGCAAGCAAATCTATAAGCTCAGACACTAGCGCGACAGTTCTTTCCAAGACGTGCAAGGTAATGATTGCGCGCGCACTAGCTGCATCTCGGCTAGCCGCTAACCAGCGTACTTGCGCCGCGCTCGCCAGCTCACTGGGTAAGAGGCCCACCGAAAGCTGCGCAACCGGCCCTACCCGATAGCCCCCTTCTTTTGAGCCCAAACCAGTCAAATAGGGACGCGGTGCTGGTGCGCCCGGATTATCCTCAGTTATCTGCTGGTTCCACTGCGAGAAGTCAAACTCTATCCAGGTCGAACCGGCGCGCGCTGCCCGAACCCTGTTTCCAAAAATATCCGGGTCTCCGTCCTCGTTAATCAAAGCTAAATCTATCCCCGCAAACTGGCTAAATACTACGGTCTTAGGCTGAATATTGAGAGCTAGTTCGCACAGCTTTTCGGCGCTGGTTAACGCGCCAGATAGGTCTTTTTGCAGGGTCTTTAGATCTTCGATATTCGGCCAATTTCTAACCCCTCCCGGCACGGCGGTAGTTGGAAAATGCCCTGGCGAACCCGCTGCAACCAGCATTTTCTTAGAGATTTTCTTTAGCGTAATCCCGCTATCGCGGTCTTGGCGTAAGAACCGTAGGGAATGGGTTTCCACCACCGATCCGTAATGTAGTAGGCGGCGGGTAAGCTCAGCTGCCCGCGATAGTTGCGCACTGTCGTTGAGCATATCGAGGGCGCGGATCCCGGCTAAATGGTGAGCTACTGGGCATATCCCGCATAAATGCTCGGTCATTTTCAAGGCTTCCAGCGCAGATTTTCCCACCAACATTCCGTCTATCCGCGGTAAACCTTGCAGATCAAAACGAGCATGAGCCTGGCCTTGCGAGTCTGGGGATACCACTACCCGCCCTTCCAGCGGATCGATGATTTCATCTAGGTTGATTTTCATGACTCTCCTGGGAAAATGAATATATGCATGAACTTGGGCTATTAACTTCGGTAGTGGCGGCGGTGGAAAAAGCAGCCGCTGACGCTGATTATCAGGTTACCCGAGTTGAAAAAGTCGCGCTAAATGTCGGTACTATGTCTGGCGCTATTCCAGAAGCTCTTTATGGTTCCTGGCCAATCGCTCGCGAAAACTCCATTTGTAGTTCGGCCGAGCTCGAGGTAAACACCATTCCCGCTAGTGTCCACTGCCCGAATTGCAGTAAAGAGGTAGAGATTGACGAGTTTTTTGCGCTGCTATGCCCAGAATGCGGGATGCCTACTGGCAATCTGGCTCACGGTCGTGAGTTTGAAATTTCCTGGGTGGAATGGGCTAAGGATTAACCCACGAATCTAGGATCTGGGCAGCATAATTGACCGCTGGTTTTATTCCCGATGCGGCGGTAGCAGTTAAACCTAAGTGGAGGTCTACTTTTTCGCTAACTACTCCTACAACTTCTAGCACTGCGGGCTCTTTTCCCGTCAGGCGGGCAGAGCTTAACACATCAAGCAGTCCCACCTGGTGCGGTGACATCTTCATTGAAAGTAGGCGGGGTACATGATCCCCACTCATATGCAGTGCTTGCCCCGGTTGGCGCTCCTTGCCAGGAGCTACGGAATCTAGAATCAAGAGTCGCTCAGCCTCTTGAACTACCGGAACCAGCTCCATACCGTTAGTTCCACCTTCTAACAGTGATAGTTCTCCCCGGGCGATCGCAGCCTGCCAAGCAGGACGCTGGGGTACTAATGCTTGTAGTCCCGCTAGGATCTCTAGGCCAATGCCATCATCACCCATGATCGGGTTTCCCACCGCCAAGACGGTAAAACGGCTTCCTTCCCAAGCACTACCATCAGCCTGAGAGATGTCAGGAAGGGGTAAATAGTGATCACTATTTTCTGCCCCTAAGGGTATTTCTGATGGTAAACTCGCAGGAAATTGCGGGGTAAACTCCCCCGCAGACGTCAAGTTACCTGCCGACATCTATTCCTTTCAATCTAAAGTTCAGGAGCATCATAGGGCTTTGAGGCACGACGCATCCAAACCCCGCCGGAAATCATGGAGGAGATTCCTCCGTGACGTTCCAGCGAATCTGCCCGGAAAGCAAGATAAATATGCCCGATGACGAAACCCCAGAACATGAACATGATCATGGCGTGGATGAAACGCATCATCGGGATTCCCAACCAGTCATTGGGAGCCGCCAATATTTGCCAAAAAAGGTTGGTGTTTTTGTATGGCAATGCATACAACGCCACTCCGATAAGCATCTGGAAAGCCCCTAGGACATAAATAGAAGTGTAGGCCATCTGCTGCAGCGGATTGTGCGCCACATAAAGCGGGCTCTCTTTGCGTAAGAAGAGGTAAAAACCTACCGTCTCTTTGAAATTAATCCAGTCTTGTTTCTTCTTAAACGGCCAGAAAGTTTCCCACCTCATATAGCGATCTTTGGAGATGAAAGCAATAATTACCCGGGCAGCCCCCACCGCCAGCCAGGCAAATGCTGCTGCAAAGTGGATGAAACGCATAATCCCCATGAGGTATCCCGGATCTATCCCCCGGAAGAAAGTATCCCCAAAGAACGGATCCATAATGTAGTAGCCAGTTACGGAGAGGGTAACGATCAGGAAAACGTTAAACCAATGCAGGAAACGCAAACTAGCAGACCAGACGCTAAGCCTGACCCAATCTTCACTGGTGGGAGTAAGCTCTCCGCCTTGCAGACCGGTACCGACCGGACGCACATTGACAAAGCCTTCCATCGTGAAGGGGCTGATATTGCCGTTTTCATCCACGGTGGCGGTGGCAACCCCCAGACAGCGGTAGCCGCGCGACCCCGCCATCTGTGCATTCTTCCTTAGCAAAGTTCGCAGCGATCGTTCGGGGGCGGCAACATTCATCACCGATTCGAGATCACCCCGCGCAATAACCGTATTACGAGACTCCCCGGTCTTAGTCCGCTTCATATCATTGATACGCGCCAACGAGTAGCGCCGATCGACCGCGGGATCGAAGTTTTCGGCCGGGATCTCTACATTGGGGGCGCCATGGCGGAATCGGTAGCGCAGCGACTCTTTAAGCGCTACATCTACCGGATCCGTGCTGCCTTCCGGGGAAACCGCCGCCATTACCAGCAGGCGTCGCAGGGAGATATCCGAACAACTGAAGCCGCCCCCGACCTCAATCCCCTCGGTTTTCGCTTTATCTTGAGCGAAAAACTCGATTTGTCGATCTTTATTCGCCTTTGCTAAAGCTTTCTCAGAGGATTTTTTCGATAATCCTACAGTTGCCGTTCCCGTTTTATCACTCATGACGTTACCGCCTCACCCAGAAGATTTCCATCGGGATCGAGAATGTGAACCCCACAGGACATACAGGGATCATAGGAATGAATAGTACGCATCGGTTCCAGGGGGGCCTTGGGATCCACCAGCGGATGAGTTCCTGTCCCCATCAGGGATTCCTCGTAGGGGCCGGTAACTCCTTGAGCGTCGCGCCCTCCTGCCAGCCAGGTAGTAGGAACTACCGCTTGGTAGCGATCCACCTTTCCATCCTTGATTGATACCCAGTGCGATAGGTCTCCCCGGGCAACTTCAATGAAGGCATATCCTTGCGCTTCGGCCGGCCAACGACTGGGCTCCCACTTACTGGCATCGAAAACATCAATATCGCCTTCCTTGATGTTCTTAACCAGAGCATTGTAATCCTCGCGCATGAGATCGGCCGACACTACTGCTTCCGCCGCCCGAGCAAAAGTCCGTCCCATCGTAGAGTTAATCTGTTTGGGGGTAATACCTAAGGTAGCTATCGCTCCGTCGAGCAGCTTCTTAACCGGTTCGTATCCTTGGGCATAGGCCAAAAGCATCCGCGCGACCGGGCCGACCTGCATCGGCTTACCGTCATAGCGAGGAGCTTTCGACCAAGTGTATTTATCACGGTCACCTAGCCATTTGAAAGGCGGTTGCGGACCGGTGTATTTTACCGTGGTCTCTCCCTTGTCAGGAGTTAGTCCCTTCTTGTCTCCCACCGAATACTCATACCAAGCAGAAGTAATAAACTCTTCAATCTTGTGGGGGTCGAAAGGATGAACCTTGGTTAAATCATCGTCGAATATGACTCCCGGCTTAATGGCGGTGTGCGGTGAGGAAAGACGAGATTTATTGGGATCACCCGCAAACATCGATCCGGCTAGCCCCACTGCCAGGTAATTCGGATGGGTAGCGCCGATATCGAAGTAGTCTTTGTAAACCCCACCCAAGGCTAAAATATCCGGGTAGTAACAATCCTTGACGAACTCGTTGATCTCTTCTACCCAGGTTTTTACTTGATCCATTTGCACCTGGTTAATGGATTCAGAAGACTGCGGATCAATCGAGCAGGCCATGCCGCCCACCAAGAAGTTCGGATGCGGGTTCTTACCCCCGAATACCGTATTGATACGAATCATGGAGCGTTGGAACTCTAAAGCATCCAGATAGTGCGCCACGCACATCAAATCTGCTTCGGGAGGAAGACGATAATCTGGGTGATCCCAGTACCCGCCGGTAAACACCGAAAGCTGTCCGGACTCCAGGATTTTCTTCACCGTGTCCCGAACCTCGGTGAAGCGCTTGAGGTTATTGCCCCGCCATTTAGAACCGATGGAGTGGGCAAACTCCAGTGCTTTAGCCGGATCTGCCTTCGCCGCATTGGGAACATTAACGAAGTCCAAAGCATGCAAGTGATAGAAGTGAATCACGTGATCCTGGATTTCTTGTGACCCCAAAACCAGCGAGCGGATCAACCGCGCATTTTCTGGGGGATTGGAACCGATAGCATCTTCTACTGCGGTAATGGAAGCAATCGCGTGAACCGAAGTGCAAACCCCACAAATACGTTGGACGAAGGCCCATACATCCCGAGGATCGCGATTTTGGACGATAGTCTCGATCCCTCGAAACTGGGTACTAACGCTCCAGGCCTTTTTAATCTGCTCGCCTTCGGTTTCCATCTCGATACGCAGATGTCCCTCAATGCGGGTTAACGGGTCGATAACTACTTTTTCAGCCATTACTTCGCCTCACTGTTCTTTTCGCTGTCCTTAGGAACTTCTGCGTTGGGAGTTTCCTCTGGGGAAGGTGGTTCGGTATCAACATCGGTAGCGTCCCCAAAGGCAGCCATCGGAGAATTCCGGGTGGCTTTTCGGTCTGCTGCAGCTCTAACGGCGGTAACTCCCGCGTGCACAGCGACACCGGCCGCCACCGCTCCGGTAAAGCCCAATCCCACCTTCTCGGCAGTAGCTTCCACTCCGAATCCGGGGACGTTTGGCAGGACTTGATAGAACGGTGAGAAACGGTCGAAAAAGTCACGCTCGGTGCAGCCGATACAGGGGTGACCGGCACCAATCGGCCAACCTGCTTTCATATTCCACTGCACAATCGGGCAGGGGCTAAAGGTAGAGGGGCCTTTACAGCCCACATCGTACAGGCACCAACCTTCGCGAGCTCCGGCATCGTCAAAGGTACGTACGAATTGCCCGGCATCAAAATGGGGGCGACGCGGACAGGAGTCATGGATCCGCTGACCATAGGCGAAGAGGGGACGCCCTTCAGAATCAACTTCGGGAGGCTTGCCGTGGGTCAAGATATAGGTTAGGGAGGCAGTGATTACTTCCCCAATCGGGGGGCAACCAGAAACATTTATCACCGCTTTATCTTTAATGATTTCATCTACCCCTACTGCCCCGGTGGGGTTGGGTTTCGCCGCCTGCACCGAACCGTAGACTGCGCAGGCTCCCACTGCCAAGATTATGTCTGCGTTTTCGGCCGATTCCCGCAGAACCTGTTCCGCAGTTTTGCCACCTATGGTGCAGTAGATACCGCCATCTTTAGTAGGAACAGAGCCGTTAACTACCAAAATATGCTTTTTGGCGTTGGTTTCGGCCAAAGCTTCTTCCGCAGCTTCTCCCGCGGCGGCCATCAGCAGCTCGTTGTAATTCACCGAAAGTAGGTTCAGTACCACTTCTTCTACGGTGGTACCGCCACTGCGCAAAGCTGATTCCATGCAGCCGGTACACTCTTGGAGCTGGAGCCACACCACATTAGGTTTGGTGATCGCCCCTAGTTTGTCGGCCAATTCTTCGGCGGCTTTTTGCGCCGGAGCTGCATGCGCCATCTGGGGGGTACCCACAGCAAAGATTGCTGCCAAGCCCGCACAGTATTTAACGAAATCTCGTCGGCTGACCCCGGCGCTGGCGAGGTTATCGGCGAGGGTTCCCTCCCGCCACGGTTTTATCTCATAGCTCATTTCCGGTTCCTCACTGATATTGAAGGTAGACCACAACGTCTCTCGAGATCATTATAACTAGCTACTGTGCAAACATCACGGTAACCAGGTAAAACATCCACCTATATTACGCAAATAAAATTAACGTATTCATAGTTGCTGCAGCCACTGAATCCAGGCGTCGATCCCTTCTCCTTTTTCGGCGGAAACTTCAACCACTTTCACCCCCGGATTTACTTGCTCTAAGTAGCCGCGGAAACGATCCATATCGAAGTTCAGATAGGGCGCCAGATCCATCTTGTTTACCACCACGATTTCTACCGAGCGGAACATCACCGGATACTTTAGGGGCTTATCTTCGCCCTCGGTAATAGAGAACACCATCGCTTTGGCGTTCTCCCCCACGTCAAACTCGGCCGGACATACCAGGTTACCCACATTCTCGATAATCACCAGGTCAAGTTGGCTGAGGTCTAAACCATCCAAAGTGTGATGCACCATGGGGGCATCCAAGTGGCATTCACCCCCAAAACCCTGCCCGGTGTTGAGCAGGGAAATTTGAGCACCATAGCCGCGGAGGCGATCGGCATCCAAAGGAGTCTCGATATCGCCTTCAATAATTCCGATCCGCATTTTTCCTTGCAGTTCAGCTAGGGTGCGCTCCAGGAGGGTGGTTTTTCCCGATCCGGGCGAACTCATCAGGTTAACCACTTTTACGTTGTTTTCTGCGAACGCCTGGCGATTGTGTTCTGCCAAGTGGTCATTTTCCGCATAGATGTCTTCTAGGATTTCAATGCGTTCTTTCTCGGTGTCGTAGCCTGAGTGATCTCCGATTACCTCCGGATCAGCTACATAGTCACCATGATCGTGATGGTGGGTATGATCCCCGTGATCGTGTGAATGTACCGTGCCGTCATCGTGGCGATGAAAACGTCCCATTTTATTCCTTCCTTAAGGGTGTCACCTCAATAGACACCACTCTAAACTCTTCCCCGCTGATTATCTGCAAATCCCGCGATGAACATTCTTGGCAGCGAAAATCCAACACTTCCCGCAATTCGGTGGTGGCTTTACATTCGCGGCAGCATACCACCGCCGGTATCTCAGTGATATTGAGCCGGGCAGGACCGCGTAAGGTATTTTTGCGAACTGCGCTCCAGGCGAAATGGAGAGCTTCGGGAACCACCTGGCGCAAGTGTCCTACCTCTAATTCGACCTCTAGCACCTCACGGCCAGCTGCGTTTCGCGACACTATCCGCGCCAGTTGACGCGAAAGCGCAACTTCGTGCATGACCCTCCTCGAGTTCGTGACTTGCCGCTCACAGCGGGAACGCTCTTAACCTTACCCGCTTCCCTTCATTCGGGTTAGCGCTAGGGTGGAAGTGGTTAAGTTTTTACGAGGAGGGCGCAGATGCGGCGAGCCTATCGCCTCCGAGGGGTAGTGCAAGGGGTAGGTTTTCGGCCCCACGTGGCTAAAGTGGCCGCGGATTTTTCCCTCAGCGGATTCGTGGGAAATGACGATGAGTCAGTTTTTATTGAAGCCCAAGGCAGCGCCCGCGATATTGAAAACTTTATGACGAAAATGCTAGCGACCCTACCTCCCCTGGCGAGCGTCCTCCAGAGCGTTGCCCGCGAGATTCCGGAGCAAGAGGACGAAAGTGGATTTAGGATTGTGTCTTCGCGGCGGCGTCCTGGCGCGCGTACCTTGATTCCTCCCGACACTGCCACCTGCCCGGATTGCCGCCAGGAAATGGCTGACCCGAACAATCGGCGCTACCACTACCCCTTTATTACCTGTACTAACTGTGGCCCGCGCGCGACTATCATGATGGATTTACCCTATGACCGGGATACCACCACTATGGTTAAGTTCCCAATGTGTCCAGCGTGCCGCGCAGAGTATACCGACCCAGAAAATCGGCGCTACCATGCACAACCGGTGAGTTGTTTTGATTGTGGCCCAGTCCTGTGGGTGAGCGATACTACTAACCCAAATCTGCGCCCTCCAACGGGAGATCGCCACCCTTTGATCGCCACCGCCCTAGCTGAAGCCCGCACGCGTTTACGACGCGGAGAAATCCTGGCGGTAAAAGGTATTGGCGGTTTTCACCTGATGTGCGATGCTCGGAATCAAGAGGCGGTGGCGCGGCTGCGCAAACGCAAGAACCGGGGAGAAAAACCGTTTGCAGTCATGGCTCGGTCCGTTAAGGCTGCTAGCGGGCTGGCAAAGCTTAGCGATTCTCAACTAGAGGAGCTCTCCTCCCCCGCGCGCCCGATAGTGATCGCTCCTTTTGGCTCCGGATACGATTTAGCACCCGCGGTGGCGCCCGGCTTGGGGGACGTGGGAATTTTATTGCCCTATGCCCCTTTGCACTTAGAACTTTTGAGCGCCGAATGCTCCGAGATGGCGCTGGTGGCGACCTCGGGAAACCTGGCGGGAGAACCCCTGTGTTTTACCAATGAGGACGCGCTCGCGCGATTGGCGGGAATAGCTGATGGTTTCGTTTTCCATGACCGCGATATTCATCTACCGATGGAAGACTCTGTTTTCTTGGCTAACCCGCAGGTAACTATTCCTTCCCGCCGTTCCCGGGGCTATGCACCACTGCCAGTGGCACTCCCGCAGGCAGCCACGGCACCTATCTTGGCGGTAGGAGGAGAACTAAAAAATTCATTCTGCCTGGCCAGTGGAGATTGGGCGCATATCTCGGGTCATATTGGGGATATGGGTACTCTGGCTAGTCAGGAAGCCTTGGCCAGGGCGGTAACCCAAATGTTGAATTTCCAGCATTCTCGGCCGGAAAAAGTTGTCTGCGACCTGCACCCTGCCTATTCCACGGTCAGTTGGGCTTCCCGGTTTGCCGACCAGCGCGAAATTGAATTGTTACAGGTGCAGCACCATGTGGCGCACTCCTATAGCCTGTTGGCGGAGCATTCTCACCTGGATCCAGCGGTAGTCGTGGCAGTAGATGGCACCGGATATGGCACCGATGGCACTATCTGGGGCGGCGAAATCCTGGAGATTGCGGGTGCTACCTGGCATCGCCGTGCTCACCTACCCGCATTTAGTCTGGTGGGAGGGGATCGCGCCGTGCGCTACCCCTGGCGAGTCGCCTTGGGGATTGCCCACGATTGGGATCTGGATGAGATTACCCAGAAAATCAGTAACGAAATTGGGAATCGGCAAGGAAAGCACGCCGAATTAGAACTGGTAAAAAGCCAGTTAGATAGTGGTTTTGGAGTAGTCGCCACCACTAGTGGCGGCAGATTATTTGATGCCGCGGCCGCCATACTAGGTATCTGCACAGAAGTAACCTACGAGGCACAGGCGGCAATGGAACTAGAACACGCCGCCAACACTTGGGCAAATAGACATGTTGACACACAGGCATCTAGTTTTGGTAGCTACCGGGAACTTTTCGAGATGCTGGCTGAGGAGGAGCGGGAAGTGGGTGAACGTGCCTGGCAGTTCCATCTGGGGCTAGCGCAACTATTGGCTGGCCAGGCGGGAGAAACTGCCGAAAAAGCCGGGATTAAAACCGTGGGAATAACCGGCGGGGTTGCCCTAAATCGCCTATTTAGCAGCCATTTTATCCGGATTATGCGTGAAGACGGCTACCAAGTCATGACTCACAAAACCGTACCCCCAAATGATGGAGGGCTGAGCCTAGGGCAGGCGTGGGCAGCAGTTCTAGGAGCTTGTTAGCAGCACTTTTGGCACCTGCTAATCTGCTTTTACCTGCTCACTTTGAGCCGGTTAGCAGATTCGCGGCAGCGGATCACCCACCAACATATCGATCATCCGGGTCCCCCCGAAAGCCGTCACCATCACTACTGATGACTCCGGTTTAGAAACTACCCGCCCGATATTGGCGGCTTCTTCCCCGCCGGGCAGTGCTCGCAGCGCCTCCAGCGCCGTATCTACCTCTTCGGCCGGCACTACCGCACAGAACATACCTTCGTTAGCTACATAGATCGGATCGATGCCGAGCATATCGCAGGCACCCCGGGTCATATCGTGTACCGGAATCGATTCGTCCTCGATTGCTATCCCCCACCCGGTAGCTACCGCTAGTTCATTCAGTACTGTTCCCAGGCCGCCGCGAGTGGCATCGCGCATCCAGCGAGTCTGTGGAACCGCCGTAATTAACGCTTCTACCAGGTGATTAACGGCACGGGTATCAGATTTAATGGGGGCTTCAATCGCCAGATCACCGCGCGCCATCATCACCGACATGCCATGATCAGCGATCGCTCCGGAAACAATAATCCGGTCGCCGCGCTGCACTTTACTGGCACCTAGGTGACGATCTCCGGGCACAATCCCGATGCCAGCGGTGTTAATAAACAATTTGTCGCCGCTTCCTTTGGGAACCACTTTGGTATCACCGGTAACGATTCGTACCCCCGCGTTCTCGGCGGCCTCGCGCATCGCCTGTACTTCCCGACGCAGATCCGCAATCGGTAGACCCTCTTCTAAAATAAAACCGGCACTAATCACCTTGGGGATAGCCCCCGAAACTGCCAGGTCATTGACGGTACCATTAACCGCCAGTTCCCCGATAGAGCCACCGGGAAAAACGATGGGGTTAACTACATAAGAATCGGTAGACATTGCCAGCTTGCCGCCACCGAAGTCAGCGTCCTCGTTACCGGCTACCTCACCTAGCAGTTCTGTTAGGGGCAGCACCCCGGCATCGGTTAGTTCCGCAAGCACCTCGTTGCCATAACCAGAAACAAACACTTGATCAACTAGCGCGGCCGAGGCTTTTCCGCCGGCGCCGTGCGAGAGCGTCACGTAGTCGTCTTTGAGTTTCATTCCCCGGCTGCGTACCCGGGCAATATTGGAGTTTACTTTGAGTTCGTCCTTATTCAGGCGATTTTTCGGATCCACTCTTTGATAATCGCACAAACCGGCACCAGTTTTCATCTTTGATAGCACTGACAATTGTAAGTAACCTGGAAGTAGTTAGCTCAAGGAGGGTTCTATGTGCTTGGGAGTTCCTGCCGAAATCGTGGCATTCGATGAAAATGAAAGCGGTCGTGCCAAGGTTTCGCTATCTGGGGTGGAACGGATGATTTCCACAGATTTGCTGGCAGACGAGGGTTTAAAAGTCGGCGACTGGGTGCTGGTACACGTGGGATTTGCGATGTCGCAGATTGACGCCCAAGAGGCCGCCACTACTTTAGATCAGATTAGAAAACTGGGACAGTTTGAAAGCGAGCTGGAGCAATTTAAGACCACCTCGGTTTAGCCGACTCTTGCTACCAGAATCTTTTGACCGCGAAAAGAGATAGAACATATGAAGTACGTTGACGAATTCCGCGACCCCGAGTTTGCACGCCAACTGGTAAAACGTATCAACGCGGAGGCCAAACACTTTGAGCGCCCGCTAGCGTTTATGGAGATTTGTGGCGGACACACCCACACGATTTACCGGCACGGCCTGGAGCATCTCTTGCCAGAAAACGTGCAGTTTATTCACGGCCCCGGCTGCCCGGTGTGTGTGATCCCCATGGGGCGGGTAGACGATGCCCTCTGGCTAGCTAATCAACCGGACGTTATCTTGACGACTTTCGGGGACATGATGCGGGTACCAGGCTCGAAGGAATCCCTGCTCCAGGCGAGGGCGCGTGGGCGCGACGTCCGCTTCGTTTACTCTCCCCTAGATGCTTTGAAGATTGCAAAAGAAAATCCAGATAAGCAGGTTATTTTCTTTGCTATCGGGTTCGAAACTACCGCCCCCTCCACTGCGGTGACTCTGGTAGCTGCTAAGAAACAGCAGGTAAAGAACTTTTCCGTGTTCTCTAATCATGTGAAGATTGAACCGCCGCTACGAGCGATTGTAGGGGCTGACGAAACCCGCATTGACGGTTTTATTGGACCAGGTCACGTGGCGACGGTAGTCGGCTCCGACGCCTTCCAATTCTTGCCGAAAGAATACAACAAACCGGTGGTAGTGACTGGTTTTGAGCCGCTCGATATTTTGCAGTCGGTTGCGATGCTAATCGACCAATACCTGTCAGGAGCGGTTGAACGGGGTGAAGCGCGAGTCGAAAACCAATACTCGCGGGTAGTACGTCCCGAAGGTAACCTTGCTGCCCTCAGGTTACTCGACCGGGTATTTTCCACCCGCGACACTTTCGAGTGGCGTGGTCTCGGCTGGATGCCCTACTCCGGGATGGGGATTTCCGAGGAATTCGCCCCCTGGGATGCCGAGAGACTGTACAAGGTACCGGGCGTGCGGGTTCCCGATCCTCCTGCCTGCGAATGTGGATCGGTGCTAACCGGACGGATTAAGCCTTGGGAATGCAAAGTCTTCGGTACTGCCTGTTCCCCGGAGAAGCCCATTGGTACCTGTATGGTTTCCCCCGAAGGCGCCTGTGCCGCTTTCTATAACTTCGGCCGGATCGACCGCGAAACCGCCCACGCCATCGTAATTGAGGACTAGTAGGGTCTGGCTAAGCACGCGGGTCTGTTCACGGGTCTGGCTCGGTAAAACCGCTCCGGGGACCCCACGTTCCGCTTGGAGCAAGCGGAACGAGCCTCTCTCGCATCTTTTACCGGCCGCGACCCTTGCCCCCGCATGAAGACAGCTCGGTAAGCCAAGGCAACTTAAACGAGGGGGCGAGGTTTTATCCGAGCAGTCGCGGTGGGCATAAGAATTCGGAAAACGCCGCTACGTTTTCCGAGTGCTTGGGCGGGAGGAAAAATCTCGCCCCCTCGTATGACTCTTGTTACTGTTCGATTCCGAGGAGGGTTAAGGCTTGTTTGAGGTTAGAGGATGCACCGGCTTCGCCGTCTAGCCAATGGATTCTCGGGTCTTTGCGGAACCATTTGCGCTGTTTGCGAGCTAATTGACGGGTTTGCAGCGCTATTTGCTCTGCCGACTCTTCACGGGTGATCTTTCCGGCGAGATAATCCATAACTGCCTGGTAGCCAGTGGCGCGACATGCGGTAGGAGTATGTGCCAGTCCCCGTTTTTCTAGCTCCGCGACTTCTTCGATAAATCCTTGCGTAAGCATTTGAGCAGTACGCTGGCTAATGCGTTCATCGAGCACTGCTAGCGGCCACTTGATTCCCAGCTGCACAGCAGGTTGAAAGTATTCCCGCCGCGGCATAGTGGCGGAGAATTTCTTGCCAGTCAATTCGTAAACTTCCAGGGCGCGGATAACCCGGCGTTCATTGGCCGGCACGATTCTAGCGGCAGACTCCGGATCAACTTCAGCGAGGTGCTGATGCATTTTTTCTATCCCCAGCTGCGCCGCCTGGGCTTCTAGCTGCGCTCTAATACCGCTATCAGTTCCGGGAAACTCAATTTTGTCCAAGACAGCGCGCACGTAGAGCCCGCTCCCGCCTACCAGTATCGGGAGGGCTTCCCGCGCACGAATCTCGTTAATCACTTGGCGACAACTGCGCTGATAGGCGGCAACTGAGGCTTTTTCCTCAAGCTCCAAAACATCGAGCAGGTGGTGCGGGATTCCTCCGCGCTCCTGTACAGAAACTTTCGCAGTTCCAATATCCATTCCCCGATAAAGTTGGAAAGCATCGGCCGAAATAATCTCGCAGGCGACTCCGCGTTCCCCTAACGCCGCAGCCAGCTGCAGGGAAAATCCAGATTTTCCACTGGCAGTAAGCCCTACTACCGCTACTAGGGGAAGTTTGGAGGCATCCATTAAGTTACCTAACCGCGAGGACGAATAGCGGGAATCCCTAAAGACACCTGCTGGGAGTATGCTTCTTCTTTACTTTGGCGCGCTTCCCAAGCATCCCCGGCTCTGGTCGCGCGCACGGAGAACATTCCCCCGTTCAGACCAGAATCCGCAATCAGGTTATGGGGAGCGCCGTAAGTGACCTGCGCAGTCACGATATCTCCGGGACGCGGGGCTTTTTGCCCGGCGGGCAGCGCCACGTGGACCAGGCGCCCATCGCGAGCCCGGCCCGAAATTCGGTGAGTTTCTTGATCTTTGCGCCCCTCGCCCTCGGCAACTAAAACTTCAACGGTGCTGCCTTCCAGCTTTTGGTTTTCTGCCAGGCAAATTTGTTCTTGCAAGGCAATCAAACGGTTGTAACGCTCCAGCTTGACCTGGTGAGGAATCTGATCCTCTCGGTCAGCCGCCGGGGTGCCCGGGCGCGGTGAATACAGGAAGGTAAAGGCGGAAGCGAAACGAGCCTGCTCCACTACCTCTAGGGTTTGTTGGAAGTCTTCCTCAGTTTCCCCTGGGAAGCCCACGATAATATCGGTGGAAATCGCGGCCTCGGGCATGGCCTGGCGGACTTTATCCAGTATCCCTAGGAAGCGTTTTTGACGGTAGGAGCGGCGCATTGCCCGCAAAATAGTATCGGAACCCGATTGCAGCGGCATATGCAGGGTAGGCATTACGTTTTCAGTTTCTGCCATCGCCCAAATCACGTCATCGCTAAAAGCTGCCGGATGCGGAGAAGTGAAGCGTACCCGCTCTAAATCCTCGATATTTCCACAGGCACGCAGTAATTTAGCGAAGGCTCCCCGATCACCAAATCCGGCACCATAAGAGTTTACGTTTTGACCCAGTAAGGTAACTTCCAAAGCTCCCTGCGCTACTACCGCTTCTACTTCCGCGAGTACCTCCCCGGGACGCCGATCGCGCTCACGCCCCCGCAAAGAAGGAACGATACAGAAAGTACAAGTATTATTGCAGCCCACCGAGATGGATACCCAGGCGGAATAGGCCGATTCGCGGCGGGTCGGCAAAGTGGAGGGAAAGACTTTTAGGGATTCCGCAATTTCTACCGCTGCTTGCTGGTTATGAGCAGATCGGCGCAGCAGGGCGGGGAGCACATCAATATTGTGGGTACCGAAAACCGCATCCACATAGGGGGCTTTTTCAATAATTTTTTCGCGCATCTGCTGCGCTAGGCACCCTCCGACCGCAATCTGCATTCCGGGGCGCTGCCGCTTCACGCTGGCTAGTTGCCCCAGGTTCCCAAACAGGCGGTTAGCTGCTGCTTCCCGCACGGAGCAGGTGTTGATTACTACTACATCTGCTCCTGCGTCGCCAGCATTAGTGGCGCGGGCAGCAGCAGCCGGCACTAGCTCTACCGGTACTAATCCGTCAGCTTCTAGCAGACCCGCCATGCGTTCGGAGTCATGCTCGTTCATCTGGCACCCCAGGGTGCGCACATGGTAGGTGCGGGGCATTTTATCGTTGCTTGTCATCGCGCCCAGTCTAATAGGCGAGCTGCCAGGGGCGAAAACTGCTGTGACCGAGGGCTCGTTGGCGTAGTGGGCTATTTGCTCGTCCCCGGCATTAAAGTATTCTAAATAAGGGTTTCATCCCGAAATATATGTGATTATCTCGAAAAGACGAGGAGCGTTATCGTGCCCATTTTGGATTTATCAAATAGGGAAGCAGTGGTTCGCTATGAAGAATTCGTTGCTTCTAGCCCGTACGGTCACGTTATGCAATCCCTAAACTGGGCAAAGGTGAAAGACAACTGGGATAGTGACTACGTATATCTTCAGGACGATGCGGGAAACATTACTGCCGCTCTGTCGATACTTTCGGTCAAGAACGATGGCGAGCAGGCTTTCATGTATGCTCCCCGCGGTCCCGTCTGCGATTTTAAAGATATCGACACGGTGAAAGCACTGGTTAAAGAAGCTTCCCCGGTGGTGGAAAAACGTAACGGATTTGTTTTAAGGATGGATCCCGAGTTCGCCTATGACGAGGAAGTGCTGGAAAGCTATCGCAACGCCGGCATAGCTAATCTGGTGATCACCACTCGGGGAGCCGACGAACACAGCTTCTCCAATCCCCGGATGCACATGATTGCAGATATTTCCATGGGAACCCATGAGGAATTCCTGAAAACCGTAAAATCAAAAAATAAAGGAAAGATCAAAGTTCCTTATAAACATGGTCTGGAAACTTTGCGTTTTCATCGTAGTGATCCTGGCTTCGAGCAAGCGCTCGATAAATTTTATGAACTAACTAAAATCATGGCCAAGCGCCAAGGAATTACCCATCGCCCTAAAGATTACTTCCGGCGCCTATTTAATGCGTTCCCACCGGAAGCGGTAACTCTCTATGAAACTCGCACCCCCGAGGAAGAGATCCTTTCCTGCGCCATCGCCCTCAGTTTTAACCGGAAGTGTTTTTATATTTACGCTGCTAGTTCCAATGAAAAACGAAATCTGCGACCCAACTATCAAATGAATAATGAAGCAATTAAGGACGCTATTGCCCAGGGATACACCCAATACGATATGGGAGGAATTTTCGAGGTGGATAACTCCGGGGGACTATACAGCTTCAAAAAGGCCTTCTGCGGCGAGGGCGGCCTCTTGGAAATGATTGGACAGTTCGACTGGGTTTATAACCCGAACGCTTACAACCAGTTCAGCAAATAACCGTAGGTCGCTGCCTGTTTCTCCGGCGCAAGCAGGGAGTTAGGTGCGAATACTCCTAAAACTATCATTAGCTTCCATTTTCCCCTCGCTAATAGTTGGTACACAGCTACGAAACTGGGGCCAAGCCGATAAGCTGGAAGTGAAGACATCTATCTGAAGGAGATTTTGATGCCGAAGTTGCGTCCTTTTCGTGCGCTGCGTCCCACTAGCGAGGCTGCTCCGCGGGTAGTGGCACTGCCCTATGACGTTATGAACCGTCAGGAAGCTGCAGTGCAAGGCAAAGACCCCAATTCCTATCTGCATATTACTCGCGCAGAAATTGATCTACCTTTAAGCGTGGATCAACACGCCGACCAGGTGCATGAGCAGGCTGCCGCTAACCTGGCGGATTTTATTGACCGAGGCGTGCTGGTTCGCGAAGACCGCCCTTGCCTGTACCTTTATCGGGAGACTTGGCGAGGCGCCGCCCAGGTGGGGATTGTCGGGTGCGCCCAGGTTGCCGATTATCAAGACGGCACCATTAAGCGGCACGAGAAAACTTTGGCGATTAAAGAAGCCGACCGGATTAAACATTTTGACCGGGTTAATGCCCATACTGAGCCGGTATTTCTCACTTATCGTGCCAATCAAGAAATCGATGAGATTACCGCGCGGGTAACTCAAGAGGAACCACTACTTAAAGGGGAAACTCTTGATGGAACCTGCCATGAGCTTTGGCCTTTATCGGATGAAGATACCGACTTGGCTGCCCGCGCCCTAGAGGCGCTGGACTACTTTTATATTGCCGATGGACATCACCGCTCCGCATCCGCGGCCAAAGTGGGGCTTTCTCGCCCGCAGCGCCCCGATGCCCCTTGGAATGAGTTCCTGGTAGTCGCAGTTCCCGATCATGATTTACGTTGCCTACCCTATAACCGCTTAGTGCTTGATTGGGGGGACACCAACCCCGCGCAGTTCTTGAGCGACTTAGCGCAGGTGGCGACGATAACCGAACTCGGCGGGTTCGCACCCCCAGAAAATCCGGGGTCTTTCAGTATGTATCTGGGTGGCAAATGGTACGCATGCAGTTTCCATCCTGAGGTAACTGCCGGTAAAGAGCTGCCCGATTCATTGGATGTGTCGCTGTTGCAGGAAAACGTACTTGCTCCCCTGCTGGGGATTAACGATCCGCGCACCAGCGAGCGCATCGAGTTCGTAGGCGGAATTCGCGGGGATGGAGAGCTTAAAGCAGCAGTAGATGCGAGCGCTGCCTGCGCGTTCTATATGTATCCCACCCAGATTGACCAGGTACTGGAAGTGGCCGATGCCGGTAAAATTATGCCCCCCAAGTCCACTTGGTTCGAGCCGAAACTGGGTAGCGGCCTGTTTGCCCATCCCCTCTGGGATTAGTAATACCGAGATTTAGCGCCTTTGTTATTACGAGGACGCAGGCAAACTTAAGCCGAGCAAGGCTGGTCTTTCGCGCCCCCAAAACGCCGATTGCGTCCTCCAAATGCGGCTAGTTCCCGCCAGAGTTGTTCCCGTTTAAAATCTGGCCACATTTCGGGAACGAAACTAAGCTCCGCATAAGCACATTGCCAGAGCAAAAAGTTAGATAGGCGCTGCTCCCCGGAGGTGCGGATCAGCAAATCTACATCCGGCATTCCCCCTAAATACATTTCCCGTGCCAAAGTGTCCTCGCGGATATGGTTTTCGCTGATTTCCCCAGTCGCAACCCGGCGCGCAACCGCACGAGCAGCGTCAACCAGTTCTGCGCGCCCTCCATAGTTAATACACATATTGAACACCATGCCGGTATTTTTCCTGGTCAGCTCGGCGGCGGCTTCTAGTTCCTTAATAACTGACTTCCACAGGCGTCCGCGCCGCCCCGACCAAACTATGCGCACGTTCCAGTCGTTTAGTTCGTGGGAACGGCGACGAATCACATCCCGCGAATATCCCATCAGGAAACGCACTTCTGCCGGGGAACGTTTCCAGTTCTCAGTGGAAAAAGCATATACGCTCACCATTTTTACCCCGGCTTCTACTGCCCCGGCCAGCGTATCCATAAGCGATAGTTCTCCGGCCTGGTGTCCTGCCGTGCGCGGTAATCCCTGCTGGTTAGCCCAACGTCCATTGCCGTCCATAATTAGTGCCACATGGGAGGGAACTTCCGATAACTGCGGCATAGCAGCACCTTGCCCCGGGGGAATAGTTGCTACAAACTCTTGATCGCTCATATTCCTATTATGCCTTTCGTGCCATCACCGACAAGGACTTAAGTTTTCGCTCTAAAACCCACTCGGTATAGGCGGTGACCACTTCTTCTGCTATCCCCTGGGTTAGTGGATCCGCCTGGTAGACCTGGGGCCACTGTCCCGCCAGCAGCGCAGTGAGCAGCTCGGTTACTGGCTTAGATATGTGAAGACCGCCGCTGAGCTGGCACTCTTCGCAAACCACTCCACCGGCAGGTGCGGAAAATACCTTAAAAGGGCCATCAGCTCCACAGAGGGCGCACTCATTTAAGGCGGGCGCCCATCCGGCAATCGCTAAGGTACGCAATAGATAGGAGGACAGCACCATGCCCGGGCGATGCGCCCGGTTAGCTAATGCCGGTATTGCGCCCGCGAGCAGGCGGTACTGGCTGCGCGAAGCCTCGCCTTCGGAAAGTTTCTCGGCGGTTTCCAGCATTACCTGCCCCGAGAGGTAACGTTCATAGTCGGAGGCGATCGCCGGGGCATTCAGGCTGAGCGACTCAGCTTGAGTGACGGTGTCCAGATTACGTCCCGAGTGTAGCTGCAGTTTTACCCGGTTGAAGGGACTCAGGCGCGCCCCGAATTTCGAGGAAGTCCGGCGCAGCCCTTTGGCAACCGCCCGCACCTGCCCATGCTCTAGAGTAAGCAGGGTCAAAATCAAGTCTGCTTCCCCTAGTTTGGTGGTTCGCAGGACAATCGCCTGGTCGATATAGGTTCGCAGCATCCTCTCATTATCTCATATCTACTTGCTAGGCCAGTGTTAGCACAGTTCCACAGGTACTTGCGAGCGAGAGCTAGCGGCCTCCTCCACAAATTCGAATACCAGTAACCATCCTAAAATCTGCAAAACGATTGTTAGAGTCCCTGCAAAACGGTTTTTAGCAGCTATTATTCGAGGTAAAGCATTGTTCAGTAACGCCCACGCCCTAGCGTTCCGCGCGGTTGAGGGCGCTGATAACCGCCTTATAGGTAGCGCGGGTAATCGAGGGATCAATACCTACTCCCCACAGCACCTGGCCGGCGATCTCGGCCTCCACATAGGCGGCTGCCCGCGAGCTTTCCCCGGTTTCCATGGCATGCTCTACATAGTCCAGCACTTTGATATCCAATCCCAACCCTTGGAAAGCAGTAATGAACGCTTCAATAGGACCGGGCGCCACCGCCTCTAACGTGCGCAAAGTTCCGTTATCGCTAACCTGAGCACGCAAAGAAACTTCCCCAGTTTCATGGTTGGTATCGGCGAGAGAATCACGCAGTTTGAAGCGCCCCCAAGGCGAAAGGCTATGTTCTTCGCCGGGCAGATATTCGTCAGCAAAAATCTTCCACAAAAGCTGCGAGTCGACCTCGCCCCCAAACTTTTCCGTGTAGTCCTGGACGTGGCGATAAAACTCCACCTGCAGGCGGCGCGGCAAATCCAAAGAATAATCCCGTTTCATCATGAAGGCGATTCCCCCCTTGCCCGACTGGGAGTTAACCCGCACTACTGCCTGATAGTCTCGTCCCACATCACCCGGGTCAATCGGCAGGTAAGGCACTGTCCAGATCACCTGATTCTGGTCGCCGCCGACAGCTGCCACTGCCTGGGCGCGCTTATCAAAGCCCTTCTTAATGGCGTCCTGGTGGGAGCCGGAAAAGGAAGTGTAAAACAGATCGCCAGTATAGGGCTGGCGAGGATTAGTTTCCATACGAGTGCAATACTCCACGGTTTCGCGCACCTGATCCAGGTTAGACAGATCCAACATGGGATCGATCCCTTGAGAATAAAGATTCATCGCCAAAGTAATCAAATCTACGTTGCCAGTCCTCTCCCCCTGCCCCAGCAAGCAGCCTTCTACCCGGTCAGCGCCGGCTTTCATAGACAGTTCGGCGGCCGCAATCCCCGTCCCCCGGTCATTATGGTTATGTACCGACAAACATATGTGTTCGCGGCGATTAAGGTTACGGCTCATCCATTCGATTTGATCCGCATAGGAGTCCGGGGTGTAACGCTCCACGGTTGCCGGCAGGTTCAAAATAATTTCGCGATCCTCATCAGGCTGCCAAATATCCATAACTGCTTCACAGATTTCCAGGGCAAACTCGGCTTCGGTATCTACGAAAATTTCTGGAGAATATTGCAGCCCGAAAACCGTGGAATCGTCTAGCTGCTTTTCTGCTTGCGCGATTACCTCGCGCACCCCGCTTACTGCCAGTTCCACGGTGGCCGCTCTATCGTTATGGAATACTACTTCCCGGAAAGTAGGTGAGGTGGCGTTATAGATATGCACATTGGCGCGCGGCACTCCCACTAGGGACTCCACGGTGCGTCCGATTAGATCTTCGCGTGCCTGGGTAAGCACCGAAACGCAGACGTCCTCGGGAATTGCGTCCTCTTCCACCAGCGAGCGTACAAAATCGTAATCTACCTGCGAGGCCGCCGGAAACCCGATTTCGATTTCTTTCAATCCGATCTGCACCAACAGATCAAACATTTTCCGTTTCCGCAACGGATCCATGGGGTCAATCAAAGCCTGATTACCATCCCGCAAATCCGTAGATAGCCAGCGGGGAGCCTGGGTAACATTTCTATCTGGCCAGGTACGATCAGGAAGTTTCAGCGAAGTATCCCAAAAATGGGCATACTTTTGAAAAGGCATTCCGGAAGCTTGTTGCCGAGGAGCTTTACCAGTAGTTCGCATTCTAAGATTTCTTTCTGCTTTTAGTGGCTGGCCGAAGACACCAAAGAATCCCGCGACGAGCCTCGACCAGTTTTACTGGACTTCGTCGCGGCAGCCTAGCAGCAGAATAATCATGCGCACGGGACTACTCTAAACTGTTTTTCCGCTTTCTGGTAACCACCGGCCCGCATATTGAGCAGACAACTGCGGACCTTGGGTGGATTCCCGAGGAATAAAGGCACCTTCACCGGCCACTAAACGATCCCCAGCTTTCGGCAAATAGGAGGCACCGAAAATCTGTTTCATCAGTACCGTTACCCCCAAGTTAGCGAGTTTATCGACCGGCTGGTCTATTACGCTGATCGCCGGAGACATTACTGAAAACCAGGGAATATCATCGATTGCCGCTAATCCCAGGTCAGCACCTAGCTGCATTCCCATACTTTTGGCGATCATCAATACCCCCAGGGCGATCTGGTTAGAGGCACAGATAATAATATCGGGACGGTACAGTGCCAATAGCGCCCGGGCGGCACTAGCCGCAGACACTGCCTCGTGAGGGCAATATTCCACTTCTAGTTTCCCAAAACCACAGTTAGCTAAGGCTTCCTGGAGTTTTCCAGCGCGTCTTTGCTCCGATAAAGAAAACTCGGGTCCTGCCAGATAAGCGGGATGACGATACCCGGCAGCGCGTAGATGCTCTCCCAGGTCTTGCATTGCTCGCGAAGAATCAATCACTACCGAGGGGATCTTGGCTCCCGGAGCTTCCCGATCTAAAGCCACCATTGCCATTCCCTCGGGGGAATCCGGATGTTTCCATCCCGGTGATACCCGGGAGGGTGGTACCACTAGCAGCCCATCTACCCCCTGTTTCGCCAGTGCCCTAATCCCGTTTTCGTAACTCTCTCCGTCCTCATGTGCATTAGAGAGCACGAGGGAAGCTTTATGGGAATGCACCGCCCGCTCCACACAATGCGCCAGCATCGCATAAAACGGGTTCATCACGTCTCCTACCACCAACCCGATGGCTCCCGTACGCCCCGTGCGCATAGCCGCTGCTAACCGGTCTTTTTGATATCCCAGTTCTTCAGCGGCTGCCAACACTTTCTGCCTGGTATCGGCAGCTAAATGAGTATTCCCATTCAGGGCACGCGAAACGGTAGCAATCGAGACTCCCGCCGCCTTGGCCACGTCCCTAATGGTTGCCACTACTAAACGCCTCCTCGCGCCGAAACTTAACGTAAAAGATCCTAGCAGGAAAATTCCGATATGGGGAAACGTTTACAAGAATCCTTCCACACGCATTTTTACGGAAGCTAACAGCCGCCGAATAATAGCGAGTTATAGAACCTATCCCCATAGGAAGAGAGTTAGAATCCGAGACGTCCCAACATTTTAGTGTCTGACTGCCAATTCTTCGCCACCCGTACATGCAGATGCAATTGCACCGGTTGACCTAACAGTCTTTGAATCTGCCGTTTGGATTTTATCCGCACCCGCCGAATATGGCTGCCGCCCTTACCGATCAAAATTCCTTTTTGGGAATCGCGTTCCACGAACACGTTTACATGCACGTCTAGAGGCTTGGTTTCTTTTTGAGGTGAAGCGGCCTCGCCCTCCACAGTAGTAGCGGAAGGAGAAATCCCACTCTCGGAACCAGCTTCATCCTGCGCAGACTCCTCAGTGTCTTTATCTTTTTCCGGGGCACGGTGTGTACCGTACCCTAGCTGTGGTCCGCTGTCTTCCCCCTGATAGAGAATTTCTTCTACCTGCACCGCAATCGAGTGTGGCAGCTCTTCGCGTACCCCTTCTAAGGCGGCCTCGCGCACAAATTCCGCAATCAGTTTTTCTACCGATTCGTCACTTACTTGGTCGCGCGGATATAGAGGCGGAGAGGGCGGCAGATATTTAGCGATCTGATCCGCTAGTACCGACACTTCGCCCTGTTTGGCACTGACGGGGACAATCTCTTTCCAATCCCCCAGTTCACCTGCAGCTACCAGCGCGGCCACCATCCGTTCTTTGGAAACCAGATCCGCTTTGGTAACCGCCAAAATCACCGGGAGCTTAAGTTCTTTAAGTTCAGCTGCAATATAGCGATCCCCCGGACCGATCTTTTGATCCGCGGGCACGCAAAATACCACCGCATCTACATCTACCAAAGCTTCGCGCACCATATCGTTGAGGCGCTTACCCAGCAGCGTGCGGGGACGGTGCAGCCCGGGTGTATCCACCAACACGAGCTGGTAATCTTCCCCCTGAACTACTCCGCGCACGTTATGGCGGGTCGTTTCCGGACGCGAGGAAGTGATCGCTACCTTCTGCCCCACCAGCGCATTCGTTAGAGTAGATTTACCCACATTAGGGCGACCCACGATAGAAACAAATCCTGCGCGGTGCTCGCTAGGCGATTTTATCTCTTGTTCACTCATTCCTCGTCCGTTTCTTTATCTAGACGTTTTACCAATAGGGTATCCATTTGTCGGCGCCGGCCAGCTACTTCTTTTACCGTAATTTCCAGTCCCCTCGTTTGGGCATGTGATCCCAGCAGCGGCACTTTTCCTAAAGCTTTGGCGAGCAGTCCGCCAGCAGTATCCACTTCGTCATCATCTATTTCCAGATCTACCAGTTCAGCGAGGTCATCTAAACCTAAACGGGCGGGCACCAACCAAGTATCGGCACTGAGCTGCTCCGGTTCTTGCTCGGCACGGTCATGCTCATCGGTTACTTCGCCGACCAACTCTTCCAAAATATCTTCGATGGTCACCAGACCAACTGTGCCTCCCCATTCGTCCACCACTACCGCGATGTGAGGAGCATCGGCTTGCATCTGCCGCATCAAGTCATCAGCGAGCATCACTTCGGGGACAAAGAAGGCTTCGCGCATCATTTCAGGAACCGGATGATCCATCAGTTCGGGGCGAGAAAAACAACGCGAAATTACATCTTTGAGATAGAGGATGCCGCGCACATCATCAGCATCTTCACCCAGTACCGGGATCCGCGAAAAACCAGATTGAATGAAAACTTCGAAGGCCTCTCTGGCCAAGGTAGTGGTTTCTACCGCCACCATATCGGTACGCGGCACGATAATTTCGCGAACCAGAGTAGTCCCCAGCTCCAGAGCAGAACGCACGATTTGCCGATCTTCATCCTCGAAAGCTAGATTTTCTTCCTCGGCCATTTCATCGACCATTTCCCGGAAATCTTCCGCTATTTCGGCACGGGAAGCGGCCTCATCTGCCGGACCGAGGGGCGCTATCTTTTGTACTATCCATTCTATGGGGCGGTAAAGCACCGATACTTTCAGTCCGAAATTGACCATTTTGCTCAGCCACAAAGCGGTAGCTTCGGGACGGTAATGCCCTACTCGCATACCGGCAAAAGTAGCAAAGATTAGTAGTAGCGCCCCCAATACCAGGAGCGAGACTAGGAGCGCCACCCACCAAGTCAGACCAAATCCGACCATGGCCAAAGTCATGCAGGTAGCCGCTAATACCTGTGCAAACAGACGCCAAGACTGGCAGATAGCCACGGTATGTTCCCTATCTTCGAGTAGTAAGCGCACTAGCGACGCGCGGCGACGTCCCTCTTCAACCAGGTCTTGGGCACGGGCATGAGACAGGGTTTGAAAGGCTCCCAGAGCCGCTGCCCAGACGGCGTCTACCCCCACTAGCACGATGGCTAATGCCAGGAGCCCGGAGGCGGGTATCTGGGAGAACAACTTCAGCCCCGCTCCGCTAAGAAGGTCAGCAATAGCTTGCGCTGCAAAGCAAACATTTCTTTTTCTTCATCCTTTTCGGCGTGATCATAGCCCAAAAGATGCAAGATTCCATGCACCGTAAGCAGCAACATTTCTTCGGTGGAAGAGTGTCCGGCATTAGCTGCCTGGGTCTGGGCAACTTCCGGACAAATCACGATGTCTCCTAAGATCCCTGCCTCGGTGGGAGCATCCGCGCTTCCCGGACGTAGCTCGTCCATGGGAAAACTCATCACGTCGGTAGGGCCTTCTAGATCTAACCAGCGTTCATGCAGGGCGGCGATTGCATCTGGTTCCACGAAAATCAGGGATAATTCGGCGGAGGGAGATACATGCATAGCCTCCAGTACATAGGCGGCAAGTGCTTGGAATTCTTCCCCGTCGATTGGATATTCAGTTTCGTTTAATACCTCTACGCTCACCGGTATTTCTCCCCTTCCTCTGCCGTGTTCGCATGTCGCTCATAGGCATCAATAATCAGCCCTACCAGCTTATCGCGCACTACGTCCTCGCTGGTCAAATAGCAAAACTCGATATCTTTAACTCCAGTGAGGACGTTGCGAGCATCTTTAAGTCCCGAAAGTTTGCCCCGGGGTAGGTCGATTTGGGTAATATCGCCGGTCACTACCATAGTGGATCCCTCCCCTAGGCGGGTGAGGAACATTTTCATCTGCTGGGTGGTAGTGTTTTGGGCTTCATCTAGCACGATGAACGCATGCGAGATGGTACGTCCCCGCATATAGGCTAAGGGAGCCACCTCGATAGTTCCCGACTCTAATAGCTGGGCCAGTTCAGCCGGTTCCAACATTTCCCGCAAGGCATCATAAAGAGGACGCAGATAGGGATCGATCTTTTCGGTGAGGGTGCCGGGTAGGAAGCCGAGGGATTCACCGGCTTCTACGGCGGGACGGGTCAAAACTATGCGGGACACCGCCCCCGATTCTAAGGCTTCCACCGCTTTGGCCATGGCCAGGTAGGTTTTTCCGGTTCCGGCTGGCCCCACCCCAAAGACGATCCGATTATTGGCGATCGCCTCTAAATATTTTTGTTGCCCCGGGGTTTTTGCCCTAACCTGCCGGCGTTTGGTACGCAGTACCGGCAAGGTTTCTTGGGATGACATTAAGCTTAAGGCCTGCTGGACTGCCGCCGCAGATAAGGGATTACCGTGACGGGCAGCCGCAATCAATTCGGTCAGCAAATCAGCACCCATCCGCGCCTCACCAGGATTGCCTTGAAAAGTTACGATATTGCCGCGCGAGTTAATCCGTACCCCCGGCAGGTTATCTTGCATTGCCCGCAACACCTGGTCTCCGGGGCCAAATACCAACACCGGATCTAGATCTTCGGGCATTACCACCTGGGTTAGCTCATCGCTCATTTTAGAGTGCTTCCTTCCGGCCCCACAGGCCACTACAAAGTCCTAGCGCTGCCAAGGCAGCCGGTCCGGCACTTGAGGAACGTAATACCGTAGGTCCCAGCCGTGCAGTAATCGCGCCAGCTGCACAAAAATCAGCAGTTTCTTCTGGGCTCACCCCGCCCTCCGGCCCTACTATCAGGTGTATCATTTTCGCCGAGCTTACCTGCTCCCAAGCTTCGATAAGAGGGAGGGAAGAATCTGGGTCTAACAGTAGAAACTCTTCTTCGCTGCTCTTCGCGGCAATCGAATCTCGCAGTTGCCGCGAATCGGCCAGCGGATCCAGCTGCGGCCAGTTGGCGCGACGCGACTGTTTCGCAGCCGCTTGCAGCAGTGACTCCCACTTCTTGGCGCCCCGCTGCACTTTGGCTCCTTTCCACTGCACAATAGAGCGCCCTGCCGCCCAGGGGCGCACCCGGCTTATCCCTAACTCGACTGCCGACTCTACCGCCTGTTCATCACGTCCTCCTTTAGAAAGCGCCTGGATCAGCCCAAACTGGGTTCGCGGCAAAGATAGGTGCATTACCTGAAGTACTTTGTACTCTAAATAGTTTTTCTCGGTTGCGAGTATCTGGCAGCGCAGGCGCAATCCTTTAGCGTCAACCAGGTCGAGGGGGTCACCTATTCCTAGGCGTAGGGAACCGACTGCGTGGGCGGCTTCTGCACCTTTAAGGGATCCGCGGTCCCCCTCCTGTAGGGCAGAAAGCGGCGGGCAGGATTCATCACCTAAAAATACCGGAAGAAACATTAGTGACCTGCAAATCGTTCCCGCAGACGAGAGAAGACTCCGCCGTCTTCTAGCAGCTCGGGCTCTACCCGATCTTCTTGTCGTAGCTGCGCCAACTGTTCAATCAGTTCCCGCTGGGCAGCATCCAGATTGGTAGGCACCTGCACCATAATGTTTACGATCAGGTCGCCGCGGCCTTCTCGCTGCAAGCGTCCTACCCCAAGACCAGGAAGACGAATCTGCTGACCGGGCTGGGTGCCAGCTGCGATAGTTATCTCTTGCGTGCCGTCGAAAGTATCCAGGTCAACTTGGGTCCCCAAAATAGCGGCCGTCATCGGCACCCGCAAGGTGGTCTCCAGGTTATCGCCCTGTCGGGAAAATACCTGATGGGCGCTTACTTTGATCTCTAAATACAAATCCCCGCTGGGACCGCCCCCCGGTCCTACTGCACCTTTGCCGCGCAGCTGCACCTTGTGCCCGGTTTGTACCCCGGCGGGAATCTCCACTTGCAAAGTAGAGGTGGTACGCACTCGTCCTTCCCCGGAGCATTCGGGGCAGGGGTCTGGGATAGTGGTACCATGACCGGCACACGCGCTACAGGGCACTGTGGATTGCATTTGCCCCAAGAAAGTGCGGGTAGAGCGGGTCACCGAGCCCCGACCGTTACAAACCTGGCAGGTACGCGGGGAAGTTCCCGGAGCGCAGCAGCTTCCCTCACAGGTAGGACACAGGACGGCGGTACGTACCTGTACCTGCTTCTTTACCCCAAAAACCGTTTCTTCTAAAGCGATTTCCAAACGCTGGCGCAGATCCTCGCCTCTTCGCCCCCGAGGAGTAGGGCCACCGCCCGTATCTCCTCCGAAAAAACTCTCGAAAATATCGGAGAACATCGAAAAGTCTCCCATACCGGAGCTAGCAAAACCGGATTCACCGCCCATATCGTAGCGGCGACGCTTCTCCGGATCAGAGAGGACTTCGTGTGCCATCGAGACCTCTTTGAAAGCCTCCTCTGACTGTGGCCCAGCTACGTCGGGATGCAACTTGCGTGCTTTCCGGCGGTACGCACGCCTAATCTCCGCTTCACTAGCGTCCCGGGAAACTCCTAGAATCTCGTAATAATCAGCCAAGGATCCTTTTTCCTCTTTCCTAATCTACCTGGTCATCATCCGCGATAAGTACCGCGAAACCGCCCGCACGATGCTCATCGCGCGCGGATAGTCCATTCTTTGCGGCCCCACTATCCCCACGTGGGCGACCCCGCTTTCTTTATCTCCATAGGCACCTGCCACGATGGAAGTCTCTGACAGGGAATGCTCCCCTGATTCCGAGCCAATCGTCACCGTAACCGGTGAGTCCTGTTGGTCGATCTCCGAAAATAACCGCAGCAAAGTTACCTGTTCTTCGAGGGCATCCAAGATAGAGCCAATCGAACTGGAAAACTCCGGGCTAGAACGCACCAAGTTTCCCGCACCCACCATCACGATCCTCTCGGTTCGTTCCCCGGTAAGCGCCTCGCGAATAATCGGCAGTACCTGCGAGATCACTTCGAGCTGTTCGGGGCGGGCTCCTGCCATTAAAACCGGTTCCACTTGGGATATTTGCGATTCTTCCATCCCCTCTAAAGTGGAGTTTAGGAGTATCGCTAAAGAGCGAACGCTTGCTGAATCTAGCTCATAGCGGGTATCGATAGTAGCCTGCTGTACCCGGGCGCTATTGGTAATCACGATCACTAACAGTTTGAACTCGGCAACGGGGATTAACTCGACATGACGCAGACCGCTGCGTTCAAAATGTGGATACTGCACCACCGCTAATTGCCGAGTCAACTGAGCTAAAACTCTAACGGTGCGTTCGACCACTTCATCAAAATCAGCAGCGCCTAACACGAAAGTCTCAAGTGCGCGGCGTTGCGCGTCGGTAATCGGGCTGAGCTCCGAAATCCGGTCTACGAAGGCGCGATATCCCTTTTCGGTGGGTACCCGCCCCGCAGAAGTATGCGGCTGATACAGATAGCCTTTTTCCTCCAGCACCGACATGTCGTTGCGAACCGTGGCCGGGGATACCCGCAGGTCATGCCGATCTACCAACGCCTTAGAGCCTACAGGTTCACCGGTCTCCACATAGTCGGTGACGATCGCGCGCAACACGTCGTCGCGCCGGATACTTGCCTGGCTCATATCTCCTCACTGTCCCGGGAAACCGTAGCGCTAAATCCCATTTAAAACTTTTTCAGCACTCGGCCGCCTCGACTGCTAACTCTACCTTGATTGGCAGCTACTTATTAACCCGGAACCGGTGATTCGCGCAAAGCTAAAGACAAGGTCTCTTACTTCTGAGCCTGCGCTAGGACCTGCACCATAGCTAACGCCGCCTGCACGGCCTCGTAACCTTTATCTTCGTGGGAGGATTCCAACCCGGCTCTATCCAGAGCTTGCTCTACGTTATCGCAGGTAAGCAAACCAAATCCTAGGGGAATAGCGGACTCCACCGACACTTTAGTAAGGCCGTAGGTCGCGGCATCGCACACATAGTCAAAATGCGGAGTACCCCCGCGAATAACTACTCCCAGACAAACCAGGGCGTCAGCTTTCCCACTTTCGGCGTAGGCTTTAGCCGCTAAGGGAAGCTCAAAAGAGCCCGGAACCCGCACCACTTCAAAGTCCGCCTTCGCATCCTGACAGGCACGTTTAGCCCCGGCGATGAGCCCCTCCATCACTTGCTCATGCCAATGGGTAGCAATAATCACTACTTTCTTACCTGCAGCTAAAGTGTGCAGGTCGGGAACTCCCGCTCCAGCCATTTTTCCTCCTCAGTACCGGTCGATTGTTTTTAGGGCGCCGCAGCTATTTCTTAGCCGCGAAATTGTCGAGATTGTGGAAGGTATGCCCCAGTCGCTGTTTAGTGCGTAAATATTCAATATTGTGAGGATCGATCCCTACTTCTAGCGGCACGGTTTCCTCTACTTGAATCCCATCTTGACTCAGCAGCGCCTTTTGCGGATTGTTCGTCAACAAACGGATAGCAGTCATTTTTAGATCCCGTAAAATCGCCGCGGCTGCGCCGTATTCACGCAGGTCAACTGGCCACCCCAAATCAAGATTGGCCTGCGCGGTATCGCGTCCTTGGTCCTGCAGCGCATAGGCTTTAATTTTTTCACTTAGCCCAATCCCGCGTCCTTCTTGTCCGCGCAGATAAATAATCGCGCCGCCCTCGGCTGCTACTTGTCTCATCGCTTGCTGTAACTGCGGCCCGCAATCACAACGCAACGAACCGAAAGACTCCCCGGTCAGACATTCGGAATGCACTCGCACCAGCGCGGTCGACTCGGGAGTCTTTTCGGAAATCAGAGCCATATGTACTGTCCCCAATTCGGAATCCTGATAGGCACGTACCGTGAAATCCCCATACCTTGTCGGCAATTTCGCGCTGGCGATCTGGGTAACCCGGGCAATCGCTTCTACATCTGCCGGGGATTTGACCTGGGATAAAAATTCTTTCAGCTCTGCAACCGTGATTAGTTCCAGGTCGAACTTTTCGGCGATTGCCGGGCAGTCCTGATAGCGAACCATAGAACCGTCGTCGTGCACCATTTCCCCGATCGCCGCTACCGGAACCAAATCAGCTAGATTCATTAGATCTACGGCGGCTTCGGTGTGTCCCGCACGAGTAAATATCCCGCCACCGCGCGCCCGCAGCGGCAGAATATGGCCCGGACGTACCAAATCTTCACTGCTGGCATCAGGATTGGCTAAAGCCCGCAAAGTGGTACGCCGGTCCGCAGCCGAGATTCCGGTGGTTACCCCCTCGGCAGCATCACAGGAAACGGTATAGCAAGTGCGTAGCTGGTCTTGATTGGCCGGCCATTGAATCGGCAGTCCTAGCAGCTCCGCGCGTTCGGCCGGCATGGGAGCGCAGATATAACCAGAGGTGTAACGCACCATCCACCCCATCCACTCGGAGGTAACTTCTTGGGCGCTGACAATCGCATCGACCTCGTTTTCGCGGTCTTTGGAATCCGCAACCAGAACGGGTTTGCCTGCCCGCAGTGCCGCGCTGACCCGCTCAAATAACTGCACCAAGTCACTCATTGGTTTTACTAGCCTCCAGTAAACGTTCCACGTATTTCGCTATCTGATCAGTCTCTAGGTTAACTAGGGAACCAACCTTTAGCGTCCCTAAAGTTGTGTGGTCCCGGGTGACGGGAATAATCGCCACCCTAAAGTAATCGGCACCCACCGCGGTTACGGTCAAGGACACTCCGTCAATCGCAATCGATCCCTTGCGGGCAATCTGGGAAAGTAGCGAGGACGGAGCCGAAATCTGCAGCTCCAACCAGCGCTCTCCTTCTTCTAGCGAAGTTACCGTGCCGGTGCCGTCTATATGCCCGGCGACCAGATGTCCCCCTAGGCGATCCGTAGGCAGGAGGGCGCGCTCCAGATTAAGCGGGTCACCTACTTTCTTTTGCCCCAAGGTGGTGAGCTTTACGGTTTCCGGCATCGCGTAAGCGAAAAAAGCATCGTCTTCTATCCGGGTCACGGTCAAGCAAATCCCGGAAGTAGCCACGGATTCTCCCGGGGTTAGTTGGGAGGCAAAACTGCAAGCGACCCCGATTTCGAGATCTTGTTCTTGCTGCTTTAGAAACTTGATGCGGCCTACCTCTGTGATTAGTCCGGTAAACATGCTGCCCCTTCCTTTTCTAACGCCAAGAAAACATCTCCCCCTAGCTCTTTAACCTTTCGCAAACTAAAATCTCGCGAGCCGTTCAAAGAGGTAATCCCCAAGTCCCCTATGCCTTTGCGTCCCGCCCCTAACAACCGCGGAGCGAGATAAATATGCAGTTCATCGACCAGGCCAGCCTTTAGTGCCGCGGTTACCAAGGTAGGTCCACCCTCCAGGAGCGCAAAAATCTCTCCTCGCTGATAGCAGCTTTCAAGTACCGCTTTCAGGTCATGGGTGTGAGCCTGTTCCGCTTTTCCCGCCAGGTAAAAATCTGCGGGAATCTCGCGCCTACCAATTATCAGGGGACGCGGCTGATGCGGGAGTTGCCGCCCATCAGTTAGACGCGCGGACAGCTGCGGATTATCGGCAATGACAGTGCCGGTGCCGGCAATAATTACATCGACACCGGAGCGAATGCGGTGTGCGTAGGCTCGCGAAAGTCGGTTGGTAATCCACTGACTAGACCCGTCCTTAGCGACGCAATACCCGTCCAGAGTCTGTGCTACTTTCGCGATCGTCCAGGGGCGGCCGCGCTTTATGGCCTGCACCCAGTGGGCGCTAACTGCCCGGGCCTTAGCGAGGACGTTTTCCTCAATCCCTACTTCGCTGGCAGGCTGGGCATTAATCCCTTCGCTTCTTAAATATTCCCCGCCACCAGCAGCTTTCGGATTAGGGTCATCGGCTGCCCAAATAACATTCTTGATCCCCGCTTCAATCAGGGCGCGGGTACAGGGAGGAGTTTTACCGCTATGGTTGCAGGGCTCCAAGGTGACTACGGCGGTTAGCGGAGCCGATCCGGTATCCTCTTTCAAGTTTGCGAGGGCGTCTACTTCGGCGTGGGCGCTGCCGGCTCCCCGGTGATACCCCATCGCTAAGATGCGTCCAGCTGGAGAAAGAATAGCGCAGCCCACCTGAGGGTTTCCTCCGGTTCGTGGGCCTTGCAAGGCGGCTTTGCTGGCGGATGCGAGAGCGTGGGTAAGCGCGGATTTAGGGGGCATAGAGCCTGCCAACAAGAAAACCTCCTCGCCAATAAAGTGATCCGAGGAGGCTTGGGCGCGCGCAGACGCCAGGTAGGCATAACTGCCCGTGCTGCCTCTCATCCGGACTATAACCGTCGGTACCGGAATTTCACCGGTTCAGCCGCCCACAGCGGGCGGGTCGCGGACTTTACCGCCGGTTCGGATTTTCACCGACCCCGGAGCACCCGTTCATTATGCCACATTTTGACTCGATTCGCTCAGCGCGCGAGGGCGCCCCGCATTTGCGATAATGAGAGTTGAACCCAGAACAGGAGCTTTCTATGATCCCGAATTATCGTTTTGGTAGCGAAGAGTTACCGGTACAGGCCGGCCGTTACCTGCTAGTTGTTTCTCCCCTCTGCCCCTATTGCCGCCGGGTGACCATTGCGCGACGGCTCTTAGGTTTAGAGGCTGCAATCGGGGTGCGTTACGCTACCGGCTCCGGTCCCGATGGTTTCGAATTTATTCGGGATGGTTATTCCTATGACCCGCTGCTGATGGTGCGTTCGGCACGCGAACTATATCGCCGCCAGCCCACTTTTGAGCCTGATGATCCGCAAACCGTACCGGTGATTCTAGATTCCCAGCGTGATAACCAGATTGTGGCCACCGAGTCCGCTGATATGCTGCTAGATTTTTGCACCGCTTGGAAACCTTTCAGTCATTTTGAAGCCCCGGATCTGTACCCAAAGAATGAGCGGGCAAAACTCGATGCTCTCGATACCTGGCTAAATAAACAGCTGGTGGCACCTTCCTGGGCGGTTTCTCACGGTGAAGCCGACGGACAAACCCAGCGGAACTTTTCGCTGACTTTGGAGCGCCTGGAGGATATGTTACGGGAAAATCCGTTCCTTACTGGCCAGCAGCCCATCGAAAGCGATATTCGCGCTTTTGTGGTTTTCCAAGTGCTTTCTTCTGCGGATCCCCAGATTTTGAGTGATTTCGAGGCGATTAGCGAGTATCTTTCACGCCTAAGCCAGTTGCCAGCGTGGGTGAGCCCGGAAGAGGCAGCGGCCCTGGATCCTAACTATTCCGGCAGCGGCGAATCTGAAGACTCTAGCGGGGCGGTAGCCTGTAGCGCCTGAAGTTTCCCCTATAGTAAGGGCGTGTTTGATCGCTACGGAAAAGACGTCCTCGCTAATGATGATTGGCGGAAGCTCCCGGCTTCCCGTCCGGTGGCTGCTACCCGCGGCCTGGTAGTTGAGGACGTGATGACCGGTTTTGTAGGCGCCGTGTTGCGCTGCTATAAAGCCGGCGGCATGTATTTGGTGGAATTAGAGGATCGCCGCGGAAAAGTGCGAGCTTTCCCCCTAGGAGCCGGTTTTTGGATTGACGGGAAACCGGTAGAACTACGGGCTCCCGCCCCGGCAGCCAAAAACGATCAGGCTCCTAAACTGGTGAGCGGTCGTGCCGCCACTAACTCCGGTTCGCGGCGCGCGCCGCAGCAGGATAAACGGCGAGCCCGGGTAGCGCGGGCTTCTCGGATTTGGGTAGAAGGACGCCACGACGCGGAACTGGTAGAGCACGTTTGGGGTGACGACCTGCGAGAGCTGGGGGTGGTAGTTGAGATCCTGGACGGGGTGGATCATCTGCAGGAGCGGCTGGCAGAGTTTGCTCCTACCCCGCAGGAAAGAATCGGCGCCTTGGTGGATCACCTGGTTGCCGGCTCTAAAGAGTCGCGTATCACCCAGCAGTGCATTGACACTTTTGGAGAGGACGCAGTCGCGATTGCGGGACACCCCTTCGTGGACGTATGGCAGGCCGTAAAACCGCAACGCTTGGGGTTATCCGCCTGGCCGGAGGTACCCCGGGGCACGGATATCAAAGTTGGCAGTCTGCAAGCGTTAGGCTTACCGGCAGCAAACCAGGCGGATATCGCTCAAGGCTGGAAACATATTCTGCGGAAAGTCCGCGACTGGCGAGATCTGGAACCGGGTCTTTTAGGGCCGGTCGAGTCCCTAATCGATTTCGTTACCGCCGCCGGCACCCGCTAGCTACCAGCCCAGCAGCTGGCCGGTAACATAGTCCGCCATTAAACGTCCCCGCAAAGTTAGGATCGCTTCGCCGCGACCTGCTGCCTCCTTTTCAAGATATCCCGCTGCCACTAGCGCCGGTAACTGGGCTCGTTCTTCTGCACGCAAGCTTTTTACTCCCGCCGCGGTACGCAGCCCCAACATAACCCGCTCCAGTTCCCGACTGGCCGCAGCGACCACCTCCCCGTCTTGAACTGGGAGGTCACCCGCGGCTACGCGGCTCGCGTAGCCGCGGGGATGTTTTTGATTCCACCAGCGCACCTGGCCGAGATGAGAATGGGCGCCCGGCCCAATCCCCCACCAATTCCAGTCCCGCCAATAAGCCAGGTTGTGCCGCGATGCATTCGCCAAATAAGTAGCATCCGGAATCTGTGGGCTAGGAAGCTTTTCGCCCTCTTGCCGCCTAGCCCAGTTGGAGATCTCGTACCATTTAAAACCCGCCGCTTTTAGCAGCGAGTCCGCCATTTCATATTTTTCCGCCTGGCTATCGGGATCGATCGGAGACAGCTTTCCGTGATCGACTAGGGCGTGCATTTTGGTGCCGGGCTCAATCACCAAAGAGTAGACACTAATATGGTCAACTTCTAAGGCCAAGGCTGCCTGCAACGAGGCTTCCCAATCCGCTAAAGACTCCCCGGGAGTCCCGTAAATCAAATCCAGGGACACCGCGAGGCCAGCGCCACGCAAAGCCGCTACTGCCTGGGGAAGATTTTCCGGGCAATGAGTCCGCTCCAAAGTGGCCAATACCTGCGGCACCGCCGATTGCATTCCCAGGGACACGCGGGTGAATCCACTGGCTGCTAGTTCCTGCGCTACCTGCGCAGTTATCGTGTCCGGATTAGCTTCAATCGAAACCTCGGCGCCCGGAGCTATCCCCCAGGTGGACTCAACTTCCTCCAAGATTGCCCGCAGCGCCCGCACGCTGAGCAGGGTGGGGGTACCGCCTCCGAAATAAACTGAGGACGCTGGCGGGGGAACTAGCTTTTCCTGACGCAAAAACTGAGCAGCCAGCGCTAGCTCACGGCGAGCCGAATCATGGTAGCTTGCCCGGTCAGCGCCAGCTCCAAAACCGTTCACATAGGTATTGAAATCACAGTACCCGCAGCGCACCCGGCAAAAAGGCACATGAATATAGACCGCAAAGCCGGCTGCCTGCTGCCTTAAATCAGCGTGCGCCGCGCCCTCCCCCGCTACTGGAGAAAGCTGCGAGCGCCCGCCCTCATTAGCTGCGGAAAAAAGCTCTGTTAGCTTGGCGGTGCCGCTCACGAAAGCCGCTGCGCCACCAGGTCAAATACTTCGCGTCCCGCATCGATGGCGCGCCGTTCAAACTTGGTCATCACGCGCCCTTCCCAGCGGGGTGCAAAACCGCCACGCCCCGGATCCGGGTCTTCCTCATGGGGATTAACTCCGGCATAAGGATTTTCGAAATAGGGGGAATCCTCAATCACGTCCCGCATCTGGAAGGCATAATCCGACCAGTCGGTGGCCAGGCGCCACACTCCCCCGGGGCGCAGTACTCGCGCCACCGTTTCCGCAAACTCGGCCTGCACTAGGCGCCGTTTATGGTGCTTGGTTTTGCGCCAGGGATCCGGGAAGAAAGTCCAGACTTCATCGAGAGAGCCTTCCGGGAACAGAATCGGTAATGCCTGAGCCGCGTCAGCCTCGATAATCCGCAGGTTATCCACCCCAGCTTTAACCGCTTTCGACACGGTTTGCGCCACTCCCGGGCGGTAAACTTCGAACCCGATATAGTCGCGATCTGGATGAGATACCGCCGCCGACACAATCTGATCGCCATTACCCGTACCAATTTCCAGACGCACTACTGCTTTGCGATCGAAAAGCCGTTTAAACGATAGGGGCTTCGCGTCCTCGGCCACCGCGGTATGTCCAGCTCCAGTAGGTACCGGTACCACATAGTCACCGGCATGGGCGTCCCAAGTATGTTGCAAAGAATCACTAAGCTGACGTGCCCGGGAGACAAAAGACTTCGACCTGGCCAGATAGCGGCCTTCCGGAGATGACAGGTCAAAATCGGACGTTTCCCCTCCGGCTTCACTCGCCGCCAGTTCTGCCTCCGAACCCTGGTTTTCTGCAGCTTCCTTGCGCTCAGATAGTTCTTCACTCATGATTTACCCCTTTCCCGTGGGAGTATCTTGGGTTATAGCATCAATGAAAGCCGAGTTCGGGATTTCCACCGCGCCCACTGCTTTCATTCGTTTCTTTCCTGCCTTTTGTTTTTCCAAAAGTTTGCGTTTACGGGAAATATCCCCGCCATAGCATTTCGCCAACATATCCTTACGCAGCGCCCGAATAGTCTGCCGGGCAATAATCCGCGATCCCACTGCTGCCTGTACGGGAATCTCAAACTGCTGACGGGGAATCAAATCTTTTAGCCGCCGCGTCATTTTATCTCCATACGCATAGGCCGCATCGCGATGCACAATGGCGCTAAACGCATCCACGCCCTCGCCGTTTAATAAAATATCGACTTTCACCAGGTCAGCTGATTGGGTACCCGCCTCGTGATAATCCAGGGAAGCAAATCCTCGCGTCCGGGATTTCAGCTGGTCAAAAAAGTCAAACACGATCTCCGCTAACGGCAAACGATAATGCATCTCTACCCGGTCAGAGGATAGATACTCCATTTTCCCTAGGGTGCCCCGCCTGCCTTGGCAAAGCTCCATGATTCGTCCTACGTAATCGTTAGGAGTCAAAACGGTGGCTTCCACTACCGGTTCTTGTACGTCCAAGACTTTCCCATCCGGATATTCGGAAGGATTAGTCACTTCTAGTTCCGTGCCGTCCTCTTGAGTGACCTGATAAATCACCGAGGGCGCAGTGGCGATAATCGACAGTCCCGCCTCCCGCTCTAAGCGTTCCTTCACGATCTCTAGGTGCAGCAGCCCCAAAAACCCGCAGCGAAAACCAAACCCCAAAGCCACAGAGGTTTCAGGTTCAAAAGTAATCGCCGCATCATTTAACTGCAGCCGATCCAATGCCTCTCGCAGATCCGGGAAATCGTCCCCATCTACCGGATAGATCCCCGAATAAACCATGGGTTTAGGTTCCTGATAGCCAGGCAGAATCTCACTGGCAGGATCCTTGGCACTGGTTACCGTGTCGCCAACTTTAGATAGCCGCACGTCCTTAGCACCAGTAATCAAATATCCAACTTCGCCCGGCCCGAGCCCGGCGGCTGGGGTAGGCTCCGGGGAAATAACCCCAATCTCTAACAGCTCATGCTCAGAACCAGTGGACATCATTCTTACCCGCTGACCCTTTTGGAGACTGCCATCCATCATCCGCACATAGGTCACTACTCCGCGGTAAGTGTCGTAGATGGAATCAAAAATCAGGGCACGCGGTGCCTTACTGCTGGACTGAGGCGCCGGAACCTCCGCTACGATCCGATCCAGGAGCTCTGGCACTCCTTCGCCGGTTTTGGCGGAAACCCGCAGGCAATCCTCGGGAGAACCTCCCAGCAGTCCTGCGATTTCCTCCGCGCAGCGATCTGGTTGCGCCGCCGGAAGATCAATCTTGTTAAGAACCGGAATAATTACCAGGTCGTGTTCCATCGCCAAGTACAGGTTAGCCAGGGTTTGCGCTTCAATCCCCTGCGAAGAATCAATTAGCAGAATCGCCCCTTCGCAAGCAGCTAGGGAACGGGAAACCTCATAGGAAAAGTCCACGTGACCGGGGGTGTCAATCATATTCAGCACATAGTGGGTATCCCCCACCTGCCAAGGCATTCGCACTGCCTGGGACTTAATAGTGATTCCCCGTTCGCGTTCAATATCCATTCGATCCAGATACTGTTCACGCATTTCTCGTTCCGAGACCACCCCGGTGTCCCCCAACATCCGATCAGCCAGCGTAGACTTGCCGTGATCAATATGGGCGATGATACAAAAATTACGAATCCGCTGGGGATCCGTGTTACCGGGGGCAATCCCTAAATCCCGCTCGCTGTTAGCCAATACTATTATCTTCCTATTAAAATCCCGCTGTGTTCTCGGCGTTATCCTATTGCTTTAACTCCCCAAACCCTAACTGCGAGGGCGTGGCTTACGCCGCGTACGGGTGCGCGTAGTTGACTTTGCTGCAGAGTCTGCTTGTTCACTAGCAGCATCGGATTTATCTGCCGTTTTTGCCTCCGGTTTTGGTTTAGCGGCTGCTTTCGTGGGAGTCTTCGCCGCGGTTTTTCTGGCGGCAGGTTTCTTAGCAGCAGTGCTCTTCCTAGCTGCCGGCTTTTTAGCAGGCGCTGCTTTTGAGGCAGTAGCTTTCTTTGCCGGGGTATCCTCACTAGCGGTAGCTGCTTTCGCAGAACTAGCGGCAGAGTTCTTTAGCGCTGGCTTCTTTCTTTCACTGCGATGCACCGGCCCGTACACTGCCGAGCGATTCCGCGTCCCACCAGGTCGAGGTACCGGTTTTTCCTCCGGTTCCTCCTCGGAGATTTCTACCACTTCTGGTTCCAGACTGGGAGATGTTGGCTCCGCAGCTTCTGCTTCCCCATCTTTTGGCAGTATCGGCAAGCCCCAAGCTTCAGCCACCAGCTCCAAAGAATGAATGCGTACCTCGGGGTCGTAAGCGTGAGTAACGGTGATGATCTCATCCACCAGGTATTTGCGGGAAACCCAATCCATCTTTTCGGCTACTTGCTCTGGGGTTCCGACCGCGGAAATAGAGGGCAGAGCCCGTACCCGATCGGCTAGCTTTTCACCCAAAGTCGCATCCAAATCGTCGGTGGGCGGGGTGAGCGTGCCCGGCCGCCCGGAAAGTACATTCCCCTGTACCTGGTAGGTAGTAGTGAACTGGTACTTTGCTTCCGCTTCGTCCTCGTTACACAGTACGTTCATGCCCATCATCACCACCGGATGATCCACCATGGCAGTCGGGGCGTTGGCGTTAAACTCCCGACGGTATATCTCTACCGCCTCATCAATGTTGTAAGGAGCGAAGTGGCCGGCGAACACATAGGGCATCCCCAGGTCAGCGGCAACTTTTGCGCCTGCAGAGGACGAAGACAACATCCACATAGGGATGCAGGTGCCTTCCCCTGGAATGGCGCGTACCCGGGTGTAGGGGCGATCCACACCGATAACTTCAATCCCGAGAATCGAGGCTTCGGCACCCGAAACTACCCCGGAGTGCACCACTGATTTTTGATCTGAAAGATAGCTGGCGAGTTCTTCTAGATCTTCCTCGAAATAGGCGGGCTCACTGGAGCCGCGATGCAGCGCCCGCGCCGTAGCCGGATCGGTACCGGGAGCCCGTCCTAGCCCCAGGTCAACGCGCCCCTCGTAAATAGTGTGCAAAGTTCCGTAAGTTTCCGCTACCGTAAGCGGAGCCCAGTTAGGTAGCATCACCCCGCCGGCGCCTACCCGCAGACGAGTAGTGTTTTCCAGGGCGCGGGTGATTATTACCGAAGAAGCTGAACACATGAAAACTTGCGAACCGTGGTGCTCTGCTACCCACAGGCGGGTATAACCCAAGCGGTCAGCATTCTTCGCTAGATTTAGCGAAGTGTCCAGGGCTTCTTTCCGGGTCATTCCGGTAGAAAGCGGCGCCAACTCCAAAATGTTCAAAGGAACCCGCCCATTGGCCAATTTGGCAGCGGGAATTGGATTAGGTACCAATTTATTCCTTTCCTCAACACCCCTCACGGGACAATATTCCTCTTCTTTAAGGTTACGCTAATTGTGTCCAAAGCGGGGGACAGAACCACTAACCTCTAGAATGAAAAATAAAAAAACCGCGCTAAACATCGGAATACTTAGGACTTAGTGACTTTAGGAGCGGCAGAAACCAGATGGCAACAGCAGAAGGCAACCAGGGGGAAGCGGACGCAACCGCTAACCTCGGTTCGGTACGCGCCGATATTTGGGTGTGGTCAGTGCGGAAGTATAAAACTCGTTCGGCAGCCGCTAAAGCTTGTAAAGCTGGCCACGTAAAAATCAATGGGAAAAGTGCTAAAGCCTCTTCGCCGGTGCGTCTCGGAGACCAAGTAGTAGTGCGGATCGGAGGCTTCGACCACATATTGCAGGTCAAGCAGTTATTGGAGCGGCGGGTTAGCTATCCCCTAGCGCGTTTAGCATACGAAGATTTAACTCCCGAGCGGCTTCCGAAGCTGTATTTACCTTCCCTGCCGCGCCGGGAAGCTGGCTCTGGGAGACCCACGAAGAAAGAACGTCGTCAACTAGACCGGCTCCGAGGGCGTAGCCCCAACCAGGGTCGCCGCTAGCGGCGATCTTTTAGCAGCTAGCCCCGACGAAGTCTTCTAGCTGAGGCGCGGGCTTTATCAAACTAGTAACTGGGGGCAAACTTTTCCGAGGCAGCCTCGAGAGCATTCACCGGGGCCCTCGGGCTGAAAGCAACTATTACGAGGCGGCCATAGGAGTGAACTTGGTTACCACCACCGAATTATTTAGCATCTAGGGCTTCGCGCCTGCTAAACTGATTCGCAGACTTTAGCCCCGGTCGGCTTTAGTCTTGCCGGTTTCTTGCCAGCGTGCCCCACACGCCAGTCCGAATCCGGCTCAGCCCTCTGGACCGCATATTGGATACTCATAGAGAGTGAAACATTGGCAAATATTAAGTCTCAGAAGAAGCGTATTCGTACGAATGAAAAGCGCCGCTTGCGCAATCGCTCGGTAAAGTCCGAGCTCAAGACGCTGGTACGTCGTACCCGCGAAGCGGTGGCTGCTGGCGATGCCCAGCTAGCCGAGTCTGAATTGCGTGTGGCCAGCCAGAAACTGGATCGCGCCGCGCAAAAGAAGATTATTCACCGCAACCAGGCGGCTAACCGCAAGTCGAAGCTGGCGAAGCTAGTTAACTCCATGGAGAAGTAACTCTTCAAGAGCATTTGGCACCAGGCCAGAGGCTCCGCAATAGAGTCTTACCTGAAAAATATCTCACCGCATGCGGTGAGATATTTTTTTATTTCCAACCCGGATGGCTACATCCTTTGCGGGTAGGATCACGGGCGCTTAGGGTGGATCCGGGGAACCATCAGTGGGCTAAGTCCCGTAGAACTTTTTTTCCCCCCCCCGAGGACGCTCCTCTGGAGACGGACGTAGCCCCAAATATCCGCAGCTAGTTCCGGTCACTGACGATTTCCTGGAGTAAATACTCTACTGCTACCGGAAGTAGTAACTTTTCGACCTCTATACTGAAACCATGGGAAACACCGAAACCGCTTATTTTGCAATGGGTTGCTTTTGGGGAGCAGAACGTCTTTTCTTAGGATTGGACGGGGTGCAGCAAACCGAAGTCGGCTATATGGGAGGACACCTAGAACACCCCAGTTACCAGCAGGTTTGCACTGACACTACCGGGCATGCGGAAACAGTGCGCGTGGATTTCGACCCGGAACAAATCAGTTACCGCCAACTGTTAAAGGTATTTTTCTCCCACCACAACCCCACTACTCGTAATCGGCAAGGCGCCGATGTGGGTTCCCAATACCGTTCCCAGATTTTTCCCACTACTTCGGATCAAGAGCATACAGCTCTAAGAGTGATTTCAGAGTTTAAAAACCAAATCTTAGACCTCTACGGAGCCGAGCCAGTCACCGAGATCTCTGCTGCCACCCAGCTTCCCATCTTTTACCCGGCTGAGGACTACCATCAACGTTATCTAGAGAAAAACCCGTTCGGATACTGCTCGATTAAAGATAATGGACTAATGAAATGCAACTAGGAAATCTGCAGGTAGAAGTAATTTTAGCTGATATTACTACCCGAGAGGTAGACGCGATCGTAAACGCGGCTAACACTTCCCTTTTGGGAGGAGGCGGTGTAGACGGGGCTATTCACCACGCGGCCGGCCCCGGTCTGCTCCAAGAATGCCGCACCCTGGGCGGAGCTCGTACCGGGGAGGCCAAGATCACCGGCGGCTATAACCTGCCTGCCAAGCACGTGATTCATACTCCTGGCCCGGTTTGGCATGGCGGAGGTAGCCGAGAAGCCGCGCTTCTGGCGGCCTGTTGGCGCAACTGTCTGCATCTAGCCGCGGAGAACCATTGTCATTCGATAGCGTTCCCCTCGATTTCTACCGGGGTATATCGCTTCCCCATTGACCAGGCCGCCACGATTGCAATGGCAGAAATCAAAGAATTTTCTAGCTTGCCCTCCACTTTAAAATCGGTTACTATCTGCTGTTTTAGTCCGGAGGATCAGCAGGTTTATCAACAGGCACTGTCGGCATTGGAGGAATAGTTATGGCGCTTTGGATCTTACTGGGAGTTATTGTCGGGATCGTCGCCGGTTGGACAATTTTACGTTACCGGCGTAGTCACAATAGTGAAGCCGCTAAGAAAATCCTGGGGGAAGCCTTTAACGAGCGTATCCCCCAGGATCAGCGTTCTTTTTACGAGTGTGAACCTGATTTTTCCTCTATAGCAGTAGCCGGAATCGGCAAAACTGCCAGTTTTAAGACCTTCTCCAGCTTGCTACGGAAACTGGGAGCTTCCGACATGGTGATTGCGCGTTTGCTATCTCCGGTGGCTGACCCCACCCAGCTACGCAGCGCTACTTTCGGACAGTTTGACCTCTACTGGTTGGCGGTTTCTGGCGAAGGACTGCAGGCCATGGTGCGTCCGCGTTCCAAAAAAGGATCGGTTCCCAACCCCACTCCCCCCAAGAAGAACTAGCCCGCTAAAGTAGCTAGCTAAATGCGCGGGGGAGAGATTTTTATCCGAGTGGGTGCGGTGGCATAAGAATTCGGAAAACGTCGCCACGTTTTCCGAATTCTTGGGCGGGAGAAAAAATCTCTCCCCCGCGCTATTCCGCCCTCGCGCCTGATCTAGCGGAGTACGGGAACTAGCCGTTGATTTGCTTAAGGATCATTTCCCGAGTTTCACCGGCATCAGCTTGCCCCTTGGTGGCACGCATGACTCCCCCCATGAGGGCGCCAATCGCCTTGACTTTCCCACCCTTGATTTGCTCTACCACTTTCGGGTTATCTGCAATCACCTGGGCTACCGCGGCCTCTAGGGCAGCAGTATCGCGCACGATTTCCAGTCCCCGTGCCTCCATAACTTCGGCGGGGGTACCTTCACCTTCCAGTACCCCGGCGATCACTTTACGGGCTAACTTATCGTTGAGTTTGCCCTGGTCTACCAGGTCTTGTAGCTGCGCCACATCGGAGGGAGTGGCCGCTACTTGTTCTAGCTCCAGGTTCTTTTCTTTGGCGATGCGGGAGATCTCCCCCATCCACCATTTGCGCGCAGCCTGCGGCGCGGCACCCGCCTCTACCGTGGCCTCGATAATATCCAAGGCGTCTGCGTTTACGACGTCCCGCATTTCCATATCGGAGAAACCGTATTCTTCGCGCAGGCGGCGGCGCCGGGCTACCGGCAGTTCTGGCAGGTTGGCGCGTAGCTCTTCTACCCATTCTCTCGCGGGGGCTACCGGCACTAGATCCGGTTCCGGGAAGTAACGGTAATCTTCGGCATCAGATTTTTCCCGTCCGGCAGAAGTGGAGGAAGTATCCTCGTGCCAGTGACGAGTTTCCTGGATTACTTTGCCGCCTTCAGCAAGAATCTTTGCCTGGCGGCGAATCTCGAAGGTAACCGTTTTTTCAATGGCCTTAAAGGAGTTCACATTTTTGGTCTCGGTGCGGGTTCCTAGCGGCGCATCGGGGCTGGGACGCAAAGACACGTTCACGTCCGCACGCACGTTTCCGCGTTCCATCCGCGCCTCCGAAACTTCCAAAGCCCGGAAAATATCGCGCAGGGTGCGTACATAGGCCGCTGCTACCTGCGGGGTTTTCGCACCGGCACCTTCGATCGGACGAGAAACGATTTCTACCAGCGGTACTCCGGCGCGGTTGTAGTCGACCAGGGAATAGGCGGCGCCTTGGATACGTCCGGCTTCTCCCCCGATGTGGGTGTTCTTGCCGGCGTCCTCTTCCATATGGGCGCGTTCGATATTGACCCGGAAGATTTCTCCATCCTCGAGTTCTACATCTACGTATCCGTCATGGGCGATAGGTTCATCGAATTGGGAAATCTGGTAAGCCTTCGCCAGGTCGGGGTAAAAATAGTTTTTGCGCGCAAACCGACAGAAGGGGGCAATCTCGCAGTTGAGAGCCAGGCCAATCTTGATCGCGTATTCCACTGCCCGCTCGTTAGCAACCGGCAATGATCCGGGCAGACCCACCGAAACCGGAGTTACTCGGGTGTTAGGTTCACCCAGCGAAGAGTTCGGGGCGCTATCAAACATTTTGGTTTTGGTGCCTAGCTCGACGTGGACTTCCAGCCCCAATACCGGATCAAATTCGGCTACTGCATCTTCGTATTTCATTAAGTCGCTCATTGCTTCTCCTCTACTTCACCGGGCAAGCAGCCGGAACGTCGGTGCCGCAGGCATCGACTGCGGCTTGGGCTACCTGATACATCAGGGCGTCGGCGCGCTGCGGCGCCATCACCTGGAATCCAATCGGCAATCCTTGATGATCCAGCCCGATGGGCACGCTGATCGCCGGGATCCCCGCCAGGTTTGCGGGGATGGTGGCAATATCGCAGTTATACATGGTCAGCGGATCGCCAATCTTTTCCCCCAGCTTGAAGGCTACGGTGGGCGAAGTGGGCAACACTAGCGCATCTACCTTTGAAAATGCCTTTGCGTAGTCTTCTTGTACCAATGTGCGTACCTTTTGGGCGCTGCCATAATAGGCGTCGAAGTATCCGGCGGATAATACGTGGGTACCCAGAATAATCCGGCGTTTAACTTCCGCCCCGAACCCAGCTTCCCGGGTAGCCGCCATTACGGTTTCGGCAGTTACCGGCCCCGAGGTCGGCTCTACCCGGATCCCGAAACGAATACCGTCAAAGCGCGCCATATTAGAAGAAACCTCTGCCGGCATAATCAAATAGTAAGCAGCGAGGGCGTATTTGAAGGAGGGCATATCGATTTCAGTAACCGTTGCTCCCCGCTCTTTCAAAGCCGCAACCGTATCGTTAAAGGCGCGGGTTACATCCTCTTCATAGCCCTCTCCACCACCTTGTTTAACTACCCCGAGGCGCAGCCCGGAGAGATCAGTTTTACCTTGGTATTCCTTGACTGCCTCTAGCAAAGCCGGAACCGGCTCATCTAGGGAAGTGGAATCAAAGGGGTCATGGCCACCCACTAGTTCTTGCAGCGCGGCGGCATCCGCAACTGTACGGGTCACCGGGCCAATCTGATCCAGGGAGGAAGCCATGGCTACCAGACCATAACGAGACACCGCCCCATAGGTGGGTTTGGCGCCTACGGTGCCAGTGACTGCCCCGGGCTGACGAATCGAGCCGCCAGTGTCGGAACCTAAAGCTAAAGGCACCATAAAGGAGGCGACTGCCGCTGCCGAGCCCCCGCCAGAGCCACCGGGAATCCGGGAAGGATCCCAAGGATTGTGGGTGGGGCCGAAGGCAGAATGCTCGGTGGAGGAGCCCATCGCGAACTCGTCCATATTGGTTTTACCGATAATCGGCAGCCCCGCATCCTTGATTTTGGTAACTACCGTGGCATCATAAGGAGGCTTCCAACCAGCCAAAATCTTCGAGGAGCAAGTAGTTTCCTGGCCGCGAGTAACCATATTGTCTTTCAAGGCAATCGGCACCCCTGCCAAGGGATGAAGTTCTTTTCCGCCCTGGCGATCCTGATCCACCCGCCGGGCAGTTTCTAGCGCGCCCTCCGGATCTAGATGCACAAATACGTTGAGCTCGGGATTTAACTTTTCAATCCGCGCTAGGCAAGCCTGGGTTAGCTGCTCGGAGGTCAGTTCCCCACCCCGTAGCTTTTCTGCCAGCTGCAACGCTGAAAGTTTCAAAAAGTCTTCCACGGTTATTCCTCCCCAATGATTTGCGGTACCCGGAACTGGCCATCCTCAGCCAAAGGTGCTCCGGCCAATAGTTCCTCCCGGTCAAGGCATTCGCCGGGCTCATCCGGGCGGAGCACGTTAGTCATTTCAATCGGGTGGGAGGTGGCTTTGGTATCTGGACCTACAGCCTCGGACACGGTGGCGACCGCCGCCGCAATCTGTTCCAGCTCCCCCGCGAACTGGTCTATTTCTTCATCGGTGAGTGCGATCCGCGCCAGGCCTGCCACGCGCACTACTTCATCCCTATCAATTGTCGACATAGCTCCAGTCTAATGCCCGCGGCACTCCCGGTCATATTACGGCCCGGAGCCGCGGGCATACTCAAGGTGGTAACCGCGGTCAGCTGGGTTTAAACCAGGAAGGCGAAGGGTCGTAAGAGTCGCTCCGCTATCCGAGCAATAAAAGGTCGCTGATTCCATTCGTGGCGGCTAATAGGCCGGGCATTTAACAGGTCAGTAAAGAAAATATTTTCCATATTCGCCGCTAACGGCCGGGAGGTAATCGACATGTTTATTTCATGGTTACCGGTCATCGATAGCCGGTCGATATTAGCGGTGCCGATTGTTGACCAGTATCCATCAATAACTGCGGTCTTGGCATGGATCATCACATTGTCATAGAGCCACAGTTCTACCTGGTTATCCAACAAATCAGTTAGGTAAGATCGGGAAATCCAGTCCGCAATAATATGGTTTGACTTGGCGGGTACCAGTACTTTTACGTCTACTCCCCGGCGGGCGGCATCGATGAGGGAACGCTGAATTACCCGATCGGGAACGAAATAAGCCGAAGTAATATAGGCGGATTCTTGCGCTTTATCTAGGGCGTTGACATACATTCCGCGTACCGGAAACAGTAGTCGTTTCGGGTCATTAACGCAGACCTGGATTTTTGAATTCCAGGATTTGGCGCGCGGATCCCGCACTTTTTTTAGACGCAAATGCCATTTTTGGGCATAATTCCAAAAGTCCAAGAAAGCGCTTTCTAGCTCCCACACATTGGGGCCACTAATGCGCAGATGGGTATCTCGCCACTGATTGTCCAGGTAATAGGAGCCGATGTTATAGCCCCCCACAAAACCCACCTTGGAGTCCACGACCAGGATTTTACGGTGATCCCGCGCCGTGTGTTTTAAGGAATATCCCAGGACATGCAGGTTTTTTAGCTTGGGGAAACGGAAAAAGCGGGGATCTACCACCAGATTCCCGAAGCGATCCCAAATAATGTACACCTCGGCACCGCGCTCGGCTGCCCGAATCAGAGCGTCTTTGAACTCCTGGCCGATTTCATCCGATTTCCAGATAAAAGTTTCAAAAAAAACTCGCTCTTTCGCGCCCTCTATCGCGAGCAACATATCGCGATAGAGGGTTTCTCCGTCCATATAGGTTTTCAAGCGGGAACGATCTACCCGGATCGGTTGGTTTTCAATCTGGGGATACCCACCAGGTTTACCGGTTTGTCGTAACTTGCGTAACTGGTCAATAGCTACGATAACCGTAACCGTCATGGCCTGTAGGGTCGCAATCACCGCACTCACAATTTTTAAGCCGCGCAGTAACGGTGGGATCGTTTTCTTCGGGATCCTCAACATAGTTACCACTCTAACGCCTTAGCCATAGGAGTTTGTTGAATCCGCGCTAAAACAAGCTATCGGAACCACTAGCGGATGCTGGTGGCTCTGAAAGCGGAGTTTTTTCGGGCGAGGACGCAGGTAGGGGCGCTTTTGGCGACCTGCTTTCCCGCGCGTTTCCTGCCCGGTCGCCCGATTCGGCATTGGCGAGAGCTGCTGCTATTCCCTCTGCTAAAAGCTGCGAAAAATATTTTTGCGGCAGGCAAGTTACCCCCAGTTCGCGGGCTTTCTTTAGTTTCGAACCGGCTTTTTCTCCGTAGACCAAAAGATCGGTATTTTTTGAAACCGAGGACGCAGATTTTCCACCCGCCCGCATGACCGCTTCTTTGGCTTCGTCACGGGTATAGCCCTCTACTCTGCCGGAAACCACTACGTTTAGTCCGGATAGGGTTTGTTCCGCTTTAGTAGCTTCCTCTTCCCGCATTACTACCCCGGCGTTTTCCCAGGCGGCCACAATCTCCTGGTGCCAGTCGACGGCGAACCAGTTCGTGATAGAGGAGGCGATCTCTTCTCCAATATCAGCTACGCTGGTGAGCTCTTTTTCACTGGCATTAACGATTGCTTGTAGGGAGCCAAAACGCGCCGCTAGGATCCGGGAGGCCTGGGGACCGAGATGCCTAATCGATAGCGCAACCAAAATACGCCATAGCGGCTGGGTTTTAGCTTTTTCTAGTTCCTCAAGCAATAGTTTTCCCCGTGCCCCCAAGGTGGCTGCCCCGGGATCTCCAGTTCCAAAATAGGCGCTATAGCTCCAGATTTCTCCCCCTCGTAGTAGCTGGCGGCTCCGAGCTTTTGCTTCCTCTTCGCTCTTTCCTCCGGCTATTAAATGGGCTTTTAGCGCCTCCCGGTCAACTTTAGTTACCTGCTTAAGATTCCAGGTTTTTACCTGTAAGAGCTGTTCGGAATCTAAATCGAATACCCCGGCCTCTAGCGGAAGTACCGGGGAGGCTGGCGCCGGTAGCAAGGACTTGGCGGCTTCCGACGGTGTGGTAGCTGCCGGGTCGGCCTCAGAACAATAGATAAATTTTCCTCCGACCATTATTGCCGCGCCTCGGGTGAGGGCGAGCAGTACTTTTTCCCGCTCCGCCTCGGGCATAGTGAGTGCTGCCGCGGATTGCTCACCCAGTCCTTCAATATCGAGGGCACCGCGCGAAGCTAAGAAAATAAGCCGTTCTTTAATTTGTGCGGGACAATGCTTCTGGTTGGGGCAGCGTAAATCTTTATCGCCTTGTTTTTCGGGACGAATCTCGCTGCCGCAAGACGGACATTGCTTGGGCATTTGCCAATCCTGTTCGCTGCCATCCCGCAAATCCACTACCGGACATACGATTTCGGGGATCACGTCCCCCGCTTTACGCAGCACCACGGTGTCCCCGATTTTTACGCCTTTGCGGCGTACCTCGAAGGGATTATGGAGGGTAGCGCGCTCCACATTAGAGCCATCTACCAGCACCTTTTCCATAACTCCGTAGGGGGTTATCCTACCGGTACGCCCTACCCCGACCCGGATATCCAGCAGTTTGGTGTGGACTTCTTGGGGTGGGAACTTATAGGCAACCGCCCAGCGTGGCGCGCGGGCAGTAAATCCCAGCTCCTCCTGAGTTTTCAGGTCATCGATTTTTAAGACGACTCCATCGATTTCATGGCTAATCTCGGGACGGATTTTACCGATATAGGTAATAAATTCTTGGATTTTGCCCAGGCCGCGCAGCGGGCGAGTATATTCGCTTACCGGTAGCCCCCACTCCCCAAGCTGGTGATACCACTGCAATTGGCTGGTCGGCGGGGTGAAACCGGCAGCTAAATCAGCGGATTTCCACTGTACTTTCCCGATACCATGGGCAATCAAAGCTAGCGGGCGAGCCGCAGTTACCCGGGGGTCTTTTTGCCGCAAAGAACCGGCTGCGGCATTACGGGGATTAACGAAGGGGGGTTCCACCTTGCTAGGCAGTCCTGTTTTTTGGCGCTGAGCCCGCCAAGCGGGAAGATTACCAGCTTTTTTCGCTGCGCTATATTCCTCCCATTGGGCGCTGCGCTGCTCATTTAACTGGTTAAAATCGGCGAGGGGGAAATAGATCTCCCCTCGGATTTCGCACAGCTCGGGTACTACCTTCCCGCCTAGCGTTTGGGGAATGTTATCGATAGTACGAATATTAGCGGTCACGTCCTCGCCTACGCTGCCATCTCCGCGAGTAGCTCCCAGGACAAGCTTCCCCTTGCGATAGGTGAGGTTCACCGCTAAGCCATCAATTTTCACTTCTGCACTCACTTTGGGGTTTTCCTCCCCGGTGGCCTGCGCCATTCGCTGATACCAGCTAGAGACTTCTTCGGTATCGAACACGTCATCTAGGGAAGCCATCCGCTCTAGGTGGGTGACGGAAGAAAAAGTTTTTTGCGCGCTCCCGCCTACGGTTTGGGTAGGCGAATCGGGGTTTATTAGCTGCGGAAAATGTCCCTCTAGTTCTTCTAGCTGGCGAAACAACTGGTCATATTCGGCATCCGAAAGCGTGGGACGGTCGCGGTCATAATAGAGAACCCGTGCCTGATTAATCTGGTCTACTAGCTCTTCCCAATGTTTTTGTGCCTGCGCCAATGCCTGCTCGTATTCACTCGCCATGGCTTCATTTTCCCTTATTTTCATCCAGAAAAGAAAAGTATCCGCTCCCCAAAAAGTTATCCACAAGCAAATAAAATAATCTGGCGGAGCTGCTGGGGCGGCAGTTAGATTGGCCGAGTGGAGTTGGAATCAGCGCGAAAAGCCTTGGCCGCTCCCTGCCATTTGCAGGTAGAGCGCGGCCCCGCGGCTGGCTTAGTCTTGCCCTTCGCAGGCAACTATTGCGCGCTCGGAAGACCCCAGCTGCACGACCGGGCAGTATCTCACGAACACCTGCTTTTTATCTCTCAGCAGGACAAACTGCGAGTGCGGGATCTTGGTTCGGCGAACGGAACTTTTCGGGGCTCATTTGCTTCCTGTTTTTCGCGGATCCGCCAGGAACAAGAGATCGGGTCTTCCTCAAGGATTCGCGCCGGAAACACGGTGTTAAAAGTTTCCCCTCGTCCTCGCGCTCTGCGGGTTACTCGTCCCCGCCCAAAGCCACAACTTGGATCCTGGCGGCAATGGCTATTCTTACCGGTGCTAGTGTTTTTACCGCTTTCTCTTACTTCCCTACTCCGGATTCCTCCTCTCGTCGGCATGCTGGTTTTCGCCGCTCTTTCAGCCTTGGGAATGGGGATTTGGTTTTATCGCCGCCCCCGTCCGGTAAGCCCCGCGCAGCTGCTGCTGGTCGCTAGCCAACCAAAACCCGCTGCCTCCCACCCCGCATCCCTCCATGAGGGAGGTGAAGTGGGCGCCTGGATCAGCCCGCACCGGGTAGTCCGCGGAAAAGGAGGAGATAAACTCTGCTTTACCGGTAGCTATGCCCGCGAACGAGCCCTTTGGTGGGCAGCGCAGCTAGCTTGGCAAGAAGGTGCCCGCTACCGACTGGATTTAGCGGTGACCGCGGCAGATTTCACCCGTGGCGACGAAAACTATCCCCCACACATCTCTGGGGCCAGCGAGGATGCTACTGGCGAGGACGCCCTCGGCTCCCCAGACTTTCCGGATCCCCTTCCGGGACAAGTGAAATCCTCGGTTCCGCGAGTAGTACTGGTTTCTCCCTCTAAAGAACCTCTCGGTACCGGAGAAAACATTTGGGTTACCTGGGCGAAAACTCCCGGCCAAGCTCCGGTGTGGGCGAATCGGATTGTAACGGTACCAACTCATCGGCGCGCTACCCGTCACGCGGACTTGCCGAGTCTGCTCTGGTGCCGTTTAATCACGAGCGATCATACTTCCGAATCCGCAGGTAAACTCGCTGGTAAAGTTATTTTTGGGCAACTTTGGCCGCAATTTGTAGGCGCGGTCGCACCCTTGGCAGCTATCAGAGACAATTGGAAACGCTCCCAGTCTCTGCAAGCTCCCGTTGCGTTTGATGCTCAGGGGGTGAGCTACCTGGATTTGGTTAAAGACGGTCCCCACGCCCTCTTGGCTGGCACCACCGGAGCTGGTAAATCTGCAGCCCTGACTACTTGGCTGCTGTCCCTGGCACTATCCCACCCGCCTAGCAAACTGCAATATGTGCTGGTGGATTACAAGGGCGGGGATGCTTTCCAAAAATTGCAGTCCTTACCCCATGTATTGGGGATTTTGACAGATCTTGAACCCGCGCTAACCAAACGCGCTATCTTGTCCTTGAACGCCGAGATTAAATACCGAGAGCAGCATAAGAACCGGCAGCATCCGCGGATTGTGGTGGTCGTGGACGAGTTTCGGGTACTGGCTACCGACCACCCAGATTTACTTGATTCGTTAATCCGTTTAGCAACTTTGGGGCGCAGTCTGGGAATCCATCTGATTCTGGCTACCCAACGCCCGGCGGGGATCGTTGATGGGCAGATCAAGTCGAATATGGCGCTACGGATTTGTTTACGGGTACTAGATACTGCTGATTCTGGGGATGTGTTGGGGGATGGCCGCGGCGCCCAATTGCCGGCGATTGCCGGGCGTGCCTGGATAAAATCTGCCAGCGATACTTCCGGAAAGCTGGTGCAATTTGCTTGGATCCCCCATGCGGAGCAGGCCGAACAACTGGCGCAGCTGTGCCGCGCTGCCTGGCACCCTCCTGCTCCCGCGCGCCTTCCCTGGGCGCCTCCCCTACCCCGCCGCCTCCCTTTAGCACAATTGCCTCCTGCAGCCGACAAAGTAATTTTGGGGCTGGGCGATTATCCGCACCGACAATGCACCGCCCCCTTAATGCTGCCCCTGAGATTTTCGCTGCATTTGGTCGGTTCGGTAGGCTCCGGCAGAACTACTCTGGCTTTAATGGTGGCCTTACAACTGGCCAATAAAGGACAGGAAGTCCACGTTATTTGCACTTCTCCGCAAGATTTCTTTGGGGCATCGTTTAACAAAGCTCATCATAAAACTTGGCCAGGAACTATCGCTACTACCCCGCAAATGAGCTTGGAATTATTAAAATTAGCCAGTCGGGGGCAGCTGTCGGGCACGTTGCTTATCGATGATTGTGAAGATCTGCTGGACTCATTAGAGCGCACCTATGGCCCGCTAAGCGGTAATGATTTGCTGGCCGGACTTTGCCGGCAAAGCGAAGCCTTGGGGATTTCCCTGCTGGTAGTTTCTGGCCCCTCTACGGCTTCTTCCCGCCTATTTCAAGGAATAAAAACCCAGATAGTAGGGGTGATTCGCGATGGAGTACAGGCCGCTCAAGCCGGTTTTACCCCTCGGGTTTTGGAACAGATTAGCGAGGCCGGGATCTTTGTATTTTCCCCCAGCCGGGAAGCCACTCCGTTCAGGGCGGCGATGCCACCTATTCCGGAGCCCGAAAACTTCTTAAGCTCCCCCGAGGTACGTCTGCAGGCCCTCCCTACTCGTTTTGATCTCCCGCATTCGCCTATTCAACAGAACTTGGCGAACATTTTTGCTTTGGGACTATCCGGACCACTACCCCTGGAAAGAGAGGATTTTGAGCGAGATTGGTTGGTAATCGGAGACCATAGCAGCGGAAAAACTAATACTGTGCACCTGCTTGCCAAGTTTTTACCTGACCACAAAATACTTGAGGACTTAAATGCTCATGATCCCCGGCTTATGGCCGCTACCGAGTTAGGTACTTCTCCTTCCCTGGAAACAACATCAGCTTTAGCTTCCCCCTCGCCACAGCTGGAAGACCCCACCCGGAGGATGCCGGTGATCGCCTCCGTAAGTCCGGAGGTGGTGCAAACTACCTTTTCAGGACCGCTATCTGAGCTACGCCAGCACGCGGTGCTAATAATTCTAGGTAGCGCTGCGCAGTGTCGTCCTTTCCTCAAAGGGATAGATTGCCAGGCACTTCCGGATCAAATTGGGTTAGTTCCGGGACGGGGAATCATAATCAAAAAAGGTAAAGGTTTAGCCATCCAAATCGCTATTTATCCTAAACTTCGCTAAACTCTGCTTCTTTTGTGATCGGTTACACGCAAAAAAACCCGCTCTGAACTGTTAAAACCCTTGATTTATCTGTTCGTAACTAAAAAAATAGTAGGTAGCAAAGGAGCTGCCCGCGAAGACAGCGTTCTATGCGGGCAGCGACCCGCAAACTCGTTACCTATGGTTAACCTTAAAGGAGACGCAGATGGATTGGCGTTCACGCGCAGCCTGTTTAGAAGAGGATCCAGAACTCTTCTTCCCGATCGGAAATACTGGCCCCGCCATCGCCCAGGCAGAGCGCGCAAAAATGGTTTGCGCTCGCTGTGAGGTAGAGTCAACCTGCCTGGCTTGGGCACTCGATAACAACCAGGACGCCGGAGTATGGGGTGGAAAGAGCGAAGACGAACGGCGCAGCATGCGGCGCCGCAAAGCTCGTGCCCGCCGCGCCTGCTAACTGACAGACTAAGAATAACTCTCTGTTTTTCTTGCTTTCGAGCAAGCTAACAGAGAGTTATTCTTTTCTGATTCCAACTTAGCAAAAGCGCAGTCTATCCGGATTCCCAGGAGGGATAAACGGCTCCGGCTGTTTACCGCACCGGAGCTACCCCGCAGGCGCCCGCCGATTCCAATCCTTCATCGCTCGTTGAGCTTCCCGTTTATCTTGCTGCTCCCGCAAGGTTTGTCGTTTATCCCACTCTTGTTTACCGCGGGCAAGCGCAATTTTTACCTTTACCCGGCCAGCAGAAAAATAGAGCTCTAACGGCACGATCGTATGCCCCTTAGCCGCTACTTGACCGCTTAACTTATCTATTTCTCGGCGATGCAGCAACAGTTTCCGTTTACGTAGCGGGGCATGGTTAGACCAGGTGCCGTTAATATACATAGGAATATGAGCATGCTGCAGCCAGGCTTCCCCGCGATCAATCTCTACCCATGACTCGGTTAAAGAGGCTCTGCCCATCCGCAAGGATTTCACTTCGGTGCCGGTAAGCACCAAACCTGCCTCATAGGATTCTTCAATAAAAAAGTCATGCAGCGCCTTTTTATTGCGCGCAATCATCTGTACCCCCGTCTTGCTGGAAGCGGGCGCACCCTGACCCTTGTTTTTCTTACTCATAGCGTTCCTACGCTATCGCATAATCGTTAAGGCAGGGGTATGGGATTTATTACCGAGCCGTTCTTCCACAGCTCAAAATGAACGTGGCAGCCGGTTACCCTACCGGTAGCGCCGGTATAACCGATCAGTTGTCCTTTTGCCACGCGCACCCCTGGGCTAGTAGCAAAGTGAGTCATATGGCGATAAACACTAACCCAGGAGCTTCCTCCCAGTATCCCATGGTTAATGGTCACCGTATTTCCCCCAGTACCTTCATTACGGGTAGACACCACGGTGCCATTGGCGGCTGCATACTGCGGCAACCCACAGGCAGCATGAATATCGGCTCCCATATGCAGGCGCCGCTGCCCAGTCACCGGATGAATTCGGTAGCCGAAGGGCGAAGTAAGGTGAATCCCGCCCTTAATCGGAGCTTGAAAAATTCCCCCGGAGATAAAACCAGCGCTGTTGCTCCCCGCATTTCCGCTCTGGGAAGCACTGCTATTCGTAGCGGCCTTAGCTTCCTGAGACCGGCGGTTTTGGGCATCAATCTGCCTAATCCGCTCTTGCGCCGCTTGTTGCTCCTGTTCGGCTTGCTCCAGCTGTTTTGAAATTTCGCCTTTCTTGGCAGCTAGCTCAGCTTCTTGTTGTTTCTTTTGTTCCAGAGTCTGATTTAACTCCGCAAGTTTTGTCTGCTTCGCGTTCTTTGCAGTCTCCGCGGCCTGCAAAGCCGCGTCCGCCTGCTCTTTTAACTTTCGCACCTGAGAAGTCAGTTCACGCTGCTCCATCTGTGAATTTTTTTGCTCCACAATCTGGTCTTGTACAGTCTTTAAAGAATCCGATTGCAACTGAGCAGCCAATTGAGCATTACGGGCGTAGGTGGTGATATCTCCACTATCCTTATCGGAAATAAAGAACTCGAAAGAACCCCCAACCTCCGGGTTGGTGTAGGTTTCTCGAGCCACCCGCCCGATATTGCTCAAGTTTTCATTCTCTTTTGCCTGCGAGACGGCCAGGGCTTTTTCAACCCGTTTCAGCTGCGCACTAGCCACATCCAACTGGTCTTGCGCCTGAGCTTGCTCTCGCGCTGCGTTGGACTGTAGGCGTACTGCCTCGTCATATGCTCCCTGGGCAGTTTTTTGCGCATCCTTAGTGTTCTCTAGGGCGATCACCGACTGAGCCAAATCCGCGCTAACGTCCTCCAAAGAAGCCCGCAGCTGCGCTGCCTTACTGGAAGCAGCTTTTTCTTTATCGGCAGCTTTCGAGCGATCAGAAGCCAGCGCAGTACTGGAGGTACCGGCCAAAACCAAGGATCCAGTTATTAACGTGGCACTGAGGATTTTTCCTAGACGTTTTCTAAAAGACATGGTTACACCTTCGCGTATTTAGCTAAGGAAGCAAGGGACGCAATAATCGAAAGGACTAAAGCCGCCACCACGATGATGCCGGACAAAATTGCTACCTCCCGCAGATTTACAAACTGGATGAAGGGAATCGTCTTTTGCAACCACCCTTGTACCAGGTATTTCACCCCGGCATAGAGCGCCCCACAAGCCAGCAAGGCACCCAAGAGCGCACACAACGCGCCCTCAATCATAAAGGGCAATTGGATAAACAGTCCGGAGGCACCTTCCATCCGCATAATCTCGGTTTCTTTCTGCCGTGACATGGCCGAAAGACGAATAGTGGTGACAATCAATAAGATTGCCGCAATCGCCATCACGGCCGCCAATCCCCAAGAAATCCGACTGGCCTGACTAAACAGATTCATTAGTGGTTTAACCAGCTGCGATTGATCTTGAACCTGCTCCACCCCTGGCTGTCCCTCTAGCTGGGCAGAGACAATCTCGTATTGGGAAGGATCCTTCATCTTGATCCGGAAAGCCTGGGGTAACATCTCCGGTTTAGTGGCTTCTCCTAAAGTGGTATCCCCATACTGCTTTTGAAAATCTGCATATACCTGATGGTGATTCTGGAAATCGTAATGGTCAATATAGTCAGCTAAAGTTCCCCGTTCTAACTCGTCGCGAACATCTTGGATCTGTTGTTTAGTAGCCTGTTGACCATTACAGTTACCTACTTGGTCGTCCTGAGCGCACATATAGACGCTCACTTCCACCTTCGCATACCATTCCTTTTGCATCGCAGAAATCTGCATCTGGGACAGGCCCCCTACCCCCACAAACAGCAGGGAAATAAAGGTCACCAGCACCACCGAAATGGTCATTGCCATATTGTGTCCCATCCCGGAAAATACCCGGCCGAGGATAAACCGCAAACGCATTTTTTCTCCTAGCTCCGACTCGATCCATACACGCCGCGATCCTGGTCGCGCACTATTTCTCCATCCACCAGTTCAATCACTCGTTTGCGGAGCTGATTTACGATTTCATCATCATGGGTAGCCATCACCACCGTGGTTCCGGTGCGGTTAATCCGATCCAAAAGACGCATAATCCCCAACGAGGTTTTCGGATCCAGATTTCCGGTGGGCTCATCGGCCAGCAATATCTCTGGCCGATTGACCATCGCGCGAGCGATCGCTACCCGCTGCTGTTCCCCGCCAGATAGCTCATAGGGCATCCGTTTCTCTTTGCCCTCTAGTCCCACCAGCGCTAATACCTGTGGCACTTCTGTTTTTATAGCGTGGCGAGGGCGTCCAATTACCTGCATCGCTAGGGCCACATTCGCTTCCACGGATTTGTTATCCAGTAAGCGGAAATCTTGAAAAACCGTACCGATTTGGCGACGTAACTTCGGAACTTTCCACCGCGAGAGCCGACCAACATCTTTACCCAGCACCGTCACGGTACCTTCTGTGGGACTGTTTTCGCGGTAAATCATGGTTAGGAAAGTGGACTTCCCCGAACCTGATTTACCCACGAGGAACACGAATTCTCCCCGCTCAATATTGGTGCTCACGTGGTTTAGCGCAGGGCGAGCCCCCCGCTTATAAACCATCGAGACGTCGTCAAAAGTAATCATGCATCCCCCACTAGCTGTTGGAGCCTCCGGCACTGACCAACTTAGCGCCTAGGGAAGCGGCATTGGTGCTTACACGCCGATTAGGGGACGCTTACCGCTTTGACGTGCTAGTTCTCACTTTCTTCCTGGGCTTTACGCCACCGGATCCCGGCATCTAAGAAAGTATCGATATCTCCATCCAATACCGAATCTACCTGTGATGATTCCTCGAGAGTACGCAGATCTTTCACCATTTTGTAGGGGTGTAACACATAGGAGCGCATTTGGTCTCCCCAGGAGGCTTTCACTTCTCCTGCGAGTTCCTTTTTCTTGGCTTGCTCTTCCTCATGTCGCAACTGCAATAGTCGGGATTGCAATACCCGCAGCGCCGCCGCCCGGTTTTGAATCTGGGACTTCTCGTTTTGCATACTGACTACGATCCCGGTGGGAATATGGGTCATCCGCACCGCCGAGTCGGTGGTATTTACGGATTGTCCCCCCGGCCCGGAAGAGCGGAACACATCTATGCGCAAATCAGATTCGGGAATTTCGATCTGGTCATCGGATTCAATCAAGGGGATTACTTCTACCGCGGCGAAAGAAGTTTGCCGGCGGGACTGGTTATCGAAAGGACTTTGTCGCACCAGGCGGTGGGTTCCCGCCTCTACTGATAAAGTCCCGTAGGCATAAGGAGCATCTACCTGGAAGGTAGCGGACTTGATGCCGGCTTCCTCGGCATAAGAAGTATCCATCACTTGCGTGGGATAGCCATGGCGCTCGGCCCAGCGCAGATACATTCGCAGCAACATTTCCGCGAAGTCCGCGGCGTCTACTCCTCCCACTCCAGACCGGATAGTAACCACTGCCCGCCGCTCGTCGTATTCACCGGAAAGTAGGGTTTGAACCTCAAGTTCAGCGAGCTCTTTATTCAATTTTTCTAGGAGGGTGCGCAGTTCAGCCAGGATTTCTTCGCGATCTTCCCCCAGTTCTTCCCCCGCCATGGTTTGCAGGGTTAGGGCGTCCTCTACGCTTTGATCTAGGCGTGCAACCTGGTCAAGACGGGATTTTAGGTGAGATAGCTGCGAGGTTACTTGCTGAGCATGCTCGGGATCATCCCAAAGATTAGGGTCTACGCTAGCTTGTTCCAGTTCTTTTATCTGAGAGCCCAATTTTTCAGGATCAGTAACTGCCCGAATCTTCTCTAAGGTAGTTTGCGCCTTACCTAGTTCCTCTTCGTAATCGTATGCCACGCTTCTAGGTTACCCGAGGAAACCTCACTGCAAATAAGCGCCTAGCTTAAAGCCTCGATCGCCAGCTGGAGGACGGCCGCCACCGTTTGCAGGCGAATCTGGTTGCGATCCCCGGATAATGAAAGTTCCGTAGTCGCTCCCCCGGCAGGGCTAGTAACCGAGATAAACACGGTACCGGCACTATGTCCGTCCTGGCTTCCGGGACCAGCTACCCCGGTAGTGGCCAGAGCCACGTCAGCAGAAAAAAGTTTTGCTACCCCCAGTGCCATCCCTTCGGCTACCACCGGATCTACTGCCCCAGTTTCTTGTAAGCGGGAACGGGAGACCCCTAAGACTTCGCTTTTCGTGCGGGTCTGATAGGTGGTGACTCCCCCGGCTACTACGTCGGAGGCTCCGGCAATATCACACAGGGTGGCGCATACCAGCCCGGCGGTTAAGGACTCGGCGCAGGCAATGGTGTAGTTCTTTTCACGCAGAATCTCTTGCAAACGGCGCGCAAGGGCATCTAGTTCTTGATTCATAGTTCCATCATTACACGAGCAGGCCGCCCGTTATTCGGTTTCGAAGTCCCTGTCTGCCAGAGCACCGCGAGTAGCTTCGCGGCACTGGCTGGGAGAGTATCCCTTGCGAGCCAGAAAAGAACCGATCCGGCGCATTGCCTGGCTATAGGACACGTTATGCAGAGAGCGCGCCTTTTTTTCCGCCAATCGCTGCGCGTTTTCCACTTCTTGTTCCGGGGTGATCTGTTCCAAGGCTTCTGCTTGTAGGCCGGGATCGATTCCTTTCCGGTCTAGCTCTTGGACTAGTGCCCTGCCCACTAGGCCGCGTTCTTGAAAGCGGGTGCGCACCAGCATGGCCGCATATTCGCGGTCATCTAGTAGCCCTACTTCCCCAAAACGGGTCACGATTTCTTCCGCAATTTCCGGTAGAAAACCCGCCTTCGTGAGTTTTTGACGAATCTGCGAGCTGGAGGCAGCGGTGCGATCTAAGACTCGCAGTGCCGCCTCCCGCGCCGCGGCTAAAGCTTCCGCGGTCGGAAGTTCAGCATTTTTTTGCCGCCGCACCGCCAGATCGGGGCTTTTTTTCCGGCGACGCGGAAGGCCAAAGTCACTTTCTGGATCTAAATACTTAACCATGAAGATGCAGCTAAATCGCCCTTACTTGTCGCTATCGGCATCCGCATCCGCGGTATCTTCGCCAGCATCTTCTTGAATAATGCCTACTGCTTTCAGAATCTTTTCTTCGATTTCATCCGCAAGTTCGGCATTATCCTTCAGATATTGACGCACATTTTCTTTACCTTGCCCCAGCTGATCGCCCTCATAGGTGTACCAGGCGCCCGATTTGCGCACGATTGACAGATCGGTGGCCAAGTCGATAATCGAAGCTTCGCGAGAAATCCCCTCGCCATACATCAGGTCGAACTCGGCAGTCTTGAAAGGCGGTGCCATCTTGTTTTTTACGACTTTAGCGCGGGTACGTGAACCAATTGGCCCCGAGGAGTCCTTTAAGGTTTCAATCCGGCGCACATCGATCCGCACCGAGGCATAGAACTTAAGGGCTTTACCGCCGGTAGTAGTCTCGGGAGACCCAAAGAAAACCCCGATCTTTTCACGCAACTGGTTAATGAAAATCGCGGTAGTGCCGGTGGCAGAAAGCGCTCCAGTCATTTTTCGCAATGCCTGGCTCATTAGCCGCGCCTGTAAGCCCACATGGGAGTCCCCCATTTCCCCATCTATTTCCGCCTTGGGAACCAGCGCTGCTACCGAGTCGATAACTAAAATATCAATTCCCCCCGATCGCACCAGCATATCCGCGATTTCTAGCGCCTGCTCCCCGGTGTCGGGCTGGGCTACCAAGAGTTCATCCGTGTTTACCCCTAGTTTCTTGGCATATTCGGGATCGAGGGCGTGCTCGGCGTCAATAAAAGCAGCATTACCGCCGGCCTTTTGGGCTGCCGCTACTGCGTGCAGGGCTACGGTGGTTTTACCGGAAGATTCCGGACCGTAGATCTCGATGATTCGCCCGCGGGGCAGTCCTCCTACCCCCAAGGCAATATCTAGGGCCACTGAACCAGTGGAGATGACTTCTACTTGGCGATGGGTGTTTTCCCCTAGGCGCATCACTGAGCCTTTCCCGAACTGTTTATCTATGGCTGCTAGCGCCATATCTAGGGCTTGCTCCCGGTTTCCGCCTGCATTTACTTGCCGTTTTGCGGTCTTTTTTGCCATGGTGTCGATCCTCTCTGGTTCTCTCCGAACTATTACTGGGCTGGCCTGGGTATTTTGGACTTGGGGTGCCCCTCTCCGAGGCTCCAAGCTAACGCTACGTACGGCCAAATACGCTTAACAGCCTGACGATAATCCGCAAGGGAAAACTCACCGACTGCGCGTCTGGGTACAACTCTACCGAGCGAACAGATGTTCGACAAATGAAACGCCGAAAGCGATATTCATAGCTGCCAGAATTTCTCTACAAGGGAGCAAAACAAAAATAACAGTCTTAATCCGGCTAGCTCCTCAGTAGCCCTTGGCGCGCCAGCTCATTTAAAGTTCTCCGGTCAGCGCGATGAATAAAACGCAGCTGCGGATCGCTATCGGTTTGCGCCAATAGGGAATCCCAAATCTGTTGCGGAGCTACTCCCGACGCCAAAGCCTGCGCCGGAGTGGCCTGTAAATCAGGTAAATATAAATCTGAAAGTAAAGATGCCCCGAAAGCCGATCCAAACACGGCTTTCAGGGCAAAGTCGAACTCTGAACGTTTCACCTGGCTAGACTACCGAATGTACCGGTACTTCTGGCACCTGGCGACGCACAGACAGGCCTTCCGCTACGGCCACTCGTAAAGAAACTTCCCGCAGTATCATTGCCATCGGCACCTCGAGAGCATCACAAATAGCTGCCAGCAGTTCCGAAGAAGCTTCTTTTTGTCCGCGCTCTACCTCAGAAAGATAACCCAACGACACCTGAGCACTGGTGGAAACTTCCCGTAAGGTACGACCCTGGGAACGGCGTACCATCCGCAATACTTGCCCAATCTCTTCGCGCAGCAACGGAGTCTTGTTCCCCGTATCTTTATCTGTCATATCCATAGCATATCCCCCTATCTGCTGCCCGTGCTTGGACTTCCCATCCTTAGGAACTCCAGCAGGCGTCTTTTGATACTCTCTTGGACTCACACTTGTTCCAACACCATGTCCGCGCGATTCATTCCGCTCATCGACGAATAGTGCCAGCGTTCACACTGCAGTGACTTACCCGACTTAGGTTATTTCTTCTGCTGTTTCCGCAGCTGCGAGCGCGTCATGGCAAATCGAGGGGTTTCCCCGTACATCTGCTCAGCTGCTTTGGGCTCAGGGCTTTCCCCTGCTGGTTCAGGGTTGGCACTAGGCGTGGGGCTAGCGCTGACCGCCGACAAATCAGGGATTTGCCCCCGCGAATGGGATTCTCGATCATTTCCCTCTCCCGCAAGCTTTGCTTCTCTCGCGGCCTTTCGTGCTTCCTGCGCCCGGCGGGTGCGCCGGGAAGGGAACTCGGAGCTGTGGTCTGACTCGGTCGACTTCTCCCCTTCCTTCGCTTCCTGAGCGGAGGTGGTAGCTGGCGCCGGAGTCTTCTCAGTTTTCTGCTCTCTATGCGCTGCCCGGCGAGCAGCGGGCTTTGCTCGCGGTTCCCAGGTTTTCTTAGCATCCAACGTATCCTTACCGGCACCCGGTTCGGAATCGGCTTTAGATCCGGACTCCAAAGAACTGGTAGTTTTTTCCTCCCACTCTTTAGAGGGGGTTGCTTCCCTGCCTTCACCGGGCTCGGCAGTATCTTCTTCGGACTTAAGCGGGTCGCTCTTATCCTCACTACCAGCTGCTTTGGCCTGTTCCTTATGATTATCATGGGCATCCAGGAAGTAAACCATCCCGGAAAGTACCGTAGCCACGAAAGCGGCAATTAAAACCGCAATCGCCAAATACATAATTACGACGCCCACCTGGGTGTTAAACGGATAGCAAATCCCCGCTAACATCCACAAGAACACCATCAGAATCTGCAGGCTGGTCTTAATTTTCCCGCCTTTAGAGGCCGGCAAAACTACCCCAGAACGCAACAGATACATACGCAGGAGCGTAACCGCTACCTCACGCAAAATTACGACTGCCGTGAACCACCACCACAGGTTCTGGAACAGAGAAAGCAAAACAAAAGCCGAAATCATTAGGGCTTTGTCCGCGATGGGGTCAACCAGTTTTCCAAAATCACTGACCACCTGCCAGCGACGCGCCAATTTACCGTCTAGATGGTCAGTATAGGAAGCTACGCAAAATACCACTAAGGAAACCATCAGCAGGGATACCGACCCCCGCAAATGCTGCATAATCATCAAGGCGATGAAGATTGGCACCAAGATAATTCGCGTGATCGTAAGGGCATTCGGAATTATTTGCCGCCACTTACCCGATGAAGCCGCGGGTTTCTCTTTGCTTTCCATCACTACTACTCTAATAGATTTTTTACGCTCAAAAGACGCATTATAGGAGCTTAGCGTCCGGTAAGCTCCCACGCGTCCTCTCCGCTTTCGGCTTCCACTTCCTCTAACGGGGGCTCGTTGACACTTTTCGGAATCCCCTCCGAGGGCGTATCTGCAGGTGGAACCACTGGCTTTTCTCCGCGCAACATAGCTAATATCTCGGGAAGCTGCTCGGGAGATACTAAGACTTCCCGGGCTTTGGAACCACGCGATGGCCCCACGATCTCACGCGACTCCAATAAATCCATTAATCTGCCTGCCCGGGCGAACCCTACCCGCAGTTTACGTTGCAGCATGGAAGTCGAACCTAACTGGGTGTTGACCACCAGTTGCGCAGCCTCTAACAAGTCATCCAGATCGTCACCGATATCTTCGGCAACTTTTGGTTTGTCCTCTTCCTTGACGATGACATCCTCGCGATATTCTGGACTCATCTGGGTTTTAACCGCATCCACTACCCGTTGAATTTCGTCCTCTCCTACCCAGGCTCCTTGAATACGCATCGGCTTAGCGGTTCCGGCCGGCAGATACAGGGAATCACCCTGTCCGATTAGGGCTTCGGCGCCTCCCTGATCCAAAATAGTGCGTGAATCCGTGATCGAAGAGGTTGCGAAGGCTAACCGGGAAGGAATATTGGCTTTAATAATGCCGGTGACTACGTCTACGGAAGGACGCTGGGTAGCCACTACCAGGTGAATTCCGGCGGCGCGTCCTAGCTGCGTAATCCGCTGGATAGAGGCTTCTACGTCCCGGGGAGCGACCATCATCATATCGGCTAACTCGTCTACCACAATTAACAGGTAGGGATAGGGGCTGATTTCCCGCTCAGATCCCGGCGGGGGCACTACTTCCCCTTCTCGCACCGCCTGGTTGAAAGAATCGATATGTTTATGCCCAAAGTTGGCCATATCGTTATAGCGGTGATCCATTTCTTTAACCGCCCATTCCAGAGCTTCCGCTGCTTTCTTGGGATCGGTAATAATCGGGGTAATCAGATGGGGAATCCCCTGATAAATGGTCAGTTCCACCCGCTTGGGGTCAACTAGAATCAACCGCACCTGCTCCGGGGTAGCCCGCATTAACAGGGAAGTAATCATCGAGTTTACGAACGACGATTTACCGGAACCGGTGGCCCCGGCCACCAAGAGGTGAGGAGTCTTTGCCAGGTTAGTAACGACGTATCCGCCCTCAACGTCTTTGCCTACCCCAACCATTAAGGGATGCGCCGAACGGTGCGCAGCAGCCGAGCGCAGCACGTCACCTAGGGCCACAATCTCGCGATCCGTGTTCGGAATTTCAATCCCGATCGCACTCTTACCGGGAATCGGGGACAATATCCGCACATCCGCGCTGGCCACGGCGTAAGCAATATTGTTTTTCAGGTTAGTAATTTTCTCAACTTTTACCCCGGGCCCCAGTTCCAGTTCATAGCGAGTTACCGTAGGTCCGCGGGAGAATCCGGTGACTTTTACATCCACTCCGAATTCGGTAAATACTTCCTCCAAAGCGGCTACTACCCGGTCATTGGCTTCCGAGCGCACCTTGTGGGGCTTACCTTTAACTAGCAGTTCTTCCCCGGGAAGTTCATAGGTTTGCCCATCGGCCAACTCCATTCCGGTTTCTCCGGTTCCGGGTAACAGTAGTTGCGTTTTCTCGCCCTCATCGGTGGTTTCAGGCATCTGGGCTGCTTCCGCACTGCTGAGCACTTTGGTTTCTTCGGTATCTGCCGGTAGCTGGAGGCGAGAAGTGCGCGGCTCCGGCTCCGGTTTCGAGGCCGGTGGTTCCGGTGTTTGTGCCGCTAGGACTGGGGTGTCACCATCTGCTGGTTCCTCCGAGTCACTTAACTCAGCCGCTGCCGTGCGTTCCCAGCGTTTTAGTCTGCGGGTACGGGGAGCATCTTGAGGGACATCCTCGCGCACGCCGGTATCGGATTCGCTTGCTACCTCCCCAGCTTCTGATGATTTTGCGACGTCAGCTTTCACCCGCGCTACCAGAGAGCGGGCCACCCCGACTACTTGAGAAATAGAAGTCTCGGTGGCAATTAGCGCCGAATAAAGACCTAAAAGCACCAGCAAAATCACGGCACCGGGAGCAGACACCAAGATTTGCAAAGGATGCCCAAAAAGCCATCCCAAAATCCCTCCGGATTTTTCAATAGCCGAAAAATCGGTGATTCCCGGACTTGCGCAAGCCACATGAGTAATTCCGGTTATCGCGGCTGCTATCCCGATTGCCCCCAATAAAATATGGAGATGAGACTCTTCCGGGTCGCGGTTACGAAAGAGGCTAATCGCTGCCCCCACCAGGATTATGGGAGCAATAATACTGTATATACCCAGCAGACCTGCCGCTAAGTGGTGTAGCGCCCGGGTTGCTAGCGCGTCCATGGCGAACCATTCCGTTAACGCCGACATCGTGGCTAAAGCAATTAGTAGGAATGCGATCCCATCACGCACCCGAGAACTATCTGTAGCGGGATGAGAGGAACCTAGTTTCTTACTATTTTTTTTCGCAACCATAACACTGGCACTCTACCCTTCCAGACTCTTTTGACGCCGATTGCCACGCCGCCAGCAAGTAGCTTCCCTGTTCACAGCGGATTAGCTTTTTGAAAACAAGTGATTAGCGGTAGGCAGGAACTTCACTAAGCCGCTGCTCAATTTCACAGGCCCGGGGGCAGGTGTCGTTTCCATGTTTTTCTGCCGCCATTGCCCCGGCAACATTGGCTCGCTCTAAAGCTTGCAGCCGATCGTGTCCTTTGACTAATTCCGCCAGCAACACTCCGGTGTGAGCAGTTCCCACTCCCAAGGTATCTGCCACTTCGATACTCAGCGAGGGAACCATGGTTTGCCGCTCTGCGTCGATTAACTTTGCCCCATAAGAACCAATCCGCTCTACCACCCAAGCTGATTCGGGCAGTTTTTCCGCAACGTAACCACTGGTCAAATGTCCAACTGATCCGGGAAGGAACTGGGATTCATATTCGTTGCAAGTAACCACATCCACATACGGCAAGACCTCGGAAACATACTCCGGTTTGATCTGCGAAATCTGGGGAGTAGCCGCCATCGCTACTGTTACTTGCTCCGGTAATGAGGGAAGCCACTGGGCAAGCGCGGCTCTATAGGAGGTGTGGGCTAGATCCCCGGCAGAAATATAAACCACATCTCCGGGGTGCATCGACACTTTATCTAGCTCCCGACCAGAGATGTCAACTTCCACCCCGGTGGTGAGTACCGAAGCATAGTATCCGCCCGCTTCAATCATTTGGATTTTCATCCCGATATCGCCCACCACTTCTACCGTGCGGGTCTCAATATTGGCATCTCGCAGTACTTGCCTCGCCTGGGTAGAGTTGGGACCAGTTCCCAGGCAGGACATGTTTACTACCGGTATCCCTTGCCGAGCAGCGGCCAGCATCACTTCGGCTGCCTCCCCCACGCCGGGACGCTCCGCGCTGCCGAGTACGGTGGTGCCTCGTTCTGGCAGGCGCGACATTTTCATCGGTAAGGTCAACACCACCGCAGCTACCGACACCAACTTGTTTTTTTCTTCCGCCATTTCGCCGCCCATTCTTGTTCCCTAGCGCCTAAATTTTCCTTAGTTTCGAGGTTTAACGAACGGGAAAGCCAACACCTGCCGAATATCACAGCCCATCAGCATCATCGCCATCCGATCCATTCCCAGTCCTAACCCGCCCAGGGGGGTCATGCCCAGTTCCAAACAGTTTAAGAAATCTTCGTCCAGGCTCATAGCTTCCGGATCACCCGCCGCGGCCGCTAGCGACTGCTGCGTAAAGCGTTCGCGCTGGTCGCGAGGGTCAGTTAGTTCGCTGTAGGCAGTTCCCAGCTCCATCCCGAAAGCCACCAGATCCCAGCGTTCCGCCAAACGGGGGTCACTGCGGTGCCTGCGGGTGAGTGGAGAGGACTCCACTGGGAAATCACAGTAGAAGGTAGGTTTTACCGTGCGTGCCTCTACTAACTCGTCATAAAGCGTGCCCAACAGGGTGCCACAGTTGGCGCCCGGCGGCGGGGTGAGGTGGTGCTGGGCGCACAGGCTCCGGAGATCATCTTCGCCAGTGTCGGGAGTAACCGTGGTTCCTACCGCTTGGGATACCGCATCGAAAACCGAGATTACCCGCCACTGGCCAGAGATATCGACTTCCTCAAAATCTGCGTCGCTGCTACCGGCGCCAGCAGCTTCCGGATTTACCGGGCGTAGAGCAATTTCTTTACCGTGAATCGCCCGCGCCGCCGCCTGGTAAAGCTCGCGGGTCAAAGTCATCATCTCTCGGTAATCAGAGCCGGCTTTATAGACTTCCAGGGAGGTGAACTCAGGGTTATGAGTGGCGTCCGCGCCCTCGTTCCTAAACGAGCGTCCCATCTCAAAGATTGCCCCCATCCCTGCTATAGCCAGGCGTTTTAGATACAGTTCCGGGGCGATCCGCAAGAACATATTTACCTGGTAGGCATTGGAATGGGTAACGAAGGGGCGGGCATTGGCACCACCTTGCACCGCCTGCAACATGGGGGTTTCCACCTCCAGGTAGCCGCGATCAATCAGTTCTTTGCGTACCGCACTTAATGCCCGTGAACGTGCCTGGAGGCGACGCATCGCCGCGGCATCATTGAGCAGAGTCATGGTGCGTTCGCGGGTACGGGTGGTACTGTCCAAACGCGCAGCCGGATGCGGAATCGGGCGCAAGGCTTTCGCCGCCAGCGTCCAGCTTTCCGCTATTAAAGAGGGCGTGCCTGTGCGGGAGGCTCCGCACTTGCCGTTAACCACTAGCAGATCCCCTAGGTCTAGTAGTCGCAGATGGGCAAACTGCTCGGGACTCAAGTTACCTCGCTCCAGTACTACCTGCAGATAGGTTCCTTGGTAGTACAAATCCCAAAACACTACTCCGCCGTGATTCCTCCGAGCCACAATTCGGCCCAGGGTACGCAAGGTTTTCCCATTTTCACCCGCATCAAGGCAGGCTTTCGCCTGTGATAGGGGAATCCCTAAATCGAAACCTGCCGGGAAGGATTCTATTCCGGCTGCACTTAGCTTTTCCGCTTTCGCGCGCCGGGAGCGTTGCTGTTCACTCAGTTTTACCTGCAGCTTGGCGGCGGTGTATTCGCTGCGCATCGCTTCCAGCTCGCTAAGATACTGGCTATCTACTTCCCATTCAAAGGGCTCCCCGCGCAAAGCCGCCTCCGGCGCGGGCACAAACCCTTCTAACATTCCCGCTGCGAGTAGCGATAAGGGCACTAAGGGATCGGAAGAAAAACAGAAATACCGCGGCAACCATTTCGGGTTATAACGGGTGTTAGATTCATAGAGGGATTCCAGCTGCCAAAAACGGGAGGCTTTCACAAACAGGGCACGTTTTACCCGATCATTGATAGTAGCGTCAACGGCCTCGCCCTCTACGAAGATTTCTCTAAACATCGCAAAGTTCAAAGAGAAACGCTCGACACCTTTTTCGGGTCCTTGCTGCAGCAAGGTGAGCACCATGGCTTCTACTACCCCGTTGACAGCGTTTTCTGCCCGGCGCATCAGATTAAGGGAGACGGCGCGCTGCCCCCAGGGAACGAAAGTAAGCAGGCATTGCAACTGCCCATCTTTGCCTCGCGCGGTTACTATCAACTGCTCGCCCTCTTGGGGAGCGAACATTCTATCGAGACTCATCGAGAAGCCGCGTTCATTACCTCGCCTAAATAGCTCCGCCACCATCGCCACTTCCCGCAGCTGGGCCGGAGAAAGTTCGCTTTGCCTGCAGATTTCGATCTCTACTCCCGCCCGGGCAACCCTTCTTTGTGCCGCTAGCAAGGCACGTCCGGCGCTAGAGTTACGTTCAAAACGTTCGGGACTGATAATGGCTTCGTCGCCCATTTTGCGGACCCTTAGTCCCTGGTGGCGATAGATACGCGCCCCCTGGGCACTAGCAGAAATTACCGCCGGAATCCATCCTTGGCGATAGCAGTAGGACTTCCATCTTTGCACTGCATTTTCCCAGGAAGAAGGATCACCTATCGGGTCTCCGGCCGCTAAGGCCACCCCGAGAGCTACCCCGTAGGAAACCACCGCTTGCCCATCGGCACTAAAAACCACCGCCCGGTTATCCCGGGTGGCATAGTAGCTTAAGGAGTCAGCTTTCCCCCATTTGATCAATAAGGAACGCAACGCTAGATCTTCACTGCGCGTGCGAGCCTTTACCCGTTGACCGAGGATAAAACGATTGGCGGCGATCATTACCACCAGCCCGGAAAGAACCATGATGAAGAAGCTGAGGGCGCGAAAACCTGCTTGATGGGCGAACATAAAGTGGATGTTGAACCCGCGGTGCAGTCGCAAACCTGACATCCGCGCATATACCCACAGTGCTAGCGGACTACTAGCCCAACTGCGCGGTGCAATCACCCGAGCCATGGCGAACCCAATTCCAAACACCAGCAACTGACCGCTTATTAGAATAACCAGGGCTTTCCAGGCGGATTGGGCATTGATTTTTCCCCAGAAACTGCGCGCCGATGCGAATAGCACCGCCAGAATCAACGCCGCTATCGCCAGACGTGTACCCAGGATGATCAGGTCTGTCAGGTCAAAGTCGGGGTTGGAGAAAGAAAATATCAGAGCTACCAGGCAGAGCAGACCGTGCAGAGCCTGCAAGGCAATAAGGACGATAGCTCCGATCCGTTTGCGGGAAAAACACAGTAGCGCCAAGAAAGCCAATAAAACCGCAGTCCCTAAAGTGGCGGTAGAGGGAACTCCCAGAACGGTTAGCACCAGGTAGGTAAAACGCCCAATATGGTGACCCACGGCATAGCGGAACGGAATCATTACCAGACAAAATAGGGCGGCAATAGTATAGATCCACCCCATCCAGGCGGGGACGCGCTGACGCCAAGAACTATGCGATTTTTCTTTTCCAGCTACCCGCATCTAAATCTCCACAACTACCGGTACGATCATGGGACGACGACGCAACCGACGCGCCACCCAACGCCCCAAAGCGCGGCGCATTGCCTGTTGCAAGCGATAAGGGTCGCTATCTCCTTGATTTAGCGCTCTTTGCAGCGCCTCAGTCACGTCCGGTAGTACTTCCCGGAACACCCCCTCGTCCTCGGCCATTCCCCGAGCGGTAATATGCGGGCCGGCAGCAATAATCTTGGTGGGCACATCTACCGCGGCAAATACGGAAACGAAGCCTTCTTCTCCCAAGGTCATGCGGTCCTTTAACTGGTCTTCATCGATTTCTCCGATAGATCCGCCGTCAACATATATGTATTCGCAATCAACTTGTCCTACGACCCGCGCTTGCCCATCTTTGAGGTCGACTACTACCCCGTCCTCGGCTAAAGCCACGTTTTCTTCCGGTACCCCGGTAGCCTGGGCTATCTTCCCATTAGCGATTAGATGCCGGATTTCACCGTGAATCGGCATTACATTCTTAGGTTGCACAATGTTGTAGGTATAGAGCAGTTCCCCTTCGGCGGCATGCCCGGAAACATGAACCGCGCGGTTCCCTTTATGGACTACATTGGCACCTTGGCGCATCAGCGCGTTAATTACCCGGTAAACCGAGTTTTCATTCCCGGGAATCAAGGAAGAGGCCAGTAACACCGTATCTTCTGGTTCTAGGGACACCAACCGGTGCTCGCCTTGGGCGATCCGCGAGAGCGCTGCCATGGGTTCGCCTTGGGAACCGGTTACCATCCACACTCGTTTATTGGGGGGCAAACGTTTGAGCTCGTCGGCGCGCACCACTACGTCTGGATCCAGCTCTAGGTAACCGGCCTGCGCCGCAATGTTCATATTGCGTTCCATTGACCGCCCCGACAAGCACACTTTGCGTCCTACTGCCCGGGCAGCATCCAGCACCTGTTGCACGCGGTGCACATGGGAAGCAAAAGAAGCTACTACCACCTGCCCGGTGGATTCGGAGAGCACCTGGCGGATTACGGGACCGATTTTTCTTTCCGGGGCGATAAAACCAGGGACTTCCGCATTGGTGGAGTCCACGAGGAATAAGTCAACACCCTCTTCCCCCATACGAGCAAAGCCGCGCAGATCGGTGATTCTTTTATCTAGGGGCAGCTGATCCATTTTATAGTCGCCGGTGACCAGCAGGTTTCCGGATTTGGTACGGATCATCACTGCGAGCGCATCGGGAATCGAGTGGGTGACTGCCAAAAATTCGCAAGCGAAAATATCTAGCTCAATACGCTCTCCCTCGCGTACCTGATGTAGATGCGTCGCCGGGAGTCGATGCTCTTCAAGTTTGGGACGCAGGAAATCTAGGGTGAGTTGGGAACCGTAGATGGGGATATCTTCGCGCAGGCGCAGCAGATAAGGTACCGCCCCGATATGGTCTTCGTGACCATGCGTGAGCACCAGTGCGACTACGTCATCCATGCGTCCGTGCAGATAGGAAAAATCGGGGAGAATCAGATCTACGCCGGGTTGGATTTCTTCGGGGAAAAGCACCCCGCAATCGACAATCAGGATTTTGCCGTTCAGCTCGATTACGGTCATGTTCCGCCCGACTTCCCCCAGGCCTCCCAGGGGAACTACCCGGATGGTGTCGGATTTGAGTTTCGGCGGTAAAGAAAGTTCAGGATACAGCGGATTCACGTTTCCAATTGTCCCGAGTTTGCCCGCCTATAGCAAACTTCCGCGCGCACTGAACGCTTAATACCCCCTTTAAAGCAGGTAAGGGGGTTAGACCCGCAATGCTGGACTCGGGATATCCGTTAAGCACCTGGGTATCGAGGAGGCGCGTCCAGAAACTTAGAGCAATCCGAAACTTTCCAGAGCCGCGCGCAGCTGCGCAATATCCTCTTCGCTGGCCGGAGCTAGCGGCAGGCGCAGAGTATCGGAGGGAATAACTTTTTGTAGGGCGAGGGCGTGCTTAGCCATAACCGCGCCCTGTCCCCCTCCCATTAACGCTTTCACTAGGGGTTCTAGCTCCAGGGAGAGTTGCAGCGCCTCCTGGTAGTCTCCGTTTTCTACCAGCTGCACCATTTTGCGATAGCTGGGGGCGGCTACGTGCCCCACCACGCTGATTACCCCCACAGCGCCCTGGGTAAGCCAAGAATAGTTGAGGCCGTCATCGCCGGAATAAAAAGCCAAACCGGTTTCATCGATGCGCCGCGCCCCGACTTCCACTTTGCCAGTAGCATCTTTTACCGCCACAATATTGTCGATCTCTGCCAGACGTTTCATCAGTTCATCGCTGATGGCTACCCCAGTGCGTCCGGGAATATCGTAGAGCATCACCGGCAGGTCTGTTTCGCTAGCTACCTTGGCAAAGTGCTGGTAGAGCCCCTCTTGGGAGGGTCGCGAATAGTAGGGACTTACTAGCAGGATCCCGTCAGCTCCCGCCGCCTGGGCACTGCGTGCCATTCGCACCGAATGTTCGGTGTCATTAGAGCCCGCCCCCGCAGTGATATAGAGATCTTTGCCTACCGCTTGGCGGACTGACTTAATCAACTGTTCTTTTTCATCCAGGTGAGTAGTCGGTGATTCCCCGGTGGTGCCCGAAAGTACCAGGTGATCTATCCCCTGGTCTACCAAATGTTTCGCCAGGCTGGCGGCGGCATCGTAGTCTACGGAGCCATCCGGGTGGAACGGGGTCACCATTGCTACCCCAACCGGTGCGGGAAGCCGATAAGTACAATCTGCGTTGCTCATATCCCTACTCTACCTACGCCACCTGGAGATTTTTCTTTCGTCCAAAAAGCGAGCGGGAAGGATCTACAAGTCAGTAAACCACAGATGTTGCACCATGGATTCATGTCCTACTTTTAAGCCTTGGCGCAAACCGGCGGGAGCGAATCCGCATTCACTAAAGAAACGGATTTTTTCTGGCGCCTCGGCCGCTAGCCAAATCTGTACCCGGCTCGCCCCGGACATTCGCAACATATCGCCGATCGCATTTACCAGGCGGGAGGCGTCACCCAGGTTATTTTCCCAATCGCAAACCTCTAAAGCCACGATTTCGGCATCCGCATTTTTTTCTGCGAGCGGTGACTGCTTGGGTTGCACCAGCATTTTGGGGGCGGGAGCAATCGCTGCCAAACCGACCACCTGTCCTTCATTTACTGCGGTAAGCAGATGATGTTTTGGCGAGGGCGGGCTAAATAGCGCCTGCTGCCAGGCACGGGTGATCTGCTCCGGATCGATAAGCGCTAAGGTTTGCGGACCAATCTGTCCCAAATGGGATTGCAAGTCTGCCTGCATGGCCTGTGCCTGAATGCGTCCCCAAGTCGGTAAATCTTCGCTTTTCGCTAAGCGTACGGTTTCTTTAGCGTTAGCTGGACTACTCACCTTAAATCCCTAAATCCATGATTTTATCCAGCCCCACCGTAAGGGGAGTCGCAGCTGCCACTTTCCGGACTGCCAGCAATACCCCGGGCATAAAGGAGGAGCGATCAAAACAGTCAGTGCGCAGCCGCAGCTGTTCCCCCAGGTTAGAAAGCAGCACTTCCTGGTGCGCATTGGCACCGAGCATCCGCAGGGAGTGGATCCCCACATCCCCGACTTTCATGCCGCGCGCTCCCTGAGGATCGGTGGTGGTGGCATCGGGAGCTGCAGGCACACCGGCTTGCCTGCGGGCGGTCGCCATTGCTTGCGCGGTTGCCAGCGCCGTCCCGCTAGGGGCATCCAGTTTTTTAGGATGATGAGTTTCTACGATCTCGACGGAGGTGAAGAAAGGCGCCGCCAAGCGAGAAAAAGCCATCACTAATACCGCTGAGAGGGCAAAGTTAGGGGCAATCAATACGTTACGTCCAGTTTCGCGTGCCACTTCCTGGATTTTTGCCTGTGCGTCCTCGTCCCAACCAGAGGTTCCGACTACCGCATGGGCTCCACTGCGCAAAATCGCGGCGGTATTGGCAAAACTGGCGCTCGGAATGGTGAACTCGACTGCGACCTCGGCGCCGGCCAGAGTCTCGGAAGTGATCTCATCTTTACTGCCCAGACGGGCAACTAGCTGTAAGTCTGCAGATTCTGCGATCGCTTGACAAGCGGACTGACCCATCCTCCCCTGGGCACCAACCACCGCCACTTTTAGTTTTTCGCTCACTCTAGCTCACACCCTCGGGTTTATTCGCGTTAATAATCTGAGCTTTATCTGGGCACAGAGTTTGCCCAGCTATCTGCAGATTGTTGTACCATTCTTGCCGGAGCTCAGCAGAATCTACTTTGGTATAGATATCGGACAGAGTCTGTTTATTCGCTGCCGAATCGGGTTGCTTAGTATCTAGCAGTCCGCACAGGGACTGTACCGGGCCTAACACTATTTCGGCGGTGCGCTGGTCATAGTGGTTCTTTTCCATCACCTGTTTAACGAAAGAGTTTTGCGCTTCCGACAGATGGTCTTTGGGAGTAAACGCCACTGTCGGGCTCGGCGAAGCGGTGGGGGTAGTAGGCTTCGCCGAAACGGAACTAGTCACTTTCGGGTTATTGGGAGTTTTTTCGGGAGCGGACGGCTGCGCGGAAGGACTGCAGGCACCTAGCAGCGCCCCGGCAGCAATAACTGGGAAAAGTTTCTTTATCTTCACCCGTTCAGCTTATGCCACCGCCGGGCGTACCACGACTTTCACCTGTGGTAAGCCGAGAAATTGCGCTGCCAGCTCACTAATTTGTGCGCCATTTACTGCTCGCAGAGCAAGGTTTAACTGCTCGATGGTGCGCAAGCGACCTCCATTTACTTCCGCGCGCCCCAGGCGCGCCATGCGGGCCCGATTATCATCCATCCCCAGCAGCACTCCCCCGCTGAGCTGACCTAATGCTTCCGCTAGTTCGTCCTCGGGAACACCGTATTCTGCGAGTTTTTCGAGCTCCGTCACCAGTAGTTGCCCCACTTGCTCCAAGTTAGCGGGGGCGCACCCGGCGTAGAGGCCGAAGGATCCGCTATCGCTATAGGCGGAGTCAAAAGCATAAGTGGAGTAAGCCAGTCCCCGTTTTTCCCGGATTTCTTGGAAGAGTCGGGAAGACATTCCCCCAGATAGCACCGTTAGCAACAGACTAAGAGTGTCGCGCTGGGGGTCATTAGCGGGCAGAGACCGAGTTCCGATAAATATTTGTCCCTGTTCCACAGTCTTTTCTACCGTGGTGCTGGTCAGCACCGCCGGATCTGGCTGGAGACGCTCAGGAACTTCCGGATCGGTTTGCGCGGGAAGCTCCCAACCGTTTTTCTCTGCCGCCGCCAAAAGCAACTGCGCCAGGCGATCATGATCGATATCCCCAGCGGCCGCAACTACTAGGTTCCGAGGCTGGTACCAGCGCTGATGATGGGCTTTCACCGCTTCTAAGGGGGTGGCGGCTACGGTTTGGGCGGTGCCTCCTACCGGCAGTCCCAGCGGGGAGGTGGGGAATAGTTCGCCCAAGAACTTTTCATAGCCAACATCTTGGGGGTCATCTTGGGACATGGCCAGTTCGTCCAGGATAACTGCCCGTTCCAGTTCAAAATCTGCCGGTGCCAGCGTGGGGCGAGCCAGCATTTCGGTAAGGACTTCCACCGCCATCGGCAGGTCGCGCGAGAGCACCCGGCAATAATAGTGAGTGGATTCTTTAGCGGTCGCGGCGTTTAGTTCCCCTCCTACGGCATCGAATGCCCGGGAGATTTCCCGGGCATCGCGGGTAGCGGATCCTTTAAACAGCAGGTGTTCGAGGTAGTGGGTGGATCCCAGATGCTCTGGGCCTTCATCGCGGGAACCGGCAGGAATCCAAAACCCCAGTACTACCGAGGGCGAAGCCGGCACCTGTTGTGTAATCAGGCGAATACCGCCGGCAAGTACCGAACGCTCAATCAGGGTTTCCCCTTCGCTGACGCTAAGGCGGGGGGCAGTGGCAGAAAGCGGCAGTTCGTAAAAGTTTTGTTCAGGCATGTTTCTCTTATTTGGGTTTGATAGTTTTCGCTAGAGTTTCCCGGTTTCTTCCAGGTTCCCGGGGCTATGCTCGGGTGGTTGTTCTTGTTGGGGAGGCAGTTAATGCATGGGAGCATCCGTATTGCAGCGCGCCGAGGACAGTGAAAATCCCTAAGGCGAAGGTTAATAGTCCCGTTTCCGCGCTGTCTGCGACAGCGGCAGAGATTAGGGAAAAAGCGGTGAATGCCAATGCGATTAAGGTAGCGCGAGCCCAGAACCGGCGAGGCTCTAGTTTAAAGATCAGACGCAAACCCGCAAACACCAGTTGAAATCCGCCTGCCACTGCCCCGAAAACCAGCGCCAGAAACCCGGTAAACATGGTTAGGAATCCGGAGTCGGAAGTGGTAGAAACCGACAGTAGTATCAGAGCAAAGAACAGGCATAGGAAAAGCACGCTGCCGGCCACTACTAGGTCGAAGTATCTGCGCATCTAGGATCTCTTTTCTTAAAAATTAAAGGAGGCGAGGGCGAGATGATCTCGCCCTCGCCAACTTTATTAGCGACTATTCGCCGTCACTATCTGTTTGTTCCTCGCGGCGATCATCGCGGCGATTGTTGCGATGCCGGCGCGAGCGGTTACGAGAGCGCCGCGGGCGCTCTTCGTCCTCGGAGCGGCGAGATTCCTGCTTAGCCTCGTTTTCGGCTAGCTCGGCTTCCTGCTCTTCGCTTAAGACTGCACCTAGCGACAGCTTGCCCCGTTCGTCGATCTCTTCGATCTCTACTTGTACCTGGTCGCCCACGTTTAGTACGTCCTCGACCTGGTTGATGCGCTTACCCCCTACCAGGCGGCGGATCTGCGAAATGTGCAGCAGCCCGTCCTTGCCGGGGGTCAGGGAAATGAAAGCTCCAAAGGAGGTGGTCTTCACCACGGTTCCTACGAAACGCTCCCCTACCTCAGGCATTTGCGGGTTAGCAATCGCGTTAACTGCTGCCCGGGCGGCCTCGGCAGATTCGGCATCAGAGGAAGAAATATAGACAGTGCCGTCGTCTTCGATCACGACTTCGGCTCCGGTGTCCTCTTGAATCTGGTTGATCATCTTGCCCTTGGGGCCGATGACTTCACCAATCTTGTCTACCGGTACCTGGACGGTGATGATGCGCGGAGCATAGGGGCTCATTTCGTCCGGTTCTGGAATCGCCTGTTCGATCAGGTTCAAGATTTCTAAGCGGGCTTCCTTTGCTTGGGCTAGCGCACCTTTCAGCACGTCAGAGGGGATGCCGTCCAGTTTGGTATCTAGCTGGAGGGCGGTAATGAAGTCCCGAGTACCGGTGACCTTGAAGTCCATATCTCCGAAGCCATCCTCGGCTCCCAAAATATCGGTGAGGGTCATGTACTTGGTGGTGCCGTCCTCGTTCGGTTCGCTCATTAGACCCATCGCAATCCCGGCGACCGGCGCCTTTAGCGGTACGCCCGCGTTCAGTAGCGAAATCGTGGAGGCACAGGCCGAACCCATGGATGAAGAGCCGTTCGACCCCATCACTTCGGATACCTGGCGGATAGCGTAGGGGAATTCTTCCTTGGAGGGAAGTACTGGCTCTAGCGCCATTTCCGCGAGATGCCCATGCCCGATTTCCCGGCGCTTGGGGCTGCCTACGCGCCCGGTTTCGCCGGTGCAGTAGGGCGGGAAGTTGTACTGGTGCATGTAACGTTTGCGGGTTTCCGGCCCCAGGTTGTCTAGCTGCTGCTCCATACGCAGCATGTTCAGGGTGGTTACCCCCAGCACCTGGGTTTCGCCGCGACGGAAAATCGCGGAGCCATGCAGGCGGGGCAGCACTCCGGCGCGCGCATAGAGCGAGCGAATCTGGTTCGGTTTGCGCCCGTCCATCCGCACGCCCTCGTTCAGGGTGCGGGTACGGATTAGCTCTTTTTCGAGGGCGCGGAAAGCCGCTTTGAGCTCTTTCTCGCCTTCGGGGAAACGCTCTTCCAGATCGGCGAGCATTTGATCCTTGATTTCATCAACCCGGTCTTGCCGGTCAAGCTTTTCGGCGATCTGTACGGCCTGGTCAAGCTGTTCGCGGCAGTTTTCGGCCACGGCATCCCAGTGTTCATCCTCGAAGTCTTTAAACAGCGGGAACTCTAGGGTTTCCTTCTGGCACTTGGCCGCTACCTGCGCTTGCGCGCGGCACAGTTCTTTGATGAAGGGCTTGGCGGCCTCGAGGCCGGCAGCTACTACATCTTCGGTAGGTGCGGTCTGTCCCTGCTGGATCAGCTCCCAGGTACCTTCACCACCGCCAGCCTCGACCATCATGATGGCGACGTCTTCGCCACCGTCAGCGGTCTGAATAACCCGACCCGCAACCACCATATTGAAGGTGGAGCGTTCTATTTCGCTGTAACGCGGGAATGCTACCCACTGGCCATCGACTAGGGAAATCCGGGTGCCACCGATCGGTCCGGAGAAGGGCAGACCGGAAATCTGGGTGGACATGCTGGCGGCGTTAATGGCCAGCACATCGTAGGCGTCGTCGGGGTGTACGGTCAGCACGGTGGCTACAACCTGCACTTCGTTACGCAGCCCTTTTACGAAGGAGGGGCGCAGCGGACGGTCGATTTGGCGAGCAGCCAAAATCGCTTCAGTGCCGGGACGGCCTTCCCGCCGAAAGAAGTTTCCGGGGATACGTCCGGCCGCGTATTGACGTTCTTCCACATCAACGGTGAGTGGGAAGAAATCAAACTGGTCGCGCGGGTTTTTCCCTACCGTGGTGGCAGATAAAACCGTGGTTTGATCATCCAGGTAAGCCAGCGCACTGCCGGCAGCCTGTTGGGCGAGTAGGCCAGTTTCGAAGCGCACGGTGCGCTGTCCGAAACGACCATTATCGATGATTGCCTCGGAGGCAATCACTTCTGGATCGTCCATCATTTTCTTTTATTTACTCCTTGATATTCCATCTTCTAGGGCCAATGCCCTCCTGAGAGCTATCACCTTGTGATGGGCGGTCAACGATCGAGACCCACGGAGAAAGGCGACTAGAAACTGCAGCGCCTGATCCGGAGGCCACCACCGAAGACCGAAACCGGGGTGATAGCAATTCGGCCCGGCGTTAACCGGGCCGATATTTCTATGTTAGTGGCGCAAACCGAGACGCGCGATCAGAGAACGGTAACGTTCAATGTCGATGTCTTTCAGGTAGCCTAGCAGGCGGCGCCGCTGCCCCACCAGTAGCATTAGTCCCCGACGGGAGTGGTGATCATGCTGGTGAGTTTTGAAATGCTCAGTCAGATCCGAGATCCGCTTGGAAAGCAGCGCGATCTGAACCTCAGGCGAACCCGTATCACCGGGATGGGTCGCATATTCTTCCATAATCTTGGCTTTTTCTTCTTTACTCAGTGCCACTGGGTTCTCCTTTTCTTCTACTTGTTGCACGGAGCTCCGGGGCAGTTTCACCCGGGCATGACGCATCCGTGGCCGGCTTGTAACGGCTTTACTAGCCTAACATTAGCGCTGCTGGCAATCCTATTTTGGCGCTGGTGAACTAGGACACGCGCAGGTGCGGCTAATGCGAAGGTAGCGAGGACGAGGGCGCAAGCACCGGGTGGGCTACGCACGGGAGCTTGGTTTTTCCTCCCGCCCAAGAATTCGGAAAAAGACCGCAGGCATTTTCCGAATTCTTATGCCCACCGCGCCTGCTCGGATAAAACCAAGCCCCCGCGCTGGTGCGGCACTAGCCAATTTCCTCCTCACGCGTCCTACCCCGCGCGGAAGGCACTTCCCATTTCGCCCTCGGGCTGCGGCAACCGCCCGTCTGTGATAGCCCGCAAGAATTCGGCATGGTCGGCCTCGGTCTGGTCTGCGTAGGAGCGGGCGAAGGTGGCGAAGGCTTGGCCCGGTTTATCAGATTTACCTAGATAGCCGGCAATCATCGCGGCGCCGTGGGTGCGTGCGTGGCCTTTCGCCAGCAGCAGCCCCACGATTCCCGCGTAGTCGCATAAGGAATTGCCTCCCAGACGATCCAGGGGCACGGTTCCTTTCATATTGCGGAACTGGCGCACGTAGTATTGATGTTCCCCTACGCTTGCCCATCCCAGCAGCGGGTCAGATACGGTTTGTAGCGCCCGCTGGTATTCAACCACCCGTTGCCCCTGGTGGGCGTGCCATTCTTTAGAGCCGTGCACATATTGGGCGAGCACCGAGCGCCGTGCCTGCTTAAGCTGCAAGAAGATTACGTCCGTAGGGGTGGAGCCTTGGAGCAGCGCGATGTAGGCGCGCAAACCCACCGAGCCTACTCCTACTACCCGCTGCGCGATATCAACCAGGGTGTATCCGCCCAATACTCGCGCCCATTGCGGGGATATGGTGTGCAGATATTCGTCGAGGGCGCGCGCCACCGCATCCCAATCAGCTGGGGGAATCTGGGTGGTTAGCGGAGGTTCGGGGGTAATTTTCAGGCTTCCTTCGGATTCTTGGGCGAACTTGGGGAGCGCCCGATCCGAGGTACGTTTCATAGCTTTGGCAGCGGCTCGTTCGATCTCTTTTGCCAACTTGGGAGTTAGCTCTCTAGAGGTAAGTTTCTCCAGGTCAATCCGGTTAAAGGCGCGTTCAAAGAGAGGACGTCCGGCCAGCAGACTAATTTCGTCCCGGTAAGCGTTTACGCAAGCAACTACCGCATCGGAGCATTTGGATTCGGAGAGATTATTTTCGCGCCCCGCTACGTGAATGGAGGCAGTTAGGCGGCGCAGGTCCCATTCCCAACTGCCGGTATGCGCCTCGTCGAAGTCGTTGAGATCCATCACCAGTTCCCCTTCGGGGGAACGATAAAAACCGAAGTTTCCCAGGTGGGAATCCCCGCATACTACCGGTTGAATCCCGGTGGCGGGCAAGGCAGCGGAGTCGGCGGCTTGCACTACCGCGGCTCCCCGTAAGAATCCGTAAGGTGAGGACGCCATGCGCCCTACCCGTATGGGGATCAGGTTCTTAACTCTGCCCTGGTGAGATTCCTGGATCAGGGCGATAGGGTCGCGGTCTGGAACCGGCACCCAGGCCGCCAGGGAAGAAAAGGGAACGGTTTCGCGCAGCGAGCGTCCATATTGATAGCGATCTTCGCGCGGTTCAGGAGGAGCGAGCAGGGAACGATATTGCACCGGAATATTCACGTTATAAACTCTATATTCTTTAGGTGTTCTTGGCAGATATTGACACGTTTTCACCGTTTAAAACGGCGTTCACCGTGGTGCTGCGAGTCGCCCTAGTGACGCTGGAAACTGCCTTCGCAAGTTATCCGGAAAATCCGGATAACTGCGGCAGCCCCATACCCTGCCGCGAACTATCCGGGATTTCTGGATAGTTGCCATCTTCACCCGATCGCGCGGGCAATAGTTCTATTCGAGCTGTCCGGTTACGCGCCGGAGCTTGATTTCTCCTCCTGCCCAGACGTAGCAGTCTCCTAAGGTGACTGCCTCTGCCTCGCCCTCGACAGATACCTCAACGCTACCGTCCTTAACGCCAATAAAGCCCGGGGTGCGGACAAAGGTATTGAGCGAATCCGATACCTTTCAAATTTAGGAAAAAAGAGCGAAACTATTTAAGTCGAAAAGTGGGGTTTGCCAGGTCAGAGGGCAACCTTTTTGAGTTCAAAGCCCAGTCCGGCTGGCGCGAAGGGGAAAGGGAACGATGATTTTACGAGTTGTCCTGGAAGGACTGGTGCTAGGCGCGCTGCTGATTTTGCTCTGCGCCATCGGCATCCGCAAAAGCCCGGTTAATATGGTGTACCTTTACCCTTCCCAGGTGCAGGAACGGTGCGTAAAGTTGGGATTGACCACGCATAATAAAATCAAACGTGGCCGCGCGATTTTCAAAGCTATTTGCATTCCCGGCTACATTATTTACTCGCTGGTCTGTGTTTATGCGATAAATGACGCCCGGGGATTTCTGGCAGGCTTTTGGCAGATAGCGGCATTTTTGTTCATTACTAACCTCATCGACCGTTTCTTGGTAGATGAATACTGGGTGGGGCACACCAAGGCGTGGGTTATCCCTGGTACCGAGGATTTACAGCCATACATTAGATTCCGCGACAAGGTCATCAAATGGCTATTCGGCACGGTCGGGGTGGCAGTTTTGGCAGCCATACTCTCTGGTATAGCCACAGTTTTCACCCGCTGAAGCTAAAACACTCCCTAGCTGCGCCTAAGCCCCTACTGACCACACAGAGCTTGCTTGTACAAGTTGGCGAGCACCTCGTTGCCGACATTGGTGGGGTGAGTGCCATCATCTACCAGGTATTCCCGATGCCCTTCGCTGGCTGCCCACCAGTCAATAATCCCCACATTCGGATTATTGTTTGCCAATCGGTTCAATATTTCATTATTTATATCTTGCAAAGGATTCGGATCACGGATTGTCACCAAATACATTGGTCTTCCTTCAGCAGTATCTATCAGGTTCTGCACCAGCCGGTCGCCGTACAATACCCCGTTACTACCTAAGGCATAAACAAGAACGCGGGGACGAATTCCCTGATTCTTGTATTTTGCGAACACGTCCGGGCCGCGTTGAATCTGGCGACTAACTTTCCCATCGATAACTGCCTGCGGTAACACTTTCTTTATCGCGGCGCTGGCCCCCTCGGTTATTGAGTCTCCAATAATGAGCACGTCCGCGTTGCAGGTACCGGTGGCAGGATCGATCTGCCAGCCGCTGGTATCCAAGTTATTGGGCACCTTCTTGGCTAGTGGTTTTAGCCCTTTGGGTTTTTCTTCTTGCTTTTTTGGTGACTTGTTTTTCTCGTCTTTTTCTTTCGTTTTTTGCTTCTCCGAATGAGAGGACGAGGTCGCACTAGCGGCAAGTTCCGGACGTAAGTGCACCGCCCGATTTTTGGCTAGCTGCTCCCAGTTAGCGGGATAAAACGACAGTACTACTGCTACTATCAGCGATATTGTCGAAAGCACTGCGAATACCTTGAGCTGCAGGGTGCGGAGTGGATCCTGCGACTTAAGTGTTGCAACTTTCCTTTCTCCCGCCTTTTTCCAAAGGGAACTCAGCAAGCTTGCCGGCGATTCTGTCAGACGATAGAAAACTTCCGCTGCAACTACCACTATCAGTAGCTGCAGAAGCTGCTGCCACCCGGAGGGCGGAACCGTACGGGTAGCTGGATTCAGTAGCAGCAGAATCGGAAAATGCACCAGATATAAGGAAAAGGAACGGGAACCCAGGTAATTGAAAACCGGGTTTCTTAACAGTTTCGAAATCTCCGACCCCTCGAAGGTCGCCGCCCTAACTATCACCGCGCTTAGCATTGCCACCAGTAAGAACCCACCGAAATAAATCGCAGGCGTGTCCCCACTTCCCCAGATAGCGAAAACTATCAGTGATCCAAGGCTCCCCGCTGCTAGCACCTGCAACATCTCGCTTTTCTCGGTCTTGGCCCGAAAAGCAGAAACACTGTTTTCTGGGGAAATCTGGGGATAGATAAGCGCTAAGAAGGCACCCACCAGCAGCTCTGCGGCGCGAGTATCCAACCCGTAATAGGCGTGAGTAACGTCCTCTCCCACCATCCAAAAGATCGACATCGCCACCGTAGAGAACAGGATCAGAACCGCGGTAATCGCTGGGGCGGCCCGCCTAACTTTCAACAGCAAGTAGACGATCAACGGCCAGAGCACATAGAACTGCGCGAGTACCCCCAGGAACCACAGGTGGGTGAGCGGAGAAGGCAAGCCTGCCGCCGCGAAATAGGGGACGTTGCGGACAATATAAAACCAGTTGCTGACAAACAAGGTCGCCGGTAGACAGTCACTTTGTACTTTCAGCAGCAGGCTGGGGGCGAATAGATAGGTCAGCACCGCGCTAAGCGCGATAGTGATAACTATCGGGAAAAATAGTCGCCATAAACGCCGCAAAAGGTAGCGCCGATAAGAAAAACTCCCTTTATCGAGGGCGCTGACGATAGAGCGAGTAATCAGGAACCCGGAGAGTACGAAGAATACGGTGACCCCGATAAATCCGCCGGGTAACACGCTCGGACGCAGGTGGTAGAGCACTACCGCCACAATCGCTAATGCACGTATCCCATCCAGTGCTTTTATTCTGACACTCGGGAGTCCTCTAGAAATAGTTTTACCTGTTGATAGCCTTTCTTTGGACGAAGTTAGCGGGAAACGTTCACCATTTTCCATGCCTAAAGTCTAGCGCGCGCAAAATCCCGCCTTACAAAAGGTTTCGAAAACAGACCCGGCAATTTCCGGTATCCCCATTTCAGCCCCCAGCCCACCCTGCCGCAAACAATAAGTCACTGCCGGAAGTATCCGGAAGTCGGGATAAGATTAGCTGGTGCATGAAACCAGTGATTTTAATGCTGAGCTTTTGAATAGCGACAGCACGCGAGCGAACTTACCTTCAGCCCAAAAGTCTAAACGCCCCGCTGCTGGCGTATCTATAACCCTCGGTCTGAGCCTCGCGGTGCTAATCGGTTGCGGTTCAGTCGCAAATGATATGTTCCCATTTTCGGGAGTGTTCATCACGATTATGACGAAGCTCGCCAGTTCCGGACTGGGGTTCGTAATGATAGCGGTCGTGGTGGGCTGGTTCTCTAAATCCTGGAAAATCGCTGCGAGTGTAGCTTCCGTTTCAATTCTGTTTGCGTTAACAATCTATTACTGTGCAATACCGATCTACAACTTGCGTCCAGGCGCAGCTAGCAGCGACATTACACAGATCGCCCTCACCTGGACGCTATTAGGGTTAGGGTGTGGAGTCATTGTTGGTCCAATGGCATTTTTTGCCCATTATGGAACGTTGACTCAACGTTCTATCGCCACCGGCTTCCCCCTAGGTTTGATTCTAGGTCCAGTAGTGGTGGCATTACTTCAAGGCGTAGACCTGCGCAGCTTAGAGATACTCGCAGTTGTGGCAGTCACGGGTTTGATTCCCTGTATCGGCCTGTTGACTTCACTGCGACGCACAAAAGCAAGACTGCTTATTCTTTCAGCGCTAGTGGGGATTATTGCCTCCGGAGGGATATTTTTGCTGGTATATGCCTTATTCTACTGATAATTGACCGACATCTACAGGTCCTCCCGTCCCACCTACGCCCCAATGCTTTGGCAGCTCGCACCCTGACACACGCGCAAAGAGTCATCGCAGGTAAAGATCCCGAAGATTGGGCAGTTTTTGAGGACGCAAGCCAGGCGGCAGATTTTCTGGACTCCCTAGCATGAAAATTATTTTTGACCACCGGAACATCATCTTGACCCTTATCTTTACCTCGCCCCTTAGAATCTTTATTTTTTGATGCTTTCTTGCCGTAAGAAGTAAAAATTTTGAGGTGTCAGGCAAATCTGTCTGCGGAAGTTTCAATAAGAAACTTTCCGAGCGTGTTTTAAGAAATCTATTCCTTTTCGGGACGAAAAAGAGACACGAGGGTTTAATATCGGTATTACCGGGGTCACAATGGGGTGTCCTCGGCTAGTAAATCACCAGTCTTAGCGCGCGGCACTTACCGGGGTAATCGGCAGGGAACGTCTACCTGCGGGACTGACTTGAACTTCAGAATCCCACTGCACTCCGCTGCCACAAGAGGACGCGCACCCGCAGCCTGACCCGGACGCTTCCTCGGGCAGATCCTCGAAATCATCAGCTACTTCTTCACCGCGCAGAGCAGTCGCAATCATCAACTTGATCCGGTTTAGCTGATTAACTTCCGAGGCACCCGGATCATAATCGACCGCCACCACATTGGCCTCCGGGTAACGGTTGCGCAGCGCGCGGAACATTCCCTTACCAATCACATGGTTCGGCAGGCAGCCAAAAGGCTGGGCGCAAATAATGTTGGGGCAGCCATGCTCAATCATGTCCACCATTTCTGCGGTCAAATACCAGCCTTCACCAGCCTGATTACCCATGCCTGCAATATCGACAGAACGAGCCGCCATATCTTTGATTCGCCGATGCATCTCGAACTTGCCGTTAGTTTTGGCGAAAGCCCGGCGAATCGCGTCCTCATAACGCTCTAAGGCCCACAGACTCGCGTCCATCCCTAACTTAACTTTGCGGGAATTACCCATTTCATTCCGTTCAAAGTTTCCACTGGCCAGGGAGTAATGGAAGAACTGGATCAAGGTGGGCAGTTCCGCTTCGCAGCCTTCTTCCTCAATCACCCGAACCGCGTGGTTATTAGCATCCGGGTGGAACTTCACCAGGATTTCTCCCACCAAACCAACCCGGGGGCGGCGCGGCTCATCATTCAACGCCAAGGCATCAAATTCTTTGACACATTCCTTAATCAAGCGGGAATAGCTGAGGCGACCGCCCCAGGTAGCCGAGTATTTCCCAGCCGCAAACCATTCCTGGATAATCTGATCCCAACGCCGATACAGCTCCATCGCTGAGCCTTTCACCAGCTCGTAGGGGCGTACCCGCAAAAGCATGGTTTGCAACATATCGCCCAGGCAGATAGCTTGCAAAATCCGGTGGATTTCCGACCAAGACAGCTGGAATCCGGGATTTTCTTCAATGCCTTGCACCGAGGCCGCAATCACCGGTACCTGTGGATACCCGGCATCACGCAACCCTTTACGCAACAAGGACGCGTAATTTGTTGCCCGGCACATTCCTCCGGTCTGCGAAATCGCCACCGCGGTTTTATCGGGGTTGGCACGCCCGGAAGTAAACTCTTCAATCAGCTGCCCAATCACCACAATCGCGGGGTAGCAAGAATCGTTGTTCACGAACTTGAGACCAGTTTCCATCGATTCGCGGGAAGTATGTTCCAGCAATCGCACATTCAGCCCGGCGCGGCGCACCACTGGCTGCGCCAGGCGGAACTGGATAGGTGCCATTTGGGGAACCAGAATCTCCCAACCGTCTTTGCGCATCTGTTCGGTGAATTTAGAATGCACCTGCACATGGCCGGCTTTCGCCAGTCGGGCTTCTTCCGCGGCGGCTTCGGCTGCCGGATCTATGCGGGTAGGAACCGCCGCTTCCTTTGCCTGTCTTGGCGCCGCATCGGGGTCGCCGATCCGATCCGCACTGGGATAGGTAAGCACCGTGGAGCTTTGCCGCTCCCGCGTGGCCGCATCCAGGGAACGCAAGCGAATCCGGGCGGCTCCCAGGTTGGAAACCTCATCAATCTTGAGGACGGTGTGGACGTCTCCGCGCCCCTCCAAAATCTCTTGCACCTGGTCAGCGGTAATCGCGTCCACTCCGCAACCAAAAGAGTTTAGCTGCACCAATTCCAGATCAGGTTCGTCGCCCACCCGGGCGGCGGCCTCATATAGCCGAGAATGATAAGCCCACTGATCACGCACCCGCAAAGGGCGCTCCAGGCGACCATCTACCACCGAATCCTCGGTAAATACCGCCATTCCCAAACCGATAATTAACTCCGGAATCCCGTGGTTAACTTCCGGATCCAGGTGATAGGGGCGCCCAGCCAGCACAATCCCGCGCACCCCGTTTTCACGAATCCACGCTAAAGCTTCCCGGCCTTTCTCCCGAATCTCTGCCTTGACGGCGGCGTCCTCTTCCCAGGCCGCATCGAGGGCGGCTTTGGCTTCTGCCTCGGTCACGTTCCAATCAGCGAATACTTCCGCGATCCGTTTAGGCAGGAACTCCCGATTTCCCAGGTTTAAGAAGGGGCTGATTAGGCGGACGTCGCTGTCTTGCACCGACTCCATATTGTTACGGATAACCTCGGGATAGGTACCCACCACCGGACAGTTAAAGCAGTTATCGGTGCCTTCCACCAGCTGTTGTTCATAAATCACCGAGGGATAAAAAATAGTTTTTATCCCTTTCTTCAGCAGCGACTCGATATGACCATGTACCAGTTTCGCGGGGTAACAGATATTTTCAGACGGAATCGACTCCATCCCGGTTTCAAACAGGTCATGATTGGAACGCCCCGAAACCATCACCCTAAATCCCAGCTTGGTGAGCATGGTGAACCACAGCGGATAGTTTTCGTACATATTCAGCACCCGGGGAATCCCGATATCCCCGCGGAATGCCTGCTTTTCGGTCAAGCGGCGGTACCCGAAAATCCGTTTGTATTTCCAATCGAACAGGTTCGGCAGCGCCGACTTCTTGGGTACTTTTTCTAGGGAGGCGCCGCGTTCACAGCGGTTCCCCGACACGTGCCGCTCCCCATTCGAGAAGGTAGAAATGGTCATCTGACAGTGGTTTTGGCACAGCCTACAGGTCTTGCGGGTGGTCTCTACCTGAAATTTCTCCAAGTCTTCCAGGGTTGCCAAGGTGGATTCCCCTTGCCCGTCATCACTTTGTTTGGCAATCAAAGCCGCCCCATAGGCACCCATCAAGCCGGCGATATTGGGGCGTACCACTTCCCGCTTCGTTAGCAGCTCGAAAGCGCGCAGGACTGCATCGTTAAGGAAAGTTCCCCCTTGGACAACTACCTTTTCGCCCAGTTCTTCTGGGGTTTTGAGTTTAATAACTTTATAGAGGGCGTTGCGCACCACCGAATAGGAAAGCCCCGCGGCAATATCTTTCGGGCTCGCCCCCTCTTTTTGTGCCTGCTTGACCGAAGAGTTCATGAACACGGTGCAGCGCGTCCCTAAATCCACCGGTTCCTTGGCAGCTACCGCATCGGCGGCAAAGCTTTGCACACTGGTTCCCATAGTGGCAGCGAAAGTTTGCAAGAAAGATCCGCACCCAGAAGAACAAGCTTCGTTCACCGAGATGGAATCTACGGCTCCGGCGCGAATCTTCAGATATTTCATATCTTGTCCGCCGATATCGATTACCGAAGACACCCCGGGCAGCAGGTCTTCCGCGGCGCGGAAATGCGCCATAGTTTCCACTTCCCCTTGCTCCAGGTTGAGGGCGGTTTTCACCAGCCCCTCCCCATAACCGGTGGAGCAGGCGCGCCCAATATAGGCACCCTCGGGCAGTTCAGTGCGGATGCGGCGCACAATCTCCACCGCCGCTGAAACCGGATCGCCCTCGTTAGAGGCATAGTGAGTGAATACGATCCGTTTATCCTGGTCAATCACGACTGCTTTGATAGTGGTAGATCCGGAATCTATCCCCAGGAAGCAGCGACCTCGCGCCTCGGACAACGGTAGTTGCGGGATTACTTCTTTGTCGTGGCGGGCGCGGAACTCCGCGAATTCTTCTTCATTAGCAAATAGGGGGCGCATCCGCTGGGAATCGGTATCGATTTTCCCGGTGGTCAGGTCAGTTATTAACTGCTGCAGAGGGCGCGGCTCACCTTTATCAGCGCTCAGCGCTGCCCCCAGCGCCACATAAAGTTCGGCGTGCTCCGGGGTGAAGAAACTATCGGCTTTAGGGAGCAGCTCCTCATAGGCTTTGCGCAGATTCGGGAGGAAGTGCAGCGGCCCGCCCAGGAACATTACGTTTCCGCGAATCGGGCGTCCACATGCCAGTCCCGCAATGGTTTGGGTGGCGACTGCGGTAAAAATCGAGGCCGCGAGGTCTTCGTGCGCGGCACCCTCGTTCAGTAGGGGCTGCAGGTCAGTTTTAGCGAATACCCCGCAGCGCGAGGCGATCGGATAGAGCTGATTGGCGCGCGCGGCAAGTTTATCGAGGCCTGAGGCGTCGGTGTGCAGCAAGGTGGCCATCTGGTCAATGAAGGCGCCGGTGCCTCCGGCGCAGGTGCCGTTCATGCGCTGCTCCGGAGTGGGATGCAGATAGGTGATTTTGGCGTCTTCCCCACCCAGTTCGATAATCACATCGGTTTGCGGGTGAGTGTCGCCTACCGCTTTGGTGCCGGCGATAACTTCTTGCACGAACGGTACTTTCATGGCTCCGGCAACCGAGAGTCCGCCCGAACCGGTGACTGCCGCTTTTACGGTGATTTCCGGATGCGCCGCGCTAATATCGCGCAGCAAGCCGGCCAGTTCCCCGCGCACATCTGCGTGGTGGCGGCGATAGTCGGAAAAGATTACCTGCCGTCCCGCAAGTAGCACTGCTTTTACGGTGGTGGAACCGATATCGATACCTAGTCTTAACGCCTGCTTACCTTCGCTTGCGGCAGCGTGTTTTCCATCCGCAAGTCCAAGGGCGGCAGTTGTTTTACTCATAGCATCTCCCGGAGTTGTCATCACCACCTCAAAGTAAACTGAAAATGCTAAATTCACAGGGTGTTGAAATTAGGATAAAACCATGAATGTAAAAACAAGAGAAAACCCCGCCGACCGGCAAGAAAGCTCAAACAAGCCCAAAAGAGTCTCCGGAGAAAGTTTCAGAGGCGATGAATTAGCCACCGGTGATTATGAAAAGAAAATATTACCTAATTCGTACGCTCGGGATATAAAGTCAGGATCTACTTCCACTAATCACGGGAGAGGCCCGCGGGGAGCGCGCGGGCAAATACGTAAAGAAATCAAGCAGGTGGCCGAATCCCAGTTTATTTCCCGTGGCTATGACGGCACCACTATGCGTTCTATCGCCAAGGGGGCAGGCTGCGACCCCGCGATGGTTAGCTATTACTTCGGCTCCAAACAGCGGCTATTTCGCGATTGTTTTGATTTACCCCTGGATCCCTTGGAGCAAATCCTGCAATTATGGGAACCCGGGATAGAGGGGTTAGCAGACCGTCTCCTTGATTTTGCCTTCACCCTTTACGAAGAGCGCCTCACCAAGGATCGGATGAAAGCGCTGATGCGCGCCCTGATAACCGATTCCGAAACCACCCAACGTTTTCGCGCCTATATGAGTGACAACCTGCTAAAAGGGGGCGCCGAAGTATTGAATGCTTTGCAAATAGCTTCCGGAAAAGCCGTGAATGAAAAGCTGGAAACCAATTTTCACGCGCTTATCGAAATTATTATGTCCATGATTTACGGGGTGGCGACCATGCGCTACATTATCCAGTTAGAGCCGGTAGCCTCCATGCCGCGGAGCGAACTGCAAAACCGGCTGGCGCCAATTCTACAAACCCAAATCGAGAACCTAGCGCACGAAGTCTTCCCCTCGCTGGTACCTGACCCACACTCCAGCGAGAACGCGACCTCAACAGCTAGCTGACATCGCAGAATGCGTATTACAGATTAACCTGGATATCCTAAAGAGGTGATGCAAATACTCGCCTCTTCTCCCCTGTTGACCCTATTTTTAGTAATCGCCCTCGGCACCCTGTTCGGTTCGATTCCTTTCGGTCCCCTAAAATTTGGAGCTGCCGGAGCCTTATTTGTAGGTCTCGCCGCCGGCGCCTTGGATCCGGCGCTCGGAGAAAATCTTTCCCTGGTCTCTGCCATTGGCCTGGCTCTCTTTGTCTACACTATCGGCCTCGCCGCCGGCGCCTCTTTCTTTCGCGACCTACGCAAACAAGCTCCCCTTTTGCTGGGGGCAGTTGCGCTGCTTGCCCTATACGCTGTGCTTGTAGCCTTCGGCGGTAAAGCTCTAGGACTGAGCTCCCCGCTACTAGGAGGAATGTTTGCCGGTTCACTTACCACTACCCCTGCCCTGGCCGCAGCTACCGATGCTGCCGGAGGAAGCGCTCAGCCGGCAGTAGGATACGCGATTGCCTACCCGGTGGGGGTCATCGTAACCATGGTGGTAGTGACAGTGCTAATGCGGATAAAACTTCCGGCAAAAAATGATCCCGATCCCGCTTCTGCTGCCGGGCTCGCTACCCAAACCATTCGGGTAGATCGTCCGCTACGAATCCAGGAAATCCCGGGGATTGCCGAGGTAGTGGGCTCTTCAGAGGGCGAACTGCGGATTTCTTATCTGCTGCGGGACGGCAAAATGCGGGTGGCTCACCCCGATGGGGAGCTACAAGCCGGTGATTTAGCGTTCTTAGTAGGCCTCCCAGAGGCAGTTAAAACTGCCGGGCAGGCGCTAGGAAAACCGATTGAAGAAGATATTTCCAATGACCGCACGGCAGTAAACTTTAAACGCTTCACGGTTTCAAATAGCCGCCTGGTAGGAACCCCGGTCGCTAATCTGTTCTTGCCCGCTCGTTTCCAATCACTGCTTACCCGGGTGCGCCGCGGCGATACCGATATGCTGGCCACCGCCGGAACCCGTCTACAAATGGGCGACCGGGTATTAGTGGTTTATCCAGTGGAACGCGAAGGTGATATCGCGAAAACTTTCGGGGATTCGGAACATAAAATCTCTGCCATCGATTATCTGCCTTTCGGACTGGGGATTGCCGCGGGGGTGGCACTAGGATTAATCACCATTCCCCTGGGGTCTTTAGGCTCGCTCGCATTAGGAGCCGCTGCCGGACCGCTGGTGGTAGGATTAATATTAGGGCGTATCGACCGCCTGGGGCCGCTGGTATTCTCTCTGGCGCCCTCGGCAAATAATATGTTGCGGCAGATGGGACTGGTGTTATTCCTGGCGGCAGTAGGTTTATCTTCCGGGCAAGCCTTTGCGGCCAAAGCCTTCTCCCTTACCGGGATAAAAATCGGGTTATTGGCGGCTGCCGGAATGGTGCCGGTGTTAGTGGCATTCTGGTTACTCGGGAAAATCTTGGGGCTTTCCACTGCCCGGATGGCGGGAGCGATTGCTGGTTTCGTGGGGCAGCCCGCAATCCTCAGTCACGTACAGACCACCATCCCGGATGAGCGTTGCGAATCTGGATATTCCGCGACCTTCGCCCTCGGGATCATCGCGAAAATCGTACTTGTACAAATCGTGATGGTGCTGTAAACAGCTGCCTACCAGTAATCCTAAAGCGCGGTTACTTCTTCGGGATTAACCCTGCCTGCCGGCGGAACCCCCAAAATTTCACTGCAAGCGCGTAGATCTTCATCCATTTGCGACTGCAGCTTTTCCACGCTCTCTAGCTTGAGCATATCTCGCAGGTGCGCCAGAAAATCAATGGCGACCGGCTCGTCATAAAGATCAAGATCAGCTCGCCCCAGTACATGGGCTTCTACTGTAACTTTCTCGCCGGAAAATTGGGGATTAGTGCCTACCGAAATCGCGGCCGGCAGATGCTCAACCGCATTGGTGCCTGGCACCGAACGGATTAATCGACCCGCGTATACTCCATCGGCTGGAATCGCTAGACCTGCGGTTTTTCCCAGATTTGCGGTGGGAAATCCCAACTGACGTCCGCGACGAAAACCGCGTTCCACGATTCCTCGCAGCCGATAACTGCGCCCTAAAATTCGGGCTGCCCCTTCCACGTCGCCTTTTGCTAAACAGGCTCGCACCCGGGTAGAGGAATAGCGGCGCGAGTCCTGGTCGGTAATATCGGCAACTTCGATAACTTGAAAATCTTGGGTGCGGCCAGCCTCGCGCAAAGTCTCGATATCGCCGCGGTTACCCCGCCCGAATTGCATATCTTCGCCGACCACGAGTTCTTTAACTCGCAGTCCCGCTACAAAATAGTGGTCAATAAATGATTGGGGACTCTGATTAGCTAAGTCCCAGGTGTAAGGCACTACCCAGGTGGCGTCCAATCCCAGCGCAGCCATCGCGTCGAGGCGATCGGGCAGCGGCTGGATCAAAAGCGTGGGGTTTTCCGGATTATGCAGTTGGGAAGGGTGGGGATCGAAAGTAATCGCCACCGCTTTGACTCCCGCGCGCCGCGCCCGCTCCACCACGGTTTTTAAAATCCGGGTGTGTCCCTTATGCACCCCATCAAAAATCCCGATGGCAGCCACGCTGCGCTGGCCTTTTTCCAGCTGCGGGGAGTTAGTCCAGATTTCCACGATCTATTTTTCGCTTTGCCGCACGCTGAGTTCTGGCCGGCCATTCGCCGGTACTCCCAGTTCCCCGGTACGTTTTTCTTCCGCCGTCTTGCGACCTTTTCCTTTATCTCCGCAGCCGCAGCCACATCCGCAAGTACCTTTATTTTCTTCGCTCATGTTCCTCCTTTACCTACTTTGTAAACTTAGTACAGAACGCCACTTGCCCTCCACTGGCGACGCCAATAGCGATATCTTTTGCCCCGGCTGCAAAAGAAACAAGTGGTGCGTAATAGTCTCTCCCAAAAACCCGAACTAACGCCCTAAGCATCAGCTCTTACAAAGATAGTAATTCGTAGTAATCGAGGTACGAAAACAGGCTGCCGCAAAATATCCAGATCTCTAAGTAATGGGCACGTGCCCAGTTAAACTTTCAACGGTTAGTGATTAGGGAACACTTTGGCTATTAACGGATTTTTTTGGCAGTACTCATCTAGTAACTCCCGGGCGACCAGCACCGAATCTACTAGCGGATGAGCTGCAAACGCCCGCCATGCCTTAGTCTTATCTCCCTGCAAAGCTGCATCGATAACCAGCTCCTCACAAGCTTTCACAGAGGTTATCAATCCCAGCTCTGCTCCGCTAACCGGGCTAACTTTCTGGGGATGGATACCATCTATATCCACCCAGCAAGGTACTTCAACTACTGCATCTGCACCTAATTGCGGAATCAGTAGATCTGTATCTGCGCAATCAGCATTACCTACATTAAGAATCATCCGGGCTGGAGAACCCATAGTGAGAGATTCCATGATTCCTAAAGCAACTTCCTGATAACCTCCCCCAGCGATATCCTCCGAACGCCGCCCTGCACGCTGACTCGGATCCCGAGACTCTGCCATATAGGTTGCTTCCCGCTCATCATGATATTGATTCCAGATTTGCCAAGCTTTTTCCGGGTTTTTTGTCACGTCTACGTAAAAACCCTGCTGCTGTCGATCCAAGAATTCTCCGCGTGTCTGTGGTTCGTTGCTGATGCGTTCCACGGATTCACGATTCAGGTAATAATAGAAGAGATACTCATTGGGCAACATTCCCAGAGCGCGTATCCAATCGTGACCGATGGTGCGAGCCTCTTCCAAATGATCCAATATCATGTCATTTGCGAGTAGACCAGGCAGTAGATCTTCACCATCTTTTATCAAAGTACGCAGCCATCCCAAATGGTTTAAGCCTACATAGTCAAATTCCACGTCTTCTTGATTCACGCCTAAGGCGGCGCAAGCTCTGCGCATAAGACCTATCGGCGTGTCGCAAATACCGACTACCCTGCGCCCCAGAACCTGTCGCATCACCTGCGTTATTATCCCGGCGGGGTTAGTGAAATTAATTGTCCAGCTGTGGGGTGCAACTTCTTTGATAGTACGGGCTAAATCTAAGGCTGCGGGAATAGTCCTCAGCGCATAGGCATATCCCCCCGCTCCGACGGTTTCTTGACCTAGGACACCGTGACCCAAGCCCACCCTCTCGTCAGTAATACGCCCACAAGTTCCCCCGATACGCATAGCTGAGAACACAAAATCGGCATCGCTAAGCGCTTCAGATAGGTCATAGCAGGGTGAAACTGCTGGACTGGTCGGACTATCTAAACATCCAGATCCTCTCAAAACCGCCATGATTACATCCGTGCGGGTATGATCCACATCGTAGAGGACTACTTCATCGACGCGTAATTTCGCTTTCGGATCAGCCAACACCTCTATTACTTGGGGTACTCTGAATCCGCCACCCCCAATAATTACAAGTTTCATGCAAAAATCACCTCTATTTTTTTAGATTGTTCGGGAAGCATCGCGCGAGAAGCAGTGGTTACTAATCCGGTTAGATTTTTAAGGTACGTTACATTTAGCAGACCAGATCCCGGAAACTTATCAGCTGCTGCCAGAAGATAAGTGTTCAGGGAATGCTCTAAAATACTATGCTTAATTGGCACTTCAATACCCGTGGAATCTAATACCATTCCATCTGGTCTTACTCCGGAAGTGCCCAGGAAAGCATAATCAGCTGTAATCTGAGCGAGTGCATTTTCGGGAATATTTCCCACCAGCGAGCGGTAGGATTGGCGCAACACTCCGCCCAAAACGATTAGCTCAGTTTTAGAAGAGTCCCGCAACTCGTCTACCACCGCTAAGGAGGCGGTAATCACCGCTAATTCCCGTCCACGCAGCTCCCTAGCTAAAGCAGCACCGGTAGTACCAATATCTATGATTACCGCAGCGCCATCAGGAATTAATTGCGAGGCCTCCCTCGCTATTCGTTGTTTCTCGTCATGCGCATATGCAGCTACCTCTGCGAAAGGATTAGCATCCGACTCGATTACTCCCCCGCGTACCCGAGTTAGCATCCCTTCCCGGTCGAGCAACGATAAATCACGACGGATCGTAGAAGCTGAAACCTGGAGCTTTCGGGCTAACTGTGCCACTGTCATATCGCCGTTTTGCTTTACGATATTAGCAATTTGCATCCGACGTTGATGTGGCAGCATGCTTAAACTCTATCTCACTTTCTTCCAGATTCGCGTAAATTTACGCAACTTTTGTCACTTATTGTGCAATAATAGCCACATGCGTGACCTATCGGGCTTTTTCCAGCAATACGATACCGCTAAGAGTGATACCTTCGTGCTGCTATCGGGTCCGCTTTTTATGGATCTAACCTTTACCGGGCTTAAATCTTTACCAGCTCTAGGACAGGAGATCTGGTCAGATTCCCTTGACTACAGCACGGGCGGAATCGCCAATCAGGCGATCGCCTGCGCCCGACTGGGCATGGGAGTCGAAATATGTAGCTTTATCGGTGAGGACTTCGTGGGTAAACTATGCGAACACGAACTACAAAAAGCTGGGATAGGTCTAACTTATTCCCAGCATACTGCTCAACAAAACCTGACCGTGGCTTTGCCCTACCAGAAAGAACGCGCTCTCATCAGCCACGGTTCCTCTTCCGTTCCGCCACTTCCTTCTCCTGCCAGCCCACCAGATTTTTTGGCTATCGGTTTGAGCGATGTTAATACGAATCTGCCCTTGATACAGTCTTGGCGCAACCAAGGAACCAAAGTAATTGCCGATATTGGTTGGCAAGATACCAAAAACCCGGAACTAAGCGCCATCGTTGGGGAAGTCGATATCTTCGTACCTAACGCAACAGAAGCCTGCCTTCTAAGCGGCTGCTCTACCCCAGTCCTGGCTGCCGAAAAGCTGGCTAGCTGGGGGACAAATATTGTAGTTACTCAGGGAGAGCAAGGAGCCTATGCTCATCTTCATAACGGCCATACGTTTAATGTGGAAGCCCCCCAGGTAGTCGTGAAAGATACCACCGGAGCTGGTGATACTTTTACTGCTGGACTGATATGCGCTTTAAGTGCCAATCTTGATCTGCCACAGGCGGTGATGCTCGCTACCTATGCTGCTAGCTTGCAAACCAGCAAAATAGGATCTTCCCTTGCTACCCCCACTTTCCAAGAACTAAAAGACTTCTACCAAACAAGAAACAAATAAAGAAATAGACACCGAAAGGAAATGCAATGAAGCATTGGTATCGTGCCGTCGCAATTACTGCCATGGCAGCACTATCCGTCGGGGCACTTTCAGCCTGCGCTCCGCAAAAGAGTAGCGGATCTAGCGATCAGCAGACAGCAGACGTAGTCACCGACATTTCGAAGCTACCTAAGCAAACTCTGACAGTTTGGGATCAGGAAAGCCGCGGCGGACAAAATGAACAGATGGAAAAACTCAATAAAAAGTTCCAAGAAAAATATCCGAATATCCAAATAAAACGGGTATCTAAATCCTACGATGACCTGACTACCACATTAGCTTTGGCTCTATCGGGTGATGAGGGTCCCGATGTAGCTCAAACGGATAACGCTCGTTCAATGATGGGTAAGTTTGTTAGCGCCAAACAATTAGTTTCCTTGGAGCCCTGGGCAAAGGCCTATGGCTGGGATAAGAACTACTCCGCAGACATCTTGAACTATGCACGCTACTCTGCTGATGGCAAAGACTTCGGCACGGGAAACCTATACGGCCTACCCCAAGTAGGTGAATCTGTGGGGATCTACTACGCACCCTCGGAACTTAAAAAATATGGTTTAGAAGCACCCAAAACCTGGGAAGAATTCACTAAAGAACTACAAACTATTAAAGACAAGGGTGGAACTCCCCTCATGCTGGGAAATGTGGAACAATGGCCCGGAATTCACGTTTGGGGAGTCGTTGAAGGCGCTAATGAAAAAGCCAACACTATCCGCACCCTGGGATTTGGAAACAAAGGGGCTAGTTGGAAAACCGAGGGAAATACGAAGGCTGCTGAAACCCTTGCAAACTGGGCAAAGCGTGGTTATTTCAATGAAGGATTCAACGGTTTAGATTACGATTCAGTTTGGCAATCCTTCAGCAAAAAGGAGGGAGTATTCCTAATCGCAGGTTCCTGGCTAGCTCCTGATCTAAAAGCTGGCATGAAGGACGACGTGAAGTTCATACTTCCTCCCAAGAGTGAGAATGTAGACAAGACGCAGACCACAGGAGGAACGGGCTTACCATTCACCATTTCTACCAAGGCGAAGGATAAGAACGTAGCGGCTGCTTATATAGATTTCATTACCAACCAGGACGCCATGAAAGTATTGGCGGAAACCGGTAACGTACCCATCAATAACACTGCCAGTTATGTCGGCGCCAAAACTGATGTTACCGCGGATGTTCTTACTGCCTTCGAGGAGCTAACTACCAAGGGTAATGTTCTACCCTACATGAACTACGCCTCCCCCACGATGGATAAAGATTTAGGTGCAGCTTTACAAAGCCTATTGGCGGGTGAAAGCACACCTGAAAAATTCATTGAGACTATGGAGGGGCATTACACGAAAGCTATACAACGCTAAATTTATGTATCGGGCTTGGGAGCCGATACCATGCGGCTCCCAAGCCCGATATCCCTCTAGGAGATGATTTCCAGTGAATCAGCGTGACCGAGAGAATAAGCAGACAAGACGCGGCACAGGTCTGAGCGCCTGGGCTCTTTTAGCTGTCCCTATTATTTTCTATACCCTCTTCATGCTTTACCCCATATTCCGGGTATTCGGTTTTTCTCTCTATGAATGGGATGGTCTATCCGATCCACATTGGACAGGTTTCGATAACTACCGCACTCTATTTTCTAACCCAGTACTGCTATCTTCCTTTGGACATGCAGTGGTACTGATTATCTTCTATGCCGTAATCCCATTGGCGTTGGGAATGGTGCTCGCTGCACTTTTAATACGATCTAAAACGCCCGGCACCGGTTTTTTCCGTACAGTTGTGTTCTTGCCACAAGTGATAGCTATGGTGGTGCTGGCCATAGCGTGGCGCCAGCTCTATGCTCCCAACGGGCTAATCAACTCAGCTTTACGCCTAATCGGATTAGGGGCTTTTAGTCGTGGTTGGCTCGGTGATTTTAATACTGCCTTGATTGCGGTAGGTTTTATCGGCACGTGGGTGTCCACTGGATTAGTTACGGTACTGCTCATGTCAGGCATGACCCGGATTCCAGAAGACTACTACGAAGCAGCCCGCCTTGATGGTGCAGGCCCTATTCGTCAATTCTTTTACATCACGGTTCCTGGAGTACGCGCGGAAATTGTTGTCTCCCTAACATTGACGATTATCGCAGCTTTAAAAACTTTCGACCTCGTTTATATCACGACCTCCGGAGGTCCAGGTTCGTCTACCTCCGTTCCCTCCTATGAGGTCTACAACCACGCGTTCCGGCTGGGAGAGGTAGGAGTAGCTTCTTCTTTAGCCGTTGTTTTAACCTTAATAATTTTCCTGATCAATCTTGGTGTAAACCTTGTTGGGGAGCGAGAGTAACCATGCAATCCACGAAACAAAAAGCAATCGCTTTCGCGTTACTGGTCATAGCAACTGTATTGACCCTAACCCCTATCCTCTATGTTGTATACCTAGCTTTATCAGCCGAAAAAGTCGGAGATACCACTTGGTTTCATCCAGAAAACTTTATAAGCGCCTGGCACCGCGGTCATTTTTCTGAATATATGTGGAACTCATTCCGAATCGCGATTGTCGTTGTTTTTATCGCTCTAATTCTGTCAATAATGAGCGGTTATGCCCTAGCTATTTTGAAGCCTCGCGGAGAAAAAATAATTTTCTTTATATTCCTGCTGGGACTGATGATTCCTACGGAAGCAATCGTTTTGCCGTTATACTACGATTTTCGCTCTCTAGGATTAACCGACACCATTTGGGCAATTGCTTTACCACAAATCGCGCAATCGCTTGCCTTTGGAACTTTCTGGATGCGGGCATTCTTCCGCAATTTCAGCCCTGGAATTATCGATGCAGCACGAATCGATGGCGCTGGTAATTTGCGTATATTACGTTCAATACTGGTTCCTTTAGCGGTACCACCTCTGGTTACCTTAATCCTATTAACCTTCATGTGGACTTGGAATGACTTTTTGATCCCTCTAATAATGTCGCCTTCTGGGCAAGTCATGACCGCTCCCCTTGGTTTAGCCTTCTTCCAGGGACAATACACCCAAGGATCAACTCTTTTAGCTGCAGGTGCGGTTTGGGTAGCGTTACCGATGGTAATTTTGTATTTCTGCCTCCAGCGGTTCTTCATCTCCGGAATGATTGATGGAGCAGTTAAGGGATAACTCCTCCATATCCTTTACCTACAGACGGGTAAATATAGATTCTGCGCAAACGATTAGAGCTGTGGCAGAGCAAATCCATTAGCCCTATACGGAGGAAGGCTGCAAGTTCAGTATGCTGTGCCAGGAGGTACCTACCTTCCGTGCCAGGAAGCGCACGGAGCCCGAAGGGAAGGCTAAAGCATAAATACTTTCTTTCGAGGGCGCGCCCTCGCTGTCGCCGTCTAGGTCACATAGCAGCGCAGGCTCAATCCGCGGACGCTGGCCGTAACTTAGAGCGGTGATAACTTCGGGGGTCACCTGGCAGCTGGGGAACAGTTCCTTACAGATCTGATCCAGGCTCACAATCGGCAGCGCTTGTCCCGCCGTTACCAGCTGCGATAACTCAGCCAAGCTATAGGCATTAAAAGGCGCATTGGGACGGGCAAGGCCGCTAGCGCTAAAGGAACCGACCGCGAGGCGACGCAGTGCCAGCAGGTGCGCCCCCACTCCCAGCTGGTTTCCTATGTCTCTTCCCAGGGCGCGAATATAGGTACCGGCCGAACAGGTAACTCTCAGGTCTTGGTAAACCACCTTGGTGCCCGCAAGCCCTCCCGCTTTCGGCTCTCCCAGGCTAACTAGTTCATAGATAGTGATCGGGCGAGATTCCATACGTACTGCTTCACCGGCGCGCACCCGATCAGCAGCACGTTTACCCCGAATCTTCAGGGCAGAAAACGCGCTCGGCACCTGCATTACTTGCCCGCGCCAGGAGGCCAGCGCGGTTTCTAGATCATCCAGATCCGCTAAAGTAGCTCCGCGGGTAGCAGTAATGGTGCCTTCGGCGTCCTCGCTATCGGTTTCCACTCCGAAGCACACCCGGGTCACATAAGTTTTCCTTTGTCCTTGCAGGTATTGCAAAAGCTTAGTTCCCCGCCCAATACCGGCAACTAATACTCCCGAAGCCGCCGGGTCTAGGGTGCCAGCATGTCCTACTTTGCGGGTTCCCGCCAGACGCCGCAGACGCGCCACTACATCATGACTGGTAATCCCTAAGGGTTTATCAATTGCAATTACCCCGCCAGGGGCAGTGTTTTCCGCACGCGGAATCTGCAGCGCTGCGCCGGCGGGAGCAAAATCTGGAGCCTCTTTGAGCGCGTCTAGCACCGCAGTTACTTAACTTTCTAAGCCGGAATCTTCGCGAAGATCACCAGTCTCGCTACCCAGGTATTCCTCGACCGCAACCGTCGCTTCTTCCGAGGACGCGTCCTCTTCCGTAAGCGTAAATTCGGTGAATGTGGGCACCGGCGATTCCGGTTCGTAAACCTTCTTCTCCCGCGGTTTGCGATAGGGGTCTGCTTCCCCGGCATAGGATGCCGCCTGTGAAGCTCCCCGCAGCTGCTGATCAGATTGCAAGGCATTAGCCAGTTTCTCCTCGAAACTGGCGGCTTGTTCCGGCAGCGCGTCAAGAGCGAATTCGATCGTGGGGGTAAGACGAATTCCTAGCGCCTTACCTACCTCCGAGCGAATCAAGCCCTTGGCACTATTTAAAGCACGCGCGGTTTTCTTGCGCTCGTCCTCATCTCCAAAAACCGTGTAAAAAACGGTGGCGTGTTGCAAGTCCCCGGTAACTTTGCAATCGGTGATGGTAGTGAAACCGATGCGCGGATCTTTGATGCGCCGCTCTAAAAGCCGCGCCACCGTATTTTGGATCCGCTCTTCAACTTTGCGTCTGCGAGCCTGATCAGCCATGAAAACTCCTTTAGCTAATGCGGTTTTCCGGACGCCCTCTCCCGGCGTCCGGAAAACCGACCAGTAACGCTAATCGCGCGGTTTCTCCACCATTTCCCAGGTTTCGATCTCGTCGCCAACTTGGATGTCCTTGACGCCCAGCGAAATACCACATTCGTAGCCTTCGCGAACCTCGGTAACATCGTCTTTTTCGCGACGCAAAGAAGAAATCTCCAGCTCCGGTTCAACTACTACGCCGTCACGCACCAAGCGGGCTTTCGCGCCCCGCTTGATCAGACCCTTGCGCACCAGCGAACCGGCGATATTGCCGAACTTGGAGGAGCGGAAGACCTGCAAGATCTCAGCAGTACCCATCTGCTTTTCTTCATAAATGGGCTTGAGCATTCCTTTCATCGCGCTCTCGACATCTTCAATCGCCTGATAGATGACGTTGTAGAAGCGCATATCAACGCCTTGCGAGTCAGCGTATTCGGCCACTCGCTGTGCCGGACGGACGTTGAAGCCGATTACCACCGCGTTGTCCACGCTGGCCAAGTTGATATCGTTTTGGGTGATCGCGCCGACGCCGCGGTGAATAATCCGCAACTGCACTTCCTCGCCCACATCGATCTTGAGCAGTGAATCTTCCAAAGCTTCCACCGCACCGGAAACGTCGCCCTTCAAAATCAGGTTCAAAGTGTCTACCTTGCCCTGCTCCAAAGCGGCATTGAAATCTTCCAGCGAAATCCGCTTGCGACGTTTACCCAGCTGAGCAGCACGCTGTTGCGCCTGCCGCTTATCGGCAATCTGGCGGGCAGTACGTTCATCTTCCGCTACCAGTAGGGAGTCACCTGCTCCCGGTACGCTGGTAAGTCCCAGTACCGCCGTGGGGAACGAGGGGCCGGCTTCCTCAACTTGGTTACCGTATTCGTCGAGCATGGCACGTACCCGGCCATGCGACGAGCCCACCACGATGGAGTCGCCCACGCGCAAAGTACCGCGCTGCACCAAAATGGTGGCCACGGCGCCGCGTCCTTTATCCAGGCGAGTTTCGATCGCTACCCCGCGTGCCGCTGCATCCGGATTAGCTTTCAGTTCCAGTGCCGCATCTGCAGTTAGCAGTACTGCCTCTAGCAGTTCATGGATGCCTTTACGCTGCTTAGCAGAGACATCAACGAACATTACGTCGCCACCGTATTCCTCGGACACCAAACCGTATTCGGTCAGTTGCCCCCGGACTTTATCCGGGTTGGCCTCGGGTTTATCAACTTTGTTGACCGCTACCACAATCGGCACATTGGCGGCCTGAGCGTGGTTAATCGCCTCCACCGTTTGGGGCATTACCCCGTCATCGGCAGCTACCACCAAAATCGCGATATCGGTAACTTCCGCCCCGCGCGCACGCATAGCGGTAAACGCTTCGTGACCGGGGGTATCGATGAAGGTAATCGCGCGGCGAGTTTCATCCATATCAATGTTTACTTGGTAAGCACCAATATGCTGGGTGATTCCGCCATGCTCTCCGCCCACCACATCGGTATCGCGAATCGCGTCCAATAGCTTGGTTTTACCGTGGTCAACGTGACCCATAACCGTAACCACCGGAGGACGCGGTAGGGCGTCCTCTTCGTCGCTTTGTTCTTCCTCTTTCAGGTCAATGTCAAAGGATTCCAGCAGTTCGCGGTCTTCATCCTCTGGCGAGACTACCTGCACCTGATAACCCAGCTCAGAGCCGAGCGTCATCAAAGTGTCCTCGTCCAAAGACTGGTTAGAGGTAGCCATCTCACCCAAGGTCATAAGTACAGTCACCAAGGATGCGGGATCGCAGTCAATCCGATCTGCCATATCCGCGAGCGAAGCTCCCGAACGCAGGCGCAGGGGCGTCGATCCATCCCCGTGAGGAACCTGCACCCCGCCAATCTTGGGAGCCATTTGTTGCTCGTACTCGGCGCGTTTAGCGCGTTTGGACTTACGACGTTTCGCTTTCGAGGATCCGCCGCGACCGAATGCGCCTTGGGTGGCGCCAAAACCACCGCGACCGCGGTTGTTCATCCGGTGACCGCCGGGACGACCCGGACCGCCCGCACCACCGGGACCACCCTGACCGCCTCCACCGCGGCGCTGACCGCGCGAAGGAGCCGGCTGATCCATCATGGGAGCAGTCGCAGAATGGGCGGGCATCACATTCGGAGTTGCACTCCCACCGCGCCGATTTCCTCGACCCGGACGTCCCCGACCAGCGTTCTTCCGCTGCCCCGAGCTGCCGCCCGGACGCGGCATTCCCTGTGAAGATGCAAAAGGATTATTGCCCGGACGCGGACCGCCCGGACGCGGCATTCCCTGTGAAGACGCAAAAGGATTATTCCCCGGACGCGGACCGCCCGGACGCGGAGCTGGCTTGGGACCGGGTTTGGCTCCCGTCTTACCAGGTTTAGGACTGGGACGCTCCGATTTTTCTGAAGATTTCGTTTTATCTGCTTTCGCGGCCGGCTTAGCCGCCGGCTTCGGCCCTGGTTTAGGCGCCGCGCTAGAGTCAGATGTCTTAGCAGGGGCAGGTGATTCCACTTTTTCCTGGGGTTTTACCTGCGTAGACTCAGTGTCTACCTCTGCTGGATCCGCCGGTTTGGGGGCAGCCGATTTAGTACTCTTTGTCGCCCGCGCTTTCGCTACCTTGGTTTTAGCGGCGGAACTAGCGACTTTCTTCTTTGCCGCTTTCACCTTGGGGGCTGCAGTTTCTACCTCTTCCGCCAGCTTGGCAAAATGCTCTCGCATTTTCCGCGCCACCGGAGCCTCAATTGTCGAGGACGCGCTTTTAACGAACTCCCCCGAGTCCTTCAGTGCCTGCAGCACAATTTTCGAAGTGGTTCCGAGCTCTTTCGCTAACTCATGAACTCTAAGTTTTGCCACAATTCTCCTTGCTGGCCTGCCCAGCATGGAGCAGGCTATTGCTTAAATTGGCAGATCATCGCTGGTTGCTCATCGGGTGACCATCAGCTTCCAACCCTGCTTTCCTGTATCGGGCATCCACTGGGTGTAAATGCCGGTAACCTTGCTTAAACGACCCTAGCCTGCTCACAAGAAAGCACCGGCCAAGGCATCAGCCTAGAACCGGTGCGTCCATTGCAACCAAAGTTAGGTTCCGATATCTATACTAACGCCTTAACTTCAATAAGCCGAAGCCAGCTAGAGATTTAGCCGCAAATAGCAGCAAGCTTTTAAGCTTCCTCACTAGTCGTTTCCGGATCCATATCAGACCTAATATCAATCTTGGCTCCCGTTAAACGGGCAGCTAGACGCGCATTTTGTCCTTCTTTACCGATAGCCAACGACAGTTGGAAATCTGGCACTACCACATGTGCTAATACATGTTCGGCCGGTTCTACCGTGACAGAGCTAACATGCGCAGGTGAGAGCGCATTAGCGACAAAAGTAGCCACGTCCTCGGAATAGTCAATAATGTCGATTTTTTCGTGGTTTAGTTCATTCATGACTGCCCGCACACGTCGCCCCATCGGTCCAATACAAGCCCCCTTAGCATTGATATTAGGACGAGTAGAACGCACCGCGATCTTGGTACGGTAACCAGCTTCCCGCGCCACCGACTCAATAACCACATCTCCAGAGGTGATCTCCGGGACTTCCCGCGCAAATAGTCCGCGCACCAGGTCGGGATGACGGCGTGAAACCTCGATCCGTGCCCCTTTTTCTCCAAGCGCAGTTTTTATCACTACCGCCCGGATCCACTGGCCATGGTGGTATTTTTCCCCCGGAACCTGTTCGGCTTTCGGTAAAACCGCCTCGAAATCGCCGACTTTGACCACTACCACATCTTTATCCCGGCTCTGCTGAATAATCCCGGAAACCACTTCGCCCTTTTTATCTCTAAAAGAGCCCAGTACCTGCTCATCCTCGGCTTCCCGCAGCCGCTGCATAATAATAGAGCGAGCGGTGGTAGTGGCGATCCGACCAAAACCCGAGGGGGTGTCATCGAATTCGCCGATTTTATTGCCGTCTTCATCAATCTCGGCTGCCATCACCATTACATGGCCATTTTTGCGATCGACTTCTACCCGCGCATCATCAAGTGCTCCCGGGGCATTGTGGTACGCCTTTAGTAAAGCGTCTTCGATAGCAGCCATAAGGGTATCGAGACTGACGCCCTTCTCCGCTTCCACCATCCGTAAAGCGGCCATATCAATATCCATGATGCTCCTTACGAGCTTTAGAACTGCACCACCATTTGGGCGTGCGTAATATCTGCTAAAGCGATAGTGCGCCGACCAGCGGCAGTTTCCAATTCGATTTCTTCAGTTGTCGTAGCCACCAGCTTACCCTCTTCCAGGGTGCCATCACATATTTTCACCTTTACCTGATGGCCTATCGCCCTAGAAAATTGGCGTTCGTCCTCCAAAGGCCGCTCAATCCCGGGAGTAGAGACCTCCAGATTATAGGTTCCTTTAATCGGGTCGGCTTCATCTAGATGCCGGGAAATCTCCAAAGTTGCTTGGGAGAGCTGTTCTTCATTCACGGCTCCCGGACCGCGCGGTAAATCTACCGTCACCACCAGGCGAGTATATTTCCCAGCCCGCTTGAGCGAGACTTCCTCCAAGTAAAGGCCGGCTGCCTCGCAATCTGGACGCAGCAGGTCAAAAAGTTCATTTTCCAAATTAGTTCTAGGCTTCGTCATTTTTCCTCGTCTCTTGTTCGCCTCACCGTTTTATCATTTCAAAAAATATGTTACCCGTGGCAAACTTAACTTTGATGAAAAAAACCTGGATTGTTCCCTTTACTGGGCTGTTAGTTACTTCGTTGAGCCTTTCTGGCTGCGGGGTGCGCATTGATGATGGTTCCGGCGACGCCGTAACTGCGAGCCTCACGCAGATGGCGCGCTATCGCGCCAGTTCCTGTCAGGAGGCGATCGCTACCGGCATTGAAAATATTTTTGCCGGCGACCCCAAGTTAGCGACTTTCAAAGATAATTTCACTGCCCGTAGCAAAGTCCTGGGGCAGCGCTGGCCACACCAACAAGTGAAACTGTCAGGGAAAGAAAAACCAGAAAACCTGCCAGAACCCGCCGATTATCGCGTCCCCGGAAATGGACAAGCGTTGGTTCATAAACTGACAGATTGCCAGGCTGATATCTTAAATGACGCCGTGGTGCTCACCTATCTAACACGGGAGCAGCTAGCGGAAAACGAGGGCGATGAGGAGGGTACCGCGCGCGCGCAGGAAACCGCGTCCTTAGCAAAAGTCCTATTCGCTACCGGGGTGGCAATGGAACGGGAAAACAAACAAATCGCGTCCGCGTCCTCTCTTGCCTTACCACCTGCCAAAACCACCCCGCTAGCGGTGCAACGCTACCAGGAAGGTAAGTGGCACCCCGATAAAGCAGCAACAGCCCAAGCCCAACCGACTAAGTCCGCAGACTCCCTAAGTGAGCAGCAAAAAAACGAACTCTCCCGCGGGATCAGACAATTAGACTCTCTGCGTTTCAATATCGAGAAAAACGTCGCGAAAAGCCAGGATATACCGCTAAAAAACCTGGTTTCCAAGGTAGCAACTCCCCTGCTGCTGCGGCAGCTACAAGAACTGGTTACCCAGTTAGGTGTGGATCCGCGGGAAGCGGTTTATCAGCCCGATTCCGGTTTGAACGGCGCCGATAAGTCAGCAATTGCGAAAGCATTAGGACAGGCCTGCCAGGTGCAAATGAATATACTTCCCTTAGTCCCGGATGTGCAGCAGGCACTTTTGTCCCCCACCCTGGCCAGTTTGGTAGATTTACAAGCCCAATTAGGGCACGATGCGGGACCGCTCCCCGGGTTGAACACGAAGGATGCGAAAGTAAAAATCAGCACTGCGCCTGCTACCCAATAGGACAGCTGCCTAGTTACCAGCGCTAAAGACTCTGGGAGTTCACCCGCTGCTGCGCCCGTACAAACCCCATGGTTACCACGTCAGTTATCGCTTGCCCTGCGCGATCTAAAGCATCCTTGAGGGTGCCTTGTTCTCCACGAGGAAAACGGGACAACACATAATCGGCGGGATCCTGCCGGGGATGAGGGCGTCCAATCCCGATCCGCAGGCGCGCATAGTCTTTAGTGCCCAGGTTTTGGCTAATGGAGCGCAGGCCATTGTGTCCGCCCTCGCCGCCTCCCCGTTTGAGCCGTAAATCGTAGGCCGCTAGATCCAGTTCATCGTGGACGATCAGCAGATTCTGGGCGGGATCAATCCCGAAAAACTTCACCAGTTTAGCGGTAGGGATGCCGGAAGTATTCATAAAGGAATCCAGCTTCGCCAAATGCACTGCCGGTCCGGGAGTGCCCGGCATGCCCAGATGTAGGGTTGCTACCTGGCAGCCAGTTTTATGGCGTCGCAGCTGTTCTCCTTGGGTTTGCGCCAAGTAATCAATCGCCAGATGACCGGCATTATGACGGGTTCCCGCATATTTTTCTCCTGGATTTCCCAGGCCAATCACCAGCCAAGGCTGTTCCATTTCAACCCCCAAATAACCTCAATAACGTCTCTACCCCACAGAATTGGTTTCGGGGAGGGCAGTTGCCCTCCCCGAACCATAACAGCAGTGGTTACTCTTCGGATTCTTCCTTAGCTTCTTCCTCAGCAGCCTCTTCGCCTTCTTCGGCCTCTTCAGCTGCCGGTTCTTCCGGCATCTCTTCCGGCAGAGTAATCGAGAGCACATCGTGTTCGTCGTCCAAAGTGGTAACTACGCCTGCCGGCAGTTCTAGCTCGCTAGCGCGCAGTACTCGGCCTTCCTCCCAGCCTTCCACGTTGATAACGATTTCTTCGGGAATCTCCAGCGGAGAAACCTGTACCGGCAGGTCGAAGATTTCCAAGTTGACCACGGTACCGGGAGCAGGCTCGCCCGTAACCGAAACCGGTACTTCCACTTCCACCTTCTCGTCGCGGCTAACCGCCAGCAGGTCAATGTGGAGAATATCGCGACGAACCGGGTGACGCTGAATTTCCTTTAGTAGTACCAGGTGTTTTTCCCCGTCTACATCTAGGTTAATAATCGCGTTCGGGTTATCTTTTACGATCAGGAAAGTCTCGTGTCCCGGCAGGTTTAGGTGCAGGTTTTCTTGTACGGTGTGCCCGTAGAGTACTGCCGGAATCTGACCAGCCCGACGCGCCCGACGCGCCGCACCCTTACCGGTTTCATTACGAAGTTGTGCAGATAGCTCTGAAGCCATTATTTCGTTCCTCCTTAGGATTGCAGATATTTACGGAACCCCGGAGGACGTGGGATCTCCCCACGGCCACGTCGATAACGGCGCAGATGCGCCCTCGCCGAGGCAACCTAGTTTTAGGATATAGTCCCAATCCGGCCAGGTAAACTCGGAAGGACTAAAAGGTTTGGCAACTCACATTTATTGCCAGCGGATTTCTATTCTTGATCGAAGAGGGCGGTTACGGAGCCGTCATCGAACACCGTGCGAATCGCACTGGCCAGTAGAGGCGCGATCGGCAGGATCGTTAGCTGCGGGAAACGCTTATCTGCTGAAATCGGCAGGGTGTCGGTAACAATAATTTCACGAGCCCCACAGGTAGAAAGACGCTCGGCAGCGGGCGGAGAAAGTACCCCGTGAGTCGCCGCTACAATCACGTCTTTCGCCCCGGAATGCAGTAGAACTTTCACCGCTTCCGCGATCGTACCGCCGGTATCAATCAGGTCGTCAACCAAAACACAGGTACGACCCTCAACCGTACCTACCACCCGGTGGGCTACTGCCACATTGGGACGGGTAGTGTCCCGGGTCTTATGCACGAAAGCTAGTTCGCAGCCTCCAAGTTTATTCGCCCATTTTTCTGCCACCCGAATTCGGCCAGCGTCAGGGGAAACAATCGTCAGATTGGTTTGGTCTACCCGCCTTTTTACATAATCGATCAGTACCGGCTGCGCATAAAGGTGATCCCAGGGACCATCAAAGAATCCCTGTTCCTGGGCGGCATGCAAGTCGACACTCATCAACCGATCAGCACCAGCAGTTTTGAACAAATCGGCGATTAGACGAGCAGAGATCGGTTCCCGTCCCTGGTGTTTCTTATCTTGCCGCGCGTAGGGGAAGAAAGGCGCCACTACGGTGATTCGGGCTGCCGATGCCCGCTTGAGGGCATCCACCATAATCATCTGTTCCATTACCCACTTATTCAAAGGAGCGGTATGGGATTGCACCACATAGCAGTCCGCACCCCGAACTGATTCGGAGAAGCGTACATATATCTCGCCATTGGCAAAGTCGTAAGCAACGGTCGGCAACACTTCGGTATGGAGTTCGTCGGCAATTCCCTGGGCAAGTTCGGGGTATGCCCGTCCCGGTACAATCAAAAGGTGTTTTTGACCTGCAGATTTGATCCCCGTCATTACTTTTTACCTTTCATTTTCGGCTTGAAATCGCCATACCGTTAATTTGATTCTACAAGTCCGCATGCGCCTAGAGATTGGTTTCGCAACTGTGGTTGGAACCGCTAGCCAGATTTACTGCCCGTAAATCACAGCGACGCACCTGCGCGCCCTCCCCCACTTTTACGTCGGTGAGGGAAGTAAAGGGGCCGATCTCGGCTCCGGCCGCAATGACCGTGTTTCCATGTAAATCACAGCCTGGCAATACCCGGGCATCGGCAGCAATTTTGACGCTTTTTTCAATCCAAGTGGTTTCGGGGTCAACGATACTAACCCCCTCTTTCATGAGCTGGTTAAGAATCCGCCGGTTATATTCGCGATGTAAGCCTGCCAGCTGAGCCCGGTCGTTACACCCCTCCGCCTGCATATAGTCAGTGATGAGATAAGCTCCCGCCCGTCCGCTACGAGCTGCTAAGGCAATCGTATCCGTCAGGTAAACCTCACCTTGATCATTATCAGTATCCAGACCTGAAAGCGCCTGGCTTAAAAATTGGGCGTCAAAAGCATAAATTCCCGCATTAATCTCTCGAATATTGCGCTGTCCTTCTTCGCAGTCGCGATCCTCGACAATGGCGCTAACTGCCCCAGAATCAGAACGGATAACCCGTCCGTAACCGCTGGGGTCAGGCACCAGGGTGGTTAGTACCGTCACCTGATTTCCGGATAGCTGCTGGGTTTCCAGCAGTTTTTCCAGGGTGGAGCTTTCCAGTAGGGGCACATCACCCGATGTGATCACCACAGTCCCGGTCAGCTCGCCTTGCTGTGCCAATTTTCCGAGGGCGCATTGCACCGCCCGCCCAGTTCCCGGAATTTCATCCTGATCGGCTAAGACTGCCTGCGGATAATTTTCGTTAACGTACCGGGCGACCGCCTGGCGCTCATGGCGAATCACTACACATAATGACTTGGGGTTAAGAGCGGCAACCGCATCCAGAGCATGTCCCAATAGCGCCTTACCGGCCAAAGAATGTAGAACTTTGGGACGGGCAGATTTCATCCGAGTACCTTTACCAGCTGCTAAAACAATCGCTGCAGACGGCACATTTTCCACGATTTGACCCCTTACAGGTAGCCGGATTGGAAATAGTAGGCACCTCAGATGCCAGTTCCGCCCCCAGGATTCGAACCCGGCTCTCAAGGCACCAAAAGCCCGCGTGTTACCTATACACCAGGGCGGAATACTTTCTCTATCTTACACATTCAAAAAAGTTTCCTAAAACCACGGTTCTGTTCCCGCAGTTTTTCCTGCTTAATTCGTTAACCTGTCTGTCACAGCACCTTTGGGGAATAACTCCACGCTAGAGGTAAAAACGATTGCTAACCGGCATGAAAACTCCCAGAAACGAAGCCGAAAAACGCACCGACAACCCCTCAATTTCTGTGGCCAGATCCATATTTTAGGTAAACCTAACTTCGTGATGAGATTCATGGCGATCAAACGTAGACCACTGTCTCGACTTCAAGTAAACTTAGCTTGTGATTTCACAGAATATTTCCTCCGACGCCACTGACGAAGTCGACCGTATCATTCTGGCTTGGCAGATTGAGCGTCCCGATCTGGATGTTTCTCCGATGGAGGTTTATTCCCGAGTCGCACGCTTAGCTCGCCACTTGGATTTGGCACGTAAAGAAGCCTTTAATACTCAAGGTATGGAACCGTGGGAGTTCGACGTACTATCGGTGCTGCGCCGCGCCGCCGCGCCCTATTCTTTAACCCCAGGTACCCTGCTACAGGAACTGCTGGTTTCCTCCGGCACCATGACCAACCGGATTGATCGCCTAGAGAAGAAAGGGTTGGTAAAACGCACCCCTTCCCCGCATGATCGCCGTGCGGTGCTAGTAACTCTCACCGACGAGGGCGTTAGACGGGTAGATTCAGCACTCAAGGAACTGCTGCAGCGCGAATCAGAGCTAGTGGCACCTTTAAGTGAGGACGAACGAAAAGATCTGTCTAGCCTATTGCGGCGGCTGCTGCTACCTTTTGAGGGCACTCCGGTACGCCCGCTGCGTTAAACCGGTAGCTTTTAACTGCCTCATCCCTTACCGACTGTTTCTCGATACCATAGGGCGCACTTTGCCCAGGTTATCCCCTCTTATTCCAAAGTTTCTGACAGGCGCAACCAGTTTTCTTCTAGCTCCGCTTCTTCACTAACCAATTGGGCGCGGCGCTGATTAAGTTTTTGCAGATGCACCAAGCCTTCGGGGGAAGTATCGGCGGCACCCTCGCTTAATTCCTGATCTACCTGCCCTAGCTGCTGGTGCAGCTTATCAAGTTTCTTTTCAGTAGCCGAAAGTAGCTTTCGCGCCCGATAAATCTCTGCCCCGCTTTTTTGCGCTGGCTTCCTACTTTTTGCGCTATCCTCACCGGTAGTTTTATCGGCAGCATTATCCCAGTCGCTGCCGGCAGAAATCTCCCCGGCTGCCCGCAGCTGCAAATACTGTTCCACTCCACCAGGCAGCGCCGCCAAAGTACCATCAGCCAGCAGCGCCACCTGCGAATCAGTCACCCTTTGCAGCAGGTAGCGGTCGTGGCTGACCACCACCAGAGTGCCGGGGAAAGAATCCAGCAGATCCTCTAACTGCGCCAAAGTATCGGTATCTAGGTCATTGGTGGGCTCATCCAGGATCAACACATTAGGTTCGGCCAACAGCTGAGAGGCGATCTGTAGCCGGCGCATTTCTCCGCCCGAAAGATCACTTACCCTAGTCCAGGCACGCTCTTTACTAAAGCCCAGTTTTTCTACCAGTTTGGCGGCGGTAATTTCTTGTTCTCCCCACTGGATTCGTTCCTTAATCTGCGATATGGCTTCCACCACCCGCAAATCAGGATTCATCCCTTGAATCCGAGGGGTTTGCTCTAAGGTGGCTAACTGCACAGTTTTTCCCCGTTTAACTTTGCCGGCAGTCGGGCTGAGTTTCCCACTCATGATCCCCAGCAAAGTGGATTTACCTGCTCCATTTACCCCGATGATTCCTACTCTCTGACCGGGATTTAGCCGCCAGGTCACCTGATTTAAGATTTTTCGCTTTGACCCGGGATAGGAAAAGGACACGTCCTCTAGCTCGATTACTCGTTTCCCCAGGCGCGCCGAGGCTAGGCGCACTAACTCTACGCTGTCACGCAGCGGAGGAACATCACTAATCAGGGCTTCGGCAGCGTCAATCCGAAACTTCGGTTTGGAGGTGCGCGCCGGGGCTCCCCGCCGCAACCAGGCTAGTTCTTTGCGTAACTGGTTTTGGCGTTTTTCTTCCGCCACCTGGGCTTGCCGCGCCCGTTCCATCCGAGCCAGCACATAGGCGGCGTAAGAACCTTCGTATTCTTCCACGTGTCCGGGTATCTGCTCCCGTCCATATCCGGGGTCAATTCCCGGAACTACCTCCCAAATCCGGTTACAAACCGCATCCAAGAACCAACGGTCGTGGGTAACCACCACTAAAGCCCCGTTTCCGGAGCTAAAACGGTTATTGAGGTAGCGTGCCAGCCAGGCTACCCCCTCTACATCTAAATGGTTAGTAGGCTCGTCTAAAGCCAAAATGGGGGCATCTTTGCCCAGGGTACGCGCCAGGGCTACCCGCCGTGCCTGTCCCCCAGAAAGTTCGGCACATTTGGTCGATAACGCTATATCCGGCAGGATTCCCTCATCGATTTGGCGTAAATGCGGCTGCGATGCCCACTGATAATCGGGGATTTTTCCGTGGACTTCCTCTTTCACGCTCAGGGCAGGATCCAGGGATTGCTGTTGAGAGAGGCAGGCAAAACTTACCCCGGGTGCATAGGTAACACTGCCACTATCGGGTTCTTGGGTTCCGCTCAGCAGCCGCAACAGCGTAGATTTTCCGGCGCCATTGGGGCCTAAGATTCCGATCCGATCGCAGGGAGCGAGGCTAACGGTTATTCCGGAAAGTAGGCGGCGCGGCCCGGCGAGGGCGCCGGCTTCGTGGGTTCCAGCTAAAAAGATGCTCACGCCCACCACTGCTTTCTGGCGAGAGCGATTCCGGGGGCAGAAAAGGTCAGCGGCAAGGTGTAGGCAACCTGCGCTAACTGGGCAAGTTCCCTGGCCACCTTTTCCGCCTTTTCTGCGTTGTCTACCAGGCAAATGACGCTGGGTCCCGAACCGGATATAAAGGGAATCGCGCCTTGCTGCCCGGCAACCTCTATAGTTGCCCCTAGCTGCGGAATTAGAGTTAGCGCGGGGGCTTGCAAGTCGTTACGAATTAACTTTGCGAGGGCCCCGAAATCTCCGGCATAAAGTGACTCTAGCAGGGGGGTTATTTCCGGCAACGTCGGCATTACTGTTCGTGCTGCGCCCGCCTGGTCAAATCGTTTAAAAACTTGCGGGGTAGGCAGAGTTTCGGGGGAAACTGCGACCACCAGGTGTAGAGGTTTTGCTGGCGGCAAGGGAGTAATCCGGTCGCCCCTCCGATCCGCGAAACAGGTTCCGCCATAGAGCCCAAAAGGCACGTCTGCCCCCAGGCTGGCGCCCATTTCCGCTAACTCCTCTAGGTCTAGCCCGGCTTGCAGTACCTGGTTAGCGGCCAGCAACGCTGCCGCCCCGTCGGCAGATCCACCCGCCATCCCAGCAGCTACCGGCACCTGTTTATTAATCCGAATCTGCGCCCCTCCCTGGTAGCCACAATCCGCGGCTACTAGCAGGAATGCCCGGGTAGCGAGGTTGTCTTGGGGATCTAGTCCCGAAAGTGCCTCTTGGTCGCGTCCGGGATGATATCCCACCGCAGTGGGCGGGGCGCTAAAGGAAACTTCCAGGTCGATACCGGTAGGCTGCAGAGTTATCTCTACGGTTTCTTTGAGACTTACAGCTTGAAATACCGTGGAGAGCCGGTGATACCCCGCTACGGATTCTCCGCAGGCAAGAAAGAGGTTTATTTTAGCGTTGGCGCTGGCAATAGCGCTTTCCCCCTTGGCATCACCGCCGCAACCGGGCACGTCGCCAGCCGCAGTTAACGCTTCTGAAGAGATTTGCTCGCCGGGACTTTTCGCGCTCTCCGGCAGATTTTCAAAACCTGCTAGCAAAGCCTTGCGCAGTCGGGCAAGCGCCACATACTGGTTAATCTCCAGGTTTTCCGCGCGCGCGGTAGGATCGATCCCGCAGGCTCGCAAGAGAGCTTCTGCTACCAAAGGCTGCGCCCAAGCTTTTAATCCTGCTCGCAGCATCTTGCGCCGGGAAGCGAACGCCTGGTCAATCAGATTGAAGACTGCTTCCCGCTCGAGTGCTAAAGCTTGCGCTGACTTTACCTGCTGGTCAGAAAGGATCTCTTCCCCGGTGTCCTCACCTTTAAAATTCCTGTCCCCTTCGCCATATTCACGGGTTAACAGGTAGTGCCTTTGCCGAGTAATCTCTACTAGCGCCGAATCCACGTTCGGTTGTGGGTAAAAAACTCGCCGAGAAATATCTGACCCCATTCGCGCTCGACCGTACCAGGCGATTTTCACGCTGGGAACCCCGTAAACTTTGCTCCCGGGATTGGCGCACAGGCGCTGCGCCACCTCTTTTTGCACCATTACTAAAGCGCGTTCCAAGCTGGGGAAAGCCGCAAACAAATGCAACAAGACCGGGACTGCCACGTTATAGGGCAGATTGGAAACCAAAACCGTGGGGGAAAAATCTCTGCTCAATCCCGAAGACACATCCGCGACATTTCCCTCGCGCTCGTTGCCAGCTTCCTTAGCACCCTCCGCAATACTTGTTAATCCCGTTAAATCTGCCGGGACTAGTTTTAAGGCATCTTTTTGAATCAAGTACAGGTTACTGGCAGCGCCCGGAGCATGAGAGCGAATAGTTGCCGGCAAAAAAGCGGCAAGTCGCGCATCAATTTCACAAGCTGCCACCGTAGCGCCTGCTTCTAGCAGCCCTAGGGTTAACGACCCCAAGCCGGGACCAACTTCCAGCACCTGGTCACTAGGTTTTATGTCCGCTTCCCGCACGATCTTACGGATAGCGCTGGGCTCAGTAACAAAGTTTTGTCCCAGCTGTTTAGTCGGGCGAATATTCAGCTGCCGACACAGCTGATTAATCACGCTGGCGGTCAGCAAATTAACTGGGAGGTTTTTTTCCACCCCTCTAGCTTACTAGTACCAGTTAACTCGTTCGGAATGCTGCCAGGCGCCGCAGGGGTCACCGTAGCGGCCGGCGATATAGCCCAGTCCCCACTCGATCTGCGTGGCGGCGTTGGTACGCCAATCTGCTCCGGCAGAGGCCATTTTGCCTCCCGGTAAAGCTTGAGGGATTCCATAGGCACCGGAACTAGCATTGTGGGCGGCAGCATTCCATCCGGATTCACGATTCCACAGTTTTACCAGGCAGGTGAACTGGCTTTCAGACCAGCCACGCGCAATTACCTTTTCATGGGCGATCTCTTGCGCTTGCCCTGCCGGCACTACCGGCCCATAGTCAGTTCCTTCCGAGGTATCTACTGGTCCCACCCGCACAATTTTCGGTTCCGCTTTAACCAGGGTAGTTACTTGTTCTGGAGACTGAAAGGCCACGGCGCCATCGACCTTTTCAACGAAAGTACTTTTCGCGGTGACTTCCTCTTTGCCTTCATCCTCTACAACTTTGGCTCCGGGAGCTAAAGTTTGGTCTGCCACTTCTTTAACTGGAGGGGCTGAAACCTGCTCTTGCTTAGTAACTCCCCGTTCCACGCGAGAAATCTTAATCGTAGCAGTGCTGGAACTGGTTTCTTCTACGGTGACCCGGTCTAGCGCCGAGAGTTCAATCCCGGCCGCCTGTGCCGCTGCCCGCGGATCCGCGCCCTCTTGGTAACTGCCGTTAACTTCCTGCCCATCAACCCGGAAAGTTGCTTTTAGCTTCGGGGCATCATGGTCGGCTATCCCCCAACCAATCTTTGCATCTTTAGTTCCTTGCAGCACCACCGGGCGCGCATGCACAATTTTTATTTTTTGGTTACGAGACATCTGAGTATCAAGGCCGGGAATCACCTGGTCATATTGCCCAACTTTGATCCCCATATCGGAAACCACCTGGTCTACGGTCCGATTCATGGTTTGTATCTGGCGGCTAGCCCCATCAACGGTAACTGTGACCGTCTTGTATTCACTGGCCACGGCGACTCCCCCACCTAAAACAATGGCGGAGGCAATTCCGGCAAAGATCGCCGTCATCTTGGCGCTGGTGCGTCGATGTTTCCTGCTCAACTGGTTCCTCACTGCGTCTCTAATACCCGTAGAACGGTAACTATTTTCGCTTCCCCCTAACTGTAACCTGATCGTTATAAAATAACTACCTTTTTGTGACCTACAGCTAGTGACACCCTAACGGTTATGTTAGTACCCCCACCCGAGTTTGTGAAGCTATTTTAACCATCCGCTAATCAGCGAAAGCCGCGACTGCCTCGCCATATACCTGGCGGGTATTATTTACCAGCTGTCGCGCCAGGTCGGTTTCCGTACTTCCAGTAATCTCTGCAAGTTTGCGCACTGTCCACACCGTCATATAGGAGGCGTTCGGCTGCCCGCGATGGGGATGGGGCGTTAAATAGGGCGCATCGGTTTCCACCAGTAAAAGCGACGAAGGCATTGCCGCTGCCGCCTCACGCAGCCACTCATTGGCGTTATAGGTAACCGGCCCGGCAATGGAGGCATACCAGCCATTATCGGCCAGCACCTGCGCGATTTCTTTATCGCCACTAAAACAGTGAAAAACCGTACGCTCCGGGGCCCCTTCCTCCAGCAAAATCCGAATAGTATCTGCATGAGCTTCCCGGTCATGAATCTGCAGAGGTAACCCCAGTTCCTTCGCTAAGGAAATATGCATTCGAAAGCTCTGCTGCTGCGCTGCCTTCCCCTGGGGCGAAGTGCGGAAATAATCCAGCCCACTCTCCCCAATAGCCACGGTTTTAGCGGAAGAAGTTGCGGCCATATAAACCTGGCCTACCGCTTCTTCAAGGGAATATTTTTCATGCCAAGGTTGCAGCTGATAAGTTTGCCCATCGGGGGCGGTAGCTACCACTTTCGCATGCAAAGCTGCCTCATTAGGGTGAATTGCCAAGGCACAAAACACCTGGGGATATTCTTCGCTGATCTGCACCGTGGGAGCCAACTCATCTACCTGACAGCCAGAGGTAATCAGGGCACTGACCCCCGCTTGCTGCGCCCGCTCCAATTGTTCTTCCAAGCTGAGGCGAACTCCCTCTACCAGCGGAATCTGTTCTTCCCACAGGGGTAAATGGGTGTGATTATCTATGACTTTGCCCGCCAAAGGCGCAGGGACTTGTGGCCAGCCGCGCCGCTTACGTGATTTCCCCATCTAGCTAGCAGCCTCCTCGACTAGGGCATGGATATGCACCTGGGTACCTTGTTCGGGGCAACTCCAGTCAATGGTGCCATTTAAATTACCGCGCACTAAAGTGCGTACGATCGAAGTTCCTAAACCGTTTAGCGGCTTATCCCCCAGTCCGCACCCATTATCCCGCACCCACACATCTAGGTGTTTTCCTTCTCGTTTAGCCTCCAGGGTGACTTTGCCACCCCGCTGTCCTAAGCCGTGTTCAACCGCATTGGCCACCAGCTCGGAAATCACCACGGCTAAGGCCGAGGCAGCATCCGCATCCACCATCCCAAAGCTACCGGTAAAAGCAGTTTCGACCGCTTGATCAGTAGTCGCCATCGCCGCCGCCATCCGCAATAGACGGGAGATCATATTGTCAAACTCAATGGTTTCATCCACGGTTTGCGATAGCTCTTCATGCACGCGAGCAATAGCCGCTACCCTCCGTTCCGCCTCTCCTAGCGCAGCTTTAACTTCCGCGGAATCTGAGCGTCTAATCTGCATGCGCAAAAGCGCAGAAACGGTTTGGAGATTATTTTTTACGCGATGATGAATCTCGCGAATGGTGGCATCTTTAGTCATTAATTCTCGTTCGCGGCGGCGCATCTCTGTAACGTCCCGACATAGCAAAAGCGCCCCAACTCGTTCACCGTTCTGTTCTAACGGCAACGCCCGAAAAGACACGATCCCGGAAGAAGATTCCACTTCCGTCATCCAAGAAGCCTTCCCCATCACTACCACGGGAAGAGCCTCATCTACTTCGGATTGGTCTTGAATAACTTCGGTTATCAGTTCCGCGAGCACCGCCTCATTGACTTCTTCGCGTACCCCCAAGCGCCGCAAGCAGGAACGGGCATTCGGAGTGAGATCCAGGACATGCCCTTCGGGATCCAAATTAATGGCGCCATCGATCAAACGCGGCATCCCGTGCCTGGTAGCAGGGGGAATGGCAGCATTGGGAAACACCCCACAAGAAATCATTTCACAAAGCACATTTGCGGTTTTATGAAACCACTGTTCTTGCTGCTCAAACACCCGCAAAGATTGAATGTTTACCTCTTGAGTAAGTGCGGCTATTACCCGACCTTCATGCCTTACCGGAAGCGCGCTGGCGATCACCGAATAAGATCCCGCCCACCTGACCTCGGGTACCGTGGGCTGCGAGTCAGGGGCGAAGACAGAAGCTAGCATCCCGGAACGTTTCGGAGAAGCCGACAGCCCCACCACATCATCCAGGTGGATAGTGAAACCGGATCCTGGCCGGGCGTGAGCAAGCGCTACAAAACGCCCGCGGTCATCGGGAATCCATAAAATCAAGTCAGCGCTACCAATATCCGATAGCACCTGCCAGTCGCCCACCAACATATGCAGATGGTCAATATCGCTTTCTGATAGATCCTTACCGTACCGGCGGATCAGTTCCCGCATCCCACTCACGAGTACCAGTCTATGCTAGGTACTCGTTCGCTTATTCCTGGAGCAGATCGGCGGGGGTCTAGCCGGCGTGGTTTGCCAGCCAGCTCTCTGCCGCCTCTTCTTCTCCCCCAGAAAAAACTTGCAGGTGAGACAGAAGTTCCCGTTCTACTTTTCCCCCAATAAGCGGCATATTAACCTGGAGATTTCCGGAAATATTTCGGAGGGTTTTCTCCGGATCCTGAGGGGAAGCCTTCAGAAAGCTCTCGGCTCTTACCTGTACCGGAACTCGGTCAAAACGGACTTCAAAGTCCCCTTGTGCCAGCAAGCCGGGGCGGGGACTAGTGATCCAGTTTTCCACCACTTCGATCTCTAGTTCATCGGGAAGCAATCGCGTATAGGTCGGTGGGGCTTTAACTTCGGCAAGGTTAACGTTTGCGCGCGACACAAAAGTCCCGCTACCCGCCTGTTCCACCTGGACTTGACATTGAACTTGCGAGATTTGCCTCCAGCGAAATTCTAAGAAGCGCGGATCGGTGAGCATTTGCCAAACCCGCTCTGGAGAGGACGGATACTCAACTTCTAGTTCAAAATCACGCACGTACTATCCCTTTCTACGGCGCTTTAAAGGTCTGTATGCTCGCCCCATCCACCGGAGGCGACTATCCTAAATAACCATAAGCCATTCTAATGGTATCCGCTTTAGTTACTATGCCGGCCAGGAGAAACCTAAATGTTTGATTTTAAACCTCCCCAGTTTTTGCGCTCCGAAAAGCGCGCCTCCCAGAAACAGCTGGCGGCGGCGCTGCGCGAGTCGGCGACGAAAGTCCGTCATGCCTCTAGTTTTGGGGAAGTAGTGGATGCCGTCCTCGATATTCCTAGTGAACATATTGACCAGAAGCTGCTGCAACTAGCTAAGGCTCATCCGCAGGCAGATGTCGGTGATCTGGAAAAGATATTAACGAAACAATACATTAAGCGTACTGCCTACGCGTCCTCCGCAGTGGGAGCGGGAGCGGCGTTGCCGGGCGGGGGTACCGGAGTGGCGCTGGGACTTACTGCCGGGGAGCTGGCGGTCTATGCCGTGCAGACCACGATCTATATTTTGGGGGTCTCCCGCCTGCAGGGGGTACGTCCTGCCGATCGGGAACAGCGTCGCGCTCTAGTGCTATCTAGCCTGCTCGGAGAAGAGGGCGCGGCGATAGTTTCTGACCAGTTGGGACTGAGTACCCTAGCTTGGGCACGCACCTCCCTCAAAAACCTGTCTTCCCCCACCTTGGGGCAAGTCAACAAAGCGCTGATGAAATACGCTTCCAAGAAGCTATCTCGGCGCGCTGCCGGCCGGATCGCCGGACGGCTAATTCCCTTCGGAATTGGCGCCGGGGTGGGGTATCTATCCGGCAAGGCGGTAGCGCGGCGTACTGCCGAGGGCGTGAAGGCCGCCTTGGGATCGGCGCGAGAATTATCTGCCCGGGACCTGATGGTAGAGCTGGCACCGGTGATCGATCTAACTGCAGATCCTGCAGTTTCCTCCCCGAAAAAGGTTGATTTCTTCGCTGATTAAGGCGCTACGCCTGCCGAAAACTTTTCTGTACCTCCGTTTTCAGCTCTCAAATAACGGTAGCGATAAAATTGCTAATAACCGGCTAGAATATGGACAAACAACTAGCGAAAGGTTAACGGCGTGGCAGATAGGCAATATGAAGATTTACTGGCCAAGATTTTAGAAACTGGCAGCGAGAAGGCTGATCGTACCGGAACCGGCACCCGCTCACTTTTCGGAGCCCAGCTACGCTACAACTTGGGAGATTCTTTCCCCCTGATTACCACTAAAAGAGTGTTTATGCGGGGAGTCGCCGAGGAACTGTTCTGGTTCTTATCCGGCAACTCTAATGTGCATCCCCTACAGGACAAAAACGTTCATATTTGGGATGATTGGGCGGATAAAGAGGGCGAGCTAGGGCCGGTTTACGGGGTGCAGTGGCGTTCTTGGCCCAGCCCTCATGGCAATATCGACCAGATCGAAAACCTGCTTTCTACCATTAAGAATGATCCGTCCTCGCGCCGGATGCTGGTATCTGCTTGGAATGTTTCTGAGCTGGATAAAATGGCGCTTGCCCCCTGCCACCTACTATTCCAAGCCTATGTGGCAGGTGGACGCCTGTCTTTGCAGGTCTATCAGCGTTCTTGCGATATGTTCCTGGGCGTTCCTTTTAATATCGCTTCCTATTCTTTGCTCACCCATATGCTGGCTCAACAAAGCGGGCTAGAAGTCGGGGAGCTGATTTGGACCGGCGGGGATTGCCATATTTACAAAAACCATGTAGAGCAGGTACGCGAGCAACTTTCCCGCGAGCCCTACTCCTTCCCCACTTTGCGTCTTAACCGCGCCGACAATCTTTATGCCTATAAGTGGGAAGATATCGAGATTGAGAACTACCGCCACCACCCGACCATTAAGGCTCCGATAGCGGTTTAGGAGGCAGCGATGAAGATTGGCATGATCTGGGCGCAAGCCGCGCACCGTGTAATTGGCAATGGCCAGGGAATGCTCTGGCATGTTTCAGCTGACTTCAAACATTTTAAAGCCACCACTATCGGAAGTCCGATTATTATGGGTCGCCGTTCCTTTGAAGCTCTAGGGAAACGAGCTCTTCCTGGACGGCTAAATATTGTGCTAACTACGCGAGAGGATTACCAGGCTAGCGAGGCGAAAGTAGCGACCTCTATTCCCCAAGCGCTAGCACTGGCAGCAGCCTCCGGGGCACAAAAATGCTGGATCACCGGTGGAGCCCGCCTCTATGAAGAGGGGATGGAGATAGCTGATGAACTAGTGGTTAGCTACCTGGATTTAGATGTGGGAGATGACCCCAGTTATGCCCACGCCCCCACTATTTCTCCGCAGCTTTGGGAAATGGATACTGAGCGTTCCGATAGCGAGTTTCGCCCTGTTTCTGGGGATTGCCGCTGGAAGCTGGTTTACTACCGAAAAGCCAGCCTAAACAACAGTTAACACTGCCTATTACCTAGGGGTATCCTAACCATTTAGAAAATGAGTGAGTCAAAAACATTCGGAGGCACGATGGGGAAGAAATACCGTTGGAACACTCTTTCCAACCTGGTGGTAATTCTCGGCATCCTGGTGATTCCGTTTATGTATTCCGGGCTGTTTACCTGGGCGTACGAGGATCCGATGCAACGGGTTAACCTCCTGAAAGCCGCAGTGGTAAACCTAGACCAACCAGCTACCGCTATCAGCGCTAATGGCGAAAAGACGATCAATCTGGGTGCCAGCCTGGAAAAAGAACTCTATAAAGACGATGCCCCCGGTTTCGACTGGACGAAAGCTTCCCTACCGCAAGCTAAATCCGGGTTAAAAGATGGCACCTATAAGGCACTACTCCTCATCCCCAATAATCTTTCTAGTGCTTATTCCAAACTCGCCGACCCAGAAAATGAAGTTCCCGCGAGAAAGGCTCAATTAGAGCTGCGAACCGATGACGCGGTGAACTATCTGCAAGGCACCATGGCCACCTCGGCAGCTTTAGCTCTCCAAGCGGCGCTCTCTAATGAGGGCGCCGCCGGATATATCGATCAACTATTGCTTTCCACCGGCCCTCTAAAGGATGGGTTCCTCGATGCGGCCTCTGGTGCCGGGCAACTCGCCGACGGCGGAGATCAGTTAGGGAGTGGAGCCGATACCCTAGTAGTGGGATTAGGCGAATTAGCTGATGGCAGTGTCAAGATTCGCGATGGCTCCCTGAAACTAAGGGATGGAATCACCGCCTATACCGGCGGGGTTTCCAGTCTCAGCTCCGGTCTCGGGCAGCTCAATGGGAATATGCCAAAACTAGCTGCGGGAGCCAAACAAGTTGATGGCGGTATTGATCAAATTCACCAACAGATAGCTGCTATGCAACCTGAAGTTAGCAAACTGGCAAAAGATGGGAACCAGTTGATTGATTTGCTGGCTCCCCTAGCAAATTCTGGAGTCGATACCGCAAAAATCGCCCAGTTCCTTACCCAGTTTAAGGGCGCAGTTGACCAGTGCGCGCAGGTACCTCCCGCAGTGCTTCCCACATTTCCCCAGTGCGTCGCTCTAGCCAAAATGGCTTCTGAGCAGGGATTAACCCTGCAACAACTTTCGACAAAGATTGCTCAAGCACAGGGAATGCTACAAATAGTAGGAAAGTTATCCCAGCTTGACCCGCAGCAAATGAAAGCGAAGCTGAACGCAGCCGATAAAGGAGTTAAGGAGCTGAGCCGGCAAACCGCTCTCACTCCGCCCGCCCAAGCCGGAAAGCAAAAGCCGACTCTAAAAGATGGCACTTATGCCTTGGCGAATGGTTTAGACCAGGCGAAACGGGGGGTGCAGAAGCTTTCTGCCGGAGCCTCTACCCTAGATAAGAATTCCGCGCAGTTACGCACGGGGGCTAATGCTCTCAGTGGCGGCCTTGACTCCCTTTCCCAAGGGGCGAGCAAAGCCTCCAATGGCGGAAAACAGTTATCGAGTGGAATCGGAAAACTGACTGCAGGTGCTTCCAGCCTGGAAGATGGACTGCGCGATGGCGCTAAGCAGGTGCCTGCCGTTGAAAAGGGACAGGCCCAAAAGGTCGCCCAAGCGGCTAGTGGAGTCGCCGATGTGGAATCTATCCGTCAAAACCCGGTCCATGATAACGGTGCCGGATTCGCCCCCTTCTTCATGGCACTCTGCTTGTGGATCGGCGCGATTGCGATCTTCTTGATTTTCCCGGCTCTAGATTTACGGCGTCGCCCCGAAGAGAGTTTCTGGAGCTGCGGTTTCCGATCTATGGCAATCGGGTCGCTCTTCGGAGCTCTGCAAGCAGTTACCGTAGTAACTGGCCTGCAACTGTTCCTAAAGCTAGATGCCCAAAATTTTGGGGCACTATTGCTGATAGCAGTATTAGCCTCCATTGGATTCGTGGCAGTAAACCAAGCCTGTGTAGCCGCCCTCGGATATCGAGGACGCGCCCTTTCGGTAATCCTACTGTGTTTGCAAATTACCTCCACCGGTGCAACTTTCCCGGTAGAAACCGCGCCGAAGTTCTTCCAGTTCCTCAGCCCGCTGCTCCCCATGACCCATGTGGCGCGTACTATCCGCGCCGCGATTGCCGGCGGAGATCTGTTATTTGGCAAGGCACTACTGGTGCTGGCGATCTGGACGCTCCTGGCCTGGGTGGCGACCATCATTTCCACCGCGCGCCGCAAAGGCCAGCGTCCCATGCCTTACGACCCGGCCTTGAGCTTCAAGAAGGTTCCCTTGGTTTCCTCCCCGTTGGGCGGGAACTCCGCCAATAACGTAGAGGACTTTGACCGAACCACCCACATAGCCAAAGAAAACCTGCCTAGCTGACTGCAAGTCAGTATGGGGCTGGCTCGATAAAAGCGCTCCGGGGAACCCCGTGAGCCTCACTTCGTTCGGCTCAAGCCCCTCTCGCATCTTTTATCGGCCGCGCCCCGCTCCACAGACTCTGCCCGGGCTACATGACTTTGGTTTTTTCCACCTCTTTGGCCATATCGTGGATCCGCCCGGCAATCGTACGCCGCAAAACTAGCCCCAGCACTAAGTTCGGAATCAGGAATACCAGGAGTATCACCAGGTTATAGGCATAATCCCCCGCATAAATCCCGGCGATAGCCGAACGCATTAAGTTAATCGCATAGGTGGCGGGCAGCCAGGGACTGATGTTTTGGAACCATTGCGGCAATAGTTCCAACGGATATGCTCCACCAGCAGCAGAAATCTGTAACACCAGTAACAACACCGCTAAGGCTTTACCCGCATTAGCAAGTGCTACCACCAAGGTATACACGATAACGGTAAAGACGGTGGAAATTACCCATCCTGCCAAGATCAGTAGGAAGGGATGGGCTGGTTTGATCTCCACAAACACAATCAGCCCAACCATCAGCAACGTGGATTGCGCCATCCCAATCACCCAAAACATAAAGTAGCGCCCCAGGTACTCTTGAGCCCCGGTAAATACCGGCTTTTTTCCCGCGGCTTTAGCGGCTGTTTTCGCCTCTGGAGTCGATTCTGCTTCACTAGCTTCCGTGTCTGCCCCTTCCAACCGGGACGATTCCTCCGCATTCGCATCTGCCCCAGCGGTCGCATCAGGATCTTTCCGGGCTCCCCTACTGGCCAGGTAGCGTTTGCCCACATTCTCAGAAACATCAGTGCGCAGGAAAACCCCCGCCAGAAGCGCCCCCACCCATAGGGCGATAACGGTGAATAGTGGAGTCATCCCTACCCCAAAAGTGACGACTGGGAACACCGCATTGCGTTTTACCGCTATGGGGGAAGAAATTAGACGGGCAAAATCTTTGGGGTCAGCTCCCAAGGTGGTGGCGATTTTTTTCAAGTCCCCTTGCGACTGGGCAGATGAAATCTGTTTCCGAGCCTGATCCAAGCGGCGGGCTCCGTCACGCATCTTTTTCGCGGTATTGTCCAAGGTCTTTTGGGAGCGACGCATACTCGCAATCATCCCGCCCGCACTTTCCGACAGATCGGTTTGCACCGCCTGCAGATAGGAACGGAAAATCTTCACATTTTTTCCGGCAGAATCCAGGTTCTTACGCAGGCTCTCAATTCTTGGCTGTAAGTTTTTCTCAAAATTGGATCGAGCAGTAGCAATAGCTTTTTGTGCGTCTGCTATGGCTTGACGGGCGTTCTTTCTCAGGTCAGAATCTACAGTTACTCCCCTGCGGAGGTCAGATGCAATACTGCCCAGTCGCTCCGACAAGATTTGTTGGCGAGCAATCGCCGCATCCATCTCGGCCAGCAAGCGGTCGACAGCCGGATCCTTCCCTTCTAAATCCGCCCCGTCCGGCCCCAGAGCACGCTCGAGTGCGTCCCGCGTTTGTTGGAAACCAGCGATTTGTTTATCCAACAAGGTTTTCAGCTGTTCGACTGTGTCCGCACTGCTTTGGCTGGCGCTAGTTGCCGAATTCAGCAATTTGTCTAATTGTTTTTGCAGATCGGAGATATTGCCTTCTGCCAGTCTCACCGCATCGTCGAGCCTAGAGGATACGGATGCGAAGGGATTGGTGGTTCCGCCAGCACCTTTTCTCCCGGAATCAAATGTGGAGTCAACAGCCTCCTCAAAGGAATCCTGCACCCCTGCAGCCAGCTGTTTTGCTCCGGTG
>OIFX01000035.1_pt1 | contig 160309 bp, 151 predicted proteins | sample 1582151 | NCBI WGS metagenome assembly OIFX01 (sample SAMN07501068, study PRJEB24779) | human gut metagenome
GCAGACGTTCTGTTGCCAGCCCTTTACGACGTCTTCTGCGTTTTACGCCCAGGCCACTGAGGTGATAAAGCCGGTACACGCGCTTATGATTAACATGAAGCCCTTCACGGCGCAGCAACTGCCAAATACGACGGTAGCCAAAACGCCTGCGCTCCAGTGCCAGCTCAGTGATGCGCCCTGATAAATGCGCATCAGCAGCCGGACGGTGAGCCTCATAGCGGCAGGTCGACAGGGATAAACCTGTGAGTCTGCAGGCACGACGTTGCGACAGACCGATCGCATCACACATCAACATCACGGCTTCCCGCTTCTGGTCTGTCGTCAGTACTTTCGCCCAAGAGCCACCTGAAGCGCCTCTTTATCCAGCATGGCTTCGGCAAGCAGCTTCTTGAGTCTGGCGTTCTCTTCCTCAAGCGACTTCAGGCGCTTAACTTCAGGCACCTCCATACCGCCATACTTCTTACGCCAGGTGTAAAACGTGGCATCGGAAATGGCATGCTTGCGGCAGAGTTCACGGGCGGGTACCCCAGCTTCGGCTTCGCGGAGAATACTGATGATCTGTTCGTCGGAAAAACGCTTCTTCATGGGGATGTCCTCATGTGGCTTATGAAGACATTACTAACATCGGGGTGTACTAATCAACGGGGAGCAGGTCAAGTGAGCTACAATCCACTTAGTGAACTGTCCACATTGTGTCTACACAAGGGAGGTAATTCGGGGGCTTCTAAGGTATGTTGAGCATCTAAAATGTTGAATTGGCGTAGTGTGTTAAGGCACTACGCTGCTTGAAATCCCACCATCAAGGGGAAGGTCAAGGGGGGAATGTGAATATCAGTATTGTGGCGAAAAAGACCGGATTAACCAGCAAAGCGATTCGCTTTTATGAAGATAAAGGGCTGGTGACGCCGCCGTTGCGCGGGGAAAACGGCTACCGCAGCTACACGCAGCAACACATCAATGAATTGACACTGCTACGCCAGGCACGCCAGGTGGGATTCAACCTCGAAGAGTGTGGCGAACTGGTGAATCTGTTTAACGATCCGGCCCGTCACAGCGCGGATGTCAAAGCCCGTACGCTGCAAAAAGTGGCGGAAATTGAGCGTCATATTGTCGAACTGGAAGCGATGCGTAAGCAGCTCATATCGTTGGCGGAATCCTGCCCTGGGGATGACAGCGCCGATTGCCCGATTATTGATAATCTCTCCGGCTGCTGCCACCACCGGGCACATGCTAAGGGTTCAGCATAAAGATCACAGTGCCGCGATACCATGGCGAGGCGGCAAGGCGCTGTTCCTCATGCGGATCCCAGACGCCGTTTTGTACGCGTCCGATTTTAAACGGGATACGTAATCCGGCCAGCGCCGGAAGGTAGGCTGTGTAATCTTCTACGGTATTGCGACCCTGATAGCTTTGTACCACAAGTTCATCCACCGGCAGGGCGTTCAGCGTTTTCACACTGCCGGTTTTCGCCCAGTCCAGCAGGCCCGTGACCCCCAGCGCAAACTGCGGCGAGAGGATTTCCCGCAGCCGGTGCAGAAACTGCGCGTAATGATCGAGGCGGTGCGTTGCGGCATCAAAATCAATCTGCAGACCTGCCACATTGTTTCCGGCGGCCTGCCAGCGCAGCAACAGACGGTTCAGGCGCGCCAGCATCTCATCGGAAACATCGAGCGTCGTCAGGCGCACGGTCAGCCAGATTTGGGGAAACGTCAGGCGGCTAACCGGCAATCCTTTGCGCTCAAATACGGCGGTGCCTGAGAGGGTAATCACATCGCCCTGGTGCAGATAGACGGTGCGGGCGTCGCGCAGCGCAGCGCCTGTTTTGACACCCGACCATAACCAGAAATCCTGCCCGTCTGCGGCATTTGCCACAGACATAAACAGGGAACTGATAAACGCGATCACCAGTAATACTTGAGGCTTTTCGCCCATACACTTCCCGGATAATCGCGCTTGAGTTGCTGGAACCAGGCTTTACGCACGGCTTTATCAACATCCTCGCCGCCGCAATCGTTGTAGCCCGATGGCGCATAGCACATCACCGCGCGGTAAAGCGCATAGCTTTTGTCTTCCGGTTCTGCTTTCGCGTCGTTAATCACCTGTTGGTACCATGCCAGACGATGTGGTTTCCCGGAAAAATCATCCTGCCGGGTGGCGACATCAAGCGCATCGTTGCCGCCACGGTCTTTCGCCAGGCTGATTTCGGTTTGTGTGGTACGAAAAAACTCGCCCAGGCAGTTAAGGGCATGGCTATCCTGAGGATTTTTACTCAGCACACCAACGGTCTCGTTTAGTGAGGCGCAGGCATAGGCTTTTTCCGGGTCTGTGCCTGTCCATCGAAAGACGCTGACATCCACATCGTCAAACGCTTCGCCGGGAATGGCGGCTGTAATGGCCGTGAGCAGGGATTTATCCTGCAACCAGTCAGCATAGTGGCCCTGTGCCAGATCCTGTGTCAGCAAGGTATGCAGGGCAATGGTGCGTTCTTCGTTGTTCGGCCCCTTACTCGCCTGCTGACGTAGCAGGTCAGGCGAGGCTTTGGTTTTCAGCACCAGTGAACGATAGCGCAGGTTGGTTATCCGGCTATCCGGCGCGAAAATTTTATCCAGCGCATTGCTGTTGACCAGCGTAGCCGCCAGCTTTGCCTGGAGCAGTTGCTGCTGCTCCGCATCTTTGCTGAGATCCAGCAGATGCAACCAGTGATCGCGTGCGGCATCCCATTGCTTCTGGCCCATCAGCGCATCGCCGTACAGCGCCTGTTCGCTAAACGCGAGAATATTGTGCTCGGGCAGGTTCTGTGCCGGGGTAATGTCTTTAACCACCGTCGCGTAATCCTGTTTGTCGTAAGCCAGCATCAGGCGCAAATAGTTCCACAGGTCGGCACGCTTGTTTTTCTCGAAATCGGCTTTGAGGCCGTCGAGATACGCCTGATCGACACAATGAGCGTGATTTTCGCACTGCGTATCGCGCATCAGCCTTAGCGTCTGGATAAAGGTCAGCAGCGACGCATCGGGCGCACTCAGAAAATAGCCGTCTCCCCAGGTGAGGTCTTTACTGAGCAGCTTGTTGTCGCTTTCGTTAATCAGGGCGCTCAGCGCATCGCTGTCGCCAGCCTGCGGCAGGATGTGTTCATAGAGCGTTGCCAGGGTGTTCCAGTCCTGCAAATACCAGTTAATACGACGCAGCAGCCCCTGCGTCGAGTCGGCATATTTTCCCTGCGGCCATTTTTTGAGGTAGTTATTCGCGCCGTCCCGCGCCTGTTGCGCCAGAGTCTTATCCACTTTAGTGACGTCGAAATCACCGTATTCGCCGTTGGCATTCTCACTGCTGGCGTTGAGCGCATTACGCATCAGCATGTAGCTGGCGGTTTCGGCGATCCACGGCTGCGGGTTCGTGCTAAGGGCGGCAAAGCGCTGTCCCGCGTCGGTGTAATTCCCGGCGTAAAATTGATTGGCGGCCTGCAAATAGTCGCGAAACGCGGCGGCGGAGCCTTCCGGTACGCTGAGCTTGTTAAGTTCATCCTGGGCATTGCTGCTGCCATCGACAAGCAGACGCGTCTTCGCCAGCGTCTGGCGCAGCTCGGGGGTAAGAGACGTATCGGCAATCAGCGCGGCGAAGAAGTCAGACAGCGTATCAGTGTTCAGCGATACAAAGCGGTTTTCGTTTTCGTCCTGTAGCGCCGTCAGATGCGTGATGGCTTCGGCATCAAGGCCCAGGGTTGCGATTTGCTGGCTGAGGGGATCCTCGCCGGATGTCGTATCCGTGTCGTCATCCACCGGGGGATCGTAATCCAGCATATGCATGCCGAAATAGAAATCCCGGCTGCGGGTGATATCCGTCGGGACAGGCTGGCGCAGGGACGAAAAGCCTTTTTGCTCATCCAGCAGTCGCAGCAGGTTATCGCGGGTGTCGTTTGCCACGCCAAGAACTGGCGGGCTGACCAGAAAACAGCCCGGGCTTGCCCAGGCACAAGAATCCATATCCATAGACGCCAGCGCAGCGCTGCTGGCGGCAAATGAGAGGCACAGGCCCAGCGTGAGGTGGCTTTTTTTCACCATCGTTCCTTGCGTATTATGACGATTATTCGACCGCAGCTTTGACGCGCAGCGTAATGCCTTCGACGGCAATAACTTCCACTTTACTTCCTGCCGGTAAATCAGACTCGGCGCTCACCGGCCATGAGCTGTCCCCCACCCGCATATGACCGCGTCCGTTGACCAGCGCATTATCCAGGATAAAACGACGGCCAACCAGTTGCTGCCCGCGCTGATTAAGCGACGCATCCGCCGGTTTTTGTTCGCGCACCCGTCTGGAAAGCCACAGCCACCACAGCCAGGCGGCGATAAGCGTGAGGACCGCGAAGATTACCCCTTGTAATTCCCAGCCAAAGGGAACCAGCCAGACCAGCAGGCCGGTGACTACCGCCGCCACGCCGCTCCACAGCAAATAGCCGTTGCCGCCGAGCATCTCAGCGGCCAGAAGCAGGCCGCCGAGACTTAACCAGAAAATGTACGCATGTTCAAAGAGCAGGGCGATCATGGTTTTTTCCGTTCGCTGGCGCTGTCTTTAACCAGTTCGGCGACCCCTGCGATGGAGCCCATCAGGCTGCTGGCATCCAGCGGCATCATCACCACCTTACTGTTATTGGCCGAGCCAATTTGCTGCAGCGCTTCGGTGTATTTCTGCGCCACAAAGTAGTTAATGGCCTGAATATCTCCGGCGGCAATCGCCTCTGAAACCATTTTGGTCGCACGTGCTTCCGCTTCCGCCGAACGTTCACGGGCCTCCGCTTCAAGGAAGGCCGACTGCCGTTCACCTTCGGCTTTGAGGATTTTGGCCTGCTTCTCACCTTCCGCTTTGACGATTTCCGCCTGGCGAATCCCTTCTGCTTCCAGAATATAAGCACGTTTGGTTCGTTCGGCTTTCATTTGGGCGTTCATCGAAGAGACCAGTTCTGCCGGTGGGCGAACATCGCGAATTTCGATACGGGTGACCTTAATGCCCCACGGATTGGTGGCTTCGTCCACGATATGCAACAGGCGAGTGTTGATGCTGTCGCGCTGAGAGAGCATTTCGTCGAGCTCCATCGAGCCGAGCACGGTACGGATGTTGGTCATGGTGAGGTTAATGATCGCCAGTTCCAGATTGCTCACCTCATAGGCGGCTTTCGGGGCGTCGATAACCTGGATAAAGCACACCGCGTCGATGGTGACATTGGCGTTATCTTTGGAGATGACTTCCTGAGACGGGATATCGAGAACTTGCTCCATCATATTGATCTTACGACCAATGCGGTCCATAAACGGTACCACGAGACTCAGACCCGGCTGGAGCGAACGGGTATAACGACCGAAGCGTTCCACCGTCCACTGATATCCTTGCGGAACGATTTTGACACCCGCGCCTACAATGACCAGCGCGACGAAGATAAGAACGGGGATGACAATGAGCATCAAATAAACCTCCTGTTTAATTTGATGTCATTCTAACCAAATTTGGGGATCTTAACAGCGCGACCCCCAAATTTAGCGGGCGGGACTAGTAGAGCAGGGAGTAGAGCTGGCGACGGTATTTGGAGGCCAGCGCATCGCCAGTACCCAGCGCAGCAAGGATCTCCTGCAACATTTTGCGCGCTTCGCCGTCTGCTGCGCCTAAATCTTTACGCAGATGGCTGAATAACAGCTCCAGCGCCTCTTCATTGCGGCCAACCTGATGCAGTTGTAGCGCCAGTTGCGTTGCCAGTTGGGCATCCGCCGGGTTCTTCTCGACCTGCTCTTGCAGATGCTGAATCTCCGGGGTGTCAGCCGCTTTTTTCAGTAGCTCGATTTGCGCCACCAGCCCTTGATAGCGAGTATCCTGATCCTGCAGCGGAATGGTCTTTAACACAGCTTCGGCATCATCAGATCGGTTAAGCGCAATTTGCGTCTCTGCCAGCAGCAGGCCGATTTCACTGTTCTGCTTCGATAACTGCCAGGCTTCTTTCAACAGCGGCAGCGCTTCAGCATGTTTACCTTCTTCCATCAGCTGCATTGCCTGCTGTGCTTTTAACTCTTCTTCACGCGGCAGGACTTTATCCAGCAGGGCACGTATAGCCTCTTCCGGCTGCGGCCCCTGGAAACCGTCGACCGGCTGGCCGTTCTGGAACAGGTAGACCGTCGGGATCGCACGTAAACCAAACTGCGACGCAAGCATCTGCTCAGCATCGCAGTCAACCTTCGCCAGAATAAACTGCCCGTTATACTGCGCCGCCAGGCTTTCCAGCACCGGGGTTAACTGCTGGCAGTGCTGGCTACGCTCGGACCAGAAATAGAACAGCACTGGCGTGGTCATTGACTGTTCAAGCGTCGGATGAAGGTTTGCTTCGTTAATGTTGACGATGTTCTGTACAGACATGAGTCATTCTCTGTTTAAGTGTTTATTCATACATGGGGACAGGCGCCGAGCCTTCAACTCACCCGTGTAAAATTTTATCCATTGCTCGTCCCGGCAGTATGCGTTTCAACAGGCTTACCACCCAGGTGACGACCGTGACCGGATAGCGCAGTTTAGGGTTCGGGCTTTCAAAAGCATGGCGCACTTTGGCGACGACCGCCTCCGGGCCAAGGGTAAAACGTGCGGCAATACCGGGGTTTTCAACCGGTTTGTCACGTTGCGTCTGGTTGACGTTGTCCGTAAAGCGGGTGCGGATAGGGCCCGGCTCAATCAGGCTGACCTTGATGCCACTATGACGCAGTTCCATACGCAGCGCGTCGGACCAGGCTTCCAGGGCGTACTTACTGGCCGCGTAAGCGCCACGACCCGGGGTCGAAATCAGCCCCATTACCGAGGAGGTCATCACAATGCGGCCTTCACCATGCGGGAGCATGGCGGGCAGCAGGCGCATAGTGAGCTGGTGCGCGCCAAAAAAGTTGGCAGAAAACTGCTGTTCCATCTGCTCACGGCTGATGGTGGACAGCGGGCCATACAGGCCAAAGCCCGCATTATTAAAAATGCCGTACAGGCGGTTTTCCGTCAGAGCAATGACCTCGTCCGCGGCACGTTCTACGCTTTCGGGGACGTCGAGATCCAGCAGTACGCCGGTAAATCCGGCCTGATTCATCCGCGCGACATCGTCGCTTTTGCGGCAGGCCGCCAGAACGCGAAAGCCCTGACGCTTGAGTTCATGGGCGCTTTCCAGACCAATACCACTGGAACATCCTGTTATTAAGATCGTTTTTTGCATAACTTTACCTGAAAGCGTCCCTGATAAATCAGGAGTCGTGATTAACTAAAGGCGCCAACCGGGTCGCCATCCAGTCGGCAATAAAAGGTTGAGCGTCGCGGTTCGGGTGAATCCCGTCATCCTGCATCCACTGGGGTTTGAGATAGACCTCTTCCATGAAAAACGGCAACAGAGGAACATCAAACTCTTTGGCGAGCTTAGGATAGATGGCGCTGAATGACTCAGTATAACGGCGTCCATAGTTGGCGGGCAGCCGTATTTGCATCAGCAAGGGTTCGGCGTTTGCGGCTTTCACCGTCTGCAAAATGGTACGCAGCGTTTGTTCAGTTTGTTGCGGCGCAAAGCCGCGCAGACCATCGTTACCTCCCAGCTCCACCAGTACCCAGCGAGGCTGATGTTCTTTGAGCAACGCGGGTAAGCGTGCCAGACCTTGTTGCGAGGTATCGCCGCTGATACTGGCGTTGATGACAGGCGGTTTTTGTTGCCACTTTTCATTGAGCAACGCAGGCCAGGCGGTATTGGCCGCCATGCGATAGCCCGCGCTCAGGCTGTCTCCCAGAACCAGTAACGTGTCCGCCGCGGCGGCACGCAGGCTAAACAGAAGCAGAAACAGGAAGGCCAAATGCCAGCGGAAAACATTGTTGAAGTTCATCATCTTAAGAAGTCCGTCGGTCAGGGGGAGCATGAACTTTCCATCCTCACCGGAGTTGAGCTTGTTGTCAAACGGGCGCAGACCATCGCCCTGATTGGTGAATCCGGTTCGGGTAAGTCAACATTGCTGGCGATTCTTGCCGGGCTTGATGATGGCAGTAGCGGTGAAGTGAACCTGCTGGGCCAGCCGCTCCACGCGATGGATGAAGAGGCGCGGGCAAAGCTACGTGCAGATCATGTCGGTTTTGTTTTTCAATCCTTTATGCTCATCCCCACGCTGAATGCGCTGGAAAATGTCGAGCTTCCGGCCCTGCTGCGTGGCGAAAACAGCGCGCAGAGTCGAGCCAGCGCCAAAGGGCTGCTGGAAGAACTGGGGCTGGGTAAACGTCTTGATCACCTTCCCGCGCAGCTTTCCGGCGGCGAGCAACAGCGTGTAGCGCTGGCCCGTGCGTTTAATGGCCGTCCGGCGCTGCTGTTTGCCGACGAACCCACTGGCAACCTGGACAGGCAGACCGGCGATAAGATTGCTGATTTGCTCTTCTCAATGAATCAGCAATATGGCACCACGCTGATTCTGGTCACGCACGATCCACAACTGGCGGCGCGTTGCGACAGACGCTTACGTCTGGTGAATGGCGAACTGCGGGAGGAAGTATGATTGCCCGCTGGTTCTGGCGCGAATGGCGCTCTCCTTCGCTGTTGATTGTCTGGCTGGCGCTCAGTCTGGCGGTGGCCTGTGTGCTGGCGCTGGGCAATATCAGCGACCGGATGGAAAAAGGATTAAGCCAGCAGAGTCGCGAGTTTATGGCGGGCGACAGGGCGCTACGTAGCTCACGTGAAATCCCGCAGGCCTGGCTGGAAGAGGCGCGAAAAGAGGGACTTAAGGTTAGCGAGCAACTTTCATTTGCCACCATGACCTTCGCCGGCGACACGCCACAACTGGCAAACGTGAAAGCGGTGGATGACAGCTATCCGCTTTACGGTGAACTACAAACTACGCCGCCAGCGGTCAAACCGCAGGCCGGGACGGTGCTACTGGCCCCACGACTGATGGCGCTTTTAAAACTGAACACCGGGGATTCAATTGATGTGGGAGATGCCACGCTGCGTATCGCCGGGGAGGTGGTACAGGAGCCGGATTCCGGCTTTAACCCATTCGAAATGGCGCCGCGGTTATTAATGAACACGGCCGATGTGGCGAAAACCGGAGCAGTACAGCCGGGAAGCCGCGTTACCTGGCGGGTAAAATTTGCCGGGACGCCCGCGCAACTGGACGCGTACGAAAAATGGTTATTGCCGCAGCTTAAGCCGGAACACCGCTGGTATGGTCTTGAGCAGGATGACGGGGCACTCGGGAAGTCATTGCAACGTTCCCAGCAGTTCTTATTGCTGTCGGCGCTATTAACCCTGCTGCTGTCGGTCGCGGCGGTGGCAGTCGCGATGGGACATTATTGCCGCAGTCGCTACGATCTGGTGGCGATCCTGAAAACGCTGGGGGCGGGCAGAGCGCAACTGCGCAAACTGATCGTCGGCCAGTGGCTGATGGTGCTCGTGCTGGCGTCTGTCACCGGCGGGGCGATGGGATTGCTGTTTGAAAAAATACTGCTGATCTTGCTTAAGCCGGTTCTGCCGGTGGCATTGCCTGCCGCCAGCGGCTGGCCGTGGCTCTGGTCGATTGGCGCCATGCTGATGATTTCTCTGTTGGTGGGGTTACGGCCCTGGCGCTTATTGCTGGCAACGCAACCTGTGCGTGTGTTACGCCGTGATGCTGTCGCCGATGTCTGGCCGCTGAAATTTTACATTCCCGTTATTAGCCTTGTGTCTGTCTTGTTGCTGGCCTGGCTGATGGGGGCCAGCATGCTGTTGTGGTCAGTGCTGGCGGGGACGGTGGTGCTGGCGTTGTTATGCGGTATTGTTGGCTGGCTGCTGCTGTGTGGGATGAAAAAACTTACCCTCAAAACATTGCCGCTGCGTCTGGCGGTCAATCGCCTGTTACGCCAGCCATGGTCAACGCTGAGTCAGTTGTCGGCGTTCTCGCTCTCTTTCATGCTGCTGGCGATGTTGCTGGTGCTACGAGGCGATCTGCTCGACAGATGGCAACAACAGCTTCCCCCGGAAAGCCCGAATTATTTCCTCATTAATATTGCCCCGGAGCAGGTTGAGCCGGTGAAAGCGTTTCTCGCCGCGCACCATGTGGCGCCACAGGCGTTCTGGCCTATTGTGCGTGCCCGGCTGACGCAGATTAACGGTCACAGCACGGAGGGGAATTCGGATGAGGCGCTGAACCGCGAATTGAATCTGACCTGGCAGCGGGATGAGGCAAACCACAACCCGATTACCGCAGGCACCTGGCCGCCTAAAGCCGGTGTGGTCTCGGTCGAAGAAGCGCTGGCAAAACGCCTCGGGATCAAACCCGGCGATAGCGTGACTTTTGTGGGCGATACCCAGGATTTCACCGCTAAAGTAACCAGCCTGCGCAAAGTGGACTGGGAAAGCCTGCGTCCCAACTTCTTCTTTATCTTCCCGCAGGGGGCGCTGGATGGTCAGCCGCAAAGCTGGCTGACCAGTTTCCGCTGGCAGAATGGCAGCGGTATGTTGACCCAGCTTAACCGCGAGTTTCCCACCATCAGCCTGCTGGATATTGGCGCTATCTTAAAACAGGTTGGCCAGGTGCTGGAACAGGTGAGCCGGGCGCTGGAAGTGATGGTCGTGCTGGTCACTCTCTGCGGCGTGTTGCTGTTGTTGGCTCAGGTGCAGGTGGGGATGCGCCTGCGTCATCAGGAACTGGTGGTGTATCGCACGCTCGGCGCTGGCAAGCGTTTGTTGCGCGCCACGCTGTGGTGTGAATTTGCGCTGCTCGGACTCGTCTCCGGGCTGGTGGCGGCGATCGGTGCGGAAACGGCGCTGGCGGTGCTGCAAACAAAAGTCTTTGACTTCCCCTGGGAGCCAGACTGGCGGTTGTGGGTCACGTTACCTCTGTGCGGCGCCATCTTGCTGTCCGCATGCGGCGGCTGGCTGGGGACGCGTCTACTGAAAGGGAAAGCGTTGTTCCGCCAGTTTGACCAGTAAAAGTATGTCATTTTGATTGCACGTCGGTTAAATAATCGGCGTGTATTTTTTTAAGTGCACAAATTGCTAACTCTCTGATTTTTAAGCGCACAAAGTACGAAAAACTCGACAACATGGCGTGCTTAATCGGCGTTAATATTCAGCTGGCAACTATTTGGCTGCTTATTAACCAAGGAAACAGCATGGCACATAAAATTAAAGCGCTGGCGATAACGATCGGCGCGGCACTGGCAATGGCCTCCTTTGCGTCTCAGGCCGAGATCACGCTGCTGAAACAAGATCCACAAGCAGGCGATCCGTTAAGTCGTCTCAATTTCACCGTGGGCGGGAGTATTCGTCCGCAATTCAATATGATGACGGGTGACGGTGATAAAGGCTCTTACAAACGTAACGGTTTTGACGGCGGTACGCGTTTCCGTTTCGCCAGTGATTACTACCTGTTTGATGACATCAGTTGGATTAACTACTACGAACTGGGCGTCAATATTCCGGCGGTCTTCGACTGGGATAACCACTATGCGAAAGGTGCCCACGACACCACGCGCCGTATGCTCTATACCGGTCTGAAAAGCAAAACCTGGGGGACATTAACCTACGGTCAGCAAAACAGTATTTACTATGATGTGGTAGGGGCGAAAACCGATATCTGGGATTACGACATGATCGCTCAGGCGCCGGGCAACGGTATTAACGGCGACTATGACGGATCTTATCGTTCACGCAATATGCTGAAATATAAGAATACGTTCGGGAGCGCGGATTTTTACGCCTCTTATCTGTTCGATGATAACGAATATCTGCCGGGCAACGGTCTGCGTTACAAACGTAAAGGCGGCGGCTCGCTGGGCCTGGATTACCATCTGACTAACACCCTGACCTGGGGGGCCGCATGGAACTATACCCGTGCTGAAATGCGCAATCCGGGCAATGATGACAGCAAAACGTATGACCAGAATATTCTTGGTACAGCGCTGAGCTGGACGCCGGACAACTGGACCTTCTCCGCTGGCGGCGGCTGGTATCAGAACTTCCTGCTGAGCAAGAAAAACACGGTTCACAATTATTTCGCGGGTGATGCGTGGGGCGTTGAATATTTCGCCGGTTATAAGATCCCTGTTAATCAGTATGCTGTGAAATCTATTCAGCCGTACTTTATGGGCGATCGCATCGAATACGTGAATGGGCGCAACTACCAGCGTATCGATAACGGCGTAGGTATCAGCTTCCAGCTGGATTATGGCTTCCGCGTGGATTACGAACACGTGTTTACCTCCAGCACCGATGATCTGGGCGATATGAACCTGGTGCGTCTGCGCTACGACTTCTAACATTCCAGGGCATCTGGCTATCTGACTTGCCAGTTTGAACCCGGGCAGTGCTCGAAATCCTCACGTACTCCGCGTACGTTGCACTTTCTACGCGCTGTTCGGGTTCAACCTGCCTGTGCCGAGAACGCCTACTGACCCGGAAGTAGAGTCCCGTCATTCTGCTTAGCAAAGATCTGAGTTTGCTTATCTAAAAAGTGCATAAAGGAAGGCGGGTGATTTTCGCTTTTCTTTATGCTTCATCGCCTTACCTTTGCAAAATCTCCCATCATTCAGTGACATACTTCACAACAACATGAATTTTTTTCAATTACCGCTGCGTTATCTTTATGCCATCTTATCCCTGTAATGAATATGGAGCGCGCCGCGTCGACGGTGCGCCACACAGCAGACACACTTCGTTAGGGAGAATGTATGGGACGTCGTCTCGGTTTACGCGCCACCTTTGGGGCACTACTTCTGGCATGCGGCTTATCTTCTGCGCAGGCCAACAGCGATCCGCACACCATCGTTTTCGGCGTTGCGCCGGGGCCTTATGGCGACATGGTAAAACAGGCTATTGAGCCGTCACTGAAAGAAAAAGGCTACAAAGTCGTGGTGCGCGAATTCAGCGACTACGTGCAGCCGAATATGGCGCTGTCGAACGGCAGTATTGATGCCAACCTGTTTCAGCATTCTCTCTATTTCGATAAATTCACTGCGGATAAAGGGTTGAAGCTGACCAAACTGATCACCGTACCGACGGCGGGTATGGGATTCTACTCCCACAAAATTAAGAGCCTCGATGAGCTGAAAAAAGGCGACATCGTCACGCTGTCCAACGATCCTACCAACCTGGCTCGCGGCCTGCGTTTCCTGAAATCGCTGGATCTGATTACCCTGAAAGACAACATTGATCCGACCAAAGCTTCTGAGCGCGATATTGCCGGCAACCCGAAAGGGCTGGTGTTTAAACCGCTGGAAGCCGCGCAGTTGCCGCGTACGCTGGATAGCGCCACCGCCGCGCTGGTCAACGGTAACTTTGCTATTGCCGCAGGCCTCGATCTGTCTACCGCGATCAAGCAAGAACATCTGGATGAGAATCTCAAAAATATTATCGCTGTACGTAGTGAAGATGCGGACAAACCTTTCGCCAAAGATATTGTTGAGGTTGTGAAATCCCCGGCTTACCGCGCGGTGATTGATGACCCGAAAAATGTTTACGGCGCTTTCCAGAAACCGGAGTGGATGACCGCCGCGGATAACAAATAAAGGCGAATCCAGGTTAACAGGCAGGCTGCGGCCTGCCTTTTGCTATTTGAGGGACACATGATTGAGATAGATAAGGTGTGCGTGGATTTTCCCGCCGTGCGGGGAGCAAAACCCATGCGTGCTGTGGACAGTGTCAGCTTGCGTATCGCACCCGGTGAAATTTTTGGCATTGTCGGCACCAGCGGCGCGGGGAAAAGCACCCTCCTGCGTACATTGAATGCCCTGCAACGCCCGAGTGAAGGCTGCGTCAAAGTGAACGGCGTGGCGATTTCACAAATGGAAGGCCTGACGCTGCGTAAAGCGCGCCAGCGAATCGGCATGATCTTCCAGCACTTCAATCTGATGCACACGCGCACCGTGGCGCAAAACGTGGCATTCAGCCTGAAAGCGGCGGGGTGGGAGCGCAGTAAAATCGCTCCGCGGGTAACGGAAATCCTGGAACTGGTGGGTCTGGGCGATAAAGCCAACCGCTATCCGGTACAACTGAGCGGTGGGCAGAAGCAGCGCGTCGGCATCGCCCGTGCTATCGCCAACCACCCGGATGTGTTGCTGTGTGATGAGCCGACCTCCGCGCTGGATCTGGAAACCTCGGCCACCATTCTGGAACTGCTCAAGCAGATCAACACGCAGCTTGGCATCACGATCGTGCTGATCACCCATGAGATGAACGTGATCAAATCCATCTGCGATCGCGTGGCGGTAATGTCCGGCGGCAAGGTTGTTGAAAGTGGCGATGTGTTTGATATTTTTGCCCATCCACAGCATGCCTTCACGCAACAACTGGTTTCACGCACGCTGAATCTGACGCTGCCGGACCGTTTGCGCGAGCACCTGCCGGGACAATTACTGAAAATCCTGTTTATTGGCGATTCTGCCGAGCAACCGGTGCTGTCCGACGCGGCCATTAACTTTGGCGTGGCGGTGAATATTCTGCACGGCAAAATCGAGTATATCGGTGAGCGTGCGCTGGGCATTTTGGTGGTGCAACTCACTGCACAAGACCCGGCTGTGGTAGAACAGGCGGTGGACTACATTCGTAACCGTACCGCTCAGGTGGAGGTGATCCGTGGATGATTTAGTGGCCGATTTGAGCCTCGCGTTTGGCGAAACTTTCCAGATGCTGAGCATCTCAACGGTACTGGCGATTATTGGCGGTCTGCCGCTGGGCTTTTTGATCTTCGTGACTGACCGTAACCTGTTCTGGCAAAACCGCGCGGTCTATCTCATCAGCTCCGTGCTGGTGAACATCATTCGCTCTGTGCCTTTTGTTATCCTGCTGGTGCTGTTGCTGCCGTTAACCCAGTTTTTGCTCGGCAACACCATTGGGCCGATTGCCGCATCGGTGCCGCTGTCCGTGGCGGCGATTGCCTTTTATGCCCGTCTGGTGGATGGCGCACTGCGTGAAGTGGATAAGGGCATTATTGAAGCGGCGGAAGCGTTTGGCGCCAGTCCTATGCGTATCATCTGCACGGTGCTGCTGCCAGAAGCCTGCGCGGGTCTGTTGCGCGGTTTGACGATTACGCTGGTGAGCCTTATTGGTTATTCGGCAATGGCAGGGATTGTCGGTGGCGGCGGCGTCGGTGATCTGGCCATCCGCTACGGCTACTATCGCTACGAAACGCAGGTGATGGTGGTAACGGTTATCGCGCTGATTGTGCTGGTGCAGGTCGTGCAGATGCTGGGCGACTGGCTGGCGGCGCGTGCGGATAAGCGCGACAGGCACTGAGGCTATCCCGGATGCGGCGTGACCGCCTTATCCGGTCTACAGTTCTGTAGCCCCGGCAAGCGCAGCGCCGCCGGGGAGATTTCCCGAATGCGGCGTGACCGCCTTATCCAGGCTACAGTTCTCTAGCCCCGGCAAGCGCAGCACCGCCGGGGACATTCCCGGGTGCGGCGTGACCGCCTTATCCGGTCTACGATTTTGTAGCCCCGGCAAGCGCAGCACCGCCGGGGACATTCCCGGGTGCGGCGTAACCGCTTTATCCAGGCTACGGTTTTGTAGCCCCGGCAAGCGCAGCACCGCCGGGGAGATTTCCCGGATGCGGCGTGACCGCCTTATCCGGTCTACGGTTTTGTAGCCCCGGCAAGCGCAGCGCCGACGGGGACATTCCCGGATGCGGCGTGACCGCCTTATCCGGTCTACAGTTCTGTAGCCCCGGCAAGCGCAGCGCCGCCGGGGACAGTTATCAGGCAAGCTTCGCCTGCGCCCAGGCAATACCGCTGGCATACTCCGGCGGCAGCAGGGGCACCAGCGCTTCCAGCGTCGCGCTCAGGCGGCCAGTGTCGCTGTCGTTCAGGTTAAGATGCCCCACCTTACGGCCTGGGCGCACCTCTTTGTCGTACCAGTGCAGATGCACCAGCGGCAGTTTCAGCCAGTCATAATTCAAATCGCTACCAATGAGGTTAATCATCACCGACGGGCTGTTGACTACCGGCGGCGGCAGCGGTAAATCCACCACCGCACGCAGATGCAATTCAAACTGGCTGATCGAGGCGCCGTTCTGCGTCCAATGGCCGCTATTGTGTACGCGCGGCGCCAGTTCGTTAATCAGCAAGCCTGCCGGCGTCACGAAGCACTCCATCGCCATCACGCCCACATAATTCAGGTCGTGCATAATGGCAGAGAGCATGCTTTCCGCCTGCTGTTGCTGGCGCATGTCGGCCTGCGGAAATACCACGCTGGTGCGCAGAATACCGTCCTGATGCAGGTTGTGAGTCAGCGGATAGAACACTGTGCTGCCGTCATGGCCGCGGGCGCCCACCAGCGATACCTCACCGGAAAAATTGATGCCCTGCTCAACGATGCATTCGCCGTAGCAGTCATCCGGCAATTGTTCCGTTTCACCTGCACGCAGGCGCCACTGACCGCGACCGTCGTATCCGCCTACGCGGCGTTTGACAATCGCCAGTTCACCCAGCGTATTGAAAACCGCAGGCCATTCGCTTTTGTCGGCCAGCAACTGCCACGGTGCGGTGGCAAGGCCGAGTCTGTCGAACAGCTGTTTCTGTGTCAGACGGTCAGCAATAATCGGGAACACATCGCGGTTTACAAATGCCGGGTGACGCGCCAGTTCGCGGGTCAGGGCGGTTTCCGGCCAGCGTTCGATCTCAGCGGTAATCACGCTCCGGGCGAACGGCACGGCTTCCGGGTCCGCATCCAGCCCCACGGGCCACACGGCGATGCTCAGTGGTTCGCCTGCCTGGCGCAGCATACGCCCAAGCTGACCGTTACCTAAAATGCAAACCTGTTTCATGCCGCACCCCGTGGATCCGGGTTTTCCAGCACTTCGTCGGTCTGAGCGCGACGGAACTCGGCCAGGCGCTGATGTAGTTCGGCGTCGTGCTGCGCCAGGATTTGCGCGGCCAGCAAGGCGGCGTTCGCGGCCCCGGCTTTGCCGATGGCCAGCGTACCGACCGGAATACCGCGCGGCATCTGGACGATAGAGTAGAGGCTATCCACGCCGCTCAGCGCGGCGCTCTGTACCGGTACACCCAGCACCGGCACTAAGGTTTTCGCTGCAATCATCCCCGGCAGATGCGCCGCGCCGCCAGCACCCGCAATGATCACCTGAAAACCGTTCTCTTCGGCGCTTTCGGCAAAGCTGAACAGTTTATCGGGGGTGCGGTGAGCGGAGACGACTTCAACGTGGTGCGGGACATTCAGGATATCGAGAATTTCGGTGGCGAACTGCATGGTCGCCCAATCGCTTTTCGATCCCATGACAATGGCGATACGCGCCGGTTGGTTAGCAGAAGACATGCGTTAAGAAAACTCCTGTGGGTGCGACTACGGACAGCTTTTGAGGGCACAAAGAATAGCACGGAAAATGGGCAAGGAAAACGGTTGCGTAGCGATGAATGCTGCAATCCGCTGTGTCGATGCATGATCATCCAGCGGCTCAAATTATCCGAACGGAAAAGGGATTAACTCGACGTTGTCTGCGGTGACTTTCACCATCGAGCCCTGGGTATGCCAGGCGCCGAGGACCACGCGCATGGCGGGTTTGCTGTTTGCGATAAGCTCGTGTACGTCCGGGCGGTGGGTGTGACCGTGGATCAGGCACTGAACCTGATGTCTTTCCAGCACGGCAACGACTGCTTGCGGGTTCACGTCCATAATGGCCAGCGATTTGCTGCTGTTGGCAGCTTTGCTACTTGCCCGCATTTTTGCGGCGATACGCTGGCGAACAAACAGCGGCAGGGCGAGAAACAGCGTCTGGAGCCAGGGCTTGTGAACTTTGGCGCGAAACGCCTGATAGCCTGCATCATCGGTGCAGAGCGTATCGCCGTGCATAATCAGCACCTTGCGACCATAAAGATCGAGCACTTTTTCTTCCGGCAGGAGCTGCATGCCGCTTTCGCGTGCAAAGCGCTTGCCAAGCAGAAAATCGCGATTGCCATGGATGAAGTAGCAGGGAACGCCACTGTCGACCAGCGCCTTGATGGCGGCGGCGATCTCGCGATGAAGGGGAGTGGGGTCGTCGTCGCCAATCCAGGCTTCGAACAGGTCGCCCAAAATATAGAGCGCGTCAGCCTGGCGGGCTGTGCCTGTCAAAAAACGCAGAAAACCGGCGGTGATCGCCGGTTCTTCTGTTTGCAGATGAAGGTCTGCGATAAAAAGTGTCGCCACGATTACTCGCTAACGGTCACGCTTTCAATCACGACATCTTCTTTCGGCACGTCCTGATGCATACCGCTGCGGCCGGTAGGAACGGCTTTGATTTTATCTACCACGTCCATGCCTTCAACCACTTCGGCAAACACACAGTAGCCCCAACCCTGCAGGCTTTCGCCAGAGAAGTTCAGGAAGTCGTTATCTACGACGTTGATAAAGAACTGTGCGGTTGCAGAGTGCGGAGCCTGAGTACGCGCCATGGCCAGCGTGCCACGGGTGTTTTTCAGGCCGTTGTTGGCTTCGTTTTTGATCTGGTCTTTGGTTGCTTTCTGATGCATGCCCGGCTCGAAGCCGCCGCCCTGGATCATAAAGCCATTAATGACACGGTGGAAAATGGTGTTGTTGTAAAAACCTTCACGGCAGTAGTCCAGGAAGTTTTTAACTGTTTCAGGCGCTTTATCATCAAAAGTTTTGATTACGATGTCGCCGTGATTAGTGTGGAAAGTAACCATTTTTGCATCCTGTTCCGGTAGAGTGGTGCGCAGACCCGACTATGGGTCAGTGATAGTCGCCTGTTATAGCATAACCTGCTGCCGCGATCACCTTGCAATCAGTGCTGCTTCGGGATTGAATTACGGGTAATATATGCGTTTTTCCGGTCCACACACGTCTACATGGAATCTTCGATGTTAAAAATCTTCAATACACTGACGCGCCAAAAAGAGGAATTCAAACCTATCCATGCCGGGGAAGTCGGCATGTACGTGTGTGGTATCACTGTTTACGATCTCTGTCATATCGGTCATGGCCGTACTTTCGTCGCGTTCGACGTGGTGGCCCGCTACCTGCGTTTTCTCGGCTATACGCTGAAATACGTGCGTAATATCACCGATATCGACGATAAAATCATCAAACGCGCCAATGAGAACGGCGAAAGCTTTGTGGCGCTGGTCGACAGAATGATCGCGGAAATGCACAAAGATTTTGATGCGCTTAATATTCTGCGCCCGGACATGGAGCCGCGTGCGACGCACCATATCCATGAGATCATCGAAATCACTGAACAGTTAATCGCCCGTGGTCATGCTTATGTAGCGGATAACGGCGATGTGATGTTCTCTGTGCCGACGGATCCGAATTATGGTCAACTGTCGCGCCAGGATCTCGATCAGCTGCAGGCGGGCGCCCGTGTGGACGTCGTGGATGTGAAGCGTAATCCGATGGACTTCGTTCTGTGGAAGATGTCAAAGCCTGGCGAGCCGAGCTGGACTTCTCCGTGGGGCGAAGGGCGTCCGGGCTGGCACATTGAATGTTCCGCGATGAACTGCAAACAATTGGGTAATCATTTCGATATTCACGGCGGCGGTTCAGACCTGATGTTCCCGCACCATGAAAACGAAATTGCCCAGTCTACCTGTGCCCATGACGGCGAATATGTGAATTACTGGATGCACTCCGGCATGGTGATGGTGGATCGTGAGAAGATGTCCAAATCATTGGGCAACTTCTTTACCGTGCGTGATGTGCTCAAATATTACGACGCCGAGACCATTCGCTACTTCCTGATGTCAGGCCACTATCGCAGCCAGTTGAACTACAGCGAAGAGAACCTCAAGCAGGCTCGTTCAGCGCTGGAGCGTCTGTATACCGCGTTGCGTGGCACCGATAAGTCTGTCGCGGCGGCTGGCGGCGAGGTGTTTGAAGCGCGCTTTGTTGAGGTGATGAATGATGACTTCAACACGCCGGAAGCGTATTCCGTGCTGTTCGATATGGCCCGTGAAGTGAACCGCCTGAAATCAGAAGATATGCAGGCGGCGAATGCGCTGGCCTCTCATCTACGTAAGCTCGCTTCGGTGCTGGGGCTGCTGGAGCAGGAACCTGATGCGTTCCTGCAAAGCGGTGCGCAGGCAGATGATGGCGAAGTGGCTGAGATTGAAGCGTTGATTCAACAGCGTCTGGATGCGCGTAAAGCGAAGGACTGGGCGGCGGCCGATGCGGCGCGTGATCGTCTCAACGAGATGGGCATCGTGCTGGAAGATGGCCCGCAGGGGACCACCTGGCGTCGTAAGTAGTTTTTCCTCGTTACCCAGAGGGAGACGTAGCCCGGATAAGGCGCTTACGCCGCCATCCGGGATATTCCCCGGCGGCGCTGTCGCTGGCCGGGGCTACGGGTTTGCACAACGCTGGGGCGAACGATGCTTAACATCAACGTCTGCGCCAGTGCCACAACATGCCCATCACAACGACCCCCGGCAACCACACCCACAGCAGTTCCGAAATTATCACTTGATGCCCGTAAGGGGTCATATATCGCGACAGGGCAAACGGCGCGGCTTTAATCACCTGCCAGGGAGCCAGAAAACGCTCATCTGACCATGGCCAAAGCCAGCCAACCCCTTTCCCGCCGCTGGTTATAGAATCCAGCAAACTGTGCGACAACAATGTGACGGTTAAAAAGACCCAGCAGCGCATCAGGCTGGCGTTAAGCCAGCGTCGCCCCAGCCATGTCACCAGAATTGGCACCACAAAGGCGAACAGCAGCGAATGGGTGAAGCCGCGATGTCCAAAAATATTGCCGTACGCCACGCCAAATTTGAATGCCAGCACATCGGCATCCGGCAACATCGCCAGGGCGACGCCGGCCAGTAACAGGCGTGGGGGAATGGTTTTGCTGCCAAAACCTAAGCCAAGGCACAGTGGAACGGCGGCGTGGGTGATAATCGTGGGCATGATAAGTTTCTGTTTCTTTGCGTAAAACGGGAAGTATAAAACGCGACGCAGACATCATTATCTACCTGTTATCTGAAATTCGCGGGGAAAAGTACAAGTTCGCCTGTTGAGCGCGGCAACCCGCTTCTCTGATCAGATCCTGGCATAGCGACCAGCACCGTGCGATAACGTCACGGTACATTCCGGTAAGACCCACTTTCCTATGCGGACTCTCTCACCACCAGTTGCCCGGAAAGGGTAATGGTCTGCGTCAGCAAATCTGGTTCTTTCAGCTTACGTATTATCAGCCCCGCAGCCTGTCGGCCCGCCTCTTCGCTGGCAGACGAGACATAAGTGAAAGAGGGGGAGGTGAGATTCACGTGGAGCATATCCTCAAAGCCAACCAGCGCCACCTGCTGTGTCAGGAAGACATCTTTACCGATGGTGCGGCCCACCTGATGAATGCCGCTGATGGAGCCAATCACTGCATTGGGCGAATGGCACAGCAGGGCGGTGATGGTATTATTTTTTTCCAGCAGATGGCGAGTCGCCAGGCTCGCTGATTCGGTCGATTCGCTGCAGGCAGGCGTGTATTCATCGCGCAGCGCCATACCGTATTGTTTGAGCGCGCTGTGTACGCCCAACAAACGCTGATGGCGTACCAGGTCTTTTTCCAGACCGCCGATATAGGCAATGTTTCGGTGTCCGCGTTCAATCAGATAGCGCGTCGCCAGGCTGGCGGCCTGGCGGCTGTCGCGCATCACCAGATTGCAACTTTCCGCAGGTTGCGACTGCGACACCACCACCATCGGCAGCGGGCACTGGCTGATCTTTTCCGGTAAGTGCGGGTTGAGGGTATCCGAGGAGAGATAAATAACTCCCGCTACGCCCTGTTGCTTGAAAGAGAGCAGGCAGCGTTCAAGGTGTTCGTTGTCATCCAGTGGCTGGCCCAGGAAGACCATATAGCCTTGACGTTCAAGCTCCTGAACAATGCTCGCCATCACTTTGATGGAAAAGCTGTCGCTGAAATCGCGCAGGATCAGGCCGATCAGATTAGAGGTATTGGCGCGCAGGTTCGCGGCTGCAATATTGTGCACATATCCCAGCTCATTGATAGCCGACTGCACTCTTTCGATGGTGGCGTCGGAGATTTTCCCTTTCTGGCGCAGCACCAGAGAGACGGTTGAAACCGAAACGCCCGCCAGTTTAGCGACATCAATGATGCTGACCTTTTTCAATCGTGCTCCCTGAAAGTACAGAATAATCAGTCAGAAATAGTAAAGCCTCCTGGGTAAAACCAGGAGACTTATTTCACCTTACCCGCACAAGGTTATTTGCCGAGTGATGTTGCCATAGCCTGGGCAATAAACTGTGCTCTGGCGCCGAATATCACCTGCACACCTTTATCACCGACAAAGACCACCCCGCGAGCGCCGACGCCGTTTAGCCCCTCTTTATCGACCTGGCTGCCATCCAGCACTTCAATACGCAGACGGGTGATACAGGACCCGACGGAATCGATGTTTTTGGCCCCGCCCAGCAGGTCAACAATTTCGGTGACCAGTTCTTCATCGGTTTTGTCTTTCGCATCCGCAGACACTTCGGTACGACCCGGCGTTTTAACATCAAAGCGACGGATGACAAAGCGGAAGGTGAAGTAGTAAATCAAAGCCATCGGTATGCCAATGATGACCGCATTCAGATAGTTTGTCTCATAGCCGTTAAACGACGGCAGAATGCCAAACGAAATGTAGTCGATGAGACCGGCGGAGAACGACTTCGCGATATGTGCATGCATCAGGTACATGGACATATAGGCCAGACCCGCCATGATCGCATTGAACACATACAGAATCGGCGCGACGAAAATAAAGGTAAATTCGACGGGCTCAGTGATACCGGTTAAAAAACAGGTCAGCGCGGCGGAGAAGAGAATACCGGCGGCGATTTTTTTATTTTTGGTATGCGCTTCATGGTACATCGCAAGACAGGCGGCAGGCAGCGCGAACAGCATCAGTGGGAACTCGCCTTGCATGAACTTACCGGCGTTTTGATAGGTATCGCTGCTGAATGACTTGGTGCCTTCTTCCAGCATTTTGAACCAGATTGTCTGGTCGCCGTGGATCACCTGGCCTGCCTGGGTGGTGTAGTCACCGAAGGAGTACCAGAATGACGGATACCAAATGTGATGCAGGCCGAGTGGGATCAACGCACGTTCCGTCAGGCCAAAGATAAAGGTCGAGGCAGCCTGATTATCCCCATTGACGATAACGGACAGCGCGTCAATACCCGCCTGGATATGCTGCCAGACGTAGGGCAGGATCAGGCCGAGGATAAACGACATAAACGCGGTAGCGATGGCGACAAAGCGCTTGCCGGAGAAGAAGCCCAAAAATTCGGGCAACTGCATGGTATGGAAGCGGTTGTAGCACCAGGCCGCGAGGATACCGCAGATTAAGCCGCCGAAGACGCCCATCTGCAAGGATGGAATACCGACCACCATCGCATATTTCCCGCCCTGTGATGCCATTTCAGGCGTAATCGTCAGTACGGTGCTGATGGTAATGTTGGTGACAAACACCGACACGGCCGCAGAAAGGGCGGCAATCCCGGATTCAGATGCCAGACCAACCGCAGAGCCGATGGCGAACAGCAGAGGCAGGTTATCGAAAATAACCCCACCGGCGTTCATCATCAGCGGTAAATGAAACTTATCGCCAAACGCCAGCAGCAGACCGGCGGCAGGCAGCAACGAAATAGGCAGCATTAACGCGCGCCCAATCATTGACAATTTTGATAGTGACTTAATAAATCCCGATAACACATTCATGCTGTGATTCCCCCGAATCCGAACCATTATGTGTGCGAAATAGGCACATTTATTGTAGGTAGAACGTTCTAGTAAAACGTTCTACCTATCGTGGTGTAAGCATTCTGGCTCCGCAACAGAAATTTGAATTTCGGTCATAGCAAAATGTGATTATTTGAAGGCGATCAATTATTGACCGTATCAGGGGTAAGGATAATCTGAGAGGTGGCAGGCCCGGCGAGCGGGCCTGCAGAGGGGATATCAGGCGACGACCGTGACGCTTTGTCCCTGAAAGACTACCGTTTGTCCGGCGACGATTTTACAACGTTTACGCGTTTCGACCTTACCGTCGACCTTGACCAGGCCGTCGTCAATGGCGATCTTCGCCTGCGCGCCGCTTTCGCTCCAGCCTTCCAGTTTCAGCAGATCGCAGAGCTCGACATGCGGATGCTTGCCCAGTGAGAATGTTGCCATCTTATGCTTTCTCCACGTCGTGGTACTCTTCGCACGCCTGCAGCGTGTTCTGAATCAGGGTTGCGACCGTCATCGGGCCAACGCCGCCCGGAACCGGAGTAATGTACGAGGCGCGCGCGGCAGCGTCTTCGTAAACCACATCGCCCACCACTTTGCCGTTTTCCAGGCGGTTGATGCCGACATCAATCACAATGGCGCCTTCTTTGATCCATTCGCCTGGAATAAAGCCCGGTTTGCCTACCGCAACGACCAGCAGGTCGGCGTTTTCTACGTGGTGGCGCAGGTTTTTGGTGAAACGGTGGGTCACCGTAGTGGTGCAACCGGCCAACAGCAGTTCCATGCTCATCGGACGCCCCACGATATTGGACGCGCCAATCACCACCGCATTCAGACCATAGGTATCGATGTTGTAACGCTCAAGCAGCGTCACGATACCGCGCGGCGTGCACGGACGCAGACGCGGCGCGCGCTGGCACAGGCGGCCAACGTTATACGGATGGAAACCGTCAACGTCTTTATCCGGTGAAATGTGCTCCAGCACTTTGACATAATCAATACCGGCAGGCAGCGGTAACTGCACCAGGATACCATCGATTTCGGCATCGGCATTAAGCTTGTCGATAAGCGTCAGCAATTCGGCTTCGGTGGTGGTTTCCGGCAAATCGTAAGAGCGGGAGATGAAACCCACCTCTTCACACGCTTTGCGCTTGCTGCCGACATAAATCTGCGACGCAGGGTTGCTACCAACGAGGATAACGGCCAGACCAGGGGCACGTTTCCCGGCTGCCAGGCGAGCTTTCACCTTTTCAGCAACCTCAGAGCGCACCTGCTGCGCAATCGTTTTACCATCTATAATCTTTGCTGCCATCAGAGAGAGGATTCCATCTGTAACTAAAAAGAAGTGGGGATGTGTATATTTTGTCAGAAGTGGGCGGCGCTGTCAGTTACCGTTTATGTTTCGTGCATAAAGGCAGGGCGGAGAAAGTGCGGAATGGTGCTCACTTCGCGAGCATCTGAGAGCAAAGCCATTGACTCAACTGGTGTTGACCGTATAATCCCGATCCGCAACTCTCCCGTAAGGGACATCAGTGCGCCCTTAGCTCAGCTGGATAGAGCAACGGCCTTCTAAGCCGTAGGTCACAGGTTCGAACCCTGTAGGGCGTACCATTTTACTTCAAGAAGTTACTCCAACTCTAAGCCAGCCTGATTTCCTCCCTGTGTCGTATTTGTGTCGTATTTGTGTCGTTATTGCCAAAATGGCATCTATTTTCCGTGCATGCCCGGTCAGGTGGTTTGGCGCCAGGTGAGCATATCGGCGCACCACTCTCACTTGTCACCCCCCTTCGAGGTTATCCTGTTCAAAGTCGCTGAGTATCCTCTTTTTGCGGTCAGTCATTCTCACGGCGGGGAGATTCCTTATTGTGGGATAGAGGTATTGTACAATAAGAATGAGGATACAAAGATTAAGGTAATAAACCGGGGAGGTTAATGTAGTTCAACGCACCACCCAAAAATTTTTTGGGTATGTTGCAAATTGATTGTTCTTTCTTGTTTGAATACAAATATTTAGTTTTATATGGAACTCTGTAGGGACCTTTTCAGGTTAACCTACTTTTTATCCACACAACGACTCGTTAAACCTGATTTGGTATGGTTTTTTCGCTGCCATTTCTGCAAATGCCTTTCCACACTCTTTGCGTAATTCCAGCCGCGCATTAATGGCTTCTGCTGTGATAGCGCATCCGGTATTTTCTAACTCCATCACTATATAGCCGATAGCTTTCGCCATCTCTTCTTCACTCTGTTCTGTCGCTCGCATAAAACCACCTCAACGATAAGGGAATTCAGTGTCTCTGACTATTACACCTTCACACGCAGGGTTACCAGATGGTTCCATTCGCTCAGAGTGTCCCACGGGTGTTTTTGGTGATTAACGCAATGTATTTACTAAAGTATATGATTTACATATGGAATGGTGTTCGGGACAGATTGCCCGGTTATGGAACCATTAAACTGAGGGAAGTGGCCTGAATCGCCATCTGCGTGGGCGCGCGTTATGCCATTTACCCATTACCTTTGCATAATGCGGTTACCGAAGCGTAAAACGCTATATTGTCTATTTCCCCTGTTAACAAAAAAGCCGCCCGTTGCGGGGCGGCCTGGTAATACGCTACATCACTTAGAATGACCAGCGGAGGTTGGCGTTCAACGCGTTGACGCGGGTGTCGGAGCCGATTTGTCCTTTGTAACCGACATTCAGTGTCGCTGAGTGCGGCAGCGTAAAACTGACGCCCACATCACCCACCAACATATCCTCATCAACCGGGGTACCTTCGCTCGTGAAGCCATCGCTGCCGGCAAACGCCATGCGCGAAGAGGCTTTCTTATCACCATAAGCGTGTTGCCAGCCTAACGAGCCATAAAGGCTGACGTTTTTCGGCAGTTCCGCTACGGCGCGCGCGCCAAGTGTCGAGAAAAAGGTATCAGCGGTGTCGTTACGCACGCTCAGCGCTGCGGCACCGCCGTTCTCTTTGAAGTCATCCGTATTCAGACGGACATAGCTCAGGTTGACGAATGGCTCGATATTCTGCTCTGGCTGGCCGAAACGGTAACCGGCTTCGGTAAAGGCCAGCAGCGAGTTAGCGTCATAATTCGCACTCAGGCGATCCGAGTAGCCGCTGAAATCAACCTTACGCTCGGCATCAATTTTATGCCAGGTGTAACCCAGCGAGCCACGCAAGGAGAATGCATCCTGACGCGCCGCCGCATACAGACCGAGATGGTAGTTATCGATATCCATTGAGGAGCGACGACTGTCGACATCGTAATTTCCACGGCTGTAACCGAAGAAACCACCCACTCTGACGTTATGGTTGTCCAGCTTACGATCGGCACCCAACAGGAAACCTGCGGTGTTACCGTCCAGCTTACCGGTATTGCTGTCGCCGTCGGTTCTCACCCATGAGCCGAATGTCTGGCCCCATACGCCGTTGTTCTGTACCGGAGCAGGTTGGGCAAATGACATGGCCAGCGGTGGAATTGGCAGCGAGTCATTGTCGAATGACCCCGCCATGCGCTGATTCAACACATTAAACACCTGGCTGCTGCTTGCGATAAGCGTGGACTGGACGGAAGGGTAAGCCTCGCCCGACAGTTGATTGAACGCCTCGCGCGCTTCCGGCGCGCTTAGCATCAGCAGCGAGTTATATAGCGCCAGTGATGGACCGCTTTGTGTGAGGGTAGAGAGCGCGCCTGCAGTATTCCACTGGTTGCTCGTCAGCGCCACTGTCTGGAAGATACCCGGTGTGCCCGTGCCTGGATTACCGGGATTCTCGCTGCCCGGATTCCCCGGATTTTCACCGCCGGGATTGCCGGGATTCTCACCGCCCGGATTCCCTGGGTTTTCACCGCCGGGATTACCAGGATTCTCACCACCCGGGTTGCCCGGATTCTCGCCGCTCTCTTTCTGTGCGATGCTCAGATCCACAGCGTTAGCGCTGTAGTTTAGCGCAACGTCCAGGAAGGCCGATTTAGAGATCGCAGAGGCGAACTGACCGTCGATGCCGCCTGCCGAGTTGATAATGCGGTAGACCTGGCCGGTCTGGTAGCTGGTTTGAGGATCGAGGGCAGTGACCTGCACAGTGGCCTGATTGCTGATGGTGGTTTTACCTTCCACGTTCAGCAGATCGCTGCGGCCATCGCCGGATATATCGACGTCATAGAACGACTCGCCGATAAAGTTCAGGTAGCGTTTCAGCGTCAGGGTACCGATATCACCGTCGCCGGGGGAAATATGGCCGCCGGAGAGGATTTCTGTCTGCCCGAGGGTGCCGTTGCCGCCAAGAGTGCCGCCGGCCTTAATCGACGCGGCACTGCTGTAACCGAGACCGTTGCTGACGTCGCTCCCGGCGTTAGCGTTAAGGATCAGCGTCCCGCCGTTTTCCGCGCTCAGTGTCTGGATATCAAAAAGATCGGTTTCAGGCTGCGTGTTGATATCACTGGCAATAATGATTTTGCCGCCACGGGCGAGGACGTTCGCTTTAAGCCCGCTCAGGTCGCCGCTGAGCGTCGTTTTCCCCGACGTGTTGATGACATCACCTTCGCCACTCAGGGTATTGGCGAACAGGTAATTATCATCGGTGTGATTGAAATAGACATAGCTGCCGAACAGTCCGCCGCGCAAAACAATCGATGTCTGCGCATCAATGGCGCCCGCGCCACCCGCTTCGCCCAGCGTTGGCTCGGTAAGACCAGTACCGGTATCCATATTGCCGCGGCTACCAATAACCAGCGCCCCGCGGTTAGAACCCGATCCGGTATCGCCAAGCACGATCGCGTTAGTGCCTGCGGAGATCACGCCGCCATCCACCGCGGATACCACGCCGTTGCCGTAATCGCCTACGAGGATATTGCCAGCGCTGGTGAAGCGGGCATTATTGCCTGCGACATACAGCTCGGCGGTTTTGCGTGTACCCGAAACGCCCGCGACCTCCATGCTGCCGACGTTAACGGCACCGCCGTTGAGCACGTCCAGATCGCCGTTAAGCGTCAGTAACTGGGTGACGTTCCAGCGCGAATTTTCACCCGTCACCGTGGCTTTCGGGTTCAGCTTATCGGTCTCATCCGGATCGTAGCCATCACCGATCCGTGCCTGGAGGCTGGTAGTAAGAACCGCGCCATCCGCGATGGAGACGGTAGAACGCGAGCCTGCCGCAGTGCCGACGCTCAGATAATTACTGGTAACGCGGGAATTCGCGCCAGTGGCGATAAGGTGGCTGTCGTAGCCCCGGGTGGTGCCCACCACAATCTCTTTCGCGCTGGCCAGCGCGCCATTTTCGACTCGCAGCGTGCCAAGGCCAAGGTCCAGGCTACCGTGCAGCACGGACTGATCGTACAGGGCGTTCAGTTCCGCATCCGGCCCGCTGACTGTCACCGTGCTTTCGAAAATCTGACCGTTATAGAGTCTGCCGATATTAATGTTGTAAGCCGTGATTTTCCCGTTATCGATGAGCAAGTTGCTGCCCTGTGTGCGACCCACATAGACATCGTCGGTATAGACTAACGACTGCGTGACCCGGGTATCGCCATCAAAGATCACATCAGCAGCCCGGGAATCATCGGGTGTTAATAACATCAGCGGGGCAGAGAACAGAGCGAGGTAAAGTTTAGAGAGTGAGGTTTTCACTTTTAATTGGTGCGAGAAATTGTCATTCACGTGCTATCTCCAGATTGATTAACGTGATGTCGCGAAGGTCATTGTTTTATAGAGATTAAATTGACTGACCGGTTTAAAGCTTTATTTCGCGAATTCAGGCGTGCAGGTAAATTATCCGGCGAAGCGAAAACCTGTGATTCCCTGGCTATTACGCTTCGGCGGGTGAAAATAGAGAACGGTAGTAACGTTCACTGCGACAGATTATTTATGAGTGACGACAGGTGTGCAGGTTGGCGCGCTAAGCGTTGGCGCGGAACCTAAAATTCCTGGCATCATCATGGAAGAGCAATCAAAAATACGGCCCTTTTCCGTGGTCGCGCGGTAAGTCAGTTTTTGCCCTCCCAGAGCATCAGGCTGAGCGCCATTAACCTGCGTAACGGTAATTTCATCGGATGATCCCAGCCCCAGCATTTTTGCTGTTTCCGCCTGCAGCAGCGGAATAGCCTGATCGGTTTTCAATGTTGAACAACCCGCTACCATTATTGTAATGACAAGCGCGATGAGTGGTTTTTTCATAAATTATCCTTGTAATCAGTCCGTAGCGATTGCGACATGGCAATACGTTTCTCTTTTTTAAAAACTGAAATAAGATATTTCTCTTTTCTGGAATAAAGAACCCTCCTAAAGTAGGGAGTGTTGTTGATTTGGAAATTGGCAGAATATCGCTTTTTCCGGTCACGAAAAGGAGACACCTTTGGGAAAATATTATGCACTGGTTATTGATGACCACCCTTTGGTCGGCAGCGGAATTGCCAATTTTCTGACATCCCACTTAGGGTTCAGGTCAGTCATGGTGGTGGCGGATGAGGAGAGTTGTCATCGGCTTATTCGCGACAATGGTCCCCCGGACTTACTGATCATTGACTTCTGGCTCTCATCTTCTACCGCGCTGAAATTACTCAAAGAAATTAAGAACAGTTTTCCAAAAATGCGTTTGCTGGTGGTAAGCGGCGACGAAAATAATGATATCTGGATAAAGGTACAAAATGCCGGTGGTCATGGTTTTGTACTGAAAAACGAGACGCCGGAATTATTTGGTGAAGCAGTTCAAGCGCTTATGAATAACCAAACATGGTTTCCGGAGACTCATGCTGATTTGAATGTAAAAAATAGCGCAATATTGCAAAAATTTAACTTAACGCCGCGTCAGGGAGAGGTTTTACAGATGATGATGCGTGGATTACCAAATAAAAGAATCGCTTCACAACTCTCCATATCAGAACCCACGGTTAAAGAGCACATCAGCAATATTTTAAAAAAACTGGGTGTTAATACCCGAGTGGAAGTCATTACACTCCTTCACGGCCTGCGGGAAGAGACATCATGAAATGGATAGCTGATGTGGATAATAGTGCCATTTCCTCGCGAGCCCAGATCCGACTGCTCAATAATACCTTTATTCGCTTAGTGTTCAGCTTTACCGCAGTGCCTTTTGTCGGTATTCCATTTGCAATCTGGATCTATTGGCTGGGGGAGAACACCGGGCCAACCGTTGTCTGGATCGTTATTTACCTGCTTTGCGCAGGGTTAATCAGAATATGGCACCGACGCTATCAGCGAGACGTTAAAGAGAATAATGAAGAGGAGGTCCTGCGCCGCTGGCTGCCGAATCTTAATAAAGTCGCCCTGGCCCACGGGATGGGTATTTCATCGCTTTATCTGATTACCCCACAGAGCCAAAATTTTGATTTTTTCCTGCTGCTGAATATCAGTATCGCCGCCATTGTCGCCGCCAACGCGACACATTTAACGCCGGTCATCAGTACCTTTAAACGGTTTTTTTTCTCTTCCTGGGGATTCTTAAATCTCGGCATTATCTGGCGTATGGACGATGTGATGTTGATCGTGCTGATGCTGAACTTGCTATACGGTTTTGCGATCTATCGTCACGCGTTAACCTCACACGCTTTTTTCATTCAGCAGGCCAGGCTTGAAGAAGAGAGTGTGCGTTTGGCAGAACAATTTCGCCAGGCGAAAGAGGAAGCTGAGCAGGCGCTGAGGGATAAAAATCAATTTCTGACCACCGCCAGCCACGATCTGCGCCAGCCCGTACACGCCATGGGGTTTCTTATTGAGGCGATTATCCATAAAAACAACAATGACGCGCTGATGCCGCAATTGCTGGATTTGCAACAAAGCGTCCGCTCCGTCCAGTTGATGTTCAATTCGCTGCTTGATCTGAGCAAGATCGAATCGGGCAATATGATGACCGCCACCACCCATGTGGATATCGGTGCGCTGCTGGATTCAGTCATCACGCTGTTTCGCGAGGAGGCGAAAAGCCGGGGACTGAAGCTCCGTACATGGCGGCCCGGGCGGCGCATCCACGTGATGGGCGACCCCTTGCTGGTGCGCCAGTCGCTGATCAATCTGATCCAGAATGCCCTGCGCTACACGCCACACGGGGGTGTGCTGGTGGCCATTCGCCCGCGCGGCGAAGAGTGCCTCTTTGAGGTGTGGGACACCGGGGTGGGCATCGCCGATGACGAAAAAAACAAAATCTTCTCCCCTTATTATCGCCCCGAACTGGCGTGGAAAATAGACAGTGCCGGGCACGGCCTCGGGCTTGCGGTGGTGGCGCGCTGTGCGAAGCTGATGAATGTAACCTACGGCATGTATTCTGTTGAGGACAAAGGTTCCCGCTTCTGGATGCGCTTTAAACAGCACACTGGAGACACGAAAACGAGTGATTCCGCGCCAGCCGGCGACGCCGTCGCGCCGGTCAGTCGCCGCGCATCGCTAAGGGGAAGCTGCCTCGTGGTTGATGACGACCCGCTGGTCACCTCTGCATGGGAAAGTCTGATGAGCAGTTGGGGGATCGTCGTACGCTGTGCGGCTTCTGCTGAAGAGGCTTTTGCCATCGTCGATGGGGGATTTACCCCAGGCGTCGTGCTGTGCGATCAGCGATTGCGCTCGGGGGAAAGCGGTTTTGAGATCCTCAAGGCGCTGCTTGAACGCCTGCCAAAGGTCAGCGGAGCGATGGTCAGCGGAGAGTTTAACTCTCCGGTACTTCGCGACGCGGAAGAAGAGGGGTATCTGGTGCTGCGCAAACCACTGGAGCCTGCAACACTGCATGCCCTGTTAACGCAGTGGTCGACCAGCCAGTAGCGGCAAAATGGGGGGACTCTCCTGCGACTATAAATAATGCGTTCTGGCGATAAAAACGCCTGCGGCGATAAGTGCCAGGACAACCGCAAGGAGCTTCATTTTACGGCTTTTCTCGAAAATGACGCTGATAAACTGAATAACGATGATGCCGATAAAGATGAGCAGTGATGTCAGGTCACTGTTACTGGTGTCAGCGGTGACCGAACCCGCAGGCACTGAGGGATCCATTTCACTCATCCATGAATATTTATCGACGGAGACCAGGCATAAGAGGATAAGGCCCAGGCAATACATCAACAGTAACGCAATCCTTAAAATGTTATTCATGTTATCCCCAAATGAGTCTGCTGAATCGCTGCCAGTGATTGACAATAAAGTCACCATACGACGTATTTCTCTTAATTTCTTCCAGTGTCGGGATAAGCCCCCTGTTGTAACGGGCGCCGATAATCCTGACATCTTCCATGCTTAAAGCCGAGGGCAGTTTGTCATAATCAGCCAGTTGTCTCAGATGCTGAGCAACCAGGTTGATGTTATAGACATCTTTTTCCAGGCAATTCGCCAGCGTTCGCAACTGATTCATATCCATCTTTGACACATCCAGGCCCAGCGTCCTGGCCGCCGTGCGTAACTGCATGCTGACAAAACCAAAAGAGGTCTTTTCCGGCGGGTTAGTGATAGTCAAATGGCGATCGACAAAAGCAGGGCCGCTCCAGTCAAATGCCCTGACTTCAAACGCGACCCTGTCGATGAAATTCGGATCGCCACCCACTTCGATCCAGCATACCCCGGCCAAAAGTTCTACCGGCAAACTGTAACGTTCGGCCGCGGTTCTGATGGCGTTTTTATTATGAATAACCCAGGCATCTTTAAATTTCTGAATATAACCGATACCCCCGCCAAACTTATCGGAAACAACTTTCCAGATGAATACATCTATCAAGCCCCAGGACGGAGACGATTCCATCGGTTTACAGGCTGAAAAATCGTTATCGCTCATAAAAATTCCAGCTCAGAAATTTAAAGAATAACGTGACGGGAGCTCATCATACTGAGAGGGGATATACGTCGGAACAGCAGAAAATTCTGATACTGTAATTTCTCTTGCGCGTTATCTGACAGGGAATGGCTTTCTCTATCGGCAGAAGGCACCAGCTATAACGATGGGGGACATTTGTGGTCGCCAGGGGGATGTTATCACCGGGAACCTGATGCACGGGTTCCCGGTGCGTTACGGAGGGGTTAACGGCCCGTATTAAAGAAGGCCACGGTCTGTGTCAGTCGTCGGGTCTGCGCTTCCAGGGCGCTGGCGGCGGCGACCGCATGCTGTACTAACTGAGCGTTCTGATGTGTCACTGAGTCGATTTGTACCATCGATTCATTCACCTGGCTTATGCCGATACTCTGCTCATCCGTCGCAACCGAAATTTGCGACATGATGTCTGAAACGCGCTGCACGGCTTCAATCATCTCGTCGATGTGGCTTCCGGCGATTTTGATCTGCGAAGAACCGCTGTTGACTCGCGCGACCGACTCTTCTACCAGGACTTTTATCTCCTGTGCAGCCTGAGAGCTGCGCAATGACAGATTTCGGACTTCGCTGGCCACCACGGCAAACCCTTTCCCCTGCTCACCAGCGCGCGCTGCCTCGACGGCTGCGTTCAGAGCGAGAATGTTGGTCTGAAAGGCGATGCTATTGACCACTTCAATAATATTGGCGATTTTTCCGGCGCTTTCAGAAATGTCACCCATGGTGCCGTTCACATTCTGCATCACCATACCGCTGCGCGAAGCGATATCCACCGCACCGCGCGCCAGTTCGCGCGCCTGCCCGGCATTTTCTGCGTTTTGTTTTACGGCGGCGGTAATCTCTTCCATGCTGGAAGACGTTTTTTCCAGCGAGACTGCCTGCTGCTCGGAATGTTCAGCAATCTCCTGATTGCCGGCGACGATATCATGCGTGCTGGTGTTAATAACCTCCGCTACTCCACGGATTTCGGCGATCACTGAGGTTAACTGTTCGCGCATCACGCCCATTTCATGTACCAGACTTTCATTATCACCGGCTTTTTTACTCACCGTCTGCGACAGATCCCCTGAGGCGATGCGGGAAACCACTTCTGCGGCATAACGCGGTTCACCGCCGAGTGTTTTCAACGTGCTGCGATTGATGAAATAGACAATAATCGAAAGCAGGATGCTGATAGCAACGAACTCAATAATGCTCTGGTAAAGCGAGCTCAAAAAAGCTTGCTGAATATCATCGACATACAATCCGGTCGTGATTATCCAGCCCCACGGTGTCCACGGAATGCTGTAGGCGACTTTAGGTTGCGGCTCTGTTTCGCCAGGTCGCGGGAAAATATACTTTGTGAAACCCGCATGGTCGTCTTTGGTGACAGCGACCATATCCCGAAAAATATACACCCCATTCGCATCGGAAATATCCGGTCCTTTGCCAATGAGCGCAGCGTTTATCGGGTGCATGATGACCTGAGCCTGGTTATTAAGAATGGTAAAATAACCGGTTTCCCCATAACGCAAATCTTTAATGGTCTGAAGAGCGCGTTGTTGTGCCTCCTCTTGTGTAATCAATCCCTTGTCGGCGAGCGCGGCCTGCGTTTTAACAACATTGAGGGCCAGCTGCGATACATGCATTAACTCTCGTTCTCGCAGTGTTAGCTGGTTTTCTTTAATTTTGACTGAGCCGAAAAATAACGTTCCGGCGAGACTTAACAGCGCGACGATGAGTGGAATCCACAGTTTTTGGGCAAAGGATAATTTCATAGCATGCTAACCTGTTGTTGTTTTATATGGCTGGTTTAGCGTCGGCAACCCTGGTGTATCAAACCGCGCTATATCTTTTATCGGAAATTAAAAAAAAGAAATTAATCGATAAAAGCGATATATATATTTCAGATGTTCTTTTTTTGTTATAAAGAAATTAAGTAATTGGTAAATAAAGAATTGTTTTTAGCGTTTACGTTGAGGGCTTTAATGCTATAAGCATAAATATGAGCGTGATCACAATAATATTTTCAGTATGACTAAAGTTGCGAAATAAAAAGCGAAATGGGGAAGGTCTGGTGGGGGAGATAGTGTGGTTAGAAAAACCCTGAATGGTTTCATTCAGGGTTTTCACAACACCATTAACGCCGAAGACGATTAACGGTTTTCTTCAATGTAACGCGCCAAATCCGCAGGGGTTTTCAGCACGGTGGCGACTTCGGTCGGCGGGATCATGCAGCCGTAAACGTCCTGCACTTCCAGCACCAGATCGACCGCCAGAATTGAATCGAGAATGTCTGATTCAATCAGTTCATCGTGAAAGCCCACTTTGCGGGATAACACTTTTTCAAACAGGGCGAGAATTTCTTGTTCCATAATAATTTCCTGGCTAATTAATTCGTGCGGGCATGGGTGTCCAGCAATTTACGATCGATTTTGCCGTTCGGATTAAGCGGCAATGCATCTTTAATAATAATTTGTGACGGCACCATGTAATGGGGAATCACTTTCGACAAGGATGTTTTGATCACCTCCGGCGCCAGATCCGTCACGCAGAACGCTGCAATACGCAGCACGCTTCCGCATGATTTCATCAGCGGCAGCACAACCGCTTCACTGATGCCGGACATCGCCAGCAGGCGGTTTTCAATCTCGTTGATTTCAATACGGTAACCATTCAGTTTGATCTGACTATCGTTGCGGCCCTGACAATAAATAAGACCGTCTTCGTAGCCCAGATCGCCGGTTCTGTAACCGCGATATTCTTCACCTTCGCGTCGCAGCAGTTTTGCCGCATTTTCCTGCGGCAGGCCGAGATAGCCGCGCATCACGTTTTTCCCCCAGATAATCAGCTCGCCATCGGCGGTAATTTCCATGCGGGTTTCCGGCATCATCACGCCAACGGGCAGCAGCGGGTTGTCGTTATTGAGAATGTCATCGGTAATTTCGACCACCGTAGTGGCGATAGTCGCTTCAGTCGGGCCATAGGAATTAAGAATTTTGGCCTGCGGGAAACGGCGGCGTAACTGTTTTACCAGCGCTTTATTTAATACTTCACCGATGAAGATAAAGACATTCAGTTCAGGCAGATACTCGCTATTAAACTGCGGCGACAGCAGGCGCTGATAGGCGAAAGAGGGGGTAGAAACCCAGACGGAAACCTCGTTCGCTTTCAGACGATCCAGCCAGTTTTCCGCCGCGATATCTTCTTTCGCGTTCAGCACAATGTGACCGCCTGTAGCCAGATTTGCCAGCAGGGGGATCAGCGAGAGATCGAAGCTGAACACGGCGTGGTTCATCAGCACCGGTTTTTCGGGCAAGGAAAAGTCCTGACTTACCCACTTCATGAAATGCCATACGCTTTCCCGTCCGATCTGCACCCCTTTCGGTTTTCCGGTGCTGCCGGACGTGAACATGATGTAAGCGAGGTCCTGCTCGGCAAGTACCTGGCCCGTCACACCGGTCGCGATGAATTGTTTCGCGGCCACATCATAATAGAAGGGGGCATTGGCGAGCTGGCAAATCTCTTTGAGACGCTCCTGCGGATAGATGCAGTCCACCGGAATGTACGGAATGTTATGCAACAGGCAGCTATACAGCGCGACGGCAAATTCTGCCTGTTGGTGTCCGTAGAGCACCACCGGCGTACCGGCAGGCTGGTTGCATTGTTGATAACGTTGCGCCCAGTCAGTGACCGCGACGGACAGCTGTTGCCAGGTAATGGCTTCATCGCTACCGCTGATCGCCAGTTGCTGAGGGGACGCGGGATCGCGTAATGCCGCACGCAAGAAGTCTTGCAGTTCCAGAAGCTCGGAGTCATTTTTCATAAGGGTGACATTCCACTAAAGATGTAAAGGGAGGCCGCGGCGCTTCCCAGCGTCAAGATTCGTCCCATAAACACAGAAACCGGATGTTGAAGCCCGTTGCTCAAAGCCGGATGGCGTTTGGCAAACCATTGCAGCATGTTGTGAACAACGGAAATGGCGCCAAACAGCGCGCCGCTAATGACATAATGTCGTTCGAGTCCATTCCATGCCCCCATACAAAACAGGGTGCAGAAGATGCCAATATTTTGCGCCAGCGTTTTGTTCTGACGGAAAAAATTGTGCTTCATCAAATTCATATAAATCGGCATAAAAACCACATCCCTCAGCCATTCAGAGAGGCTGATATGGAAACGGCGCCAGAAGTCCTGCGGGGTTTTCGCCAGAATCGGCATATTAAAGTTTGCCGGAATGTTCAGGCCAAATAAGCGGCCAGCCCCGATAGCCATGTTGCTGTAGCCAGCAAAATCAAAGTAGAGGTAGGCGCTATAGGCAATCGACATCACTACGCCTACTTTCAACGTAAACGCCTCATGGCTCCACGGTTGAACGACCAGGGTATCGACCAACATAGCGAATAAAAATTTCTGGATGATCCCGGTAATAATTTGCTCTAAGGCCCCTAAAAACTGCTCACGCGTCAGCGTGAAGACCGGCTTATTGATATCCGTCATCCAGGTACGCCAGCGGTACATCGGGCCAGCCAGGATAATAAACGGCATAAACAGGTAGCAGAAATAGTGCAGGAAATTCTGGCCATCTTTCTTACTGCGATAAAGCAGCACATCGATGGCGCGGAAGGTCATAAAAGAGAGCCCGATCATACCCCAGTGGTTGTTCAGGTGTAATTTCACCAGAAACAGCGGCAGCAACGTTAATGTGACCGCCTGCCAGGTTTTTAACCAACCTTTCTCTTTTAATGTGACAAGAATATAAAAACTGAAAAATACTGCCGCCGGGACAATATAGTCGCCTTCGAAGATATAGCCCCAGCCTAATGCCGCCAGCACGGAAAAAGCGGATATATAGGTCAGTCGGTGATGCAATACGCGATTAACCAGCGCAAACACCAGCGCTGATGAGAACAAATAGAAGAAAAACATGCCTGAGCTGTACATTATTCGTCCTCAGAACTTTTGATATTCAAAATGCAATTGCAAACTCATGCTGTCATCCACGGAGGTCCACGCGACAATCGTTATCGCCAGCAGGAGATAAAGGACAAACAGGCGAATGGCGGTTTTCATCATTTAAAGTTCTCCGCGATAAAGCGAACCATAGGTACCCATGCAATTTCTGATGGGTGCAGACGATCCCAGTTCCAGCCGTTTTGATACGGCATCGCATACATATCTAAATAAGGCACCTGGTTTTCGGTCAGGATCGCCTGAATTTGCTTGTCAACCGGCTGAAAGGTATTGGTATTCGTTAGCGCCCACGGGTTAATCGGGTCAACAATCGCAATCACCTGGACATGACGCTCTTTCAAAAGCTTGATGGTCGCGCGGAAAACGTCGATTTGATTCGGTACAACAGGTGTGTCATCCCACTGCTCGGGGGTATCCCCGGCCTCATAGACCGTCTTATCCATCCACATTGTGGCTGCGCTTTGTTTGCGCGCTTTGTTCAGCTCGCGGGCATTAGCCAGCTCTTGATCCCAGTCGGGCATCGTTATGCTGGCAGGCTGTGCGGGCCAGGGTTGTGCGGCAGGCTGTGGCTCAATATTGAGCAGGTCCAGCCAGTCGTTTTTTATCATTGTGCAGAAGTTGGCAAACTGATAGCTCACCTCTTCCCAGATCAGGTCAGGATGCCAGCCATAAATGGCCATTTCGCCAAAACTCAAATGGCTGATATCGTCCGCTTCAATATGCTTTAAGTAATTGACCAGCAAAGGACGAGCCTGCTTATCTTTCATTAATGGATCGAAAATTGAAGCCGGGAAATTATCCGCAAAGATTGCTGGCGGAAGCCCGTTTGAATAAAAGCTATCCGGGGCAAGGAGCAACACCACTTTACTGTTTGCGTTAAGGCTGTCTTTAAAACGGGAGAACAGTAAAAATTGTGTGACGTCGTCGACATAACTATCGCCATATGCCACTAAAGGTCTGTGCAATTGCTTATTGAAGTAATTATAGGCAGCGTAATGTTCATTTTCGGAAGTAGAAACTTCTGACGCTCCGATAAAGAAAATCGCATTCCCTTGTAATGCATGGGAAATGGTGGCTATTTTTTCTGCTTGCTCTTTTGGTGTGCCTTCCATCGATTTAATCATCGGCTGGAATTTAAGCGGCGGATCAAAGCTCGTCACCACCGGGTGAACGCTCAGGACCAGGATGGCGAGGAGAGCCATCAGGATATGTAGGCAGAGAGTATTTTTGATTTTCATTATCATTATAAAAAAGTAAGACTACATGACATTAACTTGTTTAAAATTTGTTGATTCTTAGCGTTACAACAAATAGACAACAATTGACACAATGGGTATTTGGACTTTATTCCAATCTATCATCTTTGACATTCTATACCAGGTGCATCTGAAAAGATGAGCATTGCTGTGTAACGGTATGTACAGCGTTAGCGTGTTAATAATAAGCGCGGCATTGATGAAGAAAGAGGGTTGCTGGCACTGACTTCTCCAGGCTTACTGCGAGTGGTAATCAACCACGATAAAGGGCCGGCAAACTGAACCGGCCCGTCTGTGATGCGGTTTTAAATGATGCGACAAACCACCCTGTCCGCGCCGGGAGAGGTGCGGATGTCGCGACCCGGCAGGGGCTCACGAGTACAGGACGGCGATCCAGATAAAAACGTGGCCTTATGAGCCGCAGGACGACCCGAGCGCATCCAGTGTGCGGTCAGCAACCCGCCGATAGCAGACGTGACAGAGAAGACCCTGTGCCATCCGATACACCAGAACGATAAAACATCAACAACACAAAAGCAGAGGTATCACTCGCTTCTCATTAGAGCAATCCATTCGCTTTTAAGTATTCCCACCAGGGGAACCCAATGACAATATGAGTAATAAACGTGAATAGCGCGACAATCGTACCGGTTAGCCACCAGGATTTTATATCGTTATAGCCGGCGGCAAAAATAATGGGGCCTGCCGCGCCGCCATAATGGGTAATACAGCCACCGTATGAGTTAGAAAATAAAATGGCTAATGAAAGGATTATCGGATCGGCGCCCGTAACCAGACCTAGTGTTGCAAATACAGGAACCATGGCAGCAACATAAGCCCCGCCAGAGGCAAATAAATAACGAATTACAATACTGAGGAACACAATAAAAATAATAACGTTGCTTCCGAAATGCATATGCGAAATATTTTCAGAGAGGAACTTCGCCAGCCAGCTAAAAAAGCCAGCTTTGCTAAGCACGCCACTCAACCCGATTATTCCACCATACCAGATGAGCGTATTCCATCCTCCCTTACTTTTTAACACATCGTCCCAACAAATCACATTAAACAGCAGTGCTGATGCCATGGCAATGATAGCCACAGAGCATTCATTGAGTCCCAGTTGCCGTGAGAAAATCCATCCCAGCAGAGCCAGGATGAATATGGCTATCAGCCCTTTTTCACGACGATTCATAGCGCCTATTTCGTTTAAACCTTTTAACGCAATCTCTTTATTATTGATTTTCTTTAACTCTGGCTTCGTTACTTTGTACGTTATATAAGGAATGACCGAAAGCATGATTAAGCCAAGCGGCGCGCCGGCAAGTGCCCATCCTGTCCAACTGATATGGATATGGAAGACATCTGAAATTAACTGTAGTGCCAGCGCATTACCGGCAAATGCCGTTAAAAACATATAGCTGGTGGTTTTTGTAACCATATAGATATTCACCATGAGATAGCGACCTGCTTTGCAGGGGCTTTCTTTCGGTGTTGAATTTAACGCCAGGGCAATGCTGTTGATAATCGGAAAGACGATACCGCCGCCGCGCGCTGTGTTAGAGGGAGTGGCAGGGGAAAGGATCAAATCCAGCAATACGGTGACATAACCCAGCCCAAGCGTGGTACCGCCAAACTGATAGATAAACCAGTACGCCAGGCGCTTCCCTAACCCCGTTGATACAAAAGCGGCACTGAGTGTGAATGCACTGAATACCAGCCAGGTTGTCCCGGAAGAATAACCATTTAAAACGTCGAGTGGCTTAATTGTTGAACCGCTAAAGTGAGTGATGGCAATACAAGAAGCGGCAAGTGCTGCGATGATAATAACAGGCTCAGGGTAAGGTTTACTCACCAGGCCGATGATAGCCGCAAGATAAATACTGGCCAGTATCCAGGCCTCTTTGGAAAGACCATCAGGAGGCGGTGTCATTAATGAAAGGCATATAATTAAAATCAGGAATACTATTTTTGATAACCTTGTGTTCATTTTAATTAATCCGTGTTCCATTCCTTTGATAATATCAGAGGCCTCATTTGGAAATGAGACCTCTGCCGATTCAAAAAAATAAACAGTTAATTAGAGGTGAGAGACATACCCAGGGATATAATCAGGCATGTTGTTGCGACGATTAAATCGTTATAACGTCAATGCGATGCTTTTCCGGTAACTGATACTCACTCAGCGCATCGAAATTTAAGTAACGATACGTCTCTTCACGTGCGGCATTGATTTTGTCCATATGCCAGTGGTATTGCTCAACCGTCGGCATTTTCCCCAGCATGGCCGCAATCGCACTGAGTTCAGCCGACGCCAGGAAGACGTTTGCATCGGTACCAAGACGGTGCGGGAAATTGCGGGTTGACGTTGAGACAACGCTGCTGCCTTCTTTGACCCGGGCCTGGTTACCCATACAAAGTGAGCAGCCAGCCGGTTCAATCCGTGCGCCGGATCGGATGAATTTATTAAAATAGCCCTCGTTTGAGAGCTGTTGGGCATCCATTTTGGTGGGTGGCGCAATCCACAGGCGGGCAGGGATCTCTTTTGCCTCCGCCAGCAATTTTCCGGCGGCCCGGAAGTGACCAATGTTTGTCATGCAGGAACCAATGAACACTTCTTGTACCGGCGTCCGCGCGACTTCGGACAGTAAACGGGCGTCGTCCGGGTCATTGGGCGCGCAAACAATCGGCTCGGTAATTTCAGCCAGATCGATGTCAATAATGGCGGCGTACTCGGCATTTTCATCAGCGCTGAGTAATGATGGATTCGCCAGCCATGCTTCGATCTCTGCAATGCGTTTTTCAAGGGTTGGTGCGTGCTGATAGCCCTGGCTAATCATCCAGCGTAGCAATGTGGCATTGGAACGCAGATATTCGGCAACGTTCTCTTCTTCGAGTCGCAGGACACAGGCTGCCGCTGAGCGCTCTGCGGACGCATCCGCCAGTTCAAAGGCCTGCTCAGCCTTCAACATCTGTAAACCTTCGATTTCCAGAATGCGACCAGAAAAAATATTGCGTTTGTTTTTCTTCTCGGTGGTCAGTAACCCTTGTTTAATGGCGTAGTACGGGATCGCGTGCACCAAATCGCGAAGAGTGATGCCTTTTTGCATTTCACCCTTAAAGCGGACCAGCACAGATTCTGGCATATCAAGCGGCATGATCCCCGTCGCGGCGGCAAACGCAACCAGCCCGGAGCCGCCCGGAAATGAGATCCCTAAGGGAAAGCGCGTATGTGAATCCGCACCGGTACCCACCGTGTCAGGAACCAGCATGCGGTTAAGCCATGAGTGGATAATTCCGTCGCCGGGTTTCAGCGCCACGCCTTTTCTGCTGGTGATGAACTGAGGCAGCGTTTCATGCAAATTCACGTCGACAGGTTTTGGATAGGCTGACGTGTGGCAAAACGACTGCATGACCAGGTCGGCAGAAAACCCTAAGCATGCAAGGTCCGTCAGTTCATCGCGTGTCATCCCGCCGGTTGTATCCTGCGACCCGACGGTGGTGATTTTAGGTTCACAATATTGCCCAAGACGAATACCTTCAACGCCGCATGCCCTGCCCACCATCTTCTGCGCCAGCGTAAACCCGGCAGAAGATGGCGCAGGCGCTTTAGCTTTCCTGAAAATGGACGTTGCCGGCAGGCCTAAAGACGCCCGGGCTCTTGCCGTTAAACTGCGGCCAATGATCAATGGAATGCGCCCCCCCGCCTGGACTTCATCGAGCAAGACTTCTGTTTTCAGGCGGAATGAGGTAATAAGCGTCTGATCGTGATGGTTGCGAATTTCTCCCTTGTACGGATAAAGATCAATCAGCATCCCGGTGGACAAACCGGAGACATCCACTTCAACAGGTAATGCGCCGGAGTCCTCCAGCGTATTGAAAAAGATAGGCGCAATTTTTCCACCTAAGACAACGCCCCCGCTGCGTTTATTGGGTACGAAGGGAATATCCTTTCCGATATGCCAGAGGATGGAGTTTGTCGCAGATTTTCGGGAAGAGCCGGTACCCACCACATCGCCGACGTAAGCAAGCGGATACTGCCGGGCTTTTAATTCTTGTATCCGGGAGAGCGGACCGTATTGCCCGGGTTGGTCAGGGTTCACGCCTTCTCTCGGGGAACTCAACATCGAGAGCGCATGCAGGGGAATATCCGGGCGCGACCACGCCTCAGGGGCCGGTGAAAGGTCATCAGTGTTGGTCTCACCGGGTACTTTGAAAACCGTCAACGTCATTTTTTCATCAAGCGTAGCGCGTTCGGTAAACCACTCGGCATTCGCCCATGAGTCAATAACCGCTTTTGCATGCACATTCCCGTTACGGGCTTTTTGCTCGATATCGTTAAACTTTTCAAAGATAAGAATAGTATGACTCAGTTGATTAGCCGCTAACTGAGCCAGTTCAGTATCATCCAATGAATCTATGAGAGGCTGAATATTATAGCCACCCTGCATGGTACCCAGAATGGTGATAGCGTCCTCTGGCGTAATGCCGAATTCACTTGTTTTTGTTTTGATAATTCGGTCAAGGAATTCTGCTTTCACTTTCGCCGCAGCATCAACGCCGGGAGAAACCTGGTTAATTAACAGATTGATTAAAACTTCGCGCTCCTCGCACTGTTTATTTTCGAGGAGGGTAATTAATTCGCTGACCTGTTGAGCGGTTAATGGTTTTGCCGGGATTCCATTTTTTGCGCGCTCAGCGACATGCTTCTTATATTCTTCAAACATAAAATATCCTGACCTTATGATAGGAAATTAAAAATGTGCTATGGTGTTTTTTACATCAAATAATCATGTTGCTATTTTTAATAGCCTTTCTTCAAATTCAGCTATTCTCTCAAGGCCATAATTCCATTCACCAAACCCTGATTCCGAATTAATATGACCAGCATCACCCATGTCGATAAGCTCACATCCCCAGCAGTCAGACCAGAATACCGCACGGTTGAATGACATCAGCGGGTCATTACGACTGGCAAAGACAATGCCCGGGACGTTCAGTTTTGACGCGGTGACGATTTCTTCAAGTTCAAAACAGGAAGGTTCAGCCGGCGCGACCATTACAATTCCGACAATATTTGAAGCCTGGCGTTGAACCTGATACCAGGACGCAAGGGCACCAAAGCTATGACCAATTAAAATAACGGGTAACGTGCAAGTGGTTAATTCCCTGCGGATAGCGGCGCACCAGTTTTCAATATCCGGCTGGATCCAGTTTCGTTGGCTTATTCTTTTCCAGCGAGGCAAATGGCGTGCCCAGCAGGTTTGCCAGTGGTACTCGTCACTATCCCTCAATCCCGGAACCAGAATCGTGGTGAAAGAATTATCCAGTGCTAACAGGCGCGATATTGTCATGGTAAATTCCATCTATCTTTCATTTTCCGCCCTCAGGCTGGAAAACGGGAAAGAAGCCAGGTTACGGCCAGAAGATCCGCGCTTCCTCCCGGGCTTAAATTACGGGCGATAAACGCATTGTCCATATTAAAAAGAGCCTGCCTGAATCTGTTGCCGCTAAGATTTTTAATACCCATGAGTCTGGACGCATACCGTCTGGCATAGCGCAACCCCGTGAGGCCGCCTCGCGAGAGGATATTGGTGTCAGGATTATGCGCAATGAATGAAAGCAAAACCCGCAGTAACGCCTCTTCTGGCGAATAGCCCGACGCTATGGCTTTTTCCCATACGGGTAATCCGTAGCGTCTTACCGTCATAAATCCGCTTTCAGCTTCACCACGGGCCCCCGTGAAGCCATGATCCCGAAACAATTGCTCACCTTTGGTCTTCGCATCGCCATGTTGTTTCAACTCACGGCTCACCATACCGGCGCAGATGGCACTGATTTCAAGGCAGAGCGCGCTGCGGTTGAGCTCCTCACCCTTGCCTTGCAGACGCCCGGCGGCAGAACAAAGCAGGCCAAGCGAAAATATTCCCCCCTTGTGGGTGTTGATCCCCCCCGTCGCGCGGAACATCGCCTGCTCGCACGCAAGACCGATAGGGCGGATAGCCCGCAGTGTCTGTTCGGGCTCTTGCCTGGCTGTCTGCATCCCTTTGGAGACAAACAAGGCAAACCACGGGGCAATAGCCGCAATACTGGACATAAAAAGCTTCATATTCATGTCCGTATGCGAGCCATTATTGTGACGGTCTACCAGCCCCGGTTTGGGGGTCAAAATCACTTCGCGGTACATCGCTTCCGCGGCAAGCTCAGCAACATTAAGCCCCTCAACCCACGGTTCATTTCTGATGGCAGAAATAGTCATTAATCCTCGCCTCCATGACAGTTTGCAGCGAAAGAAGCGAATGGCGCCGCATACGTGAACAGACATGTGCGGGTTCATCACAGATGAAGCAACGTCTTTTATTTTCACCGACGGCGTTGCGGCTCAATAAACCGCTATCCGGGCAAAACACATCGATATCCCACAACCGGCCCAGAGGATGACGCTCCTCAAGGAGAACGGTGGCCTTTTTGACCAGCAACGCGGGCGCGTTAACGGACCAGAATGATTCTGGTCCGGTGACAAGCTGGCGAGCATCGTGCCGGATGATTTCCCACCCATTAGCGAGAATGAGCCCGGAGAGGGCCTCATTCGCGACCCCCATTACGGCCCTGGAAACAGGCGTGTCTTTTACGTCGCCGGGCCAGACCAGGGTCGTTGAGATGAGCGTCTGCCTCCAACACGTTAACCAATGCTGTTGTTGCGCTGCACGGGTTTCTCTGGACGCTAATAGTTGCGCTAATGAAACGGGTGAGCACGATGCGTCTGCCATCGCGTTCATTACTCTTTTACCTGGCGGACGACATCAATGACGCTTCCATCGCGGTAACGAACAATGCCCACGATTTTGGCGGTAAATTCGATGGCTTTTGGATGGCCGCAGATTTCCAGCGCTCGCTGATGTAAATCCTCAATACTCACTACCGGTAACCCGGCAGCCACTAACCGCTGATGAATTTCAGGGCGGGAAGGATTTACGGCAATACCGTGATCGGTAACCAGAACATCAATACTTTCACCCGGTGTCACGCAGGTTGTTACTTGCTTCACCACCGTTGGAATTCGGCTACGGATAAGCGGGGCCACCACCACCGTCAGGTTTGCAGCGGCCGCAACATCACAATGACCACCGGAAGCGCCGCGCATCACGCCATCTGAGCCTGTCAGCACGTTAACGTTGAAAGCGGTATCGATTTCAAGAGCGCTTAAAATAACAATATCGACCTGGTCACAGCATGCCGCTTTGGATGACGGATTCGCGTAGACGTTCGTTGAGATTTCAACATGGTTGGGGTTTCTGGCCAGAGAGGCCGCGGCAGCGCCGTCAAAACTCTGGGTATCGAGCAGTTTGGCGATCAACCCTTTTTCATGAAGATCCACAATACTGCCGGTGATGCCGCCTAAGGCAAAACTCGCCGTAATGTTTTTCTTTTTCATGCGCGATTCTAAAAAGCGCGTACAGGCCGTTGATGCAGCGCCAGAACCGGTCTGAATGGAAAAACCCTGTTCGAAGTAACCAGAGTGCTCGACCACATCCGCAGCGGAGCGGGCGATCATCAACTCACGAGGGTTGCTGGTTACGCGGGCTGCGCCGACGCTGATTTTTGCCGGGTCGCCAACGCTGTCAATTTTTACGATGTAATCGACCTGGTCCTGAACAATGCTTGCGGGCATATAAGGGAAGGGCTCGATAGATTCAGTCAGCAGTACCACGCGTTTAGCGTACTGCGCGTCCACCATCGCATATCCGAGCGAGCCACAGAGTGATTTACCGCCGCTACCACTTGCATTGCCATATTCATCGGCACATGAGACGGCCAGGAAGGCGACATCAATATTAATTTCGCCTTTCTGGATAAGATTAACGCGACCGCCGTGTGAATGAATTTCTACTGGTTGCGCCATCAGACCATGCGAAATTGCATCGGCTAATTCCCCGCGCATGCCGGAGGTATAAATCTTAGTAATGACACCGTTACGGATATGCTGAATTAAGGGGGCGTTGCAGGTCATTAATGAACTGGAAGCCAGGGTGATATTTTTCAGCCCCAATGACGCGAGTTTATCGACGACAAGATTGATAACTTTATCGCCTTCACGAAAGGCATGATGAAATGAAATCGTCATCCCATCACGTAATTCGCAGCGGTCGACAATCTCATCCAGACTGTCGCAAAGTTTACGCTGGTGCTTTTGTCTGACATCTGCCAGGTAGGGGGTTGTTGCATTGGCATGGGTAAACGCTACATATTCTTTTGCCTGCCCGACCTGTTCTTGTAAAGCTTCGATTAATTTGCTCATCTTTATTATCCCGACGATTAGTGGCGAATGCCTGATGCATTTCTTCTCTCAAGAACGACCCTGGCGTGATTGATGATTGGCGCATCGATCATTTTGCCATTCAGAGAAATGACACCCAGCCCACTGCGTTCACCCTCTTCGGCAGCAGCAATAACGCGTTCTGCATAATCAACCTCTTCCTGGGTTGGCGCATAGGCGTTATGAAGCAATTCAATTTGCCGTGGATTAATCAAAGATTTACCGTTGAAGCCCATGCGACGAATTAAATCCACCTCTTTCAGGAAGCCTTCTTCATCGTTCACATCGCCATAGACAACGTCAAACGCATCAATACCTGCAGCACGCGCCGCATGGAGAACGGCACAACGCGCGTAAAACAGCTCTGTACCGTCTCCGCGTTCTGTTTGCATATCCATGACATAGTCGAATGCGGCTAATGCAATACCCATCAGACGTTCTGAAGAGCGGGCAATGGCCACAGCATTGATGACGCCAATCGCAGACTCAATCGCTGCCATCACCTGTGTGGAGCCAACCTCACGGCCACAGCTTTCCTCAATACGCACAATTTCACGTTCAAGCTGGTGAATATCTTCTGGCGTATCTGTTTTCGGCAAGCGAATAACATCGACCCCGGCGCGTACCGCCGCCTCAAGGTCTTTTAATCCAAAGGGGGTGTTCAGCGGGTTAATGCGCACCACCGTTTCGATATCTTTATACATAGGGTGCTGGAGGGCATTGAAAACCAATATGCGTGCGCTGTCTTTCTCCCTTAAAGACACGGCGTCTTCAAGGTCAAACATGATCGAATCTGGTTTATAAATAAAAGCGGTCGATAACATAGAAGCGCTTGAGCCCGGTAAGAAAAGCATGCTGCGGCGTAATTTTTTCATTGTAATTTCTCCCAGTTAATCTCATCGCTACAGGTTCCTCGCATGATCGCGACTTGCATCCGGGAGCGAATAACACAATCCAGCGCACCTTTATCATCAACGATGATTTGCCCGTGCGTGACATTGAATGCGGCTAACGTTTCTTTGACGACCTGAGTAATTTGCTCGCCAAATTGCTTCATCACTTCACTATTAATAACAATATCCAGCCCGCTATCAGAAGGGCTAACTTTCACCATTAGGTCGCTCGATTCCAGCGTGCCCGCCAGAGCTGCCTGTATAATTTTCATGTCAGAGTCCTACGCTAATACTTATAAGATTCCCTGCCAGATGTTGTTCCGGCAAGTCAGGGTGATTTACTTTCAGCCAGTTGTATAAGTAAGGCATGGTACTGTCGGGCACCATATTTCTTGCAACTGACAGTTTGTTTTTGTTCAAAAGGGCGCGAACAGCTGATGCTGATATTGGATAATTATTCTCATCAGTTTTTCTGTCGATTTCATGCACTTTAATGGCCGGAGAGGGAATAACTAATTCGTCTTCAAGCCAGTGGTGCATCGCCTGGTTATACTGGGCTGTAACTTTACAATATGGCTCAGTACCAACGAAACGATGGGTAATTCCCAGTGAGGGCGCAATATAACGTCGAAATATAATCAAATCGATTGCGGAATAGACATCATTCACCACCTGTTTCTCTTTTAAGAAATAGCTGGGAAAAGTGCCGCGTGAAATAATGTATCTGGAACCCGGATGTACCGTTACATTAGAGAGATGTTTTACCCCGTCACGTACCATTGCAAGGCGATCATGAAAGGAGAACTGAGAGACGTTTTCTTCCACAACGAACACATGCAGCCAGTCGCACGCACAGGCGGCCTGCTCGATAAGGAACTGGTGCCCTGACGTGAACGGGTTCGCATTCATGACGATACCGCCAATATTGGCCGCCGGGATGAAAAAATCTGCGCGAAGTTTCTTGCAGTAACGGTGGATCCCCACCGGGGTGTTTTCCATTAACGCGGCTTTGCCATCAAGGGTAGCTAAAGGAAAAAAGCCACAGCCCCGGAAAGATTTAACGTTATCAGGGCAGGTTAAAAGAAACAGATGATGATCGCCATTTTGGTTTGCCAGGTTTTCCGCTTCACGAATCAACTGTAATCCCAGCGATGTGCCGCGCCATTCAATATGCACGGCAATACATTTTAATGTATTGCCCGCAAGTCCAGCACAGGCAATTAATTCTTTGCCTGAACGTGCAATAACGAATTGCCCGACATCATCATCTATTCCTAATCCATTACTTTGCAGAAAACGGATAATCTCGTCTTTGAGAACACCGTTGCTAGTTTCAACAGTGTCGAATTCTAGCTTTTCTTCGGCATACATCTACATTTCTCCTGACCTGGTGTTCATCAATACTGAATTATGTCTGTGTTATGACGAGCTAATTAAATAGAAAATGAGTTGGCCGGCGACGTTGACTCGACAATGGTATTGGTCAGTCTGCCTAATTTTTCGATGGCGACTTCGACACAATCACCTTCGTGCATGAACAAAGGGGGATTGCGTTTTTTACCGACACCACCAGGTGAACCTGTAATAATGACATCGCCAGGGCTAAGCATCGTGAATGTGCTGATATAAGAAATGAGATCGGCGACTTTGTGAATCATGCTGGCCGTGGAATCATTTTGCACCAGCATGCCATTCAGCCATGTCTGAATAGATAATGCGTGCGGATCCGGGATTTCATCAACGGTGGTCATGTAGGGACCGAAAGCGCCGGTCTGACGCCAGTTCTTACCCGCAGTAAACCATGCGTGCTGCCAGTCGCGAACCGAACCGTCCATGTAACAGCTATAGCCTGCAACATGGTTTAAAGCATCCTGGCGATGAATGTTCTCGCCCGCTTTTCCGATGATCACGGCCAGTTCGCCTTCGTAATCAAATTCCTCAGTCAGATTCGGTTTGATTACCGGTCGTGCATGACCCGTCTGTGAATCCGGGAAGCGAATAAATAATGTTGGCGCATTGTTGGTTTCGGCGAACTCCTTTCTTTTTTCTGCATAGTTCATTCCCACGCAAAAAATTTTACCGGGTTCCTCAATAACCGGTAAGAACGTAATATCTTTATCTGTAATGTCCGCCGGGTAATCAACATATTGCTGTGCGACATCGAGAGCATCCCATTGCAGGAGATCTTTCAATGTTGGATATTGCTGACCAATTTTTTGACCAAGATCGATAATGCCTGCTTCGGTATAAATACCGTAACTTTTGCGACCGTGATGAATGTAACTTGCAAGTTTCATAATGACACCTAATTCTGGCTTTTAAACTTTATTTACTCACGCCAGGTAATGGCGTGAGTGGTAGATCGATGGCGGTTATTTTGATGTTTCTGCAGGCACCAGATTTGCTTTCGCGCCTGAGGCAAGATGTGTTGCGACAATCATGCCCAGTACCAGCAACGCAATAATGAATGCGGTCATGCCTGCCCAGCCGGTTGAGTGGAAGACGAAACCGTTCAGGAATCCAATCACTGAGCCGCCCATGTAGTAGAAGAACAAATAGAGGGCGACGGCCTGTCCGCGGGCATGGGTGGCGTTTTTACTTACCCAGCTCAGACCGATGGAATGGCAACCGAAGAAGCATGCGGTGAAGATGACAGCACCCATGATGAAGGTGATGACGTTCGAGGTTAATGTCAGCAACATCCCCAGAGACATGATGGCGAACAACACGCGAAGCACATTCATGCTGCCATATTTAGCGGAGAACCGACCGGCCTGCGGCGCCGTGAAAAAGCTTAATGCAAAGCTAAATGAGAGCAGCCCGGCGTTGGCAGGGGAAATATGGAACGGCTCGCCTTTAAGGAAAAATGCCAGGTAATTGTAGAGCGAGGTGAAGGTACCAAAAATGATAAAGCTAATAACGAATGCCAGTGCGAGTTTTTTATTTTGAAAATGCGAAGCTGCGCCCTTCACGACACGAAATACATTCAGCGTTTCCGTCGGCTTGAAGTTTTTAGAGGCAGGCAGAATAAAGTAAACCAGTACCGCAACAACAATCAGACTTGCCGCAAAACCATAGAAAATAGTGTTTATAGAGATGTGTTCAATCAACTGACTGGCCACGATACGGCCCGACATTCCGCCCATTGAGTTGCCAAACACAAAATAGCCGGTGACGACGCCTGCAACGACAGGGGCCACTTCTTCGCTAATGTACGCGGTTGCCGCAGCGGCAATACCGCTCAGGGCCAGCCCAATAACGGCACGTAACGCCACCAGCATCGCCCATGACTGGACCAACGGACAAAGAATGGTGAGTAATCCGCCCAGTAATAAGGAGACAATAATCAGGCGCTTACGACCATAATGATCGGAAAGCGTACCCGTGAACAACAAACCAATCGCAAGCAGGGCAGTTTCTGCGGAAAGAATAATACTGACCTGGCTGACGGGAACATCATATTCAACCGCGAGTACAGGTAACAAAGGCTGGATGAAAAATAAAGATGCTAGTTCAGCCAAACCTGACAGTGCTAAAGCAAATATTACACGGATGTATTGACTCGCTGTTACATCGCCGGAACCACCTGAAATATTTTTAACGTTCGTTGTAGCCATAATATCCTCGACATTATCTTTCTGGTACAGAGCTTCTTAGCCATGAGAGACTAAAGGTATTAATCGGTAAAGATTTTAAAAGGCTGGCCGATGTTCAGATAACTTCCGCTAAAGCGACTTGCGGAACATAAACACTGCCCTCAAACAATTTACGTGTTGTTCTGATTACAGCCGCACGGGTGTTTTCTATTTTATTTCCGTCTTTTAATAATGAGACTGTAATTTTACCACTTGGGTGTTCGATATTTACAATATTGGTAAACGTATCTTTCGGTTGATCGCTAATGATTTTCTGGGCAACAGATCCTTCAATGATCGTGGCTGTTGAAATCCCAATAGAGCCGGTAATAGCCAGTGACTTATGGCAGTTATGCGGCATGAAATAGCGAACCTTAATTGTGCCACCCGCCGTGGGTTTGCTAAGAAGCACAGGTTTAGGAATAACTTTGTCGGTCACATCGCCAAAACCCATAGCCTCGCCAGCCTTAAGACGGATTTTTTCCAGGCGTTGCATAAACGCCAGGTCGGCTTCCAGTTCTGCCGGAGATTCACCACCGGTTTTATCCATCTGATGGGCATCGATTAAGATCATCGGCATCGCCATATCAATGCAGGTGACTTCCACACCCTCAAAGCGATCCGTTGTGTTACCGGTCGGGAGTAATTTACCGGTTTTACAGCCAGCAGAGTTGAGGAACGTTAAACCGACCGGAGCCGCAGCCCCTGGCACACCATCGATTTGCGTATCGCCTTCATAGCACACCTTGAAATCCGGCGTTTGCACTTCGGCGTCAACAAAGGTTCCCGTGTTGAGATTGCGGATGCGGACGGTGGTCACAGGGTTTTTTGCCGCAACCAGTCCTTTTTCGATGGCGAAGGGGCCGACTGCACATAACATATTTCCGCAGTTTGGCGTGGTATCAACACGGCGCTCTTTCACCATAACCTGGGCAAACAGATAGTCAATATCCGCATCCGGGCTTTCTGACCGGCTCACAATCGCCACTTTACTGGTTTGCGGGCTACCGCCACCGATACCATCAATTTCCAGCTCATGGCCTGCCCCCATCAGAGACAGCAGAACAGCGTCACGTTCCTGAACGTCAGCGGGCAGATCGCTTGCCAGAATAACGGGTCCCTTTGAGGTACCGCCGCGCATCAGTACGCAAGGTATGTTGAACATAGGTTTTCTCTTTCCACATGTTAAATGATGCAGTAAGCGTCCCACATGCTGATAAATAACTCTAATGTCAAAAAACGAAGGATTAATGCGTTTTACACATTAATAAGCTGTCGGTTACGATGGTCTGCTATCGGGGTAAACGTGGGGGAATAAACATGCAGCATGAATTACAGGGTATTCAAGCTTTTGTTAAGATTGCGGAAATTGGCTGTTTCACAAGGGCGTCACAATTTTTACACATCTCCCAGCCCGCCTTAACAAGGAGAATAAAAAAGCTGGAGGAGAGCCTGGGTACAACGTTATTTGAACGGTCGACCCGGCGAGTAAAACTGACTGCCGTGGGGCGAGATTTCCTGCCTAAGGCAAAGAATCTCATCGATTTTTATGAAAGCTCGATTCTCAGCATCAAAGAGATGGCAACGCATCAAACAGGGGTCATTACGCTCTCCTGTTTACCTACCGCCGCGTTCTATTTCTTGCCCTCTGTTATCCGTGATTACAATGAACATTACCCGAATATTCGCATCCGCATTCTTGAGCATAGTGCCAGCGACTGCCTCGAAGCTGTGCTTAATGGCGACGCAGATTTCGGCATAAATATGATAAACATCACACATCCAAATATCGAGTTTACCCCACTGGTGAATGAGCCTTTTGTCCTTGCCTGCAAACGCGATCATGAACTCGCCAAAAAATCGCTGGTGATGTGGGAAGACCTGGCCGGACTGCGGCTCATCGGGGTGCGTAAATCGAGCGGCAACCGACTCCTGATTGACCAGGCCCTCGAAGGATTCGACTGGCAGCCGAACTGGTTTTACGAAGTGAGACATCTCTCAACCTCGCTCGGGATGGTGGAAGCGGGCCTGGGGGTCGCGGTTGTCCCCAGCCTGGCAATGCCTACCGATGAGCACCATGTACTCGTCAGCCGCCCTCTTATCGAACCCGTTATCAGAAGAACACTCGGCCTGGTTTTAAGAAGGGGAGATTCGTTGAGCCCCGCGGCTGAGAAATTTCGCGAGATGTTGATGAAACTGTGGTCGCAGGATAAAACCAGCCCCTGGATTGGCAAATTCAGTCATTAAGCTCAAGGAGACTGACTATCGGGCATGAGGAGGTCTGGAAGGTGGGTCTGTCAGGCGCTTACGCGTAACGGACACCTCAGTGTTATGCAACATGTACTGAGGTGTCCGTTATGCTATTGACGATTAAGATCGTTCTTCTGCGTGGGTATCGCTCATTATGCCCTGGCGGGTATGAGCTTCCTTGTAAAATCAGCGCTGGCGCTTTCTCGCCGAACGACGGTGCCAGGGAGCGTGAAGTGGCTGACCACCTCATTCAGGATTTCGGTTCTGGCGTTGAGGTTATTGGCTGAAGTCGTAACCTGTTGAACAAGCCCGGCATTCTGCTGTGTCGCCCGGTCCAGTTCCGCCACCGCATGGTTGAGCTGTGAAATCCCCTTACTTTGTTCATCGGAGGCCAGCGCTATCTCACCGATAAGCGTATTCACGCTGGTGACATTCACTTTCACCTCTGACATGGCAGTGCCTGCAGCCTCAGTAATCTCTTTGCCCTCATGCACCGAAACGATGGCTGATTTTATCAGGGACTCGATTTCACGTGCGGCCGTTGCGCTACGCTGGGCAAGGGAACGCACTTCCGTTGCCACGACAGCAAAGCCACGCCCCTGTTCACCGGCTCGTGCCGCTTCTACCGCAGCGTTAAGCGCAAGGATATTGGTCTGGAAAGCAATGCTATTGATGGTTGAGGTGAACTGGCGAATCTGTTCAGACCCGTCCGCGATACGGCTCATGGTGCTGGCGAGATTCTCGACCAGTTCGCTGGCTTTTTCCGTCGTGTGTGCGGTTGTGACTGACAGATCGCGAACCTGGCGGGCGTTATCGGCGTTATGACTTACCGTCGAGGTTAACTCTTCCATACTCGTTGCCGCCTGCTCCAGAGATGCCGCCTGCCGCGTGGTCCGATCTGCAAGCTCGCTGTTCCCTGCGGCAATCTCACTCGCTTCGCGATGCAGCGCGTCGCTGTTTTCGCTGATCGCGGTGACCGTCTTGAGCAGGCTATGCTGCATTTCACGCACCAGAGGAATCATCTGTCCGACACAGTTTCGCCCAATATCTTTTGGCTCACGGGTCAGGTCACCCTGCGCAATGGTATGGAAGTAAGAGCGAATATCGCCAACCGGTTTTACCAGGTGGATGACCAGATAACAGTCGCAGAACAGTACCAGCCCGCCGATGGCAAACAGCGCGATGAGCAGCACCACATTCAGTCGCTTATCGTCAGACGAATTCAGGGCACTGTCGAAAACGGAATGCTGTGTCAGGTCTTTAATTCGCGCCGTGGCTTCCGTTTCCCAGTTAGCGGAGGTACCCGACAACGCCTGGGACAGAGATGCCCACTCCTGGCCTGCGGGGATTTCATTTTTGAGCGCCTGTTTTTCAGCGTCTGAGCCATGTTGTAAAACCAGGGTGGCGTGAGCGAGGAAAAGGGCCTGTTGTGTTTGCGCCGCACTCTGTTCGGCGTAGTTGTTCATGTTGTGAGCTGTGTAAGCGGCATAACCGCCGGTCGCGGTGATAAGTGCAAATGCCGTGAGGAGAATGCATAGCACAACGCGGCGGATGGTGAAGTTTTTTAATGAGTTCATAGTCGCGCTCTGGTTTAGAGAGGTGGCTTAAAGCGTAAACGGCACGCAATGTAAATCGCTCGATATTTGATAGTGTGCGATTTAATTGGAGTCTAACAGGAGCGTTGATAAATAAATACAGGGGAGGAAGAAATAATTTTGCAAAGAAACTATATACATTTTGCTTTCAAAACCCAGGACGCAAAATGTCCTTTGTTTTTTATAAGAATATGCGAAACGTACAAACTTTAATCGTTTATTCCTTGCTCAACGATAGCCTTTACCGTGGTGACGAGGGCGGCTTCCGGCGAAAGGTGCAGGCGATGTCTGCCTCATGGCCAGACACCGCCGCTGCGTTTATGGCTCCATCACGAGCACCACTTTCCCGATATGCGCACTGGCATCGAGCATCCGGTGTGCTTCGCTCGCCTGTGTCAGAGGAAAGGTTTTAAAGACTTGCGGTTTCACCGACCCGGTTTCAATTAACGGCAACACATTTTTGCTGAGGGCATCAATTAATTCTGCTTTTTCCTCTGGCGTACGTGAACGCAGTGTGGAGCCCAGATGGGTGAGCCGTTTGCTGAGCATAGGGAACAAATTGACCTCTTTAGCCACGCCACCAATCACGCCAATCTGCACGATGCGACCGTTCATCGCGGCAGCGGCATAATTGCGGGCAACGTAATCCCCGGCCACGATGTCGAGAATAATATCCGCGCCATGCCCGTCGGTTTCACGATGAACGGCATCCACGAAGTCTTCCTCTTTATACAAGATGGCGACATCTGCCCCCAGTTTCAGGCTGGCCTGACGATGCGCTTCTGAACCGACCGTGGTGATGATTTTTGCGGCGCAAAAGGCTTTTGCCAGCATGGTTGCTGTCGTGCCAATACCGGATGCGCCGCCATGAATCAGGATAATATCGCCAGCTTTAAACTGACCGCGCTGGAACATATTGAGCCAAACCGTCATAAACGTTTCAGGTAAGGCAGCGGCTTCGGTCAGGCTAAGCTCGCACGGCAATGGCAGAACATTGATTTCATCCGCTACGCAGTATTGCGCATAACCACCGCCCGGGATCAGCGCGGCCACATGATCGCCTGGTTTGACGCGTTGTACTTTGCTACCGACTGCCACGATCACGCCGGAGACTTCCAGACCGGGTATATCCGAGGCGCCCGGCGGCGGTGCATATTGCCCTTTGCGTTGCATGACATCAGGTCCGTTAACACCTGCTGCGGCAATCTGAATCAACACTTCATTCTCTTTGGGGCGCGGTACCGGGCGTGTTGTTGCTTGTAGAACCTCCGGGCCGCCAGGCTCGGTAATCTCGATGGCAGTCATTGTTTCAGGGATGACGTTCGTTTGTTCAAACATATTTTCTCCTCTGTCGGCGCGTTTTTAGCGATGCGACGGCGTTGATGTACTGATTAAAAGATGGGCGCACAGCGCCGTAAGTGCAAAGAGTGCCCCGGTCAGCGCCAGCCCGTGCCAGCCGAGTGACGCCGATGTGGTGGCCGCAACCGCCGTTCCCGTTGCACCGCCAAGAAAATAGCTGGTCATAAACAGGGTATTAAGGCGGCTGCGCGCGGTGGCCGAAAGCGCGGTAATGCGACTCTGATTCGCCACCAGACCCGCACGGTTACCGATATCGATCATCGCCATCGCCACGATAAGTAACCACAGATGTGAAGCACTGACGCCCACCAGCGCAAAAGCCACTGCCAATAGCAATGCGCCGGCGAAAAGCATCTTACCGGAGCCCACACGGTCGACCATCCGGCCAATCGCCGGGGAGGCCAGCAAACCGGCAATGCCGACGAAGCCAAATGCCCCCACGGCGCCGGGGCCAAAGTCATAGGGCGGACGCGCCATCAACATAGCGAGCGTAGACCATAATGCGGAGAAGGCGGCAAACATCAGAAATCCGGTAACGCAGGCGGCACGAACGGTGGGTTCACCTTTAAATAGCGTCCACAGTGAACACAGTAAGGCGGTATAGGGGAGCGATGTGGCCTGCCCGGTAGACGGGAAGCGAAGAATAATCACCGCCATAACCAGTACATCAATGGCGACGGCAATGAAAAACATCATACGCCAGCCCTTGCTGGCACCGACAAAACCACTTAAGGTGCGGGCAAACAGTAAACCTGCCGAGAGGCCGCTCAACAGCGTTCCCACGACTCGCCCACGCAGGCTGGGATCGGCCAGGCCCGACATCGTAGGGATAATAATTTGCGCGCTCACGGCACTGGCGCCGACGGCGAAGCTGGCAAGTTTTAACAGATTAAAATTGGGGGCGATGGCCACCGCAAGCAGGCTGACCATATTGCATGCCAGCAGCGCGATGATGAGTCGTTTACGGTCGACGCGATCGCCGAGCGGGACCAGCAGGAACAGGCCGCTGGCGTAACCGAGTTGCGTCAACATGGCAATCTGGCCCGCCTGCGCATCGGATCGTCCGAAGCTTGCTCCCATGCTGGCGAGTAGCGGCTGATTGTAATAAAGCGTTGAGACAGCAAAAGCGCAGGCCAGAGCCATCAGAAAAACAGTGGCGGCAGAAAGCGGCGTTGACGATGAAGAAGAGGTAACCATGGTGACATCAATCCCGTATCAAGAGTTGTCACCACTCTATCTGGCACGATGCAGGACGATAACGCCGTTTCAGACGCAACATCTTTGCGTATTATGCAAAGATGAAGGTCAGGGCTCCCAGACAGGCGGTGTACCGATGGCCTGGCAAAGCGCCGCATTAAAAGCGCGCACTTTGGCACCGGGCTGCGGCAGCGCGCGCAGTAGGTGAATGCGCGACGGGGGGGCATTCCAGGGTTCCGCGTCCAGCGAAAGACGCGTGAGTGTGCCCGCTTTTACATCCTGGCCGACAATCCAGGTGGGCAGGAAGGCGATGCCCATGCCCGCCAGTGCCGCGCTGCGTAAGGCTTCAAAATCATCGCAGCGAAAAAACACCCCTGAACGTTGCGCATCGCTGTGCGAAAAATCGGGTATCTCTTTCCATCCCAGCAGGTCGCTGCCGTGCAGTTTATCGAGCAGGCGGTGCGTGACCAGTTCGCGGGTACTGACCGGCTGGCCTGCACGCGCAAGGTAGGCGGGGCTTGCCACCAGCAGGCGCGTCAGCGGCGCGAGCGTCGTGGCGATAAGCGTGCTGTCCGGCAGATCGCCCATACGAATCATCACGTCCAGCCGCTCTGTGACCGGATTATAAAGCCTTTCAGTGAGATCGAGTTCAACACGCAGCGCCGGGTGTTCGGCTTCCAGCGCAGCGATGACCGGCAGAACGTACCGCTTGCCGAAAGAGGGCAGGCACGCGATGCGCAGGGTGCCGGACACGGAAATATCAAATGCCGACACCTCCGCGTGAACATCTGCCAGTTCATCCAGCAGGCGCAACGCCCGCTGGTACAGCTTTTGCCCCGAATCTGTCAGCGTCAGTGAGCGCGTTGAGCGAATGAATAACGCAACGCCCAGCTCATGTTCCAGAGCATCAATTTGCCGCACCACGGCAGACGGGGTCTGCGCACGTTTACGCGCGGCAGCGGAAAAGCTGCCGCTGCGCACGACATCGGCGAAGACAGGGAGATACTCGGCAAAATTGGGCGTTATCATCTTTGCGCGTTTCGCAAAATTATTCACAATGTGCACAACATAACACGCTGTGTGCCGATCTGCTCGTTGCGTTACCGTTCCGGGGAGCGTTGCTGTGCACAAACTTCTGCGTTTTTACCCGCAGACCACGCCATCCACATGGCTACGGCCAGTAACAACAGCAGTAACGGCGTGAAACCCTGCGTGCCGACCCGTTCTAATACAATGCCGCCCAGTATGCCGCCGCCTGCGATCGCCAGGTTCCACACTGTTACCAGCATCGACTGTGCGATATCCGTTGCCTCTTTCGCGCGGATCACCATCGTGGTCTGAAACAGCGTAGCGGCGCCGCCAAAGGCGAGTCCCCAAAAGATCACCGCCGCCCAGACCGTTGGCGCACGGGTGGCATTCAGTTGTAGCAGCAGGGCGGCCAGTATAAACAGGCCAACGCTCAGCACGGTGAGTCCGTACAGATAGCGGTCAATCAGCATCCCTGTTACCGCGATACTTGCCAGCGAGCAAAGCCCAAACAGCAGCAGGGCGGCATCTGTTCTTGCCGCTAACCCTGCCGGGGCCAGGAACGGCGAAATATAGGTATAGAGCAGGTTATGCGCCAGCACGAAACTGAGCACCAACAGCAGTACGCGACCGACGCCGGGTAGCTGAGCGACGCGGCGCAGCGACAAGCGTTGCGGTACCGGTGGCGCGGCATGATCCGGGGCGCTCAGGCGTAAAATGATCATCAACAACAGCGACATTACGCTTAGCATCGCAAAGCAGAGCCGCCAGCCAATCAGGTTGCCAACGAAGGTCCCGATGGGCACACCGATGGAGAGGGCCAGCGGCGTGCCCGCCATGGCAATCGCGATCGCTTGTCCCTTTTTATGGGCGGGGGCCATCGAGGCGGCGAAACCGGCCAGCAGCGCCCACAGAATGCCGGCCGCGATACCCGCGATACCGCGTGCGGCGAGCAGCCACCCATAATTGCTGGCAAAGGCGGTGACGGTATTCGCCAGCGTAAATCCCGCAAGCGTTAACAACAGCAGTCGGCGGCGGCGCCATCCCTGCAGTAACGACATAAGCGGAATAGCGGCAATAAACGAGCCGACGGCATAAACCGTCACGCTTTGCCCGGCCGCCGCTGGCGTGATAGCAAGATCGTGGGCCATTCGCGTCAGTAACCCGGCGGGTAGCGTTTCGGTGACAATAGTGACAAATGCCGCCATCCCCAGCGCCAGCAGCGGCAAGAGGGGCAGACGTTGCGCGCGTGTCATAACGCCCCCCGCAAGCCGTGGTAGACCGCATCGCGCAGATCATTGACAAACTGTCCCGACATGCCTTCGTACAGCGTATTGCTAAAGGCCACCACGCTGAGTTCGCGCTCGCGGTCAACAAACCACGCATGACCGTAGGCACCCCCCCAGCGCCAGGTACCCGGGGATTCCGGCGAGGCGGCCAGTTGGGGGTCGCGAAGAACGGAAAAGCCCAGTCCAAAACCTGTGCCGGGGGCATCTGCAAGCGCATGTGGCGTAATCTGATCGCGGCCCATTTCCGCCACCCATTCGGGGGACAGAAGAGAACCGCCACCGCTACGCAACGTTTCAAGCAGGCGCATCACATCACTCACGGTGCCAACCATTCCCGCGCCGCCCGACGGGTACGCCTCGCTGTTATAGACCCGTGACGGGCTATAGCAGATACCCACGGTGTTCTCAAAGGGGGCAACGAATTCGCCCTCCTGCAGAAGGTGGGGCTCCGGCTGGTCATTGACATACGCGGTGGCCACCTCCTGGCCCGGTGAGACCGCGAAGCCTGTGTTGCGCATTGCCAGCGGTCCGGTGACCAGCGTTTTTACCGCAACATCCAGCGGTTGCCCTTGTACCTGCTCAATGATCGCGCCGAGCACATCAATCGCCAGCGAATAGCACCAGGCGGTTCCCGGCGCATATAACAGGGGAACCGTGGCGATACGGCGGACGTTTTCCTTGAGCGTTACCCCGGAAGCATCCATCCCATCGGAAACCCCCGCGCGGGCGTAGGGACCGTTCGCATCCTCTTCGAGAAAGCGGTAACCGAGACCGGCGCTGTGGCTCATTAACTGGCGCAGTGTGATGGTGGCCTGGCCGCCATCCGGCAATGACGGGGTGAACTCAGGCAGGTAGCGGGTAACGACATCATCAAGGTGCAATTTCCCCTGCTGCACCAGCACCATGGCGGCGGTGGTGACAATGGGTTTACTGACCGACGCAAGACGAAAACGGGTATTCAGCGTCATCGGGCGCTGCGTTTCCCGATCGGCATAGCCCGCCGCCTGGTGAAAAATGGTTTGCCCATGGTGTGTGACCATGACTTCCACGCCCACCAGACGGCGCTCATGCAGTGCCTGACGGACAACGCGTTGGATGAAATCTTGCATTTCCTCTCTCCTCTGTTTTCAACGTATCCACAGTAGAAGTTTCGCGATTGCGGAAAAAGAGGGGTATATTTCATGACACTACGGAAATAAATGTCCGTAATGGCGAGGGCATATGGACAGTCTCAACGGGTTTGTCGTGTTTGTGCAGGTGGCGGAAATGCGCAGCTTTGTGGCCGCCGGGCGTCATCTTGGCGTATCGGCTTCGGCGGTGGGGAAGAGTATTGCCCGGCTGGAAGATAAGCTCGGCGTGCGGCTGTTTCACCGAAGCACGCGCAGCATCACGCTGACGGCAGAAGGGCATTTACTGCTGGAGCGCAGCCGACGCATCCTCGCGGAAATCGAGGCCGCACAGCAGGAACTCACCCAGGCGGCGGAGCGCCCGGTTGGACGTTTGCGGCTGAGCTTGCCGCTGGTGGGCTCGCTGGTGTTACCTGTGCTGGGCGATTTTATGCGCCAGTACCCGCAGATCCAGCTGGATCTGGAATTTACCGATCGCATGGTGGATGTGATTGCCGAGGGCTATGACGCCGTTCTGCGCATCGGACCGCCTGCTGACTCGCGCCTCTCGGCCCGCAAACTGGGGCAGTTTCGCACGGTTGTCGTCGCATCGCCGGATTATCTGGCCCGCTGCGGCGAACCGCAAAGCCCTGCGGATCTCGCTCATCATGCCTGTCTGCAATACCGTTTTCCCTCCAGTGGCAAACTGGAACGTTGGGTGATGCGTGGTAATGAGGCGGAAAACGAGCTCACGCTTCCGGCGACTATGGTGTGCAATAACATTGAAACCCGCGTCTGCTTCGCGCTGCGCGGGCTGGGGATTGCCTGGCTGCCTGATTTTGCCATTCGCGAGGCGCTGGAGCAGGGCGCGCTGCAAGAGATCTTATCCGATTACGCCAGCCACACCGGGGTGGTGCACCTGCTGTGGCCTGCCAGTAAACATCCCTCGCCTAAGCTGCGCGCATTAATCGATTTTCTTAGCGCGCGGCTTTTTCCGCCGGCGGGCGTGTCGTTGACGCAAACGGCAGAATATTCGCTGGCGCGCTAAAGAGTCACGCGCAGATTCACTCGATGAGTGCGGCGTTAGTCTCAGGCGCAGTCAGCGTCTCCCGCATACATTCCATAAACACCCGCATCGCCGGGCTGACGACTTTTCCTGCGTGGTAAGCGCACAATGCCTCGATCGAAAGTGCTGTGGGGGAAAAGGGCAGTTCAACCAGAGTACCGGTTGCCAGTTCATTTTCTACGGTAAAGCGCGGTAAAAATGAAACCCCAAGATTACCCGCCACACACTGTTTAATGCTCTCAATGCTCCATAACTCAATGGTGTTATCGAGAGTGATCTGCCGCTGACGTAATGTGCTTTCAAAAATCTGGCGAAAGATACATTGCGGTTCGTTGATGATAAAGCTGACGGGAATATGCTGGCCTGACCGGGTGAAATCGACGTCGGTGAGTTGCGGTGAAGCGACCAGAACTAAAGGCTGTTCGCCATAGCTTTGCAGGGTCAGGGCTGAATCGTTGCCCACACGGTAAAAGATGCCAAGGTCCACCTCATCTGCCAGCAGTGCATCACGGATAGCGTAGCAGTTGAGTGACTGCAATGAGAGGCGAACGCCGGGCGCGCGTTGTTTAAACCGCTGGAGTACAGCGGGAATTTTATACGACAGCAGCGTTTCCCCGGTAGCGACCCGCAGTTCGCCGGCCGGTTCGTCTTTGTCCAGCGCGGCCTGGCGTAGCCCGTCCATCACCCGCATCAGTTCATAGACATGCGGCAAAATATTACGCCCGGACTCGGTCAGGATCATCCGGCGACCAATTTTTTCAAACAACTTGAGCGACAGTTCTTGTTCCAGTTGCTGGATCTGAAACGTAATGGTGGATTGTGTGCAGCAGAGTTTATTGGCTGCGCGGGCAAAGGATCCCTCTTCGACCACGGTTTTCAGTGTCATCAGGCGGCGCAGATCCATTCCTTCTCCCTTAAATCTATCGAAAATATCGAAGTCAGAATAACAAATATTTCGATTTTTTTAAGTATTTGCGCAGGGTAGTTTAAGCAAAAATTCTCTGAGGGATCCCTGTGAATACTGCCGTTATCAGTGCTTTTCTGACCTATACCGTTATTTCTGCTATCACTCCCGGTCCTAATAACATCCTGGCGCTCAGTTCAGTAAGTACTCATGGGCTCAGGCGCAGCGTGCGCGTGCTGGCGGGGATGACCTGCGGCTTCCTGGTGATTATGCTGTTATGTGCCGTTTTCACCGTTATGCTCACCCATGTATTGCCCGCCGTCACCGGCTGGCTCAACATTCCTGGCGCACTCTATATTGTATGGCTGGCGCTGAAAATTGTGCGCAGCGATCCGGCGACAGCGCAGGGAACACCACTGTTACTGAGCTTCTGGGCCAGCTTTGCCCTGCAGTTTGCCAATGTCAAAATCATCCTTTATGGCATTACGGCTCTCTCTGCTTTTGTTTTGCCCTATACCCACAATATCGCCGTTGTTGCGGCGGTGAGCGTGAGCCTGGCCCTTATCGGGGCGGCGGGAAATTTTTGCTGGGCGGTAGCGGGGCATCTGTTTCAGGTGTTGCTACGTCGCCATGCTCGCCCGGTGAATGCGTTGCTGGCCTGCCTGTTGATTTACAGCGCCATTCGACTGTTTATTTGATGGCTGCATATAGCGCTTTTTCGCAATAGCTCATCCATTTAAATACTTTGTTATTTCCGGCTTTTTCTCCCATCGTCGGCACAGAGAAAAGGTCGAATAAAGGGTGTTGAGTGGATGGCAAAAAGTAAGGCGGTTTACCTGCACGAGCAGCAGCGTGCGCTCATCGGGCAGCTGTCCCGGTCCTGGCTATGGCGCAGTGAATTTCCAACATGGGTACTTATCATCGTTATCTACGGCGGCTGGTTTGCCACGCTGGCCTTCCATGAAACGCTGGGTTTGTTGCCTGCCACATTACTGCTTATCTGGTTTACCGCCTGGTATATGTCGTTACAACATGAACTGATTCACGGTCATCCCACGCGCTACCCAAGGGTTAACCAATTACTGGGACTCATGCCGCTGGCCGTCTGGTATCCGTATGGCTTGTACCGCGATTCTCACCTTGCGCATCATCGCGCACACTTGCTGACGTTGCCGGATGACGACCCGGAGTCGTACTATTTTTCCGTCCATCGCTGGCAGCGTTTACCTCACTGGTATCGTCGCCTTATTCAGTTGCGTAATACTTTTCCGGGGCGTCTGTTGCTGGGGCCGTTGCTCGACATTATGCAAATGCTTGCCGCAATGATCGCGGCGTTTCGAGCCCGCCAGCGCGATGCTATTGTTATGTGGATGGTTCACGGGCTGTTAGTCGGGGTGACCTTTGCATGGATTGCCCACTGTGGTTTTTCGCTGGTCTGGTTCCTGCTGGCGGTCAGCTATCCGGCGCTGGCGCTCACCAAAGTGCGCTCGTTCCTGGAGCATCGGGCAGAAGAAGACCCGCTGGCTCGCTCGGTGATTAACGAAGCCGCCTGGCCCTGGCGCGTGTTATTTCTTAACCTGAACTATCATTCTGTGCATCACGACTTACCGGGCGTGCCCTGGTATGGATTGCGCGCGATCTATTTAAACGATCGAGACGATTATCAGACGCGAAACGGTGGGTTTGTGGTGCGCGGTTATAGCGTATGGCTGCGGCGTTTCCTGTTCCGCGCTGTCGATGTAAACGCGCATCCGGGGTTTAACGCGAGCAATAACTATCATGAGCCATGACATCGCTTTTCCTATGTACGATCTGCACCGCCCGGACACTGAGGCGCTGCTGCGTGCGCTGACGGAACTGCTGGCGGCACGGGGGATTGTCGTTAAGGCGCTCTGCCCGCAAGAGGCACTGCTTGCCCACTGGCGAAGTGACACCCTGTTGCTGAGCCAGACCTGCGGTTTTCCGCTGGTTACGCAGTTGCCCGATGTGCAAACGGTCGGCTGCTTTCACTATACCGCCCCCGGTTGTGACGGCTTTCACTACCGTAGCTTGCTGGTGGTACGTGAGGAAAACGCGCGACAAACGCTGGCGGATTTCCGCGGTCGCGTGGTGGCCTGTAATGCTGAGGATTCGCAATCGGGTTATAACACCTTACGCAAAATGGTCGCTCCGTTGGCGCAGGGCGGGGCCTTTTTCTCGGCCGTGATATTGAGCGGCAGCCACCGGCAATCGCTGGCGGCGATTGGGCAGCGAAGGGCGGATATCGCGGCCATTGACTGCGTAAGTTGGGCGCTGTTAGCGCGCCATGAACCTGAATTGCTGGCCGGGCTGAAGGTGATGGGTTCCACGCCTCTGGCTCCGGGACTGCCACTCATCACCGCAAAACAGACATCGGCATCTACCCTTGCAAAACTCCAGGACGCATTACATGAACTGGTCAGCCATCCGCGCTATCAGGCGGTATGCGACGCGCTGTTAATTTCCGGGTTTAGCCCGATTGCGCGGGAAGCGTATTCCCCCTTGCTGGCCTGGCGTGATGAGGCGGCGGCGCTCGGGGTAACGCATTTATAACGTGCCGGATAATACAGGACGTTTTACGACCAGAAATTCAGTGTTAACCTCGTTTTATTCCTTACTCTGCAAAGGTTTCCCCTGTGTCCATTGATACTGTTTTTGCTTTCCTGGCCGCCGCGCTGTTTCTGGCGTTTGTGCCCGGCCCCGATAACCTGTTTGTCATGACCCAGGCTGCGTTACGCGGACGCCGCGCCGGGTTAACCATCACCCTTGGCCTGTGTACGGGGCTGATTGTCCATACCACCGCTGTGGCGCTGGGGGTGGCGGTGATTTTTCAGCAATCCGAGCTGGCGTTTAGCCTGTTGAAATATGCCGGAGCCGCGTATCTGGCCTGGCTTGCCTGGCTGGCGTTTCGCGCGAAGCCAACGGCTGCCGATAGCCGTGCCGGTTCGGTGCGTGAGGGAACCCGGCTTTATTTGCGCGGCATTTTGATGAATATTACCAATCCGAAGGTGTCTATTTTCTTCCTCGCCTTCCTGCCTCAGTTTGTTGATAAACACGCCGGGCATGTCACTTTGCAGATGTTTGCGCTGGGTGGTCTGTTTATTGTCGCCACGCTGTTTGTCTTTAGCCTGATGGCGCTCTTTGCCGCCAGCGCCGGGGCGCGGTTTGGTCAGTCGTCGGCGGCGCAAAAAGTGATGAATAAAATTGCCGGCGTGGTCTTTTTAGGGTTGGCGCTCAAACTGGCGACGACGCAGCGCTGATGGGCCCATAGGGAGAACCTGGACGAGATAACACCGCCCCTGGATTTTAGGGGAAATGAGGATAAAGGCTTCCGGTAAAGTGCCTGTTTGGGTAGGTTATCAGGCTCTGATATGACAGGAGCCGAATAATGATTGTAAGAACCTGGCATGGCTGTGTCCCCCTGGCGCACGCGGAAGGCTTTGCAACACATCTCCAGTTGACGGGCGTGACGCATTCACAAGGGGTTAAGGGGAATCTGGGCGCGTTTGTTAAACGTGTGACGCAGGGGGAGTGGGAACATTTCTTCCTGGCAACGTACTGGGCAGATATAGCCGCCGTTAAGGCGTTCGCCGGCGAGGATTACCACGTGGCGGTGACGTATCCGGAGGATGAGAAATTTTGCCTGCTTTCCGATCCTTACGTTTTTCAGCACGACGTCCCGTCAACGCAGCCGCTGTAAACGCAGAGATCTGCCGTTCCCGGTTGCCTGTCGCGCCGCTATTTTTCCGGCCTTTTTGAACGCAGTTGGTATTCACTGTAAGTGGAAAAACGGGTGAAATCAAAACGGTAAAGGGACGCTAAAGTGTTCGGTGCCGTGTTATCGGCGTTCGCTTATAACAATGTTGTCCAGAGACTCAGAATGGCGACTTTTCTCGCCCGGACCAGACGGTCAAAAAATTTCATCAAGGACATTGCAGGCCTTGAGATTGCTGTCTAATTTTATTCTTGGTTTGGTTCTTCTGACATCTTGCAGAGAGCCGTAGTTTACTTTTTTACAGGAATGAATATGCAGAGCACGACAACTGAGGAACAATTAAACGCCTTTTTTGGCCGCGATCCTCATGCTTTCGAGGCGGAAGAACAGCTTATCGCAGAAATTACCCAGAGCCTCAGTGCTCGCAAAGCGGAAGTGAGCAATAAGGATCTTATCTTTGCACTCATTCAACTGCTTGAAATTGAAAAAGATGTTGTCAAACTGGATATCTATCGCAACGCCCTTGAAATGGTTGTTCAAAAAACACCCGACGACGTTTAATTGAAATTTTCTGATTCCCTTCCTGATGACATGCTGCCTTCACCTGTGCGTGAAGGCAGCTTTAATCATACTTGTCTGTGTCACGCCACCATAATGCCGGGTGACCATTACAGCGGTTTTTTGCGCCGTTGTATCAGATATTGCCGGGTGGCTTCCAGAACGCTTCTCTGGCGGGAACATGTTGCCATGACTTCCTGCGCGCGAAGCACCATGACGAGGTTATCTGCCTTGATGGGCAGGCGCGAATTCATAAGATAAGTGGCGGCCAGGCCAATCGCCTCATGGATTTCCTCTGGTTGAACTTGCTCATTTTCGTTCAATTACACTCCCGTTGCTGAGATGATGAACGTCTTCTAAGGCCATCAGGCCAGTCAAATTCACGATGAGCATTATGTAAGAACATGCTTAGGCAAGTCTGATTAGAAGGGGTCAGTGGGATAGCAAACCTGTTAACCATACAGGTTAAACAGGGTGCTGATTCTTAGTGCTTGATTGCTTTACTGATATTTAAAAGAGTGTCATCGCGGAGTCGATTTTTGCGCTGGGTCGTTTGCAGAGACCAGGCGCTTTTTTTACTGTTTTCAGGCTGCGTACGGAAATGGTGCACGCCACTGATTGCGCTTCGCCAGGCTTCCTGCCTTTCACTGTCGGTTTCCGTTCTTAGGTTTTCCTGCAACTGCACAATTAAGGCATCGAAGGAAATATCCTCCGCTGATTCCAGAAGCGTCAGAATCGCTTCTCCCATGACAGTATCTACAAGTTTGTCCTTATCATTTTTACTCATTTCGCCTCTCAATATTTACGACACTGTTTTACACAAGCCTTAACCATTATGCACACGCAGGCCAAATCTGCCTTTTTTTGCTGAACGTATTTAAAATGTCCGGAGCTTTCACTTCTGACCTTTGGCAAAGATAAGCGTCATTAAGGCGCTGAGCTGCGCTTCTGTTACCGGGTTCGTCTCTGTTGCGATGCGGGCAGCAATTTTAAGGCAGATTGTGCGTTTGCTAACGGTTTGTTTCGCGTTCAACATCTCTATCACCAGCGCGCCCAACATCTCTTCGCACGAGAGCATCTGTGCTAAAGGGCACTCAATGGCGCCATTATCACTATCACGCGTACCCTTCACGACAGCCTCATTCAGTCAGGATCTCTAGCCAAAGATTTGGTGAACGCCATGCGGCAGGCAAGTAGATCCATAAGCGTAATCGATTTTCAAAAAAAAGCAAAAAAGCCAACATATTGATTTATTGAATAATCAGCAGGGAGCGCTGCCATGGAGAATATTTTAACGATACCCTGGCCAACGTAAGCCAGGGCGGGGGTTATTTCACATTGAATGTCAGATAGCCCATGATACCGTCGCTTGGGCCATCTTTGGGGTGATGCACACCATCCATGACGGGAACGACCGGAAAATCGAAGGGCGAAACGCCGTCAATGCAAGCGACGTTTACACCAAATTGCTCTGGATTGGAGCGGCGCTGGTGAAAGGTATAAATCCCGCAGACAGAGCAAAAATAGTGGGCCGCGGCCTGGGTATTAAAGCGGTACTCGGTGAGTTTCTCTTTTCCCCGCGTCACCTCCAGTCCGGATAACTGGGCGGAAACGGCTACCGCACCGCGCATCCGGCAAAAGGAGCAGTTACAGCGGCGTACGGTATTAAACCCATCGGTGAGTTCAACGGTAAACGCGACGGCACCGCAGTGGCATTGCGCATGAAGCTTCTCTGACATAACAATCTCCGTGGTGACAAAAGAGGATGTAATGAGTGTAGCTGTCTGGCGGCTGAGTTGACGGGGGCAAAACGGGGTCTGGGGAGTTAGCTTTGCTTTTTCTTTTTATATTCCGCAATCGCCTGATTGATATTGTTAGTTTCGATGGAGTCGACCTTTTCGTTATCAGAGAAGACATCATAACGGCCTTCATTGTAGCGAAAAAGAACAGTGACGCCCTGAAAGCGAACCCTTTTTTCCTTGACCGTAATGCCACGACTGCGCATGGCAATTTTTGCGATGGTATCTATTTTTTTACTGTTCATGATGAGTCAGCTTGCCTTTTATTATTAATTATAGTGTCCCTGCTGGCATCAGGGATGGAATGATATTAAGTTTATAAACCCCGAAAAGAAAGGACGATACCCGAAATGGAAGCGGAAAAAAGAGGATAAGTTTCAGGTGTGTTAAGGTTTTCTTAATCTTATGATGTTCTAAAAATTTAAAACGATATGTTTATTAAAATATTTAAAGTTTTTCAGTATTAAATAGCGAACTCAAATATTGAGAATTATTTCGATTCTCATTCCGGCGTCTGTGCGTTTAAACTCCAGCCAGCTTGCTAACGCTTCGTTTATACACACATTTTATAAGGAATGATTATGAAAAATCGCTTTTCGGCCCTGTGTTCGATAGCTTTGGTCATCTCTTCTGTTTTTGCAGGTTCTTCTGCTTTTGCGGCCGATAACGAAGAGGGCATTGTCATTTATAATGCTCAGCATGAAAATCTGGTTCAGTCGTGGGTAGATGGCTTTACGAAAGAGACCGGGATTAAAGTGACCCTGCGCAATGGCGGCGATACCGAACTGGGGAATCAGCTTGTCCAGGAAGGCAATGTTTCGCCTGCCGATGTTTTCCTGACGGAAAACTCCCCTGCAATGACGCTGGTTGACAACGCAAACCTGTTCGCCCCGCTGGATGCCGATACACTGAAACAGGTGCCTGCCGCTTATCGTCCGGCGCATGGCCGCTGGATTGGTATTGCTGCACGCAGCACCGTATTCGTTTATAACCCGAGCAAAATCAGCCCGGCACAGCTGCCGACATCTCTTATGGATTTAGCGAAACCGGAATGGAAAGGGCGCTGGGCCGCCTCTCCGTCGGGTGCCGATTTCCAGGCGATTGTCAGCGCCATGCTGTCATTAAAAGGTGAGCCGGCGACCCTCGACTGGCTGAAAGCGATGAAAACCAACTTTGTGGCTTACAAAGGTAACAGTACTGTCTTAAAAGCGGTCAATGCCGGGCAGATTGATAGTGGCGTTATTTACCACTACTACTATTTTGTCGATCAGGCAAAAACCGGCGAGAACAGCAAAAACACGCAACTTCACTATTTCAAACATCAGGATCCCGGTGCCTTTGTCAGTATTTCCGGTGGCGGTGTGTTAGCGTCCAGCAAACATAAAGCGCAGGCCCAGGCCTTTATTAAATGGATCACTGGCAAGGCCGGGCAGGATATTCTGCGCACGAACAACGCGTTTGAATATGCGGTGGGCGTGAATGCGGCTTCAAATGAAAAGCTGGTACCACTGAATAAACTGGAGGCCCCGAAAGTTGAGCCATCTACGCTAAACAGCAAGAAAGTCACCGAGCTGATGACTCAGGCGGGTATTCTTTAAAATAATAACAGTGAGCGCCTTATGTCTGGTTTGAGCATTCCGTTGGCTGGAAAACAGCAACGCCAAACGCATCAGCATCGCCCCGCGCGCCTGTTGGTGATATTAGCCATGCTGGTTTCTCTGTTGGCATTACTGCCCGTTGGGTTTGTGATTGCAACAGGTATTGATACGGGATGGGAGAGCGTTAAGGCGCTCGTTTTTCGCCCGCGTGTCGCCGAGTTACTGACTAACACGCTGCTGCTGATCCTTTTCTCCCTTCCCGTTTGCGTTTGCCTTGGCGTGGCGCTTGCGTGGCTTACGGAGAGAACCGCACTGCGGGGACGTCGTTTCTGGTCGTTGTTGGTGGTTGCGCCGCTGGCGATCCCTGCCTTTGTGCAAAGTTACGCGTGGATAAGCGTTATCCCCTCTTTACATGGGTTGTCGGCCGCCGTGTTTATCTCCGTGCTGGCTTATTACCCGTTTATTTATATGCCGGTTGCTGCGGTCCTGCGGCGACTGGATCCGAACCTTGAAGATGTTGCTGCATCCTTGGGTTTTGCCCCGTGGCGGGTTTTCTTTCGCGTGGTATTGCCGCAACTGAAACTGGCCATCTGGGGAGGCGCGCTCCTGGTAGGGCTGCACCTGCTGGCAGAGTATGGCCTGTATGTAATGATCCGCTTTGATACCTTCACGACGGCCATTTACGATCAGTTCCAGTCTACTTTTAGCGGCCCGGCGGCCAATATGCTGGCGGGGGTGCTTGCGCTGTGCTGTCTGGGACTACTGTTGCTGGAAGGGGGAACCCGCGGTAAGGCTCGGTATGCCCGTGTGGGGGGCGGATCCGCCCGTCGCCAGAATATCCATGTACCCGCAATGGCAGGCCAATTTCTGGGACAACTTCTGCTGGTCTGCGTGGTGATGCTGGCGCTGGGAACGCCCATCGCGGTGCTGTGTCGCTGGCTCTGGGCGGGTGGTCTGGCCGTCTGGCAGAACGGCGATTTATGGCTATCCCTGCATCAAACGGTGGTCCTGGCATCGGCCGGGGCGATCATTACCACCGGATTTGCTATCCCGTGTGCGTGGCTGGCGGTGCGCCATCCACATCGCCTTTTTCGGCTGCTGGAAAGCATGAATTATGTGGCCAGCTCACTGCCGGGTATCGTGACGGCGCTGGCACTGGTGACGGTCACCATTCATTACGCCCGGCCCATTTATCAGACCGAAGTGACGCTCTTTCTGGCATATATGCTGATGTTTATTCCCCGGGCGCTGATTAACTTACGCGCCGGTATCGCCCAGGCGCCGGTCGAACTTGAACATGTCGCGCAAAGTCTGGGCGTATCGCCGGGATGGGCGCTGTGTCGCGTGACGATGCGTCTGGCGGCACCCGGTGCGGCTGCGGCTGCGGCACTGGTCTTTCTGGGCGTGAGCAACGAGCTGACGGCGACACTGTTGCTCTCTCCGCTGGGAACACGCACGCTTGCCACCGGTTTCTGGGCGCTGACCAGCGAGATTGATTATGTTGCTGCGGCTCCGTATGCCCTGTGCATGATCCTGATTTCTCTTCCCCTGACGGGCCTGCTCTACAAGCAATCACAAAAACTATCGGGTCGTTAAGATGTTCGAGCTTATTAATGTGTCGAAAAAATTTGGCCACACGCAGGTGCTGGATAACATCACGCTTTCGCTGTCACCCGGCAGTCGCACCGCGATAGTGGGGCCGTCAGGTTCCGGTAAAACCACCCTGTTACGCCTGATTGCCGGGTTTGAGATGCCCGACAGCGGACAGATAACGATGCGTGGTACACCGCTGTTTAGCCCGACAGTATCGGTTCCTGCGCATCAGCGAAAAATTGGCTTTGTCCCGCAGGAAGGGGCGCTTTTCCCGCATCTGACGGTTGAAGAGAACATTGGCTGGGGGATCCGCGCCTCGCGCCAGGAACGGCGCAAGCAGGTTGAAGCCTTGATGGACCGGGTGTCTTTGGACAGGCAACTGGCGCGTCACTGGCCGCATGAAATCTCCGGCGGACAGCAGCAGCGCGTGGCACTGGCGCGCGCGCTGGCACAGCAACCGGCGCTCATGTTGTTGGATGAGCCCTTCTCAGCGCTGGATACCGGTCTTCGTGCCACTACCCGTAAAGCGACCGCGGATCTCTTGTCGCAGGCGGGCGTCGCTACCGTACTGGTCACCCACGATCAGAACGAAGCGCTCTCCTTTGCCGAGCAGATTGCCGTTATTCGCCACGGGCAGTTTGCCCAGGTAGGGACGCCACAGGCCGTCTATTCGCAGCCCGTCGATGAAGAGACGGCGCTGTTCTTAGGCGACGCGCTGATCCTGACGGCGCAGGTCACCAACGGTAAAGCCCGCTGTCTGGTGGGCGATGTGCCGGTGGATGACAGCGCCGCAGAAGGCGTGAGGCGCATTATGCTGCGCCCGGAACAATTGATGATCACCCCGGTATCGGCAGGTGAAACCGCGTTGCAGGCGACGGTATTGGATATTGATTTTGCCGGTTATCTCTCGACGCTGACACTGGGATTTACGGATCGGGCGCAAACGCTGACCATCAATACCGTCACACCACAATTATTATTGCCAGGTACTACGGTTGCGCTCAAAATTACAGGCCATGCGCGGGTATTTGCGGCATAAAAATAGCCTGCTGATTGACGGCATATCCTGTTTTTATCCACGCATGTCTGAATATTGAGGGTAATAATGAATGGGAGAGAGCATGTTTTCACTCAGCAACTGGTTTATCTGGGCGCTGCTGTCCGCCTTTTTTGCTGCGCTGACCGCCATTTTCGCTAAAGTCGGGATCCAAAATGTGGATTCCGATTTTGCCACGTTAATCCGTACCGGGATAATTATCGTTATTCTGGCTGCCTTTATTTATTTTACCGGTAAGTGGCAGAATCCATTGCTAATTGGCAAACGCACCTGGCTTTTCCTGATCTTATCTGGCCTGGCGACCGGTGCGTCCTGGGTGTGCTATTTCAGGGCTTTAAAGATCGGTGAGGCTTTTAAAGTGGTACCGGTAGATAAAATGAGCGTGGTGATGGTGGCGATTTTTGCTTTTATTTTTCTCGGCGAACGACCAGGGTTGCGGGAGGCGGGGGGACTGCTCTTGATTACCGCAGGCGTATTGTTACTGGCGCTGCGGAGATAATCAGCCGTGACGTTGATGTGCGGGCAGAAAAATAACCAGTACGCCCGCAATAATAACCAACACACCAATCAGTGACCGAACAGAAAAAATACCGTGCATGCCGGGCACAATAAGCGATGCCGACCATACCAGAATATAGCTGAGGCTCAGCAGGGCATAGGCTTTGCTCAATGCCAGATGGTGTAAAGCCAGATACCAGAAAAACATCGAGGCCAGATAACCCGCCAGCCCGGCCAGCAGCAGCGTTGTTTCCAGATGAACAGGCCACAGCGCGCCGATAAACGCATAAAACTGCGACACCGGCGGAAGGGCCGTCATGGCATAACCCATCGCAAGCTGTGCCGCGCTGGTTAACAGCACGCTGACCAACGTCAGAAGAACCCCTTTCATGCCGCACCGCCCAGAATCACAATTCCCACAATAATTAACCCCACGCCAAGCCAGTGGCGCAGGTTAACCGGTTCACGCCAGATCCCCCAGGCGGCCAGCGTCACCCAGACAAAGTTGAGACTTAACATCGGATAGGCGATGCCAACGGGGATGCTCTGTAATACCAGCAGCCAGAAAAGCATACCCAGGCCAAGGCAGGCAAGCGCCAGCCCGAGCCAGGTTAAAATATGCCGACGGCGGCCCACCCTAAGGGCAGGCCGCGTCGCTTGCTTTTGGCACAATTGACCGGCAAAGCTCAGCAGGCTTGCCAGCATAAGCAGAAACCAGCTCATCGTAGCGCTGCATACTCAATAAGTGCGATTCGCCCCTGAACAAATACATTTGATGGTGGAGGAATCGGCAGGCTATTGACACTTTCACCGCGTGAGAGCAGAACCACCAGCGTGACTTTGCCTTCCTGACGATGCTGCGCCAGCCAGTCGTTGAAATCTTTCTCAGCGATAAATTTGTCTTTCGCATCCGGGTAGCTGAGGCCGTATTGCAGCTCACCGGTCTGGCCAAACATAATAATATCGCTACGTTTCAGTTCCCACGCCAGGCCTGCGGCGATGCCGACATTATCACTCAGAATATAGCGGCTGGATGCCAGTGACTCTTTGGCCATGCCGATCGCGAATTGCGGCTGTTTTGATTCCATCACCCGGTTAGGGATGGCAAAACCGACCAGCAGCGCCAGCCCGGCCGGACACAATGCCGAGAGCATCCAGCTTTTTTCGGTATTGCGCAGGGTATACCAGCCCACCAGCGCCCAGACGAAAAAGGCCATCGCGGCACAAAACACTTTATAGCTTTCGAGTGTGGTCCATACCGGGTTTTTCAAAGGCCCCCAGGGAGAGGCAATAAACGCGGCAATCAGGCCAAACAGACCAAAGCCAATGTTGAGCCAGGCATTGACGCGCAAAGCACGGTAGCCTTTTTCTGCGGCCTGCACCGAATAGCCGGCCATCAGGATCGCCAGCGGCGCGAAGCAGGGCAGGATATAGGTCAACAGTTTGCCTTTCGCGATACTGAAAAACAGAAATGGCATCACTATCCAGCACAGCAGGTAGAGCGTCGCGCGGTTGTTCTCACGGGTGAACCACGCCAGGCGAAGCGAACCGGGCAGCAGTCCCAGCCAGGGCAGACTTCCCAATAAGATGACCGGCAGGTAGTACCAGAACGGGGCTTTATGCTGCGCATCTGCCATGGCAAAACGCTGAATATGCTCTACCCAGAAGAAGTAGTGCCAGAAATCTGGCTCATGCTGGGCAATCGCCAGCCCCCACGGCAGGACAACCAGCACGCAACTGGCGATGGAAAGCCAGCCCCAAATCAGCGCCTCTTTCCATTTTTTCTGCACGATTATCCAGGGTAAAACGCTCAGTACCGGCACGGCCAGCGCCAGAAATCCTTTGGTCATCACCCCCATGCCGCAGGTCAGACCGAGCAGCACATAGCCCGCCGCTTTCACGGAGGGGGTCTTTGCCTGAGCGGCAATCCAGAACGTGCACATCCCGGCAACCAGCCACAGGGCGATCATCGGGTCGAGCACCGCATAGGTGCCGATGCCGTAAACTTCAAGCATGGTGATGAAAATGATGGCAGCCATCATCGCCACGCGTTTATCGCGCCAAATCTGCCAGGCAAACCATGACACCATTCCGGCAACCAGCGCGGTTGAAAAGATAACCCCGGCGCGTACCGCAAAGTTGGTGCCGCCGAACAGCCACTGGAATATGGAGTTCATCCAGTAACCGGCGATCGGTTTTTCGAAATAACGCAGGCCGAGGAAATGCGGCACGGTCCAGTTTCCGCTGCTGAGCATTTCACGGCTGATCTCTGCATAACGCGTTTCATCAGGCTGCCAGAGCAAACGCCATTCGACAGGGATCAGGTAGTAGAGGACAAACAGGGCAAGTACAACCAGACCGTAGCGTGACGACTTCGTCATTCCGTTCTCTCCATTTGCTGACAACCCAGCCATCCTTCACGGCCAGCAATTTCACCACGTACAACCTTACCCGTGGGCAAGGTGCGTAAATTGGCAGGTAACAGTTCACCCAGCGGGCAGAATTGAATATTCGCTTCGGCGGCGCGCTGGAGTAAATCTTCAAACTCAAGGCGATGGGCGATCCCTTCGACCTCAGCGTGAATGGTATAGACCGGCACGCCGGGGTCATCCAGCATGCGGGCCAGAATGAAATCGTTGAACCCGCTGGCACTGACTTCACCCCCGACAACCTCATCCCAGGTGGGCAGCGTTACCGGAATCTGTACCGTACCCGTCTGGCCGACGCCGGTTACGGGTAAAAAGGGGGTGCTGCCCCGACAGTCGCTGTTATAGAGAAAATCGAAGGCTTCTTTCGCCTTAATGACCCGCTGGTCGGCACGCCAGCCGGCTACGGCTGAACAGGTAATATCTGTACCGATTATCGATTCCAGTTCTTCTTTACCCAGCGCGATGTGATGGAGCAACTCATCGCTGTCCCATACGCCGCACCAGGTTTGCCAGGCGTGGTGATCCCACGCATGCAGCCCCACTTCATGGCTGGCGGCGGCACTGCGGATAATATCCGCGTTAGCGCGCCCGATATTCCTGCCGGGCCACGCGGTGCCCGCCAGTAAAATATCCCAGCCATACAGGGAGGCCGCTTTTGAGCGCAGCATCTTTAGTAAGAACTTCGGCTTAATCAGCCGCCAAAGATGCCGTCCCATATTGTCCGGCCCCACACTAAAGAAGAAGCTTGCGCGTACGCCGTAGCGGTTGAGCATGTCCAGCAGCGACGGCACCCCTTTACGGGTGCCGCGGAAGGTATCGACGTCTATGCGCAGGCCGACTTTTCTCATGGCTTCTGTTCCGTGACCTCAACGGTGCGTAAAAAGAAGTCCAGCGTCTCTTCGACCGTCTGGTGCATTTCTACCGTCGGCTGCCAGTCCAGGCAACGTTTGGCGTTGCGAATGCTCGGTTTGCGGTGTTCAACGTCCTGGTAGCCTTTCCCGTAGTAGTCGCTGCTCTCCACTTCGCGGAAGCCGGCAAACGGCGGGAAGCGGTCACGCAGCGGGTGACGTTCGAAGCAGTCGAGCAGCATTTCCGCCAGCTCTTTGATGCTCGCTTCGTTATCCGGGTTACCGATGTTGATGATCTGCCCATCACAGCGGCCATCTTTGTTTTCGATGATGCGGAACAGCGCTTCAATACCATCGCTGATATCGGTAAAGCAGCGTTTCTGTTTACCGCCTTCAATCAGCTTAATCGGCGAACCTTCGACCAGGTTGAGGATCAACTGAGTGATGGCGCGGGAGCTGCCGATACGGGCGGCATTCAGGTTATCCAGACGCGGCCCCATCCAGTTAAACGGACGGAAGAGGGTGAATTTAAGGCCGGTTTTGTCGCCGTAGGCCCAAATCACACGGTCCAGCAACTGTTTGGACACTGAGTAGATCCAGCGCTGTTTATTAATCGGACCCACCACCAGATTGGAGGTGTCTTCGTCGAAGTTCGCGTCGGTGCACATGCCGTACACTTCCGACGTCGACGGGAAGATGATGCGTTTGTTGTACTTCACGCAGTCACGAATAATTTTCAGGTTCTCTTCGAAGTCCAGCTCGAACACGCGCAGCGGGTTACGGGTGTACTCGATTGGCGTCGCAATGGCCACCAGCGGCAATACAACATCACATTTCTTAATGTGGTATTCAATCCACTCGGAGTGAATGCTGATATCACCTTCAACAAAGTGGAAACGCGGGGAGTCCAGGAAACGGCTAATAGCATCAGAACCAATATCCAGACCGTAAATCTCGTAATTATCATCCTGCAACAGACGTTCGGTCAGGTGGTTACCGATAAAACCGTTTACCCCGAGGATGAGCACGCGAGTACGGCGCTTAATGGCAGCAAACGGACGGCTGGAGAGCAGGGCTCCCGGCACCAGACCCATCGCGGGCGCAAGCTGGGTACCCTGCATGTAAACGCCGTTTGCGCTCTGGCCGGTCACGATTTCCAGCGCACCTTCACCACAGGCGACCACCAGCGGAGCGACAGACAGCACGGTGCCCGGCTTCGCTGCGGCGAGGTCGGCGCGTACGCGGGATTTCCAGACGATAAATTTGTTGGTGCCCACATAGCCAAATGCGCCCGGCCACGGATCGCTGACGGCACGTACCAGGTTATGCAGCTCCTGCGCCGGTTTTTCCCAGGTCAGACGACCATCTTCCGGGGTACGACGGCCAACATAGGTAGCCTGAGCCTCATCCTGTGCGCGTTCCTGAGTTTGACCACTGCGGATTTTCGGCAGCACGTCGCTCAGCAGGCTTTGTGAGGCCGCACAGAGTTTTTGATGCAGAGAAAGCGCCACGTCGGTGTCGCTGATCGCCACACTCTGTTGCGCCACAATATCGCCTGCATCGGCGCGTTGGGTCATACGGTGCAGGGTAACGCCGGTCTCTTTTTCACCGTTGACCAGTACCCAGTTCAGCGGCGCGCGGCCACGGTATTTCGGCAGCAGCGAACCGTGCAGGTTAAACGCGCCTTTTGTCGGCAGGCTCAGAATATCGTTGCACAGCAGGTTGCGGTAGTAGAAGGAGAAGATCACTTCTGGCGCGAGTGCGCGAATGCGATCAACCCACAGAGGATGGTTTACATCATCCGGGGCATAAACCGGAATTTCCTGTTCAGCCGCCAGGCGCGCCACGGATTTAAAAAAGTGGTTTTCACCCGCATTGTCGGCGTGAGTAAAGATGGCGGCAATCTCAAAGCCTGCTTCCAGCAGTGCTTGTATGCCCGTGCACCCCATATCGTGATATGCAAAGACGACAGTTTTCATGACTCAATTTCCTCAATAGAATTTGGGGTTTCCTGACGGATAACGCGCTGAATAAAGTAACGGGGGCGGGCACGGACATCGTTATAGATGCGGCCAACGTACTCGCCGAGTAAGCCCATGCCAACGAACTGCGCACCAATGAAGGTGAACAGGACGGCGAAGAGGGTGAACACACCTTCGGCAGCCCACTGTGGCCCAAGCGCAAGACGCATGACGACTAAAACGACCGAGAGCGCAAAACCCACCAGCGCGATAACGCTGCCAAACACGCTCAGCATGCGCAGCGGCGTGGTGGTCAGGCAGGTCACCAGGTCATACATCAGGTTAATCAAACGCATAAAGCTGTATTTCGAATCGCCGTACTCGCGTTCCGCGTGATGCACGGGTATTTCCGTGGCCCGGCGGGCGAACATATTGGCGAGGATCGGGATAAAAGTGCTGCGCTCGTGGCAGTGCAACATCGCATCGACAATATGGCGACGGTAAGCGCGTAACATGCAGCCGTAATCGCCCATCGCTTTACCGGTGGTGCGCTGAATCAGGTGGTTGATCATGCGTGATGCTGTTTTACGAAACAGGCTGTCCTGACGGTTCTGACGAACCGTACCGACCACGTCATAACCTTCTTCGGCGCTTGCCACCAGGCGTGGAATCTCTTCGGGCGGGTTCTGTAAATCGGCATCCAGAGTGATGATCAGATCGCCGGTGACATGGCTAAAACCGGCCATGATCGCGGAGTGCTGACCATAGTTGCGGTTAAGCAGTACTGCCACAATATGGCTGCCGTCGGCTTGTGCGGCATCCACCAGCATTTTGGCGGAGTCATCGCTACTGCCGTCATCAACCAGCAGAACTTCATAATCCTTACCCAACAGATCGCAGGCGGCGGTAGTACGACGAATCAGTTCCGGCAGGCTGTCCTGTTCGTTAAATACAGGGATCACAACGGACACTTTGTTGATTGGGCTTGTTTCAAACATCGTTATTGCCCTGCCAGCTGATGAAGTGCGGCGATAACGCGGCTGGTGTCGTCATCGGTCATATCCGGGAACAGCGGTAGCGAACAGATACGCGCGCTATTCCACTCCGTATTGGGTAGTGAAAGATCAGGGAAATTCTCGCGGTAGTATTTCTGCGTGTGGGCGGCGCGGAAATGCAGGCCCGTGCCAATGCCCTGTGCTTTCAGCGCTTCCATCAGCGCATCGCGGGTCAGGCCACAGCGTGTTTCATCAACACGAATAATAAACAGATGCCAGGCGTGAACGTGTGGCCATGCCGGAACCGTCAGCGGCTGGAAGGGAGTGTCAGCCAGCTCGCGTAAATAGCGCTGGGCAATCTCGGTTCGACGCTTATTGGCTTCATGAAGCTTGCCGAGTTGCACCAGCGCCAGCGCGGCATTGATATCCGCCAGGTTGTATTTGTAGCCAGGAGAGATCACTTCCGCCTGCGGCGCGCGACCGTGTGTCTGGCGATCGTAGGCATCGACGCCAAGACCGTGGAATTTCAGGCTGCGGATACGCTGGGCCAGTTTCTCATCATCGGTTACCACCAGACCGCCTTCGGCACAGGTCATATTTTTGATGGCATGGAAGGAGAAAATCGCGGTTCCGCAACAGCCGACATGATGACCTTTGTAATAGGTTCCGGCGGCATGTGCCGCATCTTCAATGACGGGAATAGCGTATTTTTCACCCAATGCGCGAATCGCATCGATATCGGCAGGCGCGCCAGCGTAGTGAACAGGAATAATGGCCTTCGTTTTTGGTGTAATCGCGGCCTCAATGCTCTGCGCAGTGACCATCAACGTGTCGCGGTCAACATCGATCATGACCGGTGTCGCGCCGAGTAGCACTATCATATTGAGGGTGGAAACCCAGGTCATGGAGGGGGTAATCACCTCATCGCCAGCGCCGATGCCCAGCGCCATTAAGGTGACATGCATACCGGCTGTTGCCGAACTCAGGGCAATGGCATGCTGATTGCCCGTCAACTGGCAAAATGCCTCTTCTAACTGTTGGTTTTTGGGACCTGTTGTAATCCAACCTGAACGCAGAACGTCCTGAATCGCCGTTAATTCCTCGTCGCCCATAGAAGGACGTGAGAAGGGTAAAAATTCACGCATTACTTTTCCTTACCGTTGCTGGCAATGAATTCGCACTATAGCCAGGGAAGCAGCAGACTCATTTCGCTGAAAGTACTTACCCAGGATAGGGCTTATTTATTAACTCAACCTTAAGAGATTGTGTATTTTGATTAACGTTCACTTAAGATCGTTTTCGTTTAGCTGGCGTTGAGGGAATAATTATTAGCAGGCGATGTTTTTTTGAGTTTTTTTTATGGAAATCAAAGCGTTGCCTTTGTTTTTTGCAGGAGAATAAAATGCCATAACGGCGACATACGCAACCGTAAAGGTTTTTTTTCACTATCTTAATTTTGTTTAATTTATATTTATAGTCATCCTTTTGTCATTATGCTGTCACTAAATTTGGGAGGGGAAATAATAATGAACAGATGCACCTGCCTGAAAAACGAGAATAGCCAGATTTGGCTTTTAGTGCTGTAGCAGATCGTCATTTAAGTGACGCGGATCACAAAAACTGGCTGTTTTTCGTGCGATCACGGTGGCAATACGAATATTTCGGCAGAAAATCATTTCAAATCATTTAATTACAAATGTTATTGCATTTTATTTTTTCCGTGACGGCAAAAATTATTCTTTTTTAGCAATATTTTTCTCGCTCATTCGTCTACCCGGATACAACGATATGAAGGAGAAACAACATGAGAAGATTTGCTAATCACAGACGCCATCCCGGTAAGTTTGGTGTGATGTTCCTTGTTTTTGCCGTCGTCATGGCGCTGGTGGTGATGACCCTGTGGAATGCCATCATTCCGGCACTGTTTGGCCTTAAAGCGATCGGTTTCTGGACCGCGCTTGGGCTGCTGGTACTGTGCCGGGTGCTGTTTGGCGGTATGGGGATGGGGCCGATGATGTTCAGAATGGCGCGCGATCATCGTCAATTGCATGAACGGTGGATGAATATGAGCGAAGAAGAGAGGCAGGCCTTTTTCCAGAAACGCCAGCGCTGGGGGGGACGTGATGGCTGGCGTTGCGGTCCTGGCGCGCCAACAGAGAACGAACCGCCAAAGCCGTCGGATAATGCGTGAGTATAATGGATAACGCCGACAACGCCCGGACGGCGCGGATCCTTGAAGCGCTCTCTGCATGCCGGACAACGCTGAGAGCCTTTATCCGCCGTCGCATTCCGCAGCGAGAAGACGTGGATGATATTTTGCAGGATGTGACGCTGCAATTGATCAACGTTGAACAACCGGTTGAAAACGTCTCCGCCTGGCTGTTTCGTGCAGCGCGCAATGAAATGATTGACCGCGGACGGAAAAAGCGGGAGTGGTTGTTAGGGGACGACGATGAGGCTGATGATCAGCTATATGATGTGCTGTTTGGCGAGGTTCAGACGCCGGAAGAGGCGCGATTAAAGGATATTTTCTGGGAGGAACTGGAAAGCGCGCTGGCGGCACTTCCTGCGGCTCAGCGTGAGGTATTCGAAAAAACCGAACTGGAAAATTATAGTTTCAAAGCCCTTTCCGCTGAGACGGGGCTGCCCGTTCAGACTTTGCTATCGCGCAAGCACAAAGCGGTACGCTATCTGCGAGAGCGCCTTTCCGCACTTTATCACGACATTATGCTGCCGTAGGCTGATACCGAAAAATCCCCGCCACACCGGGCTGGCGTGGCGGGGATTATCACTATGCTTGCGATAAATCAGATAAAGCTGTCGTCGTCGTTATTGCCGCCGAAATCGTAGTCATCATCCTGATCGAGGAAACGGCTATTGTCGTCGTTGCTCTGGTCAAAGAAGCTGCGGTCAGAAGCATTCGTGAAGCTGTCCTGATCCTGAAAATCGTTAGAGAAATTCTGTCCGCCCGTCACATCAGAGACCTGTTCGATAGGTTGCTCAATAATGTTCACGATCTCCTGTGGCTGCGAGCGGTGGAACATACTGGTCAGCATATCGGCGAGAACGACACCACCGGCAACCCCGGCTGCGGTTTGCAGCGCCCCGGCCATAAAGCCGCCAGAACGAGGGGCCGGTTGCGCATACGTGGGCGCTGCCTGCTGTTGTGGCGGCTGTTGCTGCGGCGCGCTGTTCCAGTTGTTGGCAGGCTGCTGCGGCTGGCTTTTTCCCCCGCCAAACAGGCTGCTCAGGAAGCTGCCGTTACCACTTTGCTGGCTGTTTTTCAGTGAGGCCACTTCATTCTGGAGATCCTGAATCTGTGCATGAAGGCGTTTCAGCGCAGCTTCCTGAATCAGCATCGACTGGGCCATATAGTAAGGCGCAGAGGGTTGCTGGCGCACAAACTCAGCGATCAGGCGATCGGCCTGTCCATCCCGTGTGCCGCTTTGCTGTTCCGCCTGTTTCAGACGCTGGAAAAGCCCCTCAATAAGCCGTTGTTCTTCATTTTGCATAGCAAAAACCTCAGGAGTGCATGGAGTTGTGCAATGGCGTGCGGACCTGTGCAGGTATCGGTTACGCACGCGTGGTAAGAGTCATTTTAGCCGATCAAAGTTATACGAAATGACAAGCAAACGCAGAATGATCGGAAAAGAAGACGCGAAGAGGGGGTAAAAATAAAAATGGCCGGTGTGTTCCCGGCCATTTTCTCTGCGTGTTGCCGGTGATCAGAAGGTCTGCCAGTTATCGTTGCTGGTGCTGGATAGCGGCACACGTGCTGACGTAGCGCTGGTTTTTTTCGTGCTGCGAGCGGTGGAGACCGCACCGTTGCCCAGATCAAAGCGATCGACGGTCTTGTTCAGCCGTTCCGCCTCGGATTCGAGAGAGACCGCATTGGCGGTGGCCTCTTGTACCAGAGTGGCGTTTTGTTGCGTCACGCCATCCATCTCGGTCATCGCCAGACCAATTTGTTCAATACCACGGCTTTGTTCATCCGAGGCCACAGAGATCTCACCCATCAGGCTATTTACCTGGGCGACAGACTGGATGATCACCGACATGGCGTCACCGGCTTCCTGTACCTGTTCGGCACCGGTTTTGACCCGGTTGACCGACTCACTGATCAGGGCTTCGATCTCTTTTGCCGCCTGCGCACTGCGCTGCGCCAGCAGGCGTACTTCGCTGGCGACCACCGCAAAGCCGCGGCCTTGTTCGCCAGCGCGAGCGGCTTCCACGGCTGCGTTCAACGCCAGCAGGTTGGTCTGGAATGAAATGCTGTTAATGACGCTGGTGATATCGGATATTTTTTGCGAACTGTCGGTGATGCCGTGCATGGTTTGCACCACCGTTGAGGTGATGTCACCGCCTCGTTTCGCCGTTCTTTGCGCTTCCTCGGTCAGTTTGAGGGCTTCGCGCACGTTCTGGGCGTTGTTTCTGACGGTAGAGGTCAGTTCTTCCATACTGGCTGCCGTTTGCTGTAGGGCGGCGGCCTGTTGTTCGGTGCGGCTCGACAGTTCTTCATTACCGCCCCGAATTTCACTGGTGTTGGCGAAGATACTGGCGGAGCTGTCCTGGATAGTTTTTACCGTTGTCTGCAGGCTCTCCTGCATCTTTTGGACATAGGGAATCAGTTGCCCGGCGCAGTTACGACCAAAACTATCAAGCTGGCTACTCAGTTTGCCTGCGGTCAGCAACTCAAGGTGAGTTTTTAACATACCAAGTGGCTTAACCAGATAATTTACTAAATAACGATCGGTCAATAAGAGCGTCACCAGGCCTGCCAGTAACGCGCTGATTAACACTATTTTGTTATAGGAAATCTGAGCATTGGTTTGCATCAGAATGGCATCTGATTGAATCGCCTGAGTATACTTTTCAGCGGTGGCGCCAAATTGCACGCTCAACGGCGGATAGGTTTTACGAAATAGCTCGCGGAACTTATCCGTCTGGTTATTTTTCGCTGCGTCATACATCGGCACAATGGCGTTAGTCAGCAAGCTGTCCCAGTCATTGATCATCGATCTGATGACGTCATCGCTCACGCCTGGATGGCGGGCGTCACGAAATTGCGCAAGCATATTCTGGCTGATTGCCAGTGCTTTGCCGGCAGACTCCATTGTTTTTGCTGCATTTTCCTCATCACCGGTCTGGCGATAATCCATTGCCCGTAGCATGCGCGTCATAGTACGGAAATATTGATCATTGCCTTTTACCAGCATGGCATAGGCATTTTTCTGTGACGAGTTTTGTGTGAGTAATTGCTCAAGAGTAGAAAAGTTATAAAAAGTGAGCAGGCTAGCCATTCCCCAAATAATACTGAAAAGAACCAGTATCAGTAATACCATTTTCCTGATGGTAATATCGCGTAATATTCTCATAGCTACCCCCGGCAACTCAATATAAAATATATTTTCAGATGAGCAGCCCAGTTGGAAGGGCCTGGTGTTAAAGTTTTTATGCAATAGCGCATAAAATGAAATGTTGCAGACTAATTGTTATCCTGAGAACTAATTATGGTAACACGGTAAACCATCATTAAAGGTGTTCAGTTGCGTGCTGGTAAATAATGTTTTGATAACGTTAAGGATGGTAACATAAAATTTATATACGCTAAAGTTGTTATTACATCCTGGCGTAGGATCACAACTCTATGATTTAAAATTCTTCTTCCGCAATAATTATTTTTTTCTTTTTAAAATTTGGCTTAAGTTCGATTTCATCCAGTGTGGTCGGATGACTAATAAAATACCCCTGTGCGATATCGCACTCAAATTCTTCAAGCTGCTGTAACTGAGAGAATGTTTCCACCCCCTCAGCGGTGACTTCAAGGTTAAAGTCTTTACCCAGTCCGATAATCTTCTCGACGATATTTTTGGCACTTTCTGAGTCGCCCATTGCCATAATAAAAGACTTATCAAGCTTGATGCCATCAAAAGGGAAACTCCGCAGATAATTCAGTGACGCATAGCCAGTCCCAAAATCATCCATCAACAGTTTGACACCGAATGATTTTAATTGTTGCATGATTTTTAACGTAGTTTCTGGTTTGCTGAGCGTGGCGTTTTCAGTGACCTCCAGTTCGAGACGCGAAGGATCAAACCCCGTTTTTGCGAGAATTGATTTTACGCGACAAACAATGTCACTGGCCTTAAATTCCACTGGCGATATATTTACCGAAAGGGACAGGTCTGCGGATTTAGCTTTTACCTCGCGACAGGCTGTTGTCAAAACCCAGTCTGTTAGTGCGATAATTATTCCGGTCTCTTCCGCCAGGGGAATAAATTGGTCAGGCATAAAAAGTCCGTGAGTCGGGTGCTGCCAGCGTACCAGTGCTTCAAGTGATGTTATCTTCTGCAGGGTTATATCGTAGCGAGGCTGGTACAGAAGAAATAATTGATTATGTTTTATTGCCTCGCGGAGTTCCTGTTCCAGTTCCCGACGTTGAACAATTTGTTCAGCCATATCAGGTTTATAAAAAACCCAATGCGCATCAGGATCATTTTTGGCTTTGTAGAGCGCGATATCAGAATAGCGCAGAAGATCGCTTGCGTTGAGTGCATCTTGTGGTGCCAGGGCAATACCCATACTGACGCCAATTACAATCTCATTGCCACAAATATCAAAAGGATGATTCAATTCTTCCACAATACGTGAACAAAAACGCTCGATATCTTCACGTCGGCTAAGATCGCTGGCAATGATGATAAATTCATCTCCGCCCTGACGCGTTACCAAATCTATGCTTCGCATGCAGCGGCGCAGGCGGTTGGAGGCTTCACTGAGTACCTGGTCGCCCACCGTATGGCCGTAGACATCGTTAATGGTTTTGAAATCATTGAGATCGACACTGATCATTGCCAGTGCATTTTCCGCTCCATTATCTGATTGCAGTCGACCCTCAAGGAATTCTTTCATCCTGACGCGGTTAGGCAGGCCGGTTAATTCATCATGGTGCGACAGATACTGAATACGTTCACTTGCCTCCACTTCCAGGGTGACATCTGTTGCGGTACCCCGAAACCCCAGTGAACCATCAATCAGGGTGACGCGTTTAAGGGTTAAATTACAGTAGCGCTGGTTGCCCTGGGCGGAAAAATAACTGCAATGATTAAGGGTGAGGAAATTACCTGCATAAGGAAGATCCAGCCATTTGGTCAGTGCCGGGTTTTCTTGTGCCAGGAATGCCCGCAGCGAACGGCCGATCCAGTCATCAATGCGGTGACCGGTAATCGCCGGAAAGCGCACCGATATCCAGGTAAGTTGTAAGAGCTCATCGGCTTCCCAGATCCAGTCCGTTGTGGTTTCAACCACATCACGAAAACGGCGCTCGCTAATGGCGAACGCCCGGCGGCTTTGCTCCAGCAGGAATGTTTTTTCATCATTCAGCCTTGCTTTTAAAAGCCCTTTTCGCACCAGTGAAAGCGCCAGAAGGACCGATGTGAGCATCAGCAGGACGAGCAAAGGGAGAACCCAGGTTAGCAGCGTGTCGCCTGGATTTTTATTATTCCATTCGAAATAGACATCGCCCTCGGATACAGGCCATGACATACCCGCTGTATGTGGTTGACGGCGCGTGGGTTTTGACGCCAGGCTGTGTAAATCTGCAATGGCATACTCTTCACCCATCGCCGCGAGTTTTTTAGGCGTCAGCTTATCCACAAAGATCATTATCGAATGATCCTGAGGCGCTTTCGCAAGCTCAATCTTATCTTCGGTAGTAATCCAGGCCGCTGAAATCAGGACTAATTCATTATTGGCGAAAATAACGCGCGAAATGGCTGTACCGTTGCTTACTTTCAGTGCCGTGCTGAGTTCGGTATTAAGGTTTTTTCCCAGCCATTCCTCGAAAGGGACCAGGTGAAGGTTACCGTCGATGACGCTATAGCGCGTTTCTTCTTTTGGCGAGAGAACAAACACGCCTTCGTAACCGAATTTTGCAAACAGCGATTTGCCAAGGTTTTGTTCGTCCCAGGCCCAGCTTATGTCGACCTTGCGGTGAAGGTTATCCCAGGCTTCGTTCCACGCGGCGTTATCGGCGAGGTGTAAACGAAGATTTTCCTGGCGATTGTCGAGCGCTTTCATGAGCAGCTGGCGGGTTTGGTGGCGAGTGTTTCGCGCCAGATCGTTTTCTGTCTGAATGAGAGCAAATATTGTGGTGAGAAAAATGAAGCTCATCAGCATCAGCACCAGCGTCACCGTCTGCTTCATGATGCGATGCGTATCAGATGCAGGTGCAGGCGCGTACTGGTCATCGAAAATGTTCATACTTCACCTTTTCTTCGCGTTTTAATAAGCAAAATATGTTTTTTTAGTCATCAGTATTAACGGCAAGAGATAATTAAACTTTAAATAAAAAACGTTATTTTCATAAAAACAGTTAAGTTTGTGATGCGCATCATTTTTTTATGCAAAAGAAAGAATTCGCCTTTATTTATATTAAGATAACCTTAAGGTTAATAAATTTAATGCATTTATCTCGTGGTAATTGCCGTACGGTATTATTTTGTTATTAACATTTTGATTTTTATTGGTTTTTAATTTTTTGGTGATGTCGGGATATGTTAGCTATGGCACTGAGTAAAGTGCCATCAAATTAAGAACAGTAAATTAAGTGAATTGGGATTGAGTCTTAATCAGTAAGCGACAAATTTATCGCTTCCCAGTCATATGTACTGGAGGCGAAAAAAGAGCATTTATTTTCTTCTTTAAGAACACGTTACGATAGTATCGAAGAATAATACACGTTTAACAATAATATTCGGTGAGATAAACATGATGTCCCGCCAAAACAGGAGGTTAAGCGAATAAGTTAAATATCACGAGTAATGTTGATTTAAAAGAAAAAAATACCGGAAAATGCATTGCGTACAATTCCACTAAAAGCTATGTGCACAAGCATTCATACACTCACTGTCAATAATGTTGAAGAGGGTATTTGCCGGGTAGGGGGCTGTTACCGGGAGATAAACATCCTTCAATGCACTGTGCAACACGACAAACAGATGATAAAAACCGGGGACGACGTGATCGTCCCTGGGGTTTTCAACATGGAATTAGCGATCCGGAATGATTTTCTCCGCTTTTAACCTGTCGAACAGCCCGGTAAAAGAATCCAGGGTGGCCCGATAGCCAGTGAACCCGGCCTTGCGGCTTTTGCTCATGTCGGTAAAGGCCTCCATCGGGCGGCCAAGGTCTGCATCGGTATGCCACCAGGAGGCCAGTCGGTTGATATCAGGCTCAACGAGCGAATAGCGGGCTGCAATCTCCCGCCAGGCGGCGGCAGCTTCCTGCATCCGTCCTTCCAGCGGCATCATTGTCTGAGGGTTGCCGCCAGATTCGATACCAAAATAGGCAGCCAGGCGCGGCCATAGCCAGTTCCAGCGGAATACGTCGCCGTTGACCGCGTTAAAGTCTTCGTTTGCCGCATTCGGGCTTTGCGCCGCCCAGACGAGCTGTTCGGCCAGCAGGTTTGCGTCGGTGACGTCACAGACACCATGCCACTGCTCCGGCGAGCCCGGGAAAATAAACGGCCAGCCTTTTTCGCGGCACAGGGTAGCGTAGACCGCCAGCGTCAGCCCCATATTCATTGCGTTACCGACCGCGTAACCGATGATGGTGTGCGGACGGTGTACACTCCATCCATAACCGTATTTTTCCGCGCCGGCAAAGATCTCATCTTCCTGGGCATAATAGAAATTATCCACGGGCTGGCGACCCTGCTCTTCACGGAAAGGCGTAACCGGCACGGCGCCCTTACCATAGGCCTCGAACGGACCGAGATAGTGTTTTAACCCGGTTACCAGTGCGACATGCGCGCCGCGCAGGCGGTCACCCAGTGCCTCAATGACATTTTTGACCATCGCACTGTTGACGCGGATATTCTCTTTTTCGTTGGCCTGACGCGACCAGACGCTGAAAAACAGCGCGTCTGGTTTCACGCCAGCCAGTGCCGTATTGACTGCCTGTGAATCCGTCAAATCGGCGGTCAGGCGGGTGCAACCTTCCGGCACCGCGCCACGCCCGCGCGACAGACCGGAGACTTTCCAGCCCTCCTGCATCAACTTTTGCGCCAGCGCGCGGCCAATCACCCCGCTGATGCCGACAATGAGTGCCTCTTTTTGCATTTTACTCTCCTCATGCATAAACCTTATGAGTAGACTAATCGAGAATTACATTCTCATTTATGGCATTAATTCACATCATTCGTAACTCAGGTTCATGAATCAATGCACGATCAACGACTAAAAGACATTGTGCCCTTTGTCGCCAGTGTAGAAGGGGGGAGCTTCGCCGCCGCTGCGGAGCGTTTGCATGTGACGGGCTCCGCCATCAGTAAAAGTGTGAGTCGGCTGGAGGCGCGGCTGGGCTCAACGTTGCTGGAGCGGACGACCCGACGCCTGAAATTGACCGACGCCGGACATGCGTATTACCAGACCTGCATTCGCATTATGGAAGAGCTGGCGGAGGCGGAATCGGTACTGGCGGCGCAACGCAGTATTCCGTCCGGGCGGCTGCGGCTGGCTGTGCCGAACACCTATGGCAGGCTGTGCGTCATGCCGCGACTCATAACCTTTTGCCAGCACCATCCGGAGATTGATATCAGCATGACCTTCTCTGACCGCTTCATTGATCTGTTTGATGAAGGGATTGATGTCGCAGTACGGATTGGCAAAACGGCGGAGATGCCTGCGTCGTTGGGCTATCGGCAACTGGGGCGAGAGAAAATGGTGTTCTGCGCTTCGCCCGCCTATCTGGCGCGCGAGGGGCGCCCGGAAAGTGTCGAGGCGTTGTTGCAGCATCGAGCCATTGTCTACGAGCGTGTCGATGGCAGCAGTAAGCCGTGGCAGTTTGTCACCGAGGATGGATATCCGGACTGGCGTACCGTGCCCTATCATATGGCGCTGGGGGATGCGGATGCTCAGTTACAGGCTGTTCTTGGTGGGTTAGGGGTTGCCCAGATGCCGACATGGCTGATTCGTGATGCGCTTGCGCGCGGTGAGCTGGAGAGGGTATTGCCGCATATGCAGCCGGACGGTCTGGCGTTAACGCTGGTCTGGCCGCGACGTAAGCAGCTATTGCCCAAGGTGGATGCGCTGCTCTGCGCGTTGAGCGAGTTGGATATTGGCACATGAGCGCTTATCCCGGCTGGCGCTGTGCCGGGCGACGTATTCTCTGCGCGCACCGAATCGGTAGCCCGGACAAGGCGCTTACACCGCATCCGGGAAACCCCCTGCCCAACCTACCCGCGATCATCCTTCGGTCCCAGGAACCAAAACGCAAAGGGCAGCGACCCTATGATGGTAAACATCAGGCTATAGATAAACACCCACGCGCCCTGAATCACAAACATTGATACTGACCACTCGTCCATCGGCAAATCATATTGATCCACCACGCCCTGGAACGCGGCTTCTGAGATAATCGACACGGCGGCCACAAAAATGATGGCGACGGCGATAAGGAATTTTTTACCCTCACGGGTACGTAGTTTTTCCAGCATGTAAACCTCCTTCTTTTTATCCGCAGTCTGCAGGTGATGGTTGATAGCCACCGGAAGCGGGCCGCTACCCGGATGCGATAATCCGCTGCTGCTTCGGCCGCCTTTTCCACGCCAGATCGCGGCGGCGCAAGCCATACGCCTGACCGCTGAATGACGCTGGGTCCGTATAAAAACCACCCGTCATACGGGTTATAAAGCGTAAGTGTATCTTATTCTCATCTCAGTTGTTATCGCAGATTGGCTCGAAGTAAAGGGGGGCTGTGGGGGAGGTGTCCGTGTGGATTGGTGAAATATTAATCGCATATATCCGCAAATATGATGCAGTGCGCATTTTTTGAGCCAGGGCAGGAATAGCGTATCGGTAACATCCAGGAGGGCACTATCATGAAAAGGTTATTAATTTGTTGTCTGTTTGGTAACACGGCGATAACGCTGGCGAAAAAAATGCAGGGTGTGGCTGACGCACATCGCTATCAGATTCAAATTAGTGGGACAGGAGCAGACTCATTTGCCAGTCTGGCGCCTGCCTTTGATTGTTTTCTGGTCGCACCGCATATTCAGTATAAAAAAGAAGAACTGAAAAAAGCGATTAAAGAAGGCCAGCATATTGAGGTTATTGCCGGCTATCCTTATGCCGCTATTGATGCAGAAAAAATATTAAAATTTGCCATTGATCGTATGGAGGAGTTGGTTGAGTAATTTTTTATTAGGACACCTCCCGAGCGTCCGTACAAAGAAATGGCTCAGGGATGAGCTGGCAATGACGTCATTATTTTGGTGATGTTATCGTTCGGTTGAATTATTGTATCTTTATGAAAAATAAGTTTTTAGTATGTAGAGTGCCTTCCTTGTTATTCACAACGCTGCGTCATTATGTCTGCTCTGGTGCAAGCTGTCCGTTTAGTCAAACCATCGCTATTTCGTATTTTCCCCGGTTTTTTACGCTACGTATATTAACTCTGTCCGCGATTACGCATTCTTGCGCCTGCAGTTGCTTTCTGCGGGGCTAATGCGCGGGGATATTCACCGGTAAGGGGCTTCGGGATTCATTTAACGAGGGATATATGCGAGTAAAAAGACATTTCTCTCTGGGTGCGCTGTTGGGCACGGGCTTTGCCGCGATTATCGCTATTGGGTTGTTGGTGGCGATTTTTGGTCGGGCTGAATTGAATAACACCAGTAAACATATTGAGTTCTACGAAAAGTACCATCTGACAAATTTGCTGTCGATGCAGGCATTAAAGGACAACCTGAATAATGCCACTAAGGCCACGTTCATCATGGTGTTTCAGGATGATGAAAAGAGCCAAATGGAAGAGGAAAAGCTCACCGAACTGTCGATTAAACGTAATGACGAGCTGGTGGCGCAGTTACAGGCGAATGTCCATGACGCTGACCTGCAAAACATGCTGAACAGTTTTAAAACCACCCAGGTGGAGTACGTCAATGTTGTACGCCAGACCGTGGGGCTGGCAAAGAATGGTCAGATGCTGGACGCCCAGTCGCTGGCGGTCGAGAAGATGCAGCCGTTACAGATTCGCCTGTTTGAAGAGATTTCCGCCATGATCCAGACCCAGCAGGCCAGCACAACCTCGGCGGCGGCGGCCTCCACCGCCAGCGCCCGTGCCTCTGGCGACGCTCTGCTGATGATTGCCGGGGTGGCCGCATTACTGGGGATGGCCATTGCCTGGCTTTTTACGCGCTACATCAAGCGACAACTAGGGGGAGAACCCGCCTATGCGCTACAGGTGGTCCATGAAATTGCTAAGGGGAATCTGGCCACACGGATTACGCTTGCTCCCGATGACAGCACCAGTTTGCTGGCGGGGATGGATGAGATGCGACAAAGCCTGAGCGGTATCGTCAATCAGGTGCGGGAAAGCAGTGAGTCCATATCAGCAGGGGCAAATGGGGTGGCGGAGGGAAGCACTGACCTGAGTCAGCGTACCGAGCAGCAGGCTGCCAGTCTGCAGCAGACGGCCGCCTCCATGGAACAAATCGGCCAGGCGATTCGCCAGAATGCAGATACGGTACGGGTCACCAATCAACAGGCGGCAACGGCCAGCGAAATTGCCGCGAAAGGGGGCGAAGCGATTGAGAACATCGTGCGTACGATGGATGAGATCAGCCAAAGTTCACGCAAAATCAGTGAGATCATTGCAGTAATCGATGGTATCACCTTCCAGACCAATATCCTGGCGCTGAACGCAGCGGTAGAGGCAGCACGGGCAGGGGAGCAGGGCCGGGGCTTCGCGGTGGTGGCAGGCGAAGTACGTTCGCTGGCCCAGCGTTCTGCGTCTGCGGCAAAAGAGATTAAGGCGCTGATTATGGACAGCATTGAGCGTGTGGATAACGGCACGGCGCTGGTGAATCATGCGGGCGCGACCATTGGCGAACTGGTGCGGCAGTCGCACCATGTCGCCGGGATGATCGACGAAATTGGCGTGACGACGCGTGAGCAGGAGTCGGGCGTCGGGCAGGTGAATGAAGCCATTAACCAACTGGATAAAGTGACTCAGCAAAATGCGGCACTGGTCGGGGCGTCGAGCACTGCGGCGGAAGATCTGCGCGATCAGGCGCAGCATCTGGTAACGCTGATGAGCGTGTTCCGCACCGAGAGTTCGCGCTATCGCGCAAGTGAAATGAATACGGTGTCTGACGCGGTGTTAAGGACGGCGTGATCGCTTTTCTCCCTCTCCCCGTGGGAGAGGGCCGGGGTGAGGGCATCAGATCGCAGAGCCGCGATTTCCCCTCACCCTAACCCTCTCCCTTAAGGGAGAGGGGACCGATCGAGCACGATGTTAAATCCGATTCACCTTTCTCCCCAGCCAGCGGACTGCTCGCTTTTTCCTCTCTCTCTGTTGATCTGAACCCCATAACCTGTAACAGGTTCAAATCAGCGAAAGAGAGGGGGAAAGAGGCTGCCGTGCTGGCAAACCGCATTGAACGGTCCCCTCGCCCCTTTGGGGTGAGGGGCTTTGGCGATAACGTGGCCGAGGGAAAACTACCCCTCATTCGTTTGGTGGTGTCGACGCCATGCGCCCGGCGGCATACTGTATTTTCGGGTAAAAACACGGGTGAAGGTTTGCTGGGAATCGAAGCCGTAGCGTGTGGAGATGGTGATAATCGACTCATTTGTCGCACTCAGGTCGTGGGCGGCGCCTTCCAGCTTCTTGTTGCGAATATAAACACCTAACGGAATATCAATAATCTGATGAAAGAGGCGCTGTAAATGCCATTTGGAATAACCTGCCCGGTGGGCAACATCATTAATCCGTAAAGGTTTGTCAATATTATTATCAATCCATGTCTGAATATCGAGGATAACCGATTTTTGCATGGCCATAATATATGCCCTCTTTGCTAAATATGAATGCGCTGAATCGTATTGGGTACAGGAAAGTGCGCAACATAATTGCCAGTTTATTACCTTGTGAGCGGAGTTTATGTCAGCGTGGCTGTCGTTAGCGTGACGTGAAAATGACATTCCTGACAGGTTTGTAAACAATGCGGCGCGGGTGGCGGGTCCAGACGGGCTATTGACGAAAAAAACTGAAATAGTGGCTTAACCTTGTTGTTTATATCGTTGTTTATTTCATATTTGTAAGTATACGAACGAAGAAGGTTAATAAGAATATTTAAAGGACAAATTAAAATAAATGTATATTTTTGTTATCTGACACGTCTGTTATTTATGCGTCAGTGTACTGACAGCCAGCCTTTCTAAAATCATTCATGTCAGCGGATATTCCTGACTTTTCTCTTTGCGAGGTGGAAATATGAAGATGACGAAAGGCATTATGACCGCAATGATAGTTGGCCTGTTTTCTGCCAGCGCGCTGGCGGCGGTGCCCGTAGAGTCCGGTAGCGGCCTGCAAAAAATGGGGACGGTTTCGGCATCGGGCGCGACCACGCTGTCAGACTTGCATCAGGAACTGGCACAAAAAGCGGATGAGGCGGGGGCGGGTGCTTACCGCATCGTCGCGGCCGGTGGCGAAAACCAGATGCACGGCGTGGCGGTTATCTACAAATAAACCGAAAAGCAGGAGGCTTAGCCTCCTGTTTTCCTTTCTGTTCAGGCATTTTTGAATTGTGTTTGCTCATCAGGCACTGATTTATCACCCACAGTATGCTCATCGGCATCGGTCTTGCCGATCGCCAGCGACAGACCAAACGTATTGATGCCGTTTTCACTACGAGCAAACACATCGCCACGGTGCATCAGCGCGACCGCGCGAACAATGGATAACCCTAACCCATGGTGCGTGTCACTACGTGTGCGAGACGAATCGATACGGTAAAACCGCTCAAACAGGCGATCCAGATGCTCTGCGGCGATCGGCTCACCCACGTTGGCAACGGCAATGATCGCATGCTCATGCCGCTGGCGAATGGAAACGGTTATGGTGGTGTTCGGCTTTGCATGTCGGGCCCCGTTTTCCAGAAGGTTTGCCAGCGAACGGTGGAATAGCCGACGGTCAATACAGGCGACGATATCCCCTTCCACATGGATGGCGAGGTTTTTCTCGGCAAATGAGGGTTCGACATACTCGGCGGTTTTCCATGCCTCTTCGCGCAATGACACTTCGGTAAGCTCGGTGGCATGTTCCCCGGCCTGGGCGTGCGAGAGAAACAGCATGTCATTGACGATCGATGTCATTCGCGCCAGTTCTTCCAGATTGGATTCCAGCAAATCCTCCAGCTCTTCAACCGAACGTTCGCGGGATAAACCCAGCTGCGTCTGCCCTATCAGGTTTGTTAGCGGCGTGCGAAGCTCATGGGCCACATCGGCGTTAAAGCTTTCCAGTTGCCGCCAGGCCACTTCTTGTCGCTCAAGTACGCCATTAAAGGCTTCCGCCAGCGTTTGCAGTTCATCCGGTAAGGTGGCGGTATCAAGCCGCTGACTATGATCGCCGGGGGCCAGCTTATGGGCCTGCTCGCTCATGGTATTGACAGGGCGCATGCCGAAACGCGCGATCATAAAACCCAGCAGGGCCACCAGCATCACCCCAAGGGCAGTGATCAGCAGCAGAGTGCGCGTGAACTCCTCCAGCGTGCCCATATACGGGGTGGAATCAATGGCAATCACATAGCGAATCGTTGGCCGCTCGCCGCGCGCGGGTATCTGCTTGACCAGAATATAAAGGGAGCAAGACTCTTTTGTCGCCCCAGGCGCTTCGCTAAATCCATCGGGCAGCGTTGCCCAGTTAACGCCTTCCGGCGGTTCGCCGCCGACCTGAAAGTGCGGATCGTCGCTCAATACCCAATACTTGACCCGTCCGCCTTCGGCTGTCGCCATATCGGCAAGTTTGGTGGGCAGCATTTGCCAGCTGTGCAGGGTGGTCCGCGAAAGCAGCCAGGGTTCCATCAGCGACTCCCTGAACAGCAGTTCGTTGTACATCTGTTTTTGCAACGATTCATGCAGAGTGCTGCGCAACAAAAAGCCGATCGCCGAGACGATCAGCACTGAGGCGAGGGCAAACATTAATGCAAGGCGTCCTGAAATCGAACGTTTCAGCATAGACTGGCTCTATTTCGTGGGGCTCTCCGGCCGTGTTTCAAGGACATATCCCATGCCCCGAACGGTATGCAGCAGTTTAACGGGGTAGGGGGCATCTACTTTGGCCCGCAGACGTTTAATCGCCACCTCAACGACATTGGCATCGCTGTCAAAATTCATATCCCACACCTGTTCTGCGATCATCATCTTGGAGAGGATTTCACCTTTATGGCGGGCGAGCAGGCTGAGCAGCGCAAACTCTTTCGCCGTAAGTTCCAGACGGTCTCCGGCCCGTGAGACCCGGCGGGCCAACAGATCGAGGTGCAAATCATGGATCTGCAGTTGCGTGGTGTCCGTGCCGTCGCTGGAGCGTCGGCGCAGCAACGCCTGAATGCGGGCGACCAGTTCTATCAGGGAAAACGGCTTGGGCAGATAATCATCCGCCCCCTGGCGCAGCCCTTTAACCCGCTCATCAACCGAGCCACGCGCAGAAAGCATCAGAACCGGCGTGTTTTTACTGGCGCGCAGGCCTTTTAACACGCTGTAACCGTCAAGGCCTGGCAACATCACGTCCAGAATGATGGCCTCATAGTCAAATTCCACCGCCAGATGTAAACCTTCTGTGCCGTTGGCGGCGACGTCCACGGTAAAACCCAGTTCGCTGAGGGCGCGATAAATATAGGACGAGGTTTTTTCCTCATCTTCGACCAGCAGAAGTCGCATGGATGCTCTTCCTTTGTCGCCACGGACAGATGTGATGATGACGGTGATTTTATCGCGTTATTGCCAACAGCGAGCTGACATTTTGCTGACATTTTTGTCAGCCTCTGTTACCGGCGCCAAAGAAAGCGTAGACACCGCCTCGCCGCAAAGGCGAAAGGAGCGGGATACATTGCAAAAAATCAACCTGAGGACAATCAAGGGAAAATTGGCTTAACCGTGGGTATGTATTTTTGGTATAACAACTTTTCCGTGCCTGTCAGACCATTGTGAAAAATGGACGTTATCTATGCTGAGAACATGTTATGGCCTCGTCTGAGACACCCCAGATGCAAACACCCAAAAACAAAGTGACCGCTAGCGGGCGTATTTCTGGGGTGGCGTTGCTGGTTGCCAGCGCATTTTTTATGGAGTTTCTGGATGGCACGGTGATCGCGACGGCCTTGCCGGATATGGCGAACGCTTTTGGCGTTTCCGCGATTGATTTGAATATCGGCATCAGCGCCTATTTACTGACGCTGGCGATGCTGATTCCGGCCAGCGGTTGGGTGGCGGAGCGTTTTGGCGCGCGAACGGTATTTAGCCTCGCCCTGCTGATTTTTACCGTCGCGTCGCTGTGTTGCGGGCTAACGCAAAATGTCACCGAATTTGTGCTGATGCGCGTTTTACAGGGAGTGGGCGGCGCAATGATGGTGCCGGTCGGACGGCTGGTGGTGTTGCGGACGACGCCAAAAGATCAACTGATTAAAGCTATCGCCACGTTGACCTGGCCTGCGCTGGTGGCCCCCATTATTGGCCCTCCGCTGGGGGGCTTTATTACCACCTACGCAAGCTGGCACTGGATCTTTTTCCTGAATGTGCCGCTGGGGCTGGTGGCTATTGTTCTGGCACTGAAACTGATGCCTGGGTTGTCCGCGGATGAAAAGCGTCCCTTCGATGTGATCGGTTTTATCGCCACGGGGTTAACCATGCTGTGCCTGGTGGCGGGGCTGGAAATGTTCAGTCAGCAGCCTGTGAGTGTGGTGAGTGCCGGGGCGACGCTAACCGTTGGCGTACTGGCGCTGGTATGGAGTATTCGCCATTTGCGGCGTGCGCCTGCGCCGTTAATCGGCCTGAGCTCGCTGTCGGTACATTCCTTTCGCGTCACCATGCGCGGTGGCTTTATTTTACGTGCCACCATCAGTTCCGCGCCGTTTATGCTGCCCCTGATGTTCCAGGTCGGCTTTGGGATGAGCGCGTTTGAGGCCGGGTCGCTGGTGCTGGCGGTGTTTGCCGGTAACCTGGCGATGAAGCCTGCTACGACGCCGCTGATTCGCCGCTTTGGCTTTAAAAAGCTGCTGATTGGTAACGGGGTAGTCTGCGTGCTGTCGCTGTTTTTCTGCGCTTTTTTAGCGCCAGACTCGCCGCAACTGCTGACCCTTGCGCTGCTGTTTATCGGCGGTCTGAGCCGTTCAATGCAGTTTACCGGCATTAGCTCGCTGGCGTTTGCTGAGGTGCCGACGACGGAGATGAGTTCGGCGAATACGCTCTTTAGTACGTCGTTACAACTGGCGAATGGTCTGGGGGTCACACTGGGCGCGCTGAGTATTCGCGCAGGCGCGCTGATTACCGACGCGCTGGATATCGGCGATATTCAGGGGATGGCCTTTAAGCTGGGGTTTGTGATTATCGCGCTTATCACGGCGGTTGGTTTGTACGATATCACCCGCCTTGATTCGGGTGCGGGGCGCAATGTTTCGCAAAAGCCGAAGCAATAAATAGAGGGGCGAATCACCCCTTTTCAGCGCATCTGATTGTTTTATCTCGTCTCAAGGAGGACGTTTTTAATCCATCCTCCTGAACAAAGCCGCCTTTTCAGGCGGCATCGGTATGAACATGTGTATGGGGACTTCCTGCGAGCGGCAGCGAATGAACCTCAGATGCCATGAGGATGTCGTTCTCCAGATCATAGGGCCAGACATGGAGTATCAGCTCAGGCGAGAAGAAAAAGGGTTTTAATGGCGCGGGGAATTCCCGTGTTTTAGGGTAAATCAACACCATCTCTCCCTTGCTCTCCAGGTATTTATGACCGTAGGCCAGCATCTGATAGAAATCTTGCTGCGCAAGGTCATATTTATTGTCGCGGGCCCCGGCATCCAGGCGTTTCCATTTGGTATCCAGCAGCCATTTCTGTCTTCCGAGCGCCATTAACAAATCCGGTTTTAACCTGAACATATCTTTATCGTCATGACGGCAGAGGTATTCACTCGCCGCCTGGGGACGAAGATGTACTGTCGGGGGAAGCTGTTGTTTGAGCGTCCGCGCGACGTGTTGTTCGAACAGGCGCTCCATCGGAAAGAGCAGGCTGATTCCTTTCGACTGCCCCTGAACCGCCAGCGGAATCTGTTCCCCGAGGATCAGCTCACACCACGGACGGATGGGCTGGTAGTGGGCCAGTAAACGGTCGTTTCGCCAGTGGGTGAAATCGAGTTTTACCTGTCGGCTGGCGGGGATCGCTTGCATGATGACATGCAGCTCATGGGCCAGTCGCCAGTTGTCAGCCTCCCTGGCCTGTTGGCACACCGTATTCAGCGCCAGACGCAACAGACGGTTTTCCGGCCTGTCCGGCAAAAACACCGCGTGACGCTGGTGAAAACGGTGCTCACGCCCCGGCGGTTGCCGCATCTGTCTGGCCATATCCAGTTGTCCGCGTAAATACGGCTGCTCTTCCTCAACCTGCTGATAATCAAAACGTAGCCCGCGTTTGAGTAATCGATCCAGCGCGTGTAAAAACTGGCGCATGATCCACTCGGTGAGCGGGAAGCGAAACAGTTGCAGGTCCGCCGTGCCGGTTTCCCGGTACGGCAAATTAAGCGCGGAAGCAATCAGTTTGCACAGCAGGGCCCGGCTGTTCTCCGGCGAGTCATCCTCGGCAACATGCTTGGGCAGAATTTCGATGTCCGTACCGCATGGGGTATGGATGATGCCGACATAGCTGTCCAGCCGGAGCCAGCGGCGATCTTCCACCTCCACCAGTCTGGCACCTTGCTTACTGAATCCGGCCTGCAATTGGCACAGCCAGTCGAAGGCGCTGGCACCGATTTGCGCGCGATCAAGGGTGTCTGTTACGTCCGAGGTGGTCAGGCGCGCGTGTTCGCGAACCGTTATCCACGTTGTTTTCACTCGGCCTCCCGCAGAATCAGACGATAACTCTCCAGGCACAGAAAGGCCGCCTCGTTACACTGCCAGCGTCTGTCGCTGAGTTCTGCGGCTACCTCTTTACCAAACAGCTTTTCCAGCGATGGGCCGCCGGCGGGAGGACTGATAAAACGCGGCGTAATCCTGTCGGGGTGATGGCCATTCAGCACCCAGTTAATGCGCTGCCAGTCTTCAAAGAAGTACTCTTGCAACAGCGGAATGACCTGGTTTTTGAAGATAGAGGCCAGCGTTGGCAGGGTGGGCGTTGCATGCAGCGGCATAAACCAGGCGTGCCCCAGACAGTGGTCGCGATCCAGCAAGACTTCAATACGCTGGTTGATGACGCGCAGCAGATTACCGACCTGAATATCGCCCTCTTCATGGCGAATGACCACATCGTCCAGCAATTCCGGTTGTGGAAGCATTTCAATGAAGGTGAAGCGGCGGCGCAGGGCAATGTCCAGTCCGGACAGCGAGCGGTCTGCGGTATTCATCGTGCCGATGATATACAGGTTGCCGGGGACGCTAAAACGTTTCTTCGAGTAGGGCAGGATGGCGTCCAGCGCCTCGCTTTGCCCCTGACGTTTTGATGGCTCAATCAGGGTAATGAGTTCGCCAAAAATGCGCGAAATATTCCCGCGGTTGATTTCATCAATGATCAGAACGTGAGGCTGCGCAGGGAGCGTTTGCGCCCGGAGACAGACCTTTTTGAAAATGCCATCCTCGATACGGTACTGCAATCCTGCGCCGCTATCTGTAATGTCCGCGCGAATACCTTCGACAAAATCTTCGTAGCTAAAGCTTTGATGGAAGGTGACAAAATCAATGTGTCCCTCATTAGTCAGTGCATCAAAACGCGCTTTGAGCAGATGTCGCTCGTCGCGATGAGCATCAAGAAACGCAGGATCGAGGATGGCCAGGGCATGATTCACCGTATTCCAGGTCTTACCGGTTCCTGGCGGGCCATAGAGGATTTGGTTTAATGCCACGACGGGTTGCTCAACATGAGGTTCGCTCTCATCATCGGTAATATCGTCCAGGCTCCGGGCTGGCGAATCGTCTTTTTCCGCTTCACTCTCTTTCCAGAGATCCAGACCGTATTGAATCAGGGGGTTATTACCACGTTTAGCCAGCAATATGCGGTAGGCGTCGGCGTGCGTAAGGTTCCTGTTATCGGGCAGCAAGGTCTGCAGCGCCTGCAGTTTGTATATGGGCAACACACACGGCTGATCATGATCCTGATAAAGGAAGGCGAGCTTCCACTTTAGGGCTACTTCAAAATCCAGCGCCTCGATAGTCTCGGTATCACCTGCCTGAGCCGCTCTGACGAGGGTCAGGATATCTGCTTTGATGGTGGCGAAGGCTTCCGCAGCCGTGTGTCCGTACTTATTTTTCCAGGAATAACGGTCATCGGATGAGATAAATCCACGCTCGCCTTTGGCCTGGTTTTTACGCTCATAGATGCCAAACTTCGACGCATCGCCGCCTTTAATCGACCCCAGAAAACGACCTTCGCCAAACTCCAGCCAGTAAGCGAGCGTATTCTTATCGCCCAGGCAAATGTACTGTTCCAGCGTCAGGTTCTGCAGCGCGGAAAGGGGCCATTTACGGTGAAAATCCGCCAGTATTTGTTCTCGTTGTTCTGCCGTTACGGTCATCGCGCACTCCGTCCAATGGGTAATAATGTTCTGGAATCCAGCCATTATGCACAGGACGTTGACAGGCTGTGTCACTTCGTTGGCGACTAAACTCGGTGATGCAAAACAGGGTTACCGGCGCCATAAACGGGGCGGGCGCGTTTCAGCCTTTCTAAATTGTTATCGTTACAGCATATTAGTAAAACGTTAACATTTACTGTATCAATAATAGATAATTCAGCTATCGCTACAGCGTATAGTCAGGCGTCAACACCATTTTGCCCTTGCTGTCCGGGCGGTTTTGGGACATGCGGATAACATTCATGAGTGATAAAGAAAAATCGTTGCCCCTGCATGATGTTGATGTGCAGCATCTGTATGATTTACTGAATCAAAATTCAGATTGGGTGTGGGAAGTGGATGCGCAAGGGCGTTATACCTGGGCCTCAGATGTGGTCACCAGTTTGCTTGGCTATCCGCCATCAGAAGTGATTGGCAAGACGCCGTTCGATTTTATGCCGCCAGGCGAAGCCGAGCGCGTGGGACGCGCCTTTATGGAGATCGTGCAGGAAAAAAGGGCGTTTTCCGGGTTGGTGAATCGTAACCAGCGCGCGGATGGTCGGATTGTCGTGCTGGAAACCAGTGGTATTCCTCTCTTCGATAAACAGGGTGAACTCTGTGGCTACCGTGGTGTTGACCGCAACATTTCCACCCTTGGCGAGCGTGTCCTGCAACTGGAGACCATCTACGATACGACCCCTGTTGCGCTGTGTATGATTGATCGTCAGGGGCGTCTGGTGATGTCCAACAAGGCAATGCATCGTCTGTTACACAATGACGGACACGAACTGGCGGAGAGTTTCCTGTCCCAGCATATGCCGGAGTTCTGGCATCTCTTTGAAGAAGATTTTGCGCTGGCGGACATGGGTGAAGAGATCCCCGGCCGTGAAATGATCTGGCATGATCGCTGTTATGACGCACAGTCTATTGCGGTGACCGATGCGAGCAGTAATGTGGTGGGGTTATCGATAACCTGGGTGGATATCACCGCGCGTCGCCAGGCAGAACAAAAGCTGGCGGGGGCGAACCAGGTACTGCAACGGCATGCCCAGCACGATCATCTGACCGGTTTGTTTAACCGCCGCTTTATGGACGAGTGCTTGCTGTCGGAAGTCACGCGGTCTTATCATGGTCACTTCCCGTTATCTATCTGTCTGATAGATATTGATTTTTTTAAGTTGTATAACGACAATCAGGGCCATCAGGCCGGTGACGAGTGCCTGCAAATTGTGGCCAGGGCGCTGGTGGCCTCGCTGGTACATCCGGATGATAATGTCAGCCGGTATGGTGGCGAAGAGTTTCTGGTGATATTACCGGATACCAATAAAGCGGCTGCATTGTCCGTTGCCGAGCGTCTGCGCGAGCATATTAACGCCCTTAAATTGCCGCACGCCGCAAGCCCGATGGGCTATTTAACCATCAGCATTGGTGTGGCGACGCTCGATTGCGAGAGTATGCGCATGGAAGACAAGCCTCAGCATATGATTGCCAGCGCGCTCATCGGTAAAGCTGATACCGCCTTGTACGCGGCGAAGAAGCAAGGACGTAACCGTGTGGTGGTTGCCGGTGTCAAAAACGAGTGATTCCGCCTTCCTTATGCCAAAAAATACCCCTTCTGAAGATAAATCCATGGCTTCAGAAGGGGAGACCATATGGCCATTCGTTACAAAAGCCTCTCCAAAATAGTTAGCTGACTAGCAAAAGTCATTTGTATAAATAATTTTCATGAATATTACGAATAAGCACATATTGCTTATTAACAGTAAGGTTTTTGAGAGGTCTGGCAGCCAGGAAGTGGGGCGGAATGGGCATTGAGGGAAAAAACCCCCACCCGCAGGTGGGGGAAACGAGACACAAATCAGATATCGTCAGGCGTTGCGTGTACCACGCGTTCCAGTGTACTTCGATAGACGTCCAGTTTTGCTATTTCCTGTTCCGTCTCCAGCCTTAGCAGCAGTTCCAGAATGATGTCCTTATTGGTGGCCATGGATTTTCTGGCCAGTAACGTCGCTTTGATATCGGTAATAATCTGTTGCTCAATATCTTTTTCATGGGGATGCAGAGCAAAAGGGAATTCACTCTCCGTCTCGTTAACGCTCATCGACAAATGTACCTGTGAAAAAGAGGCTGATGGCTCTCCCGAAAGGGCGAGAGCGTTTTGTTTCGCCAGATAAAACTAGACAGCGATGCCCATCTTTACAAATCGAAAAGTTATGAAATTTCAGCTTTCATAACTATCTTTTATATAACCTGTGGCTATATAAAACAGATGTTCATAACGGAGCACAACGGCGTGTGAGTCAGAGAGAGGGGTGAAGTTCCTTGCTTTCGTCTACTGGGACCAGGTCTTCTATCGGCAGGTTTTGCAGACGGCTTTCGCAATACAGGGCGGTGACGATAGCGCTGTTGACCTGATAACCTTTATTATCCACGCGGCTGATAAAATCATCGTCAATGCCCATCATGCTCAATGTCAGTTTCAGATCCTGCATCACCTGCCATAAACGCGGTGCGGAAGAGCGCAGGCCATATTTATCCCAGACATTGATCATCAATCGCTGTGTTGTAATCACGCCTTTACCGCCATGCGCCAGTAAATACATCAGCAAACGTAGTTTGGTGTCGCGCAATGGAATGCGTTCGCGTTTGCCGGGTTTAAGCCGCCCACTGGTATTAATCAGATGCTTATGGATGATATCCAGCTGGATATCTGGACCGATATAGTAGCCGAATAATACTTTGTTCATTATTTTCGTCCTTGATATATGATGTCAGAACTGTTCAGCGATTATACAATTTAAATTCATCAGAGAAACCCGCAAAGTATTACCTTACGTAACGTAGTGAATAACATATTTATCTGAGTTATGTTTCTTGTGTTTTATGATGGCAAATATAACCAGCGATAATGTTTTCTTGTTTTTGATAAATTTTGCAATACAAAATACATTCTCTTTACGTTCAGCACATAGTGAACACATAAAATTTGTGCGATTTAATTACCTGTTTTTAAAAGTGATATTTTTTGGTTCGTTTTTCGTTGTGCTAAAAATAAGAAAAAATTTCACGAAAAAAACGAGTTGATAATTTGATTTGGCGCAATTTATACAAATTACGCCAACACAAAATATTCTGGTGATTGTCTTTTGTGGTGGAAGTGTCTATTTAACTGCGGGAAATGAGTGATTCAGTTTTAGTGTTGTGATGATTATGTATATCACCCGTTTAAAGATAAATTTGCTCTCGAAAAGATGGTGAAGCGATAAGAAATATCTTCAGTGGCTTGCCTGTCGCCGTAAGTGTTCGTATCTAAGCCGCCATCTTTATCTGCTTAATCATTAAGCGAAATGGACGTTTGCAAATTTTTATCTCAATTATGGGACATCAAATATGAAAAAGCTTCTTATCGCATCATCTGTGTTGGCAGCACTGACAATGAACGCGGCATACGCGGCACCGGTAACCGAAAATGGCGGTACCATCGAGTTTATCGGTGAAATCACCGATACCACCTGCTATGTAGATGTTCAGGGCACTGTGGATGGCACCGCTGGCACTGCAGCCGCGGATACCTCGAACACCGTACTGCTGCGTGCTGTTCCTAAATCTGAATTTGCAATAAATGGAACCGCCGGACGTACACCGTTCTTCTTGCAGGTGCACAGCCAGACTGGCGCATTACCTGCTCCATGCAATATCGGTAAAGTTGCAGAAAGGAGCAGTTCCGGTCTCCCAACCGGCAATTCCGTTACTGTCACCAAAGTGAAAGCGATTTTCGGTGGTAATCTGGCGACCGGTGACATTGAACGCTATGAAAGCCGCAAAGGTGCTGTTGCTGGTGCCGCGATGGCAGCAGAAATGCTGGGCAACGTTGACATGGTGACCGGTTATTTAAATAACATCGCTGTGCAAAACACCTCGCGTGCTTTTGCGGATGATTTGACCCTGACCCCGAGTGACCAGGGTGCTGCAACCGGCGTGAAACTGCGCCTGCTGGACAGCGACTACCGTGTTATTAAAGTGGGTGACATTAACGACCAGATCGCCAATAACAAGGCCAAATTGATGAAACAAGATAGTTACAATGGTGCTACTGATACCACGTCTTTACCGTACTTCGTGGAATACGTTTCTGACAGCGGTAGCGCGGCGGGTGTGACTGCCGGTATGGTTCGTAGCTTTGTCGTATATGACCTGATGTACGAATAATGTCTCTAAGGGGCAGCCTCTGCCCCTTTCTTTTTTACAGGAGTGTATATGGGAATGCGTCATTCATTTAAATGCGCAGCAGTAGCCCTGACCGCCGTAATGCTCTGCGGGATGCAACTGGCGCAGGCAAGTATTGTTATTAATGGTACTCGTGTTATTTATCAGGGCAAGAAGAAAGAGGTAACGGTTACCGTTACTAATAATAATAAAGTGCCTGTCTTAATTCAGAACTGGATGGATGCTGGTACGGAAAAAGCGGTACCGGCTAACATTGCCGTTCCGTTTGTGTTAACGCCGCCGATTAACCGTGTGGATGCGGGTAAATCACAATCGCTACGTATCACGTACTTAGGATCGCCGCCGTTACCGCAAGATAAAGAATCTGTTTTCTGGGTAAATGTCCTGGAAGTGCCGGCCAAATCGAAAGGAATTAAAGAAGACCAAAGTCGCTTGAATATTGCGTTTCGTTCACGCATTAAATTGTTCTATCGTCCGGCTGGGTTGAAAGGCAATTCGTTACAGGCTATTAAAGAACTTCAGTGGCAGCCTGCCGGTGATGGCGTCAATGTGACTAACCCGACGCCGTATTATGTCTCTCTACAGCTTCTACAGTATGGTGGCAAAGATACGGAGGGTAAAATGATCGCGCCTGGGGAAACACAGCATTATAAATTCTCAGGAATTAATAAAGTCACTGATATTAAAAAATTGTATTACCACGCAATAAATGATTATGGCGCATTGGTTTCTGCGCAGGCGCAAAACAAATAAATAAATCAATACCTCTGTGTTTTGCGGTTAATGGATTAACGGAGTTTACCGGGGTTTCTTATGGAATTGTCTAACGCCAGATGTAAAACATTGCCATTTCGAGGCCGGTTGTCACCTGTGGCGTTATCGTTGCTGATGGCTTTTCCTGTCTGGGGTGAAGAACTCGCGAAAAGCGAAGAGAATATCGAAACAACAGCAGTAGAAGAAATTGCAGCGAACGATCCCGATGATTATGCGCGCAATGTGGTTGAGTTTGAAGATGACCTGTTGCGTATGATGGGACACAACAAAGTCGACCTTGAGCGTTTTACTTTTGGCTCCAGCGCCACACCGGGCAAATACCGCGTCAGCATTTTTGTCAATGACGTACAAATGGCAAATGATGAGGTGGAGTTCAAGGAGGCGAGCAATAAGCGCGTTTATCCTTGCTTAACACCTAAACTGGTTCGTCTGATCAATTTAAAAGAAGACCGCCTGTCCACAGAGGCCAGGGAGACCATCGAAGCGGCCCATCCTTGTACCGATATTGAAAAACTGATTCCTCAGGCAAAGGTAGAGTTCGACAGTAGCGAGCAGCGTCTGAATATCACCGTGCCTCAGGCAATGGTTAACCGTACCATGCGCGGTGCAGTGAGTCCCGAATTGTGGGAGAGTGGTATTCCGGCTCTGACGCTGGGTTATTACCTCAACGGCTATGATTCCAGTTATAGCGGTTATGATTCTCGTTCATTATTTGCCTCGCTGAATGCAGGGTTAAATATTGGCGCATGGCAGCTACGCCATAATGGATCCTATAACTGGGATAAAAATCAGGGTGGCAAATATAACGTCACTAATACTTACATTCAGCGTGATATTGCCGCCCTGCGCAGCCAGTTTGTTGCCGGGGAAAGCAATACCACCGGTCAGATCTTTAGTTCCGTGCCTTTCATCGGTGCGCGTATCAACAGTGATTCGCGGATGTTGCCGGATGTGCAACGCGGCTATGCGCCAGAAATTCGTGGTGTAGCAAAAACCAATGCCAAAGTGACCGTGCGTCAGTTAGGCAATGTTATCTATGAAACCACGGTAACGCCGGGCGCGTTTATTATTGATGATCTCTATCCTGCCGGCTACGGCGGCGATCTGGAGATTACTATCAAAGAGGCCGACGGCAGCGTTCAGCAATACACCATGGCCTATGCATCAGTAGCCCAGCTATTGCGCCCGGGCGTTCAGGAGTACAGCTTCACCGCAGGTAAATTACGCGAAACCAATCTTTCCACCGAACCCGTATTCTATGAAGCAACGTATCAGCGCGGGTTGAGTAATTACCTGACGGGCTACGGTGGCGTGCAGTTCAGCAAACACTATCAGTCAGCACAGTTGGGAACGGCAGTGGGCAGTGTTATCGGGGCATTGAGTGCCGACGTAACCTGGTCTAACAGCGATGTCGGCAAAAAAGGCGGCGGTAAACTGCAGGGACAAAGTTATCGCATTAGCTACAGTAAGCTTATTAACGAAACCGACAGTAATATCACGCTGGCCGCGTACCGTTTCTCCAGTAAAAACTATATGGAGTTTTTGACAGCGCTGCAGGCGCGGGACTATGTCAAAGAAGGCTACAGCGTTGACAGTATCTGGCGTTCGAAAAACCGCTTTAATATCAGCCTGAATCAGGGATTACCTGATGGCTGGGGCAGTGTGTATGCCAGCGCTACCATGGAAAACTACTGGAACAGTAAGCAGGGTTATAACAAATATTACCAGATAGGCTATTCCAATAATTTCTGGCGCTTTAACTACAGCATCAGCGCCGGGCGCAGCAAAACGGCCTCTGGTCGGGAGCAAACGAACTTCTACCTTGGGCTTTCCATGCCACTGTGGGACAGCTTTGAAACCCGTGCGCCTTATCTGAGCCTGCGCTATAACCAGAACAGCGACGGCGGCAAAGGTGAGCAGGCGATGGTCTCTGGTACCTTTGGTGAAAACAACAAATATAATTACAACATGGTTGCCAGCCATGACAATTACAGTGGCACTTCGACCACCATGGGGATGGGCTGGCAGGGGAGCGCTGCGACAATGAACGGCAGCTATAGCCAGGGAAGAAATTATAAGAGCACCTCCCTGAGCATGAATGGCGCAGCCGTAGTGCATTCTGGCGGAGTGACGCTTTCGCCATTTAATAACGATACTTTTGCGCTTATAGAAGCCAAGGGCGCTGAAGGCGCCAGAGTGGCAGGGTATGCCAGTTCGAAAGTTGATATGTTCGGCTATGCGTTATATCCGGGATTAGTGCCTTACAGTATGAACTCGGTCGCCATCGATCCGGAAGGTTCTTCGCTGGACGTGGAATTTGAAAGTACCTCACAAACTGTCGTACCCCGCGCAGGTGCGGTGGTGAAAGTGAAATTTGATACTCACCGCGGAACGGCAGTACTTATTCGTTCCACATTTGGCGGCGAGCCGGTACCTTTTGGTGCCGAGGTCTTTAATGATAAAAATGCCAACGTCGGTACGGTCACGCAGGGCGGTCTGATTTATGCCCGCGTAGAAGAAGAGAAAGGCACGCTGGTGGTGAAATGGGGTGAAGAAATGCATAACCGCTGTCAGGTGAGTTATGTCCTTGCGCCTGAACCTAAAGACAAAGAAATGCAGGGACTGCCTCAGCAGTTCACCATGCCATGTCAGACATACCAGGCACCAGGACGTTCAGGTCATAGCGGCGGTACTCTGGCAGCCGTTACGCCGTAGTTTTCTTTCCCATAAAGCCTGTCTCGCTTTCGGCGGTAATTTCGATTACCGCCTTTTTTATGTGCCCTTCGTCCCTTTTTTATCGAATAATCACATGCCTGGAATTTTTCGAGCTGGATTCCGGAATAGCGTTTATCACAAATGAAAATTCAGAATAAGAGAGTTTACCAGCTCAAAAAATAGTTTTGTTTTGGAATATTAATCTGCGCGTTGGAATGTGATTAAATATTTCAAAATTAATATCTGTTTTTTATTTTATTGCGAATTAATGTTTTTACGTTTTATGGAAATTGAAGATTAACGATTGAAACGCTACTCTTTTTTGATAAAAAATAAAGTGCCTAATATTAACGGGTGAATATCAATACAATGGGGCGATCATCAAAATGTAGTATCTGTCTGTTGCAGTTTCGAGCATGGCTAACAAAGATGATGTTTATAATATCTCTTTCTTTGAGCTATGGCGAAAAAATAAGTGCGGCAGAACTAACCTGTTTATCCGGAGGAAACCCTGCGCCGGTTAACGTAGAAATTGCGCCTGTAAATATCACTGTCAGTTCACATATCACAGACTATAGCGAGCTTTATCGTCTGAATATGCAAATCGTTGACAATGTTACCGCACGCTGTACCTCCAGCCCGTCTGGTGGGCTGGTTTCAAGGGCGGCGACCTTAACATATGTCTCCGGTAGCGGAGATACCTCACAAGCTGGCTATATTATCTATCCCACTAATGTTAGTGGTATTGGTATATCCGTTAATAGCCTTGATGTATCGGGGTTTCCCGCTATCCCTGCCTGGCCCGCAATGCTGACGATAAGCAGCGAAACCGCGAATGGTACCAATTACTGGCGTCATCAGGGTGTTACCATTCGTCTGTGGAAAATTCCCGGCGATATTCCCTCTACTGTGTCGCCTTTTGGAATTATCGGGCCAACGGTTGTGCAGGGGTTTATTCCCGGTTCAGGGGGGGAACATCTTAACCCGGCAACATTAACCAGCAACCGGGCTTTAAGTGAGTCATTCTGGATAATCAGCGCACGCGCATTGCTTGGCAGCGCGAAACTGTATGTGGGTACCTGTAATCTGAGAACGCCCAATCAAACCGTGCAACTGGGCAAACACCTCAATTTTTATCGCTTTTCAGAATGGCGCGATGCCAGCTTTATCGTTGATTGCCCGGTGAAGGCTTACGGCTATGGCGGAATTGTGAATGGCTCCATAAGCAACAAAACCGCTAATAACAAAAATAAAGCGCCATCCCTGAAAATCATTCCCTACTCGTCGGTTATCGTAAACGATCATTTGGGTAACCCGCTTGGCGGAACAATCGCGCTGGATGCCGGCGGGGCACAGGGTTATGGCGTTCAACTTGCCTGGGGCGATTACAGCACGCAGGTTACGGGTATTAACCCTGTTAAACCGGTGGCGTTTAACATGCCCATCTCGGTCAGCTCGCTGGTCAGCGGTTATGCCCCCACGATCACCTTAGGGGCTAATGCGCCTTCTGCCACCGTCAAAATGGCGGCACGTTTTATTCAAACCGAAGCGATACCACAGCCAGGCAGAGCCAGAGCAGCAATAGAAGTGATTGCTAACTACGAATAAGCGATCGGTGCCCGGACATGGCTTAACCGGTGGTGCCGCCAGGGATTTCATCGGCCCACTGGGCCGCTGTCTTCATCAATTCCGCCACCACGCTGCGGTTAAACCCCAGTCTGTGGCCGAGCGCGCTAACATCTTCCCATTTATGATTTTCGTAAAGCTGCGCCAGATGCAGGTAAGGGTATAGCGGGCCGCGTTTTTCCCGCAGCGCCATCATGACGTTCGCTGAGACGTCGATCTGGCCGATCAGGTCTGCCATCGGCATCTCAAAGATATCATCCAGCTGTGAAAACAGCCCCACGATAAAGGCATCATCAGACGAGTGGCGGCTGATGGAGCGTGCGGCGGCGAGCTCGCAGAATTTTCCACGGATCAGGCAACGATGGTATATCTCGTCCGTCTTGCCGACATTCACCGAGGTTAAACAGGCCACCAGCACAAAACGGCGCAGTTCATTAGTGCCGAGATAGAAAATGATGTCTTTAAGCGACTGGCTGCGCACGTTTTTGATGCCGCGCGCGTTAAAAACGATATTCTGCGCATAGCGCATGAGTTTGAAAGAGAGCGCCAGATCTTGTTTCAGCAAGGCTTCAATGCGCACGAAGTCAGGTGAATCCGCATTGACTTCTTTCATCAATTTCAGCGTGATGGACTGATTTTGAATGAGTTTGTTATTAGCATGGATAACAGGCTTACTGAAATAGTGGCCCTGAAATAACGTGCAGCCGAGTTTTTTATAACAGGCGTATTCTTCCTCTGTTTCCACTTTTTCGGCGAGAAACACAGTCCCTTCCAACAGGTCAGCTTTATTTTTTATGTACGCTTTAATCGCTTCTGGCGTGCTCATCCGCACATCAAATTTGATGATGCTGACATACGGCAGGAAGTCATTCCACGTATCGCCAAGTTCAAAATCATCCAGGGCGATTCGAAAGCCATGTTTATAAAGCTGTTTTACAGTCTGAAGCAGGCGGGGAGTCGGTTCAGCCGTTTCGAGTATTTCCACAATCACACGATCTTTTGGCAATGTCTCGGCCATGCCCTGGACCAGCAGTTCATACGGGAAATTGACAAAAATCGCGCTGTACTCCTTGAGGCGACCCAGCGGCGCGCCAAGAAATTGTTCGACGATGATTTGGGCAGTGGCATATTCCGGGGTAACGTCGGGAAACCGGTTCGTCATGCTGTCTCTGAACAACAGCTCATAACCGACTGTGTTCATATTTTCGTCGAAAATCGCCTGGCGGGCGACAAAAGAAAACATTGGATACTCCATACAGATGCCTGCAAAAAACAAAAACCGGTCAATAAGGTATGTAACCGGTTAATCCCCCATCATTTTCCTTTACCGATGAAATGGAAGCCTGGACGAAAATGGCAAAGACGTGTGTGGGTCTTACAGAAGATCGTATCTTTTGTAAACTTCTGAGGGACTTAAGTCAAATCCCATCTTCATTTACAGGGCATTATCGAGCAAGTTTTCTGTAAAAATGGACTGTCTGCTGAAAAAATAAACCCGATTGCCTGCAACCGGGTTTGGTATGACGTATCTGATTACGATCGAGACACAACCCCGGCTTTTTCCAGCATAGCGTGTAACAGCACATTTGCCCCGGACGTTACCTGTTCCGGTGATGAATATTCTATCTCATTGTGACTGATGCCATCCTTACAGGGAATAAAAATCATTCCAGCAGGTGCGAGCATGCTCATATAAACCGCATCATGTCCTGCCCCGGAAACAATATCCATGGAAGAATAGCCGAGTTTTTGCGCCGCCCGCCGTACGGCCTCTTTGCAATCCGGGTGGAAAGGGGCCGCAGGATATTGCGAGACCTGTTTCAGCTCCACCTGCAGCCCGGTTTTTTGCGCCGTCTGCGCAATAAACGCTTTTAACGCCGCGTCCATTTCATCAACGTCGGCATCGGTCATATTGCGAAAATCGATAGAAAATTTGACGCTGCCGGGCACGACGTTGCGGCTGTTTGGATATACCTGGACCATACCTACGGTTCCGCGACCATGAGGCGCGAATTGCCCGGCAATGTTAACCACTTCCTGCATGATTTGGGTGGCAACCTGCAAGGCATCTTTACGCATAGCCATTGGTGTTGGGCCCGCATGCGACTCCATTCCCGTCACAATACAATCATACCAGCGAATGCCGAGCACCGCCTGAACCACACCGATGGTGATATCCTTGTCTTCCAGAATCGGGCCTTGCTCAATATGCGCCTCAAAGTAGGCGCCGATAGGGTGGGTGCCTGGCACCACGTCACCCGCATAGCCAATTTTGTGCAGTTCATCTTTCACCGTTTTCCCGTCGGTATCAGTGGCCGCATAAGCTGTCTCTAGGGGGAAAATCCCCGCGAACACACCTGACCCCATCATAACGGGCACGAACCGCGACCCCTCTTCGTTGGTCCAGAAAACCATCTCTACTGGCGCTTCGGTTTCAATGCCACGGTCATTCAATGTGCGGATAACTTCGAGCGCAGCCAGAACGCCAAAATTACCATCGAATTTCCCCCCGGTAGGTTGGGTGTCAATATGGCTTCCCGCGACAATCGGCAGCAGGGCATTATTGCGGCCTGGTCTGCGCATAAAAACATTGCCAATTTGGTCAATTTCGACCGACAACCCAGCGGCTTTACCCCAGCCAACGACCAAATCCCGACCCTGACGATCAAGGTCGGTCAGCGTTAACCGGCAAACCCCGCCTTTGGGGGTGGCGCCGATGTGCGCGAGATCCATTAATGATTGCCACAACCGTGCGCCATCCACACGAAGGTCGCTGATATCAATGCGGTTTGTCTCGGGTGATTCAACTTCGCTGCTCATGCTTGTTTCCTCTGTGTCAGATGATTAACGGGCGACGGCCTGTGGTGCGCGCTGGCGCTCCCACGCGGCGGCGGCACTGAAATCCGGCCCAAATGCCGGACGTTTGATATAGCGCCCCGCCCCTTCGCGAACGCGCAGTTCGCCGTCTGCCCATACCAGTTGGCCCTGGCTCACGGTATAGGCTGGTACGCCGGTAACCGTGCGGCCTTCGAAAATATTGAAGTCATTGCGCGAGTGGTGGGTGCTGGCGGAGAGGGTTTTGCTACCTGTCGGATCCCAGAGCACCAGGTCGGCATCCGCCCCCGGCGCTACACAGCCTTTACGGGGATAAATATTGAAAAGGCGCGCGGTATTCGCGGAGGTTATCGCAACAAACTCACTCGGCGTCAGACGCCCACTGTTCACCCCGGCATCCCAGATCACTGCCATGCGCTCTTCTACACCGCCGCAGCCGTTAGGGATCTTCGTGAAATTGTCGCGGCCTGCTGCTTTCTGACTGGCGCAAAACGTACAGTGGTCGGTGGCGGTGGTGTGAAGCTGGCCGGATTGCAGGCCATGCCACAATGCTGACTGGTGGGATTTATCGCGAAACGGCGGGCTCATCACATGCGCGGCGGCGAAGCCAAAATCCGGATGGCGATAGACGCTGTCATCAATCACCAGATGTCCCGCCAGCACCTCACCATAGACACGCTGTCCGCGTCCACGCGCCCGTGCGATAGCGTCGGCCGATTCGCGGCACGAGACATGTACCACGTAAATCGGCACACCCATTATGCTGGCCACCGTAATCGCCCGGTTGGCCGCTTCACCTTCCACTTCCGGCGGACGGGAAAGTGGATGGGCTTCCGGCCCGCTGATGCCTTGCTTAAGCATCTCTTGTTGCAACAGCCAGACCATCTCGCCGTTTTCCGCGTGTACGGTGGGCATCGCCCCCAGTTCCAGGCAGCGGCGGAAACTGTTCATGAGCGTTTCGTCATCGCACATGATGGCGTTTTTATAGGCCATGAAATGTTTGAAGCTGTTGATGCCTTCCTGTTGCACCAGCGTGCCCATGTCCTGGCGTACGCTTTCGTCCCACCAGGTGATGGCGACATGAAAACTGTAATCGGCCGCCGCTTTTTCTGCCCAGCCGCGCCACTGGCGGTAAGCGTCCATCAGCGGTTGTTGTGGGTTGGGGATGACGAAATCGATAATGGTGGTTGTCCCGCCCGCCAGCGCCGCGGCGGTGCCGCTGTAAAAATCATCGACCGTGGTGGTGCCCATAAACGGGAAATTCATGTGGGTGTGCGGGTCGATGCCGCCAGGCATGACGTATAACCCGCCCGCGTCCACGGTTTCTGTACCGATGGGAAGATCCCACTGGGATGCATCGCCGACGGCTGCGATGATGCCGTCGACACAGAGCACATCGGCACGACACTGATGGTCCGCGTTGACGACCGTGCCGCCTTTGATCAACAGGTTACGCATTCGTTTTCTCCTGTAGTGCGTTGGTTTGGTGAGTGATGTTCATTGTCCCTCACCCTAACCCTCTCCCAGGGGGAGAGGGGACTGGACCGAGCTGGCTTTGCCTTTCTCCCTCTCCCTGAGAGCGAGGGGGCTGGACCGAGCTGTCTTTGTCTTTCTCCCTTTCCCTTGAGGGAGAGGGGACTGGACCGAGCTGTCTTTGTTTTTCCCCCTCTCCCTGAGGGAGAGGGCCGGGGTGAGGGGGAGCAGGCCGCACCGCTCTCAGCTACGCCGATTGCGCCATCGGGTTATTCGGGTGCGTTGTCCAGTTGGCGTACTGGTCCGTCACTACTTTGCCGGTACGCTTATCCACTTCGCCGGGTTGCAAACTACGCAGTGAAATACAGTTCTCCACCGGGCAAATCGAGGCGCACAGATTGCAGCCGACACAATCCTCTTCACGTACCTCGAAACGGCGTTCATCCCCGGTGGTGGCGGCAATCGCCTGGTGCGACGTGTCCTCACAGACCAGATGACAGCGCCCGCACTTAATGCACGACGCCTGGTCGATTACCGCTTTATCCACGTGATTAAGGTTGAGATAACGCCAGTCGGTGACGCTGGGTAGCGCCATGCCGCGGAAGTCTTCGATGGTCCGAAACCCTTTCTGGTCCATGTAGTTTTCAAGGCCGCTTATCATGTCGCGCACAATCTGGAAGCCATAGACCATCGCGGCGGTACAGACCTGCACCGTGCCGCAACCCAGCGCGATAAACTCTGCCGCATCGCGCCAGGTGCCGATGCCGCCAATCCCGGAAATCGGCAACCCACGGGTCTGGGCATCGCGGCCAATTTCCGAGACCATATTCAGCGCAATCGGCTTCACCGCCGGGCCGCAATAGCCGCCGTGTGAACCCTGGCTGCCGGTATGAGGCGACATCAACATCTGGTCGAGATCCACGCCTATTACCGAATTAATGGTGTTGATCAGCGACACGGCATCTGCGCCGCCCGCTTTCGCGGCCCTGGCCGGATAACGAATATCGGTGATATTCGGCGTCAGTTTGACGATCACCGGCAGGCTGCAATATTGCTTGCACCAGCGGGTAACCATTTCGATATATTCCGGCACCTGGCCGACTGCCGCGCCCATTCCGCGTTCGCTCATCCCATGCGGGCAACCGAAGTTAAGCTCAATACCGTCAGCACCGGTGGCTTCTACCTGCGGCAGAATGGTTTTCCAGGCCTCTTCTTCGCAGGGCACCATGATCGACACCACCACCGCCCGGTCAGGCCACCGCTGTTTGACGCGGGTTATCTCTTCAAGGTTGATGGCCAGCGTCCGGTCAGTAATCAGCTCAATATTATTGAGCCCAAGAATGCGGCGGTCGGGCCCGAGCAGGGTGCCGTAGCGCGGCCCGCTCACGTTGACCACGTGCGGATCCAACCCGAGCGTTTTCCACACCACGCCGCCCCAGCCTGCCTGAAAGGCGCGCTCTACGTTGTACTCTTTGTCCGTCGGCGGCGCGGAAGCCAGCCAGAACGGATTGGGGCTTTTGATGCCAAGAAAATCGGTATGCAGACTAGCCATGGGAGTGCTCCTGAAAAGAGGTGGCGTTAGCGGCGTCGGTTATGGACAGAGCCAGTGCGATAGAACGGGCGGCGAGCTTGCCCTGGCGTACAGCATCGACCGTCAGGTCAAGGCCGCCCGCACAGCAGTCTCCCCCGGCCCAGACGCCCGCCAGCGAGGTGCGACCGCAGTCGTCGGTGACAATACGTCCGTGTTTGAGCGAAATGGCTTGTCCAACGGGAGCGCTGTCGAAGGTCTGCCCGATGGCTTTGAGCACCATGTCGGCTTCCAGCGTGAAGGTTTCATCACTGACTTCACCCTCACGCACCACGCTGAACACTACGCCCGTCAGCCGGTTGTTGTACTGCTCGAAGCGCAAAGGGGCGGCCCACAGGCGTATCGTGACGCCATTAAGCTGCGCCCATTGCCGCTCTTTTTCCGAGGCTTTCATCTGTGCTTCGCCACGGCGATACACAAGCGTCACCTCCTGCGCGCCAAGTTTTTTCGCCTGCACGGCGGAGTCAACGGCGGTCATCCCACCGCCAATGACCACGACTTTACGGCCAACGGGGAACTGGCTCAGATCCGCGCACTGGCGCAAATCAGCGATAAAATCCACCGCTTCACAGACCCCTTCGGGTTCTGTATCTCCGGTTTCCAGTTGATTCACCCCCGCTAACCCGGTGCCGAGAAATACCGCGTCGTAGCGGGCTCGTAACTGAGCGAGGCTAAAATCGTTGCCCAATGTTTTATCCGTATGCAGCGTGATGCCGCCTGTTGAAAGCAGCCAGGCCACTTCCCGCGCGGCGAAATCGTCGGTCACTTTGTAGCGGGCAAGACCGTATTCATTAAGACCGCCAGCTTTGCTGCGGGCATCAAAGAGATCCACGCTGTGGCCTGCTATTGCCAGGTGGTGGGCGACAGTAAGCCCGGCGGGCCCGGCGCCGACCACGGCAATGCGCCTGCCGGTTTCAGGCCCACGGACGAACAGGGGGGCCCCGGGGTTAGCAAAGAAATGGTCGGTGGCGTGGCGCTGGAGCAGGCCGATATTGAGCGGGCGGCCATCCTGCGCGTTACGCACGCAGGCTTGTTCGCACAAGGTTTCGGTCGGGCAGACGCGGCTACAGATCCCGCCCAACACATTGGCGCGTAAAATGATCTCTGCCGCGCCGCGATCATTGCTCTGGGCGATGCGCTGAATAAAGCTCGGCACATCGATATCCGCCGGGCAGGCGCGGGAGCAGGGGGCATCAAAGCAGTAATAACAGCGTTCTGCTTCAATCACCGCCTGGGCAGCGGTTAACGGGGGGGCGCAGTCCGCAAACTCGCGGGCATACGCGTCGGGAGTCAGCCGTGCGGCCTGGATCCCCCGGGCGTGGATACCTGAATCGTTGCTCATCATGCTTCTCCTGAATTGTCAGCAGGGTTATCTCTCCCCTGCGTTAAAAATCCTGACCAGATGGTTAAGTTTTCGCGTAATAACCATGCTAATTACGTGCCATTTGCGACAGGTTTGCTGCATAACGCGTAAATTCAGGGGAGCAGAGAAACATGAATAAAATAACCGGACTGTTATTGCTGTTTTTTGGTGCATTTCGCACCTTATTTGACGCTGATTGCTGCATTTTGCAGCAAGGTTCATTCAAGGCCGCAGATTCGCCAGACACAGCGCAATACATGGTCTGTCGCCCGTTGCTGCGCTGTTTCGCTGTGCGAGTCATCTCCCAGTACGGCGGCAATCTGGATATCAAAATCCGCATAGGTTTGGGTCATGGACCAGACGGTAAAAAAGAAGTGGGTGGTGTCCATCGCAGAGAGCTTGCCGAGCGCAATCCAGCCATCAAGGATGCGGGCCTTTTCCGCCACCAGTTGTCGAAGCTGCGTCTTTAATAGTGGGTGAACCACCTGCGCCCCTTGCAGGATCTCATTGGCAAACAGGCGGGAGGCTTCCGGGCGGGCAAAACTAAAGCCGATCTTTTTACGGACATACTCTTCCAGCGCGGTTTTGGGATCGGCACTGGCGGAAATGCCTTCCAGCGGCGCCAGCCAGTCGTGCAGAATGCATTCCAGCACGCGCAAATAAAGGGTTTGTTTATTGCCGAAATAGTAATGCAGATTGGCTTTGGGCAGGTCAGCGGCATCGGCAATCTGCTGCATGGTGGCGCCGCGAAATCCGTACCGGGCGAAGATCCGTTCAGCTGCGGGCATTATGATCGCCTCGTTATCCTGGCGAATACGCCCTTTTTCCAGCGCGACCTCAATGCCGCTCAGCAGGCTTTCATTCATGACTGGCTCCAGTGAAACCCGCCGTCCCTGGCGGGGAGGGGTTATTTGAGTTTTGCCGCAGCATCCCAGACGGTATGGGTCATGGCGCTGTCACCCGGATCTTTTTTGATAACCGGTGTATCGCCACCGCTGTGCAATAAGACATCAATCGTGCGACGGTAGGCGGCCGGATCGAGATAGCCGATTTTCGGCGTGTTGGCGTTAGTGATAAGCTTCGCCACGTTCTCCATCTGGCGAGTTTGCACCTCTTCGGTGGCGGCACCGGAAGCATCTTCCGCAACCACGATTTTCGCCGCCTCTTGCGGGTGTTTCACCGCATAATCCCAGCCTTTAAACGAGGCTTTGAGGAACTTCGCCATTTTGGCGACGAACGCCGGATCTTTCAGGCTGGAATCCAGCACGTACAGGCCATCTTCGAGGGTGGAAACGCCCTGATCCTCATACGGGAAGGTGATCAGATCCGCCTCTTTTAAACCGGCGTCGATCAGCTGCCAGTATTCGTTGTAGTTCATGGTGGAGATACAGGCTGCCTGATCCTGCAACAGTGGATCGACGTTAAAGCCTTGTTTGAGGATGGTAATGTCTTTGCCCGGTTTCAGCCCCAGTTTGTTCATCCAGTTGAAGAAGGGGTATTCATTGCCGCCGTACCAGACGCCCAGCGTTTTACCTTTGAAATCGGCAGGCGTTTTAATGCCGCTCGATTTTTTACAGGTCAGCATCATCCCGGAACGATCATAAACCTGAGCGATGTTAACCAGCGGAACGCCTGCCTCGCGTGACGCCAGGGCATCCGGCAGCCAGTTGACGATGACATCGGCGGATTTTCCGGCAATCACCTGCACCGGGGAGATATCCGTACCACCGGGTTTGATCGTGACGTCCAGTCCTTCCTCTTTATAGAACCCTTTTTCCTGTGCCACGTAGTAGCCAGCGAATTGCGCCTGCGGCACCCATTTCAACTGCAGCGTCACTTTCTCTGCTGCGTGTGCTGAAAAGGTAAAAGCCACAGACATTGCCGCCAGCAACAACCCCCGGCGAAAAGCGGAACGTTTCATCATGGGATAACTCCTCGGGTTAGTGTGCATCATCATGTTTTTATGTTGTTTTACTTTTCCGTTGCCATCCCGCGAATCGAGGGATGCCAGAAATTCACGCGGCGATCGAGCCGAACCAGCAAGGTGTAAATCAGCGATCCCGCCAGCGATGACACGACAATCGCTGACCACACTATGGGCATATGCATCCGCGCCGATTCTGTGGAGATACGAAAGCCAAGCCCGGCGGTCGGTGAGCCAAAATACTCGGCGACAATGGCGGTGATGAGCGCCAGAGTGGCGTTGACTTTCAGCGCGCTGAAAATAAACGGCATCGCGGCGGGCAGGCGCAGCATGCGCAACTGTTGGTGGGGCGTTGCGGCGTAGCAATACATCAGCTCTTGTTCGAGCTTACCGCTCGCTTTTAACCCGGCCAGCGTGCTGACCAGCGCCGGGAAAAAGGTCACCAGAATGACCACGGCGGCTTTTGACGGCCAGTCGAAACCAAACCACATCACGGCGATAGGCGCGACGCCGACCAGCGGCACGGTACTGGTCAGGCTCGCGACAGGCAGCAGCCCGCGTTGCAGAAAGGGAAGTCTGTCGATAAGCAGCGCCACGCCAATGCCTGCGCCGCAGCCGAGCAGATACCCCGCCAGCACCGATTTGAGGACCGTCTGCACCAGGTCACCCGCCAGCAGCGAGACGCCGTCGACCAGCGCAGTGAGAATGTCCAGTGGCGCAGGCAGGATGACCTGCGGAACGGCAAAGCCGGTGACCAGAATCTGCCAGAACCACAGCAGCCAGATGCCGAGCAGCGCGGCGACGGCAGCCGGAGGAACCGGAGCGCTCGCCAGACGCTGTACGCTGACGGCGGCAAGCAGCGCCAGCGCGAGGGTGCTCAGGCCATTAAACGGCAGCATTGCCAGCCAGAGTGCGCTGACCGCAAGCGCCACAGCGAACAACACGTGACGCAACGCCGTTTGTGAACAGGCCAGCAGCGAACTGACAATAAGCAACAGCGCATGAGAACGAAGTGCATAAGAGGCAGCGCTGTCTCCGCTTAACTGAATGAGCGACAGAACGGCCACGATGAAGGCGCCGACTAGCAGCAGCGTGCCGGGAAGGGGATTTTTTTTCATCATGCTCCCTTACGCTGGCGCATCACCAGACGTTCGGTCAGGGTTACCAGCCCGGTTAAGGCCAGGCCTAATAATGAGGCCATCACCAGCGCAGACCAGATCTGGATGGTATTGCCGTAATAAGAGCCGGTGAGAAGCCTGGCCCCCAACCCGGCCTGTGCGCCGGTGGGCAGCTCCGCCACCATCGTGCCGACCAGCCCACTGGCAATGGCGACGCGAAATGCCGGAAAGAGATACGGCAGAGAAGAGGGCAGACGCACCATCCAGAAGATATCGACGCGTCGTGCGGCATAGGTATGCACCAGTTCCATCTCCATTTTTTGCGGCGAACGCAGCCCCTGCACGGTGGCGATGGTGACCGGGAAAAAGCACAGGTACATGGCAATGGTCGCTTTGGGGAGCATGCCTGTTACCCCCAGACTGCCAAGAATAATGAGCACGATAGGCGCGATCGCCAGTACGGGAATGGTTTGCGAGGCGACAATCCACGGCATCAGTGCTTTATCGAGCGTCCGTGAATGGACAATACACACCGCCAGCAGTACGCCCAGTACCACGCCCATGGCGAAACCGGTCAGCGCGGCGCTGGCAGTCACCCAGGTATGCAGTAATAGGTTGCGCGGCGAGGTGAGCGGCCACTGGGTGATGCTGTTCCAGATATCAATAATCAGCTGATGTGGCGCAGGCAGCAGCGGGCGGGTGGCATTCAGTGACGCGGCAATCAGGTCGCTACTGGTCCAGGGGCCGCGCGGTGTCAGTACGCGGTCGATCACCCCGGAAGCATTCAGGGCGAAGGCCAGCGCATACCAGAGGATCAACGCCACCAGCAATACGCTGCCGACGGGCAGAACATGCAGATGCAGACGTTGACTAATGGTCATGGTGTCCCTCCACCAGCGCTTCGCGCACGTCAGCGGCGAGCTGTAAAAAGGCCGGGGTGTCGCGAATAGCCAGCGAGCGTTCGGCGGGCAGCGGAGAGTCAATCACCTTCACAATCCGTCCCGGACGCGGCGACATCACCACAATTTTGGTCGACAGGTAGACGGCCTCGGAAATGGAATGGGTCACGAAGACCATCGTGCGCTGTTCGTTAAACCACAGTTGCTGTAATTGCTGGTTGAGGTTGTCGCGCGTCAGTTCATCCAGCGCGCCAAAGGGCTCATCCATCATCAGAATTTTGGGTTCAAAACCCAGGGCTCGGGCAATGGAGACGCGCTGCTGCATGCCGCCGGAAAGCTGCCACGGATATTTTTTCTCGAAGCCTTTCAGACCGACGCGTGCAAGCTGCTCGCGGGCGATTTCATCGCAGCGCTCCGGCGGCACGCCCTGGATTTGCAGCGGCAGCTTGACGTTGGCCAGCACGGTACGCCATGGCAACAGGACCGGGGCCTGGAAGACATAGCCGTATGCCCCCGCCTGGCGTGCTTCCGAAGGGGACATATCGTTCACCAGCACTTCGCCGGAGGTGATAGGTTCGAGGTCTGCAATAGCGCGCAATAGTGTGGTTTTGCCGCAGCCGGAAGGGCCGATAAACGAGACAAACTCCCCCTGGCGAATAGTCAGGTTAATGTCTTTGAGGGCATGCACCGGCTGGTCGGCTGCCGGATAAATCACGTTGGCCTGGTTTACCCTGATGGCCGGCCGTGCGGTGGCGGTTGCCGGTTTTAACGGTACGACCGCAGATTCCTCTGCATAGATCAACTGGCTCATTCCAGGCCTCCCCTGTTTTTTTGACTAACTGGTTAAGTTTGTTTCTCTATGCCATTTTTGTGCCAGGCGTTAAAAGGCGCTATTTCGCGGTTTTTGGCCGCAAGATAAGCTTTTTTGATGGCTAAATTGGTGCAAATGTCGGCAATGGTGCGTGGTCGTGGGGCAAGGCTGAGGCGGTGGGACAGGGCAATTTCGCTGAAAAAAGAAGCGGGAGTTTGCAGGCTACACGCCCCCTGCGCAAAGGGGGAGTGACAGTCTGGATGCAGCGGTGTGGCAGATGGGGTTACACCCCGTATAAGGCTGCGACCAGTCCGACTATTCCGCCTGCGGCCAGTAAAATCAGTGGCGAAAGGCGGGTTTTCAAAAACAGGACAATACACACCGCGATGGTGGCGAATTGCAGAGCATTGTGGACAACCGCACCGGCGACCAGCGCCCCGCCGGAGATAACCAGGCCGACTGTCAGGGGGATTAACGCATGGTTTAACACGCGTTTCATTTTCTCGTCGGTGTTCTTATTCCATAACGTCACGCATGCCACCACGATCAGTGACGAGGGGATAAACTGGCAAACGGTTGATACCAGCAGCCCGGCGATACCCGCAACACGCCAGCCGACCAGTGAGGTAATCATCATATTGGGGCCGGGCGCGGCCTGGGCCAGGGCGAACAGTTCGCTGAATTCCCGTGAGGTCATCCAGTGATGCACGTCGACCACCTGGCGCTGCAACTCAGGGATAATGGCGTTACCGCCGCCGAGGGCTAAAAACGAGAGCTGTAAAAAGATAAAGGCAAGGGAAAACAGCGTTGTCATGATGTGTGTTTCCGGTAGCTCAGCATAATACTCAGCGGCACGGCGACCAGTAAGACCGGCAGCAATGGCAGGCGGAAAAAGGCAATCGCAATAATGATCCCGCCAAGGATAAGCCACGATGTCAGCGCCCGCGGCATCGAGCGCAAAATTTTCAGGCCGGTGGCAATGATAAGCCCCGCCGCCGCCGCGGAAATACCGGCGAAGACCGAGGCGACCAGCGGATTGTCATGCCAGAGTAGCCAGATATTGCCGAGACAAACGATAACCAGTAGGGGAGCGGTCAGTAACCCCACCAGCGCGACAAACCCTCCTTTTATGCCATGAAATTCCACCCCGGTGGCGACGCACAAATTCACGGCATTGCCGCCCGGCAGAAACTGGCACAGCCCCAGCAGTTCGGCAAAGCGTTGTTCTGATAGCCAGCGCTTTTTTTCCACCAGCGCCCGGTGCATTAGCGGCAGCACTCCGCCAAATCCGGTCACTCCTAACATAAAGCAGGCCTGCCAGAGCTGCCACAATGTTGGTTTAGCGTCAGACGACGCGAACATCTTCTTATTTTCTTGCACAACGACCTACCTGTGATGACCGGATCCCTGGCGCGCGATAACCCATTTGTAATCGTGATGAAATTACAGGAATTTTATCAGCAGAAAAATGATCGCCGCCGGGATCTGCGGTGACAGAGACGGGAAGAAGGCAAAGGATAAGCGGAATTTCATCTACGCTAAGGAGACGACTCAACATTCAGGAGGTGCTATGGCTGATGTGAATCGTCGCTGTTTTATGAAGATGCTCTCTGGCGCCGCGCTGACGACTCCCTGGCTGCTTCAGGCAGCGGAAAAAGGGCAGTCTGCGGCTGCTTCGGCTCCCGCGACCGAGGCTTTTTTGCTTTCGCCAAAAGCGTGGGTGCCCAACAACCCTGCGTTGCCCGTCTTGCTATACCGTCAGGTTATTCCCGGACGGGCAACCGCTCAGGACGCGCAACAACTGTTTGCGAAAAATGGCTGGCCACCGCAATGGGTAAACGGAGTGTTTGATTACCACCATTACCACAGCACGGCGCATGAAGTGTTGGGGTTTGTCGGCGGTGAAGCCCGGTTGATGCTGGGCGGCCCGGGCGGTAAGGAATTGACCGTACGGGCGGGCGATGTGGTGGTATTACCCGCCGGAACGGGGCACTGTAACCTTGGCAATAGCGCTGATTTTTCCGTCGTCGGCGCGTATCCGCCAGGGCAGGAGTTCGATCTCTGTCGTGATGCCCCCACTGCGCAAAGGCTGGCAGCGATTGCCAGCGCGACCTTCCCCCATAGCGACCCGGTTTTTGGCGCGCAGGGGTTGCTTTTGGAGCAGTGGTTATAATCCCATTGCCAGGAATTTTCTTGTTTTATGGCGGGGCGTTTTTGGCGGTCTACGCTTAAAGCGCATTAGGAATGCGAAGCTCTCTGTGTATGTAATGATGGTCTTCTCTATTGAAAGACACTGTTGAATAAAAGGTTTTGGACATGTTCGGCCAGCTCATGCGAGCTGGCTTTTTTTTTGGTGTCATTTAATGGATTTTTTGGAGCTTTTAGGAAATTATGATCGCCGTCATAATTCTGAAAACCTGGTATGATCTGCTTATTGCCAGGAATTTTCCGATAGACTACTATGGCCTCACCCCCAGACAGAGCTAACGCCACAATAAAGAGTGAGTGCCGGAGATAAGCGCCGGGAGGGTAAGTAAAATTGAAACATTTGCTCGATTTAAAACACCAGGCCCTGGCATCTGCCAGGGCTTAATCGTTTTTAGCACCGCGGTTTTTCTCCCTTCTTCCCGTTTTGTTATTTCCCTTCGATCGCCGAAGATCCTGTTTCGCGTTGCGCTTTGCAATAACCTCTTCTATACACTGCATATTCACGTCGTTGCACCTGCGCGACATTCGGCACAGAACCACTGAGAACCTTTATGGATATTGAAAAAATCAAGCAACTGATCAAACTGGTCGAAGCCTCAGGCATCTCCGAACTGGAAATTTCTGAGGGCGAAGGGTCGGTCCGTATCAGCCGCGCCGTCGCTACCCCTGTAACACAGCAAACCTACACGCTCCCCGTCATGGCGCAGCCAGCGCTGTCTAACGCGGCTACACCAGCCGTAACGGCTGTGACAGCAGAGCCTGAGACTGGCAAAATCAGTGGTCATTTTGTCCGTTCCCCGATGGTCGGGACCTTCTATCGCACGCCGAGTCCGGATGCCAGAGCGTTCTGTGAAGTCGGGCAGAAAGTGAATGTGGGCGATACCCTGTGTATCGTTGAAGCGATGAAAATGATGAACCAGATCGAAGCTGACAAAGCGGGGGTAGTGAAAGCGATTCTGGTGGAAAGTGGTCAGCCGGTTGAGTTTGACGAGCCGCTGGTCGTCATCGAATAACGCGACTGACGACCGGCCTGTTACGACGTGCTGCTACCCTGGCGGGCGAGTGCGATGCCCGCCTGCGCCGGGGGCATCCGGCGGAAAAAATCCTCATGCAGCGCAACCTGGTTACGCCCGCGCTTTTTCGCGGTATAGAGCGCGGCGTCGGCAGCGCTGTACAGATTTTCAAAATCGCTGTTTTTCAGGCCAAGGCTGACACCGAAACTGGCGGTTACCCGTTGTTGCGGTAAGACATCCAGCGGCGAAGCATTAAGAGAAGAGTGAATGTAGCTGGCGATGATCATCGCATCTTCAACACGGGCTTCCGGCAGTAAAATCGTAAACTCCTCACCGCCGACACGACCAATGGCGGCGCTTTCCGGCAGCGCGCGGCGAATGCGTGAGACCAGCGCGCAAATCACCCGGTCGCCCGTAGGGTGACCATATTCGTCATTGATACGTTTGAAGTGATCAATATCCAGCAGTATCAGGGCGACATTCGCCTTTGTCAGGGATTTATTGATGTGGTTGATGATAGCGCTGCGGTTATATACGGCGGTGAGTGGATCGTGCGTCGCTTCATATTCCAGCTGCGCCGCCAGTTTTTGCAGTTGCTCGTTCATGCGGTTCAGTTCGCGTTCCGCACGGTCGCTGCGGCTGATCACGCGGTAGGATTCGCGGATCAGGCGTTGATAGTGCTTCGCCACGCTCCACAGCTTTTCACGACAGGCATCGGCGGGCAGCGCGGCGTCTGCCGCCGCCAGGCGAGCGTCTTCGAGTACGGAATATTCCTCCTTGAATAGCTCATTGATATCTAGCATGCGTCAAGATCCGGGATAAGAAAGACAGCCAGGGAAGGGAAGTCGATACGTAACTCCTGACCGAATTCTTCGGAAATATCGTCTTCCTCGTCATAGTACCAGTGCAGCTCGCAGGCGATACCACCTTTCGCAAAGCCATTCAGACACTCGAACAGTTCGAACAACAGCTTGGTGCTGGAACTATTGAAATAGCTCAGCGCAACATGCAGACGAACAGGCTCATCGGTGGTCGGTTTGTCCTGCAACCAGTTCTCAATGGCCTGCAACAGCGGGCGAAAGAACGCCGCGGCATTTTCAGGATAGGCTTCACCTTTAAGCACCAGACGATGTGCTGAAAAATCAAAATTCACTTCCGGTGTGGCCTGAGTTGCGGGCTGCTCGATGGAAGAGGTTAATGTTATATCAGTCATGGCAGAAGGTTGCCTTTAGGTGAAAGGCGGACAACGAACTGGCCGCCAGTGGATGAATGCGATACTCCAGTGGCTCACTGGTATCCCGCGCCATGGTCAACAAACCTATATTCGCACCTTTGCTCGTGGCGGGCGCTTCACTGCGTAATCCCTGTTTCCAGGCATTGCGGATTTCCGCCTGGGTCATCGTGCGCAGGACTTCGAGGTTTGTCTTTAGCAAAGAGGATTCTTCCGGGCCGACGAGATTTGCGGTTTCAAGGTAATAATTCACCTGGTCGGTGTGAAAGCAGAGTGAACCATAGCGCAGTTCATCCTGGCCCGTGCACAGAAAGCGTTCATCCGATGAATAGCGAACGATGTTTTGCCCCATCTCGATAAAGACGGAGAATAATTTGCGACGCGTCGCCGAGGAGGCTTCATGTTTATCCAGCCACGTGCGCATCACGTCACCCATCGACACAATGTGCTGTTGGGAAAAATAGCCTGTATAAAAAAGCTCGACAGCGCTTTGCCGCTGAAGAGTGAAAAGGGGGAGCAAAACAGCTTCTTTGACCTGCAGGTCGCTTATTTTCATTTAATTTATCACCAACGAAACCCAAACCACGTCATGTCATCACGCGCAGATTGCTTGCCCTGCCAGTCCGTCAGCGCGGAGAGTAGCGCTTCGGAAACAGAGGACATCGGCAGCGCACGTTGCTGCAATAACAATGACTGAATACGCTTCTTACCAAACATTATTTCCCGCGGGCCGCCAATCTGATCCGTTACGCCATCGGTAACGATCAACAACGTATCGCCACGGCGCAACGGACGTTGATGACGTTGCCACTGGTAATCTGTGGCCGTATCTGAATAGCCAATCCCTTTGCGGTCGCCGTCAAGATTAATGACATCTGCGTCGTCGGTACCGAGCATAAAGGCATGCATGCGAGCGTTAGACCAAATAAGCTGCTCATTTTGCGTATCGACAAACACGGCAATGGCGTCACAACCATCGTTGGACTGGCCCATATCTGCGGTGGGATGGCTCTGGCTCAACGTCTGTTTTATATAATGGTTAATTGACGCGAGCAGGCGCTCTGGCTCGTGGGGCTGAGCCTGAGTTAGCGCTTTTTCGAGCGCCGAGGAAAAAATAAAGGTCATAAAGGCGCCGGGAACGCCGTGCCCGGTACAGTCGGCCAGCACCAGCAGCCAGCCGTTTTCGCAGCGCTGAAAGGCGTAAATATCGCCGCCTACGCAGTCTCGCGGGTGCCAGTACAGACACCAGTCATCCAGCGTTTGCTCTATGTTTTGCCGTGAGCGGCTGAGCATAGACTCCTGAATGATCCGCGCATATTCAATGCTTTGCATGATTTGCATATGCTGTTTAGCCTGCAAATCCGAGACCGTGCGAATCAGATCAAGACCCAGACCAATACCGATATATTGGTTGTCTTCGGTGAGGATAAACCCTTCGGTAATCGCTTTATCGCCTGTTTCGATGACGCGCTCGGCCAGATAATCCAGACCTGCATCAGCTTCGACAATCAGCGGCGTTTTATCCATAAACGCGATACAGCTTTTCTGATCATAGAGTTCATGGAAAAACGGGCGGCTCATCTGCGACAGAAAAATATGGCGGTTAATCATGCCAATAGGACGATTTTGCTCAAGAACGGGTAAGCCAATCAGTGACTTATGTTCAGAGAACATCGACATGACCTGCACATTATTTGCTTCGGGGGTTACGTGCGGAACGGCAATACGTAGCACGCCCGCAGTAAGCTGCCGCGATGAAAGAGGTATATCCATGATCCTGCTGTTTTCCTTAATAAGAATAATCTGAGGATAAAGTCTGATTGTGACGATTTCATTGCAGCGGATTACAGCGGGTTATTACGGTAGATTATTGTTCCCAAAGCCAAATCTCAGCCGTTTTGCCAGAGGCAAAAAAAAGCCCGCACTTGACGCGCGGGCAAATAATACTGGAAGCAATGTGAGCAATGTCGTACTGAATACCTGAGCGATTCACTCAACTATTCAGTAATGAGAAAGATAATCCTTATCATCTTGGTAATCAACCCCAAATTTTGTGCAGTATTCAAAAAAGTGGCGGGGAGGGTTGTGCGGCTGCTCCCCCTCACCTCGACCTTTTCCCTCCAGGGGTGAGGGATCCCCGGTAATATTACGTTTTACAGCGATAACAGTGCTCAATGAAAATAAAACCGTCACCGCGATGACAGGGTCCGGCTGAAAATCGATGAGGCGTTGACGGCTGACCGGGGCCGCCCGCAGGGAAGCGGGCGGAGGGGATAGTCTACAAGGACGCAGGCTGGTCCCCGACCCGAAAGTCAGACGGCATAAGGCGAGTGGACCGCGCCAGCGGCGATTTTCCTTGCCGGGAGCCCGGGTCGCCAGGGTGGTGGCGGTGAGCCACCCTGGCACGTTCACGGGTGCTGTCGTTATAGAAAAGCAAAGAACATAAGGTGAACGGAATGACCACCAGAGCCGCATTTTCCCCCTCACCCTGGCCCTCTCCCTCAGGGAGAGGGGACCGATCGTGCTCGCATTTTTGTAGGGAAGCCTCACCCCTCAAGAGAAAGGGGAAAAACGATGCCCTCACCCCTGGGGAAATGTTTAGGGAGAGGGGAAAAGGCCACCAGAAGGGAAAACCTACAGCCCCAGTGCCTCAAATTGTTTCCAGCTCACCTCGTCAACGTAGATCCCGCTCTCCAGCCGTTGTTGCCAGGCACGGGCTTCCGGTTCACCGGGGAGCAGGACATCGTGCCCCTGCTGGTCGTGCTGCATCCAGTCGAGTTGGGCAATCACTTCCTGCGCATAGTTCTCGCCCGCGCCCAGCCGGGCAGGATCAAAAATAATAGACAGCATATTATTGATGATGCCCTGGCGTGGCGGGATCTGGTGGCTTTCAGTCTCGCCGCCCGTCAGTGCGGCGCCCAGCAGACTGCAAATCAGCGACAGCCCTGCGCCTTTATGCCCGCCGAAGGCCAGCAGTGCGCCACGCGGTTCCTCCATCAGCCAGCGCGGATCGGTGGTGGGATTACCCTGCGCGTCCACTGCACAGCCAGGCGGAATGGCCCGCCCTTCATTCCAGGCGATACGCGCTTTGTTCCCGGCAATCGCGCTGGTGGCGAAATCCAGAATCACCGGCGCACGATCGCTAACCGGCACCCCCACGCAGAAGGGATTGGTGCCAAGGCGTGGGTGGCGGCCCTCAAACGGTAATACCGCAGACGGCGCGGCGACATTGGCAAAATGGATCGATACCAGCCCTGCCGCGGCGACCTGCTCGGCCCAGGCGCCGATACGTCCCAGATGGTGTGAATCTGCCAGACTTACCAGCGCGACGCCGTATTGACGCGCGCGTTCAATACCCGCCGACATCGCCTGCCTGCCGAGGACCTGGCCAAAACCGCGTCCGCCATTAAAAGAGAGGAGTGGGCCTGCATCGCGAATCAGCCGCAACTGCGCCGCAGGTTGCAAATCGCCGGCCAGAATGGCGCTGATATAGCGTGGGAGCAGAGTCACGCCGTGTGAGTCGTGACCTTTTAGCGATGCTTCGACGAGGTTATCGGCGACCTGGCGGGCAATCTCCTGCGGGGTATTTACACGCACAAGATGTTGTTCCAGCAGCGTGCGCAATTGCTGGTGGGTTAATACAGGCATAATTAATCTTACCGCAAACAGGGTTATTAAGCGTATTTTGACTATAACGAGGATGTTTTTTTTACATAACCATCAAAATTAACTTTGCTTTGCCAGTTTTTAGCTATTCATTGGCAATAGAGACGACCCATTACGCTATTGTGATTTTTTAGATAAGCATTGCGAATAAAATCATTTCCTTTTTAATGTCCCGCCAGCCAATCATTTTCCGGATATGACATAAGAAACCTCCGGGGAAAGGATATGAATAAAATGAAAATGATCGCCAGTGCAATGTTGACCGTTGTGCTGAGCGGTATTAGCGCATCGGCGCTGGCAGAAGGAAAAATCAGCATTGCCCAGCAGTTTGGTATTGGTTATTTGATTCTCGATGTGGTGCGTGACCAGCAGCTTATCGAAAAAGAAGGGAAAAAAGAGGGGCTTGATATTGAGGTTGACTGGCGCACCATTTCCGGGGCGACAGGGATGAATGAAGCTCTGCTTTCCGGTGCGCTGGATGTGGCCTCTGCTGGTGTTCCGCCGCTTCTGACCCTTTGGGATCGCACCAAAGACAAACAGAATGTGAAAGCGATTGCCTCATTAGGATCGATGCCTAATTACCTGCTGAGCAATAACCCGGCGGTAAAAACGATTAAAGATCTCAGCGATAAAGACCGTATTGCAGTACCGGCGGCAGGGGTGGGTTTCCAGTCGCGGACCTTGCAGATTGAAACCGCCAAATTATATGGCAACGCAGATTTCAAACGCTTCGATAATATTAGCGTCAGCTTGCCACATCCGGATGCCAGTGCGGCGTTAATTGCCGGTGGTTCGGAAATTACGACTCATTTCTCCAGCCCTCCATTCCAGTATCAGGCGCTGGAACACAGCAATGTCCATAAAATTCTCAGTTCTTATGATGTACTCGGCGGACAGGCAACCTTTAATGTGTTGTACACCACGCAAAAATTTCATGATGAGAACCCAAAAACGTATAAAGCGTTTTATCGCGCGCTGAGTGAAGCGGCAAACATTATTAATGCCGATAAAAATGCCGCCGCAGAAACCTATATTCGGGTTGAGAAATCTCGTCTGCCATTAGCGCTGGTACAAAAAATTGTTAATGACCCGGAAATCAGTTTTACCGTTTCACCTGAACGTACGGGCGTATACGCCGAAAAACTCTACGAGCTGGGCGTGTTGAAAAACAAAGCCGACTCCTGGAAAGACTATTTCTTCAATGAAGCGTGGGAAAACCCAGGCAGTTAAGCCGCATGGCGGAGGCAACAATGGCACAGACAACATCCGACGGACCGCTGCTACAGGTCAGAAATGTGGATATTGAATACCGCACCCGCGAACGTCAGGTGCGGGCCACCCACGATGTCAGCTTTGATGTCTGGCCAGGCGATCGCTTTATTTTGCTCGGGCCATCCGGGTGCGGGAAATCGAGCCTGCTGAAAGCGGCAGGGGGCTTTCTTGCGCCGCGCGGCGGTGAGATGTTGCTGGAAGGGCAACGCATCCGCGCGCCCGGGCCGGAGCGGATGATGGTGTTCCAGGAGTTTGATCAGTTGCCGCCCTGGAAGACGGTTCTGGAGAACGTGATGTTCCCGTTACTGGCAAGTCGCAAGGCGACCCGCGCGCAAGCCCGGGACACGGCGCTGCATTTTCTGGATAAAGTGGGGCTGGCGGACTTTGCCGATGTGATGCCGCACATGCTGTCGGGGGGGATGAAGCAGCGTGTGGCGATAGCCCGCGCGCTGGCGATGAAGCCGCGTATTCTGCTGATGGATGAGCCCTTTGCCGCACTGGATGCCCTGACGCGTCGCACCATGCAAGAAGAGTTACTTGCCCTGTGGGAGGAAGAACGCTTTACGTTGCTGTTTGTGACCCACTCCATTGAGGAGGCACTGGTGGTGGGAAGCCGTATTCTGGTGTTATCGCCGCATCCTGGCCGGGTGCGCGCTGAGCTGAATTGCCATCAATATTCCCTGAATGACTATGGCAGCGAGGCGTTTCAACATGCCGCCAGTCATATTCACGATTTGTTATTTCCGACCACCGCTAACGACCCGCGGCCCGAACAGAAACAGGAGCGCGCGTATGTCGCAGCCACCTTACATTCGTCCTGAATTTGAGCGCGAGCTTGCGCCGTTACGCGATCTTCCTGTCGAGACGCCGCTGCCGCTGGGCCAGCGGTTATGGCATCAGACATGGCTACGCAAGTCGCTTATTCTGCTGTTGGTGCTGGCATTATGGGAGCTGGCGGCGCGGGTGACACAAAATGATTTGATGCTGCCCGGCGTGGCGCAAACTCTGCACGCACTGGCAGAGGATATGCGCAACGGCGAGTTACCGGAGAAGATCGTCAACTCTTTTAGTACGTTGTTAAAGGGCTATTTGATTGGCAGCGTGCTGGCGCTGCTGGCGAGCGCGCTGGCGGTGACCACCCAGTTTGGTCGCGACCTGCTGAGCACGCTTACGGCGATGCTCAATCCATTGCCCGCCATTGCGTTGTTGCCGCTGGCGCTGTTGTGGTTCGGGCTGGGGAATGTCAGCCTGGTGTTTGTGCTGGTACATTCGGTGATGTGGCCGATTGCGCTCAATACCTGGTCCGGGTTCAGTAGTGTGCCAGAAACGCTGCGCATGACCGGGCGTAATTACGGGCTGAGCGGCCCCCGCTATGTGCTGACTATTTTGATCCCGGCCTCGCTACCCTCGATCCTCTCCGGGTTAAAGATCGGCTGGGCGTTTGCCTGGCGTACGTTGATTGCCGCCGAACTGGTGTTTGGCGCTTCAAGCGGTCAGGGTGGGTTGGGGTGGTATATCTTCCAGAACCGCAATGAGCTGTTTACTGACAGAGTATTCGCCGGGCTGGTGACGGTGATTGTGATTGGTTTATTGGTGGAAGGCGTGGTCTTTGCCAGCCTGGAGAAGGTGACGATTAAGCGCTGGGGTATGCAGCGTTAGCTTTTATCCCTCGTACTGCCCCTCGCCCCCGGGCGAGGGCGCTCATCTTCGCTATGACCTTTAGAGTAAAAATACGCTGGACTTTATCTTCAACGGCTTTTAACTGTTATAGCACTTCATGCGTGACGACAGGGCAACAATAAACCGTAAGAGGAAGAGATGATCCAGATAGAAAAAGCCGATCCGTTATCGGCAGACTCGCAGGCGCTTATTGAAAAACTTTCCTCCGTGCTCGCGCAGATAACCGGCAGCAGCGGCAAACGTTCTTTTAATATTGCCGATCTGCAATCCGCGCGGGCAGTATGGGCGCTGGCCCGAAACGCGCAGGGTGTTGCGATAGGCTGCGGCGCCATTCGCCCGTTAACACAGGAAACGGCGGAACTGAAAAGAATGTATTCCACCGGTCGCGAAGCGGGGGTCGGCAGCGCACTTTTGCGCTTTCTGGAAGAGGCCGCAAGCGCGCTTGGCTATCGTGAAATCGCCCTCGAAACGCGGCGCATCAACCACAAGGCCGTGGCGTTTTATAAAAAGCACGGCTACACCGTTACCGACAATTATGGCGCCTATATCGGCAGGGATGACGCAGTGTGTTTTATCAAGACCCTGTAAGATCCGGGCAAGCGCTATGCGGTGGCAGTCGCGCTTATGGGATTATTTGCGCAGCAGCTTTTGCAGCCGTTTTTTCTGCCAGCCGGCAATCAAATTGCCAAAGACAAAAACACGCAGTCCACGCACCACCAGTAACGCGCCCCAGATAGCGGCTACCCATAGTGACCAGACGCTCTCTGGCGATGTCGTGCGATTGAGGATATAGAGTAAAACGCAGACCACCACTGCGGTTAATACCGAGCGGTAAAAGCGGCTTTCTTGTTCCAGCTGCTTTCTGGCTTCCGTGATGCGCTGATCAAGCGCTTCATCGCCTTCGCTTTGCGTGCTGCCGGAAAGTTCGCTGACGCTCACCTCAAAAACGGCCGCCAGAGCGCTGAGCGTTTCCAGGCTTGGTTGTTCCTGGTTTTCAATGCGCTGTATGGTACGCACGCTTAATGCCGCCATTTCCGCGAGCTGTTCCTGAGACCAGGCACGGGCAAGGCGAAACTCTTTCACTCGATTGGTACTCATCATAATGTCTCCGTGGTAAGCAGGATTACAGCGTTGCCCAAAAGCGAAAATGGCGACACGACATGCACCCGACAGCAACCTGACAGCGGCATGACACGCCGCGTGCCGAGCCACTTTGCTCTTTGGCGTTGCGATATTCAAGCACAATGCGTGATGCGGTTTTTCGGTTTTATTCTGCTGCAAATGCGCCGGGTTTTGCCTTTTCACCCTGGAATCCATCGGTGCCGATCGGATTATTATCCCGCGTGTCTAAAGGACGGGAGATATCACATACCTGCTCAGGAGGCCCTTTTCCGCAGCCCTGACTTTCTTGCTACACCGTGCCGTAAATGTTAAAAGGTGCGGCTTTATGAAAACACGAAAAGGGGAAAGACGTGAAAAACGCGTCAAAGGTATCTGAGCACTCAGCAGATACCGCGTCGGATTCGGGGCCGACGCTGCAACGGGGATTGAAAAACCGCCATATTCAATTAATCGCCCTGGGGGGCGCTATCGGTACCGGCCTATTTTTAGGTATCGGTCCGGCAATCCAGATGGCGGGTCCGGCGGTGCTGCTGGGCTATGGTGTCGCAGGCATTATTGCCTTCTTAATTATGCGCCAGCTCGGTGAGATGGTGGTTGAAGAGCCAGTTTCCGGTTCATTTGCCCATTTTGCCTTTAAATACTGGGGGCCGTTTGCGGGCTTCCTGTCCGGCTGGAACTACTGGGCGATGTTTGTGCTGGTAGGTATGGCGGAACTGACCGCCGCCGGCATCTATATGCAGTACTGGTTTCCCGATGTCCCAACCTGGATCTGGGCTGCCGCCTTCTTCATCATTATTAATGCTGTCAATCTGGTGAATGTGCGTCTGTATGGCGAAACCGAGTTCTGGTTTGCCCTTATCAAAGTGCTGGCGATCATCGGCATGATCGGTTTTGGTCTGTGGATGCTGTTCGGTGGTCATGGCGGAGAGAAGGCCAGCTTCGACAATCTCTGGTCTCACGGCGGTTTCTTCGCCACCGGCTGGAACGGCCTGATCCTCTCCCTTGCGGTGATTATGTTTTCCTTCGGCGGCCTTGAACTGATTGGTATCACGGCGGCTGAGGCCAGCGAGCCGCACACCACCATCCCGAAAGCAGTCAACCAGGTGGTCTACCGCATCCTCCTGTTTTATATCGGCTCTCTGGTGGTTTTACTGGCGCTGTATCCGTGGGTCGATATCAAAGCCGACAGCAGTCCCTTTGTGATGATTTTCCACAACCTGAACAGCAATCTCGTGGCATCGGCTCTGAATTTTGTCATCCTGGTGGCCTCGCTGTCGGTCTACAACAGCGGTGTCTATTCCAATAGCCGTATGTTGTTTGGTCTGTCAGTACAGGGCAACGCGCCCGCCTTCCTGACCCGCGTCAGCCGTCGCGGCGTGCCGGTTAACTCGTTGCTCCTCTCCGGCGCGATCACTTCGCTGGTGGTACTGGTTAACTATATCCTGCCAAAAGAGGCGTTTGGGCTGTTGATGGCGCTGGTGGTGGCGACGCTGCTGCTGAACTGGATCATGATTTCGCTGGCGCACCTGAAATTCCGCGCCGCGATGCGTCGCAAAGGGCGCGATCCCCAGTTTAAGGCGCTGCTCTATCCTTTCGGCAACTACCTGTGCATCGCCTTTATGCTGATGATCCTCGTGCTGATGTGCACCATGGACGGGATGCGGCTGTCGGCCATTCTGCTGCCGGCGTGGATCGTCTTCCTGTTTGTTGCTTTCCGCGCATTACGTCGTCCTCAGAAACGCGCATAACACGCTGCCTCGCCAGATCCGGCGGGGCAATTTCTCCCCAGTAAATTTATCGTGATAGATCTCCCACAATGGCGTCATTCTGCAAGTTAAATAATTTGTAATCGATTACTTTTGTTCTTGATGTGTTTTGTAATCGATTACTTTTAATGGGTGAGGCAAAAAAATGGTGTCAACAACCGAAAGTAGTGGAAATCTTGTTCAGCATCGACTGCTGGTGCCCCGGCTGTCGCTGATGATGTTTTTACAGTTTTTTATCTGGGGGAGCTGGTCGGTCACGCTCGGTCTGGTGATGACGCAGCACAACATGTCGCTTCTGATTGGTGATGCGTTTTCCGCCGGGCCTATCGCGTCCATTCTGTCGCCGTTTGTACTCGGCATGCTGGTGGATCGCTTCTTCGCCTCGCAGAAAGTGATGGCGGTGATGCATCTGGCCGGGGCCGCGATTTTGATGTTTGTGCCGCAGGCGCTGGTGGCGGAAAACGGTGCCATGCTGATTGCGCTGCTGTTTGGCTATACGCTGTGCTACATGCCCACTTTGGCGCTGACCAACAACATCGCCTTCCACAGCCTGAGCAATATCGACAAAACCTTCCCGGTGGTACGCGTGTTCGGCACCATTGGCTGGATTGTGGCGGGGATCTTTATCGGCGTGACGGGCATTTCGTCGAGCGTGACCATTTTCCAGGTGGCGGCAATCTGCTCCGTGGCGCTGGCGCTCTATAGCCTGACGCTGCCGCATACGCCGGCACCTGCTAAAGGGCTGCCGGTCGCCATGCGAGATCTATTCTGCGCCGATGCGTTTGCCCTGCTGAAAACCCGCCACTTCTTTGTCTTCTCGCTCTGCGCGATGCTGATTTCCGTCCCGCTCGGCACGTATTACGCCTACACCGCTTCCTATCTGGCAGATGCGGGCGTGGGGGACGTGAGTACCGCGATGTCCTTCGGCCAGATGTCTGAAATTTTCTTTATGCTGGTGATCCCGCTGCTGTTTCGCCGCCTCGGCGTGAAGTACATGCTGCTGATCGGCATGTGCGCCTGGTTTGTACGTTATGCTTTCTTTGCGCTCGGTGTGAGTGAGGAAGGGCGATTCCTGCTCTATCTCGGCATTTTGTTACACGGTGTCTGTTACGACTTCTTCTTTGTGGTCGGCTTTATCTACACCGACCGCGTGGCGGGCGAGAAGGTAAAAGGTCAGGCGCAAAGCATGATTGTGATGTTCACCTATGGCATTGGCATGCTGCTGGGCTCGCAAATTTCCGGTGCGCTGTATAACCGCCTTGTCGCCGGGCAGACGTTGCCACAGGCGTGGGTGACCTTCTGGTGGATCCCGGCGATTGCCGCAGCCGTTATCGCGCTGATTTTCCTTCTTTCTTTTAAATACAACGATCAAGAGCACGCATAAGCTATGGGAGGTGCTATGAAAACCATTCAGGGGCCGGCGATTTTTCTGGCGCAATTCATTGGGGAGCGGCCGCCATTTAATACGCTGGAAGGGCTGGCCGATTGGGCGGCAGGGCTGGGCTACAAGGCGCTGCAAATCCCCTGTAACCACCCGGCGATTTTTGATGTCGAACAGGCGGCGCAAAGCCAGAGTTATTGTGACGATGTGCGCGGCGTGCTGGCGGAGCGCGGGCTGGCGATTAGCGAGCTTTCCACGCATCTTGAAGGGCAACTCATAGCGGTACACCCGGCCTATGATGCTGCGTTTGATAGCTTTGCTCCTGCGTCGCGGCGTGGAAATCCATCGGCGCGTCAGGCCTGGGCGACAGAAAAACTGTTCCAGGCAGCGCGTGCTTCGCGAAACCTCGGGTTACGCGCGCATGCGACCTTTTCCGGCGCGCTGGCCTGGCCTTATCTCTACCCGTGGCCTCCCCATAACGCCCTGTTGTTTAAAGAGGCATTTGCTGAACTGGCCCGCCGCTGGCGGCCAGTGCTCGACAGCTTTGATGAGCAGGGTGTGGATCTGTGCTACGAAATCCACCCCGGTGAAGATCTGCATGATGGCGTCACCTTTGAGCGTTTTCTTGACGGCGTAGACAACCACCCGCGCTGCAATATCCTGTATGACCCGAGCCATCTTCACCTGCAACAGCTGGATTACCTGGCATTTATCGATATCTACCATGAACGCATCAAAGCCTTCCATGTGAAGGATGCGGAGTACCGGAAAACGGGGCGTAGCGGTGTTTATGGCGGCTATCAGAGCTGGGTCGACAGGCCGGGACGTTTTCGCTCGCCGGGGGACGGGCAAATCGATTTTGGCGCGGTGTTCAGCAAACTCACCCAATACGGGTATGACGGCTGGGCCGTACTGGAGTGGGAGTGCTGCCTGAAAGCCGGAGAGACCGGCGCGCGGGAAGGAAGTGAGTTCATTCGCCGTCACATTATTCCTGTGTCGGAACATGCGTTTGATGATTTTGCCGCCGGGCAAGAAGACCGGAATAGCGTGCGCAACATGTTAGGGCTGGGGAGTGTGGAATGATTCAGGTCGGAATTATTGGCACCGGGTTTATTGGCCCGGCGCATATTGAAGCCATTCGGCGGCTGGGTTTTGTTGAGGTGGTGGCACTGTGCGATGCAAATCTGGCGGACGCACAGCAAAAGGCGCGGCAGCTCGGCGTACCGCATGCGTATGCCAGCGTGGAGGCGCTACTGGCGCATCCGGGGTTACAGGTGGTGCATAACTGCACGCCCAATCATTTGCATGCGGACATCAACCGTCAAATCCTGCGGGCCGGAAAGCACGTGTTTTCGGAAAAGCCGCTGTGTATGACGGTCGAAGAGGCGCGTGAGCTGGTGGCGCTTGTCGAACAGGCGAACGTGGTGCACGGCGTCAGTTTCGTCTATCGCCAGTTTGCAATGGTTCAGCAGGCGGCGAGTTTGCGTCAGTCCGGGAAACTGGGGCGGTTGTTTTCTGTCTATGGCAGCTATCTGCAGGACTGGATGCTGCTGGAAACGGACTATAACTGGCGCGTGGATGCGGCATCCGGCGGTCCGTCGCGGGCGATAGCGGATATTGGTTCGCACTGGTGCGATACGCTGCAGTTTGTCACCGGGCGGCGTATTACTGAGGTGATGGCGGATTTATCCATCGTCTGGCCGACTCGCAAAGCCCGCCGTGGAGCCGGGACTTTCACCCATACGCAGCAGGCGGCAGAGGTGGAAGACAAAACCGTGACCACCGAGGATGCCGGTTCGGTGCTGGTGCGTTTTGACGATGGCAGTAAAGGGTGCTTTAGCGTGTCGCAGGTGAGTGCTGGGCGGAAAAATCGCCTGAGTTTTGAAATAAACGGTAGTGAGTGCTCACTGGGTTGGGACCAGGAAGTGCCACAACAACTGTGGATTGGCCATCGCCAGCAGCCTAACCAGATCCTGACTGATGACCCCGGGCTGATGTCACCGGATGTCGCCGCCAGCGCGCATTTCCCGGGAGGACATATCGAAGGCTGGCCGGATGCGTTTAAAAACATGATGCTGAACTTCTATCGTGCGGTAAAGGACGGGAAAATGCCTGCTCGTGACGAGGCCCGATTTGCCTCTTTTTACGATGGGGCCAACGTGATGTTTATTATCGACGCCATCCTGCAAAGCCACGCGCAACAAAAGTGGGTGACGGTGGCGTATTGATATTGGTTGACCTGGCGGGTGGCGCTTTGCTTACCCGATAAGGTCAGGACGTAGATATTGTGGACATTAGCCACAGCTGATCCGTTTTCCAGCATGACAACCGCAGCGAAACCTTTGTAACCCTATGGTGCAGAGCGTGCAGCGAGGAGGTTGAGTCCCGGCTGAAATCGGTGAGACGAAGACCCGATGACAAGGACAGGCCGCCAGGGATGGGGCGAGTAACGCGAGTCAAACCGACCGCAGGAAGCGGGGCGGGAGGCGAACGCAGTGCGAAGCACCGATTTTTTGCGGTGCCGCGGGGATGGTAAAGGGGAACGCGGTGTTCCCCTTTACCCGTTCACGTGTTCGGGGGTGACATTTCGCCATGAACATACGGTGAACGGAACCCACCTCCCGAGCCGCGTTTTCCCCCTCACCCTGGCCCTCTCCCTCAGGGAGAGGGAACCGATCGTGCTCACATTTTGTGTGGGGATCCCTCCCCCCTCTACGATCGGGCACCGAACCCGTCGCCCAGATAAGGCGTAACCGCATCCGGAACAACCCTGGCGGCGCTTACGCCTGCCATGCTATCCGGATGCGGCAACAGGTGTGCGTCGTGCATGCCATCTGACGTTGTGGTAGCCTGCTAGCCAGACGCTAACCGCAGGAAATATCGACGTTATGTCCATTCAAAAAATCGCCAGGCTGGCTGGCGTTTCCGTCGCGACCGTTTCGCGCGTGCTCAATAACAGTGAATCCGTTAAAGCCAAAAACCGCGAGCGCGTACTCAAAGCCATTGCTGAAAGCAATTACCAGCCGAACCTGCTGGCGCGCCAGTTGCGTACCGCCCGCAGCTCAATGATTCTGGTGCTGGTTTCCAACATCGCCAACCCGTTCTGCGCCGAAGTAGTGAAAGGGATTGAAGAAGAAGCGGAAAAAAACGGTTTTCGTATCCTGCTGTGCAATACCGGTTCGGACATGGAGCGCTCGCGCTCGGCACTCAACCTGCTTTCCGGGAAAATCGTCGACGGCATCATCACCATGGACGCCTCCTCGCGCTTGCCGGAACTGGCGACGCTTATCGGCAGCGCCCCCTGGGTGCAGTGTGCGGAATATGCCGATGACGGTGATGTCTCCTGTGTTGGCATTAACGATGTCGACGCAGCGCAATGTGTGATTGATCAGTTGCTGGCGCGCGGTTGTCAACGTATCGCGCTGATTAACCACGATCTCAGCTATAAATATGCCCGCTCACGCGAAGAGGGTTACCGCGCCGGACTTAAGGCGCATCAGCGTGATTATACGGTCGTTGAGTATGCGAGCGACCTGAGTTTTAGCGCCGGGAAAGCCGCCATGCAGGCTTTGCTGCGCAATACTGAACGTCCTGATGCGGTATTTGCCGTGTCGGATACTCTCGCAGCGGGGGCCGTACTGGCTATTCATGAAGCCGGGCTGAAAATGCCCCAGGATATTGCGGTGGTCGGGTTTGATGGTACAGAACTGGCGGAAATGGTTACGCCGCCGCTGACGACGGTCTATCAGCCGTCAAAAGAGATTGGCCGCCAGGCCGTTGGGCTACTGCTCAATAAAATAGATAATCCCGAGGCCCCGGCGCAGAGGATCATGATGGACTGGCAATACGTTTCCCGCGCCAGCGCCTGAGAATATTGATGTTATTTTTTGCCCGCCTTTTCGCTGGCGGGTGATACGTTAGGGGCTTTGCCAATGAACCGGCAACGACAAGCAGAACTGTTCCTGGTCATCACCACTATGATTGCCGCCTGCGGCTGGATCTTTTCCCGCGAGGCCATATCCGGTATGCCCGTCTTCGCCTTTCTGGGGCTGCGTTTTTTAGGTGCGGCGCTGGTATTGCTGCCATTTTGTCGCGGGCAGTCTATTGCGCTGGCGAAACTCCGTCAGGTCTTGATTAGCGGCCTGTGGATGGCGCTCACCCTGTGCCTGTGGATTTGGTCGGTATCGACCACGCCGTCGCTGGGTGAAGGGGCGTTTATCATGAGCCTGTCGATGCTGTTTGTGCCGCTGGTCGCCTGGGGCATGATGGGAGTGCGTCCGGCTCGTGCGTACTGGGAATGCCTGCCGCTTGCCTTTATTGGCCTTGCGCTGTTAAGCCTGCATACGCCGATTGTCTTTCATCCCAGCCAGGGCTGGTTCCTGTTGACCGCTTTTGTGCAATCCATTTCGTTTTGCTACACCAGCCGTATTGCCCGCGATGTCCCGCTACTTCCGCTCACGGCGGTTCAACTGGCGCTAACGGGGCTGGCGGGGGTATTGATCTCGCTTTTCTTTGAACACTGGACGCAGCCATTTACTACCACCACGGCACTGTGGCTGGTTGCCAGTATTCTGATTGCCACCAGCCTGCGTTTTGGCCTGCAACTGCAGGGGCAGAAATATGCCGCCGTTGCCAGCGCCGCCATCATCATGGTGCTCGAACCGCTGCTGACGGTGATCGTTGCCGCTCTCTGGTACAGCGAACGCCTGCCGCTGCAAAAAATCATCGGCGGCGTGCTGATTCTGGTCGCACAGCTCTGGTTTCGCTGGCGGCTGGTGGCACGCCTGCCGTCAAAAAGATGATGTCCTCAGTTTGCCGGGCAACGGGGCGCAAGTTGCTGGCGTGCGCCAATCGCGGCGACGGCAAGCAGCAGCATCATCACGATCTCTGCGATTAAAAACCCGCCCAGCGCCTCGTTGTAATTGCCCTGGCTGAGGTTGAGCAGATGCAAAAACAGCCCGCCGAGCACTGCCGGACCCAGGCCCAACGTTGCCTGTTGCAGCGTACTGAGAATCGCACTGCCTGACCCCGCGTCCTGGCTTGCGATGTCACGCATCCCGATACGGTAAAAACTGTTCACGATCAACGCCTGTCCGTAACCAATTAGCGCGGTGGACGGCGCAAGATTCAGGGCGTTGAGATGGCCGTGGGTCAACCAGATCGTAGCGAACAGAGCCGCCAGGCCGCTTATTTGAATCGCAATACCACTTAGCAGAATGGTACGCAGGCTGTGACGGGCGATCAGTGTCGGCGCATAACAGGCCGAGGCGAAATAGAACAATCCCAATACCACGAAACTGTTGCCGGATTGCCACGGCGCCATGCCGACACCGGCCTGTAATGTGAGCGCCATGCAGAACATAAAGCCGGACCAGGCGCAGAAAAACAGCAGCGCAATTAAGAGGCCGAAACGAATGCTGGCTAATTTGAGCAGGCGCGGAGGCATCAGCGGATGCAACCCGTTTCGCTCCTGGCGCAGTGCGCCCGCGCGCATCCACAGTGCCAGCGGGATGATGGCCAGTAAGGCCACCTGGCTTTGCCACGGCCAGCCTAAATCCGGGCTAAGGGAGAGCGGGAAGAGCAGGCAGCACAAGATGAGCGCCAGCGCGAAAGTACCCTGCCAGTCAATGCGCGTTGGGGCTTCATTGCGGGTTTCCGGGACATAGCGATGGCTTAATGCCAGTACCAGCAGGCTGATGGGCACGTTAATAAAAAAGGCGTTGCGCCAGCCGAGTCCGGCGATATCCGCCGACACCAGCCAGCCGCCGCCCATCTGTCCGATAATAAACGCCACGCCGCCGATACCGCCATACAGGCTGATTGCGCGGGCGTGGGCCGGGCCTTTGAGGGTCACGTGCAGCGTTGCGAGAATTTGCGGCATGATCAGCGCCGCGCTCATGCCTTGCAGGGTGCGTGCCGCGAGGAGGGCGGTGATGGAATTTGCAAGACCGCACAGCAGAGAGGCGATACCGAACAGCGCGACTCCCCATAAGAATATTTTGCGCCGGCCAAGGTTATCGCCCAGTTTGCTGCCCATCGCCAGGCAGACGGCAAACGCGACGCCATACAGCGCCACAATCAGGGAGAGTTGCGTCGTATTGGTATGCAGCGATAACGTGATGGAATCGAGGGCGACATTGGTGATCGAGGTATCGATCATGGGCAGCATTTGCCCGGTCAACAGTAACAACAAGCCCGCACGACCGGGTGAAACAACTGACGTATTCATGGTAACTCCATTGCGTCATTCATCGGATAGACGTAGCATCGCTGATACTGAAAACGGGTACCAGTTCTTGCTTATACTGGTATTGGTACTACCATGCTGGAGGTTTTATGAGCCTGATGTCGGAACGAGCCCCTCTGTTGAGCGTACAGGACGAAAATCGAAAACAGCTCGGCGCTTTTTTACGTTCCCGCCGTGAAAGCCTCGACCCGCAGCGTCTCGGTCTGCCGCGCAGCGGTCGGCGTCGCACACCAGGCTTAAGGCGTGAAGAGGTGGCATTACTCGCGGACGTCGGTGTGACCTGGTATACCTGGCTGGAGCAGGGAAGGGATGTCAACCCCTCTGCCAGCGTGATGCAGGCGATCGCCAACGCGCTGGAGTGTTCGGCAACCGAAACCCGCCATCTGTTTTTGCTCGCAGGGCTGACGCCTGCGGAGACGCCCGCCGTGCCGCAGTGTGAAGGTATCAGCATCGGGGCGCGTAAAATGCTCGATAGCCTGTTGCCACAACCGGCCAGTATCCAAAAGCCCAATTTTGATATTGTGGCGTGGAATGAGGCATTTTCGCGGATGATGGGCGTAGATTTTCATCAAATAGCGGAAGATGAGCGTAATTGTATCTATCTCTACCTGACGAATCCGACGTGGCGTAGCCGAATCGGGCGCAAAGAGAGTGTCCTGCCGACATTTGTTGCCTATTTCCGTGCGGCGATGGCGGAGCACCGGGGCGACCCGCTGTGGGAAGCGAAGCTGGCGCGCTTTTGCGCCGTATCGGAAGAGTTTGCCTCGCTATGGCATAAGCACTATGACGTGCGAGGCGTGGAGAACCAGTTGAAAACCTTTACTCACCCCGAGTTAGGCGAATTTTCTTTGCAGCAAATGTACTGGTTTTCAGCGCCGCGCAACGGTTCGCGGCTGCTGGTATATTTACCGATAGATGAGCAGGGTGAGCGGGCGCTGGCATGGCTGGCGGAGCATGGCTAGGGGCTTCTCAAAGATAGAACGTTCCGGCCAGAACCGTATGCGACTGGCCTGCCAGCGCTACCCGACCTGCTGAGGTCAGCGCAATGTGCAATTCCCCGCCGCGCGGTGAGGCCTGCCAGGCACAGAGGGTACGCTTATCCAGACGCGCCGCCCAGTATGCCGCCAGTGCGCAGTGCGCAGAACCGGTCACCGGATCTTCATTTACCCCCACCCATGGCGCGAAGTAGCGAGAGATAAAATCGTATTTGCTATGACCGGGGGCGGTAATCGCCACACCCCGTCCAGGCAGTGCGCTAAGCGCCTGGAACCGGGGTTTGAGCGCGTCAATTATCTGTGCGTCTTCCACCACCATCATCACCTTGGGGCCAAATTTCCCGCAGGCAGAGACGTCACTGGCGTCGAGACCCAGCGCATCCAGCAAAGCCTCATCCGGCACATACTGCATATCCGGCACCAGTAGCGGGAAATCCAGTTCGATGGTATCAGGACCGGCGGTCGCTTTAAGCGGCCCGGAGAGGGTAGTGAAGACAACGCTTTCACCCACGGCAAGCAGTCCGGTCTGGCGCAAAATATGGGCCGTGGCGAGCGTGCCATGACCGCATAAATCGACCTCTGCCTCGGGGGTAAACCAGCGCAGACGGTACTCATCGAGCGCCAGAAATGCGGTCTCGGAGACGGCCATCTCCGCCGCTATCTGCTGCATGGTCGTTGTTTCAAGACCCTGAGGGGTGATACACACGCCCGCCGGGTTGCCGGAAAAAGGGCGTGTGCTAAAAGCATCAACCTGATAGATCTCAAGTTCCACTGCGCGTGCTCCTGTCAGAAAAACGAAAGTCTACCGTAACGCGTTTTTCGTTTTCCGAACAGTCAGCGCGGACGCAGGCGCTGCTGATCTTTTTTGGTCAGCGTATCGACCACGAGGTTCCGCGAGTCATTGATCAGATCGGCGAGCAGATTTTCGCTGATATCATCGCCAGCAAAAATGGAGATCCAGTGCTTTTTATTCATGTGATAACCTGGCTCAATACTGCGATAAATCTGTTGATTAAGCAGGGATTTTTGCGGATCTGATTTCAGGGTCACCATGGGCCGACCATGAGCGGTGGTGGTCATCATAAAAATCTTACCGCCGACTTTGAAAACGTCGTGTTCCGGGCCAAACGGCCAGCACAGGTCAGTAAACGGCAGCTCCAGTGCAATGCGACGAGCCGTCTCCTGCAGGGTTTTACTGTCCATCGCTGTTATCCACGGTGAGCGCGCGCCACATGGCTTCAAAGCCCAGCCGTTTGGTCTCTTTTGCTTTTTGCGGGTCGCGACTGGCGAAATCCATCGTGGTTTCCGCCAGCGTCAGAAAAATGGCGTCGCCAAAGGGCGAGAGCGCTTCGGAAAGAAATTCCGGCCTCACCGAGCGGTGGCAGATTTCATGCAGCTCCGGGAACATATCCATAACCTGCTGGCGCGTTTCCGGAGTGATTTTTTCGCTCACCGCAATCTGGCGAATCGCGTTATGTGCAGACGGATGACGGATACCCCAGTCGATATAGCTGTTCCAGATGGACTGGGTGTGTATTTTAGGATCGCTGAGTGAACGATCGAGGCTGTCGATCATGGTCTGGCAAAGGTCAGATTTCAAATGCAGGTAGAGCGCATTAAGCAGATCGTCTTTGGTGGCAAAATAACGAAACAGGGTGCCCTCCGCCACGCCCGCGTTACGGGCAATCACCGCGGTCGAGGCGGCAATGCCGGTTTTCGCGATAGCGACAGCTGCCGCATCCAGTAATGCCATTTTCTTATCTTCACTCTTCGGACGAGCCACTACACTTTCCCTCTCACATTTAGAAAAACCACGATTGAACCATGCCCTCTGTGACGCTGCAACGCTGAACATCAAAGATCGAAAATCATCTTGACGACTTTCTATTCATTTCTATAATGAGTGCTTACTCACTCATAATCAAGTCCAGTCTATTTTTAATGTTCCAACGGAAGGGACATTTTCTCGGATCAGGGTATGCATCGTCTCTTACTTAGCGTGGTTCTTATTATGCTCGTTGTATCTGCTGCCAGTTTGCCTTTTGTTTTAAACGCCGGATTTGGTCAGCGCCCACAGGGCGAGCAACTGACCAGGGTGGAGCAGTCCCCGCAGTACCGGGACGGTGAATTTCATAATCAGTTACCCACGCCCAGTTATACAGGGCAGAAAAGTATGCTGGCGGCAATGTGGGAGTTTTTAACCACCCGTCGGGAAAATGCACGCCCACAGCGGCCATTGCCGATGGTAAAGACCGATCTGGCAAGCCTGCCGCTGGAGCAGGACACAGCGGTATGGCTGGGTCACTCTTCCTGGTATCTGCAACTGGCCGGGAAGCGCATTCTTATCGATCCGGTGCTGAGCAATTACGCCGCGCCGTTCTCGTTTCTGAATAAAGCCTTCGACGGCGACTATCCGTGGACAGCGCAGGCCATGCCGGAAATCGATCTGCTGATCATTTCCCATGACCACTACGACCACCTGGATTACGCCACCATCAGGGGACTGATGCCAAAAATCAAACGGGTGATCACCCCGCTCGGCGTGGGATCGCATCTGCGTTACTGGGGCATGAACCCGGACATCATCGAGGAAGCGGACTGGCAGCAGAAAATCACTGTTAGCGGCAACCTGGATGTGTATGTGCTGCCTGCGCGCCATTTTTCCGGGCGCGGTCTGAAACGCAACCAGACGTTGTGGGCGAGCTTTATGTTTGTCACCCCGGACCGCAAGCTCTATTACAGCGGTGATACCGGCTATGGGCCGCACTTTAAGGCCATCGGTGAGCAATTTGGTTCGGTGGATCTGGCGATCCTTGAAAACGGTCAGTACGACCAGGACTGGAAGTACATCCACATGATGCCGGAGGAAACGGCGCAAGCAGCGGAGGAGTTAAATGCGCGGGCGGTACTGCCGGGCCACGCCGGACGATTCGTGCTGGCAAAACACACCTGGGACGATCCTTATAAACGTCTGGCGGCGGCAAGCCTCGGCAAAGGGTATCGATTGTTAACGCCCACTCTCGGCGAGGCGGTTCATGCGGCGGATAGCGCCCAGAGCTTCCACGCCTGGTGGGAATAACGGTTTATTTCGAAGAGCAGAGAGGAGGAGCGCTGTATGACTATTTCCGCTCAGGTTATCGACACTATCGTCGAGTGGATCGACGACAATTTACATCAACCATTGCGTATTGATGATATCGCGCGCCATGCCGGGTATTCAAAATGGCATCTGCAACGGCTGTTTTTGCATTACAAAGGCGAGAGTCTGGGGCGCTATATTCGCGAACGCAAACTGTCACTGGCGGCGCGGGATTTACTCAATACCAATGATAAGGTCTACGATATTTGCCTGAAATATGGCTTTGATTCGCAACAGACCTTTACGCGGATCTTTACCCGCACCTTCAATCAGCCGCCGGGTGTCTGGCGCAAAGAGAATCATCCACGCGCGCATTGACGCCTAATCCCGGTGGCCTAAGGTCAACCGGGATTTTTTTGCCCTGAATTTTTCCCGGATGGCGGCGCAGGCGCCTGATCCGGGCTTGTATGATTACCTCATCAGAAAGAACCGGCCAGTTCTACGGGTTCGGTGCCCGATCGTAGAGGGGAGAGGGATCCCGACAAAAATGCGAGCTCGATCGGTTCCCTCTCCCTGAGGGAGAGGGCCAGGGTGAGGGGGAAAATGCGGCTCGGGAGGTGGGTTCCGTTCACCGTATGTTCATGGCGAAATGTCACCCTCGAACACGTGAACGGGTAAAGGGGAACACCGCGTTCCCCTTTACAATCCCCGCGGCCCCGCAAAGAAATCGGTGCTTCGCACTGCGTTCGCCTCCCGCCCCGCTGCCTGCGGTCGGTTTGACTCGACGTCGTGTCTCGACAAACCTCAGTCCGCCATCCCTGGCGGCCTGACCTTGTCATCGGGTCTTCGTCTCACCGATTTCAGCGGGGACTCAACCCCCTCGCTGCACGCTCTGCGCCAGGGGGGACAAAGATGTCGCTATGGTTATCATGCGGGAAAACGAGTAAGCCAAGACTAAAAAGGGTTGAAGACGTTCACAGTATCTACGGCTGGTTGCTAAATCGGTTACCCCGGATGGCGGCGTAAACGCTTTGTCCGGGCTACAGCCCGTAGCCCCGGTAAGCGCAGCGCCACCGGGGAAACAACGCCTGCGATCACTCGAACAAATTATGATGCAGCTTCTGCACAACCTGCTCTGCTTCGGCGCCCGGCACCAGGAAACACAGGTTGTGGCTGGACGCGCCGTAGCAAATCATGCGGATGTTGAACGGATCCAACACGCCGAAGACCTCTTTGCCAACACCGCAGGCTTTAGACAGGTCATTACCAATGATCGCCACCAGTGCAAGATTCTCTTCCACTTCCACACGGCACAGAGAAGAGAGCTCGGTCAGCAGACCCTGCGTGAGCAGTGTATCGCCCGTTGACGTGGAGCCGGTGGTATCCAGAGTCAGCGCCACGCTCACCTCCGACGTGGTGATCAGGTCAACCGAAATACTGTGGCGCGCCAGAATGCCGAACACTTCCGCCAGGAAGCCACGAGAATGCAACATGTTCAGGCTGTGTAGTGTCAACAGGGTCTGTTTGCGACGTAGCGCCAGCGCGCGGAATAGCGGCGGGTTGCTGGTTTTGTTGCACACCAGCGTGCCGCCTGCTTTCGGGTCTTTGCTGGAACCGACAAAGACCGGGATATCGCTACGAACGGCAGGCAACAAGGTCGCCGGATGCAGAACTTTCGCCCCGAAGGTCGCCATTTCAGCGGCTTCTTCAAAGGCAATCTCGTCAATGCGTTTGGCGGCAGGCACCACGCGTGGGTCGGTGGTATAGATGCCGGGGACATCGGTCCAGATATCGACGCGGGTCGCATGCAACGCTTCGCCGAGCAGCGCGGCGGTGTAGTCGCTGCCGCCACGGCCCAGTGTGGTGGTGCGACCTTTCGCTTCACTGCCAATAAAGCCCTGGGTAATGACGATGCCGTCGGCAAGACGTGGGGCGAGTTGCTGAGTCGCCAGCTCTGCGAGCGCGGCTACGTCCGGCTCAGCACGGCCAAATCGATCGCTGGTACGCATCACTTTACGCACGTCAAACCACTGCGCCTGCACATTGCGTTCACGCAGGATTTCAACAAACAACAGGGTGGACATCAGTTCGCCGTGGCTGACCAGTTCATCGGTTAATGCATTGGAGGTGGCCAGTGAAGCGGCTTCTGCCAGAGTGGTGATATTTTCCAGCAGACGTTCGATCTCTTCGCGAATGACGTTTGGATTGGCCAGACGTTCCAGAATATCGAACTGAATTTTGCGAATCGCATCGAGCTTAACGAAACGCTCAGTCGCCTCCAGCCCTTCGGCAAGCGCAACCAGCAAATTGGTAACACCGGCAGAGGCAGAAAGCACGACCAGACGTACGCTCGCATCGGAAAGCACCACGTCCGCACTGTGGTTCATTGCATCAAAATTTGCCACGCTGGTACCGCCGAATTTGGCGACGACGAGCGGGGAAACGGAGTGACTCATTGTTATAACCTCGTGTCAGGGAAGCCTGGCGTATAACGTCAGACAAAATTATTCAGCCATGGCACAAGGGAAGAGCGAAAAGGGGTAGGCGCAGAGCAAAAGACAACTACGATTACACCCAGAAGTGCTCCACCACTTGTGAAACGCCCGACTGCGAACGTTTCTGGTGACAACTCAAGGGATTCAGCCCCTGTAGCCGATGATGAATGCCGCCATGCAATTCACCACCTCGGCGTTACTCCCCCTCAGGTGTTTTCTTCAGATTGGCTCTTCCAACACCGTACCTGGGTAACGCTCCTCTTCTGGCCCGCGCGCACGCAGGTAGCGCCCTAATAAATAAAGGCTAGCGGCATCGCTGTCAATGTTACGATTATGCGGATTTTTCATGCAGACGAATCGATTAGAAAAACGCCTTATGTTGGACGTATTTATCGCGTAAAAAGGGTCGTTTTAGCGACGCTGCTGGACAGCGACACAAAAACCATCACAATTTTCATTCGCAGGCGCTACAATCGACCGCAGTCACAATTCTCAAATCAGAAGAGTATTGCTAATGAAAAACATCAACCCAACGCAGACCGCTGCCTGGCAGGCATTACAGAAACACTTTGATGAAATGAAAGACGTTACTATCGCGGATCTGTTCGCGAAAGATGCCGATCGTTTCTCTAAATTCTCCGCGACCTTCGATGATTTAATGCTGGTGGATTTCTCCAAAAACCGCATCACCGAAGAGACCCTGAGCAAACTGCAGGATCTGGCCAAAGAGACCGCTCTGGCCGATGCAATCAAGTCCATGTTCTCCGGTGAGAAAATCAACCGTACCGAAGATCGCGCCGTGCTGCACGTGGCGCTGCGTAACCGTAGCAATACCCCGATTATTGTTGACGGCAAAGATGTGATGCCGGAAGTCAACGCCGTGCTGGAAAAAATGAAAGCGTTCTCCGAAGCGATCATTTCGGGTAGCTGGAAAGGCTATACCGGTAAAGCGATTACCGACGTGGTTAACATCGGTATCGGCGGTTCTGACCTCGGCCCGTTCATGGTGACCGAAGCGCTGCGCCCATATAAAAATCACCTTAACATGCACTTCGTTTCTAACGTCGATGGTACCCACATCGCCGAAGTGCTCAAGAAAGTAAATCCGGAAACCACGCTGTTCCTGGTGGCGTCCAAGACCTTCACCACTCAGGAAACCATGACCAACGCCCACAGTGCGCGTGACTGGTTCCTGGCGACCGCGGGTGATAACAAACATGTGGCGAAACACTTCGCCGCGCTCTCGACCAACGGTAAAGCGGTGGGCGAGTTTGGTATCGACACGGCGAACATGTTTGAGTTCTGGGACTGGGTCGGCGGCCGTTACTCTCTGTGGTCTGCCATCGGCCTGTCTATCATTCTGTCCGTGGGCTTCGACAACTTTGTTGAACTGCTTTCCGGCGCGCATGCGATGGATAAACACTTCTCCACCACCGCACCTGAGAAAAACCTGCCGGTACTGCTGGCGCTGATCGGTATCTGGTACAACAACTTCTTCGGGGCCGAAACCGAAGCGATTCTGCCATACGACCAGTACATGCACCGCTTTGCCGCCTACTTCCAGCAGGGCAACATGGAATCCAACGGGAAATACGTTGACCGTAACGGCAACGCGGTGGATTACCAGACGGGCCCCATTATCTGGGGTGAGCCAGGTACCAACGGTCAGCACGCGTTCTACCAGCTGATTCACCAGGGCACCAGAATGGTTCCTTGCGACTTTATCGCTCCGGCGATTACCCACAACCCGCTGTCCGATCACCATCCGAAACTGCTGTCTAACTTCTTCGCCCAGACCGAAGCATTAGCGTTCGGCAAATCCCGCGACGTGGTTGAGCAGGAATATGCGGACCAGGGTAAAGATCCGAAGACGCTGGAACACGTGGTGCCGTTTAAAGTGTTTGAAGGCAACCGTCCGACCAACTCCATCCTGCTGCGCGAAATTACCCCGTTCAGCCTGGGGGCGTTGATCGCGCTGTATGAGCATAAAATCTTTACCCAGGGCGCGATCCTCAACATCTTTACCTTCGACCAGTGGGGCGTTGAGCTTGGCAAACAGCTGGCTAACCGCATCCTGCCGGAGCTGGGTGATGATAAAGAAGTCAGCAGCCATGACAGTTCAACGAATGGCCTGATTAATCTTTATAAAGCCTGGCGTTAATATCGTTCAGCGATAAGGGTGAACGAAATAGGTAAATTAAAATGCCGACATAACGTCGGCATTTTATTATCGGATAATTCTTGTTGTTCCGTCGCCGACATAATTCTTCATTATGAGGTTATTCTGAAAAAACAGAATATCCAGTTAATTCCTCAGTGTTATTTTCAGATGTTACGTATACTTCCCTTTTGCTGAAATATTTGTAACTTCATGAAATACAATATTTTTATTTTAAATTAATATCTGCAATTTATCGATTTTATCCAATTTTCTTAAAACTTCCCGCTGCGTTTCCCATTCGGCAAATAGCCTGCTTTAGTTGTGTATACTCGTTCTCGCCTGTTTATTTTCAGGCAAATCTCCATTCATTCAATGAAGGGAAATTGATATGAAAAAAGCACTGTATGGCATTTTTGCCATTACCGCGCTTGCGGCGACTTCTGCTTTTGCGGCACCGATTGAAGTGGGTGACGCGGCAGGGTCGGCAGCGACGACTGTTTCTGCGGGTAGCTCCTCAGCAACTAGCGTCAGCACCGTAAGTTCTGCGGTGGGCGTTGCCCTTGCGGCAACCGGTGGCGGTGATGGCTCCAATACCGGAACCACGACCACCACGACCACCAGTACTCAATAACGGCGAGTACTTTAATCATAACCACACTTCGGTGTGGTTATTTCGTCCCCCTCTGGAGAAGAGTCGTGAAGCGACCCGCAATCATCCTGATTTGCCTGCTGATTCAGGCCTGTTCATCCACCACCAAAGGGCTGGGCCATTCACTGTGGAACAGCGTGTTCGGCACGCCCGGCGTCCAGTTAACCGAGGACGAAATCCAGAATATGCCCTACGCCAGCCAGTATGTGCAGCTCAATGGCGGACCGCAGCTCTTCGTGGTGCTCGCCTTCTCAGAAGACGGGCTGCAGAAGTGGGCAACACAGGATCAGGCCATTTTCGTTACCCGGCATTATCGCATTGTGAAAACCCTGACCAACGGCGACAACCTGCTGGAGGTGAATAACCTGGCGGCAGACCCGTTAGCCAACCCGAATCAAATTATTGATGGCGCGAGCTGGACCCGCACGATGGGCTGGACGGAGCACAAACAGGTGCGTTACGCGACGGCACGCTCGGTCTTCCACTGGAATGGTTCGGACTCGGTCACGTTGGGCAACGAATCCACCCATGTTCGCATTCTTGATGAAGAGATTACGACGGACCAGACCCACTGGCGTAACCGTTATTGGGTGGACGAAGACGGATTAATTCGTCAGTCGGAACAGTACCTGGGGGCGAACTGGTTCCCGGTCAGAACCACGCTTATCAAGGCGGCGAAATCATGAGGCTCTTATCCGCTAGCGCGTTTTTACTCTGCTGCGCCTCTTCGCTGGCGCAGGCGGCGGGCAACGTCAATGTCTATATCGCAGGCGACAGTAAACCCAAAATACTCACCAACGCGGCGCGTCTGATTGATGTTGTCGGGCAGCCCCGTCTGGCACAAAGCTGGTGGCCCGGAGCCGTCATCAGCGAGCGGCAGGCCACGGCTCTTGAAGAGCAGCGCCAGCAGGCATTACTGGGCCGCCTTAGCGCGCTGGCCGCCGAGGAAGAGGGCGATGATGCGGCAGCGATAAACAGCCTGCATCGCCAGGTCCAGGCGTTGCGTGTGACGGGGCGGCAACAAATCAATCTCGACCCGGATTATGTGCGCATCAAAACGCGTGCTAACCCTCCGCTGGAGGGCGAGTACAGCTTGTGGGTGGGACCCCGGCCCACGACTGTCACCGTGGTGGGGCTGGTGAGCCAGCCGGGTAAAAAACCCTTTACGCCAGGGCGTGATGTGGTGAGTTACCTCGATGAGATGAGTTTGCTGAGCGGGGCGGAAAAAAGCGATGCCTGGCTGATTTATCCCAATGGTCGGACAGAGAAAGTGCCGGTGGCGTACTGGAACCGACGCCATGTTGAACCTATGCCAGGCAGCGTGATTTTTGTCGGCTTCGCTCCGGCGTTATGGGGCGATCGCTACGAAGTACTGAACGCTGACATTCTTCGCTTACTGACGCATCGGATACCGGAAGAATAATGAAAAAATCGTTTGTCATCAGTGTCCTGGCGCTAAGTGTGAGTGCCGCCTGCCAGGCTGAAACGTATCCTGCACCTGTTGGGCCCTCGCAATCGGATTTTGGTGGCGCAGGGCTGTTGCAAACTCCCACGGCTCGTATGGCGCCTGCGGGGGAAATCAGCCTCAATTATCGCGATAACGACCAGTACCGCTACTACTCAGGCTCAATGCAGCTTTTCCCGTGGCTGGAAACCACACTGCGTTATACCGATGTTCGAACCCGCAAATACAGCAGCGTGGAAGCCTTTTCCGGTGAACAGTCGTACAAAGATAAAGCTTTCGATCTGAAAGTGCGTTTATGGGAAGAGGGATACTGGCTGCCGCAGGTGGCGGTTGGCGCGCGCGATATCGGTGGTACCGGCCTGTTTGACGGTGAGTACATTGTGGCGAACAAAGCCTGGGGCCCCTTTGATTTCTCTCTCGGGCTTGGCTGGGGATATCTGGGTACCTCTGGCAATATCAAAAACCCGCTTTGTACCTATAAACAAAAATTTTGCTATCGCGATAACAGCTATAACCAGGCGGGCTCTGTGGATGCCAGCCAGATGTTCCATGGCCCGACCGCGCTTTTTGGCGGAGTGGAATACCAGACGCCCTGGCAACCGCTGCGTCTGAAACTGGAATATGAAGGCAATAACTATCAGCAGGACTTTGCCGGTAAGCTACCGCAAAAGAGTAAGTTTAACGTCGGCGCGATTTATCGGGTGACGGACTGGGCCGACGTTAACCTCAGCTATGAGCGTGGGAATACCGTGATGTTTGGTTTTACCCTGCGCAATAATTTCAATGAGTTGCGTCCGAACTACAACGATAACTCACGTCCGAAGTATCAGCCGCAGCCCCAGGATGCCATTCTTCAGCACTCCGTCGTGGCCAATCAATTGACCTTGCTCAAGTACAATGCCGGGTTTGCCAATCCACAAATTCAGGTGAAAGGCGACACGCTCTACGTGACCGGAGAACAGGTGAAATACCGTGACTCCCAGGAAGGCGTGATACGAGCAAATCGCATCATCATGAACGATTTGCCGGAGGGTATCCGCACGATCCGCGTGACGGAAAACCGTCTGAATATGCCGCAGGTCACCACCGAAACCGATGTTGCCAGCCTGCAGCGTCACCTTGAAGGCGAACCGCTGGGTCAGGAAACGCAACTGGTGCAACAGCGCGTTGAGCCGATTGTGCCGGATTCGCCGGAACAGGGCTGGTATATCGAGAAGTCGAGCTTTGATTTCCACATCGACCCGGTGTTAAACCAGTCCGTTGGTGGTCCGGAAAGTTTCTACATGTACCAGCTTGGGGCGATGGCGACCGCAGACTGGTGGCTGAGCGATCATCTGCTGACAACCGGCAGCCTGTTCGCCAACATCGCTAACAACTACGACAAATTTAATTACACCAATCCGCCGCCGGATTCAAAACTGCCACGTGTGCGTACCCGCGTGCGTGAGTATGTGCAAAATGATGTCTACGTGAACAACCTGCAGGCCAACTACTTCCAGTACATGGGCAACAATTTCTATGGTCAGGTGTACGCCGGTTATCTGGAAACGATGTACGGTGGCGCGGGTGCGGAGGTGTTATGGCGTCCGGTTGACAGCAACTGGGCCTTCGGTATTGACGCCAACTACGTGAAACAGCGTGACTGGCGCAGCGCGCAGGACATGATGAAGTTTACGGATTATAGCGTTAAAACCGGGCACTTAACGGCCTACTGGACACCCCCGTTCGCCCAGGATGTGCTGATCAAAGCGAGCGTCGGGCAATATCTGGCGGGTGATAAAGGCGGCACCCTGGAAGTGGCTAAACATTTCGACAGCGGGGTGGTTGTCGGGACGTATGCCACTATCACCAACGTGTCGCCGAAAGAGTACGGGGAGGGGGATTTCACCAAAGGGGTGTATGTTTCTATTCCTATGGATCTCTTCACTTCCGGCGCCACCCGCAGCCGTGCGGCCGTGGGCTGGACGCCGCTGACGCGTGATGGCGGACAAATGCTGGGACGTAAGTTTGATCTTTACAGTATGACCAGCGATAAGAGTTTGAATTTCCGTTAATTCCCGGATGCGGCACAAACGCCTTATCCGGGCTACGACTGGGTGTGTAGCCCCGGCAAGCGCAGCGCCAGCGGGGGATTGCCGGATGCGGCGCAAACGCCTTATGCGGGCTACGACCGGGTGTGTAGCCCCGGTAAGCGCAGCGCCAGCGGGGGATTCCCGGATGCGGCGCAAACGCCTTATCCGGGCTACGGCTGGGTGTGTAGCCCCGGCAAACGCAGCGCCAGCGGGGGATTCCCGGATGCGGCACAAACGGCTTATCCGGGCTACGACCGGGCGTGTAGCCCCGGTAAGCGCAGCGCCAGCGGGGGATTCCCGGATGCGCAAACGCCTTATGCGGGCTACGACCGGTGTGTAGCCCCGGTAAGCGCAGCGCCACCGGGGGATTCCCGGATGCGGCGCAAACGCCTTATCCGGGCTACGACCGGGTGTGTAGCCCCGGTAAGCGCAGCGCCAGCGGGGGATTCCCGGATGCGGCGCAAACGCCTTAT